>OCOJ01033609.1_pt2 | contig 25302 bp, 20 predicted proteins | sample 1539251 | NCBI WGS metagenome assembly OCOJ01 (sample SAMN01911457, study PRJEB22624) | soil metagenome | biome: Soil | place: Malaysia | collected 2012-04-30 | depth RA_metagenome m
AGCTTGCGCAGATTGCGGTCAGAGAGTACGCGAACGCCCGTCACAACGAGTACGCGCAGATGCGCAATGTCGAACTTACCGTCGAACAAGCGATGCAAATCGCAGGCATTAACCGCTACATCGTTGAAGGACTGCCGCTAAAGACTTACGACTGTTCGCAAATCACCGACGGATATGCCGCGCTCATCCTCGCGACCGAGGAGGGTCTGGCGAAGCTCGGCGTGAAAAAGCAAGATTGCGTGGAGATTGCCGGGTACGCGCAAGCGACCGACCCTCTCAAGAAGTCCGGGCGCGATGTGCTGCGTCCTGCNGGGCGCGATCCAGGCAATGAAAACCGCTTACCAAATGGCCGGGGTCAAGGCGGCAGATGTCAATGTCGCCGAAATCCACGATTGCTTCACGGTCATGGGTGCGCTCGGCACGGAGGTCTTAGGAAAAGCCGAATACGGCAAAGGTGCACAGTATTGGATCGACGGAAAAGCCAATGTCGATGGTGAATGTGGCATCAATACCTCTGGCGGGTTGATTGCAAAAGGCCATCCCATTGGGGCAACGGGCGTGGCGATGCTGGGATGGTGCGCGTGGCAATTGCTTGGCAAGGTCCCGCAGCCATTACAAGTAAAGGGCGCCAAGGTTGCCGCCACGTTCAACATTGGCGGACCCATCTGCGCTTCCGTCTGCACGGTGCTGAAACACCAGAGATGAGGGCCATCCCGCGCGGACCCCAACCTAGATAGTGCTCGTCCCGCGTTCAGGCCGGCGAGTTCAGCAGGGAATGAGACGAGATTGGGAACCAGGCTAAGCCTTGTTAACGCAACGATTGCAACCACGACGAGACGAGTTTAACGCGTGCGGCACATAAGAGCTTTGGGACAGATGTTCTTGTTTCTCTGTTCGGGGCTACTGGCGTCCGGACAAAAGGCAACGCCCTCTTCGTTCCTTTCTGCTGAGTTCTGCACGCAAATCAGTTCCCTGAATGAGACACCGGTCATAGTGGTTGGGTTTGTGGGCGGGTTCGTGCGGCACGACGATATGGTGCATAGCGGGGTGCAACTGGCGGCGCGTATCCGCAGCGATTACCCGTCGGGCGTTTATGTAAGAGTGTTTGAGAATCGCCGCCGGGAACACGCTCACCAGGAGATTCTGAAAATCCTCGACACCGATCATGATGGGGCACTATCGGACGAAGAGAAGCGAAATGCACGCATCATCATCTACGGGATGAGCTGGGGCGGCTCGGAAACAGTGCAGCTGGCGCGTGAATTCGAGGGAGACAAGATCCCCGTGCTCCTGACCATCCAGGTGGACAGCATTGCGAAAAGAGGACAGAACGACCGGATAATTCCCGCCAACGTGGCGGAAGCCGTGAATTTTTACCAGCCGGATGGCCTTCTCCATGGGGAGCCCGAAATCCAGGCCGCGGATTCGTCGCGCACGAAGATTCTCGGGAATTATCGTTCTGAATATGGCAAAAAATCCATAAAGTGCGCGAACTATCCTTGGTACGACCGCCTTTTTACGAAGCAGCACACGGAAATAGAGTGCGATCCAGCGGTTTGGGATCGTGTAGAGTCGCTGATTCGTTCGAAACTGCCGCCTGTCGGGGAGGGTGCAGGAACTCAACGGCAAAAGTATTAGNAACAACTTCTAGGGAAGCTGCCCTCCATCCTGGCTACCACCCAACGTTAGCGTGCCATGGGCGCCATTAGGCGCGGTGGCGTTGCCTGCAGAAATCATGTTGCTCTCCGCGGAGGCGCGTTGCAGATTTGTCCAATCCTGCTTGAACTCCTGCATCGTTTCGCGGCTGTGCTTCGGACTCTTCAGGACACCGGCGGTGCGGGCGAGGAGGAATTTATACGCCAGTTGCGTGTTGGAACTGCGCGCCAGGGCGTTGTCTGCGCTCACCCCCACCCTTAAGGGTTCGCCGTCTTCCGTAAGCTCGATCCAGACGGAGCCGTCGCTGTCCATGGAAGGGATGGCGGCGTCGAGATGTTTGAAGAAGCGGGACAGGTCGTGGCGATCGAGGACCACCTTGCTTTCTTCGACCAGGGAATCAAATGCCTTGTGGTATTCCTTCCATTCGCTGGGCGTACCGACGAGTTGTAGTCGTGCCTCCGGCGAAGCGCCGGGCCGCTTTGTCGGCGATGACCTGGAATCCTGTGCGTTTGATTCTACGGCTGGATATTTTTCGAACGTATGCTCCGGATTGAATCGTCCGGTGAGAAGGTACGAAGCGGTCACAACGGGCAATGCATGGTCCGCAAAGAGGATCATGGGAACAAGGAACTTCTTGGAGTGATACAACTGCTCGGTTCCGGCGCGCACCTCGCTGCTTCGCTTGATCGTCCCGGGAACTTGAGCAAAGTGCAGCACTCGAAAATTGGATTCGGGATGACGGAGGGCATACCGAGTAAATGTGCGCGCCACCGCTTTTGGACTAGTCATTCCAAAATCGTTGAGATAATCGCGATTGACCGCGTGCGGGAAATACATATTGATGACACGCCGAGCAAAATCCGCACAATTGCGGGTGACCCCGTTGAAATCATCTTTGTTTGCGGACTCGTTGAACTCGGCAATTAGTGTGCGATCCTGTTCAACCGTGGTATCCACGGCAAAAATGTACACGCTGCGGATGAGAGTGGCTGCCACCATTTCCCGCCATTCTGCTTTGGGACTGGTTCGGCAACCCGTAGTGGTGCAGTATTCCGAGAGGTATTTTTCGCGGTACCGTTCTTCCAGCAGGTGTTTGATCTTTTCCGAACCGAAAACAGGCCGGTTTCGTGGGTCCTCGACACCGTAGAGGTACACGCTGAGCGGGACAATGTTCCATCCGAACGGCTGGTCTTCGCCGATATTGATGTAGGTGCTCATCACCGACCCCAACTCGCCGGGGCGGCACAGCCGGAGTCTTACAGGCGAATCCGGGCAGATGCCGGAAAAATAGACAGCGGTGTGCCCCGTTCCAGTGATCCTGTCCATACTCTCGTCCAGCGACTCATTGAGCACCACGCCCACGCTGCACGCAGCGCGAGGACACGCAAGGGAGGAAAACAAAGACGCGAGGAAAAGGGGGGTAACTGTCCGCAGGACTCCCCCAGCCAAAAGACGTCTGCTCAGGAAGTGCCAAGCCTTTGCGACAAGTAGAAGCAATTGGTCTCTTTCCGGCGTTAGCTGGGCGCTTCCTTCGCCGACTTAAGGTCCTGACATTGATTGAACACCGTTCCCGACAAAAGGTTGCCCATATTTTCATTAACCCCCGTATGTATATAGTTACTAGGAGTGAGTCGCAGAGGGCAGGGAGAGCAGCCACCAAAGGGCATGGCATCAGCGTTGACACTCACTCCCGAACAGAAGATTTAGAACTCCAAGCGCAGTTGAAAAGCCATCATGCGCGGAGCGCTGTCACCGCCAAGGCCGACGCCGAGAAGACCAGTGGGTGGGGAAGCGGTATACGTGAGTGCACCAAAACCGGTTTGCGTGGAAGGCTTCCCCGGTATGCCGGCGAGGACCATGCTAGGCAGGCCGAAATTCGGATGATTGAAAACGTTGAAGAATTGTGTGTCGAAACGCAGCTTGACTCGCTCGCTTAGAAAAAACCATTTCGTGAGATACAAATCACTCCAGGCGAAGTCGGGCCCTCGGAGAGCGTTGCGGCCGATATTGCCGAACTGACAGTTCCGGGGACTGTCGCCTCTATTGCACGCTCCCGTGCTGGGATCTACCGTCGAGACAAAGGCATTGGGGTTGAGCCATTGCACTGTGCCGGGTTGCGTAACGCCGGGAATCGGCTTGTGTTCATAGAGCGGCACGCCTGGAATGACGCTAGCGAATTGCGGACCACTGCCGTTGACAATGCCATTGCCGTTTGCGGAATAGGGAGTGCTAAGAACAGAAAAAGGAATGCCGCTGTGCCAAAAGACCGTTCCGGAAATTTGCCAACCATTGAAGGCGTAAGCGAGAGCGTGGTTTTTGAATTTGGAGGGTAGCGCGTAAACATATTGGGCGTTGAGATTGTTGCGAATGTCGTAATCGCAAGGGCCGTAGTCGCGCCTTAAGTCTCCGGGAAGCGGAGCGAGAATGCCCCCGGCAGAGAATTGCAGGAAGCCACCGTTGGAGACGGTGTCCATGCAGCGGCTCCACGTGTAATTCAGTTGGCCCATGAGGCCGTGGCCGAGGCGCTTGACAGTGGTGAGTTGTAGGCCATCGTAATGGCTGTTGGCGCCGGTAGAGAATTGGCTGACCGCAGCAAAACGAGGATCCGTAGGCAGGAGATAAGGAAAGGGAGCAAAGCACCCGTCGCACGCGGTTTGATAGCCGTTCACTTGCGTGAGATAGGGCTGGTTGACGGCGCGTGTGCCGACATATTGCGCGTGAACACTTACTGTTTCGCCAAACTGATGTTCCAGGCCGACACTCCATTGCAGGAAATACGGCGCATGAAGTTTGCCCGTCGGCACCGCTGTCATGTTGACGGGCGGAAGGCAGCTTGCGGGATGAACGAGCGGGGAGGCGCAGGAAAGTTCCCCTTGGGGAAAGCCGGAGGTGAACGTTTGATGTGCGGCAGAAACGGCATCAAGCGCGCTGTTGGGGACGCCGGGTGCGATAGCCGCCCCGCCAACCGTGCCGAGGAGTCCGCCTTGAAAGGTCTGGACGTAGGGAGGATTCGTGCCTACGACATCGGCAATAGTGCCGGGGAGAATGTCACTGAAAAGGCCGAAGCCGGCACGAAGAAGGGTGTTCGGTTTGAATTGCCAGGCGATTGCGGTGCGGGGCTGGAGAATGGCGAGCGGAGTGGAGGAAAAAGTGTTGCCCAAACCCGTTTGGATTGCAGCATCCAAGGGTTGGTTCACATCGTGGGAGGTGGAATCGAAGGCGCCGGTAAGACGCGCGATGTGGTCGTGAGGATTGAAGGGATTGGAGTTGAAGGTGTCGCGAAGGCCGATGGTCCAGGTAAATGTCTTGGTTAACTTCCAGGTGTCCTGCGCGTAGAAATCGAGATTGAGGAAGTTGAAGGGTTCGTTCGCGGAGGTGGGAAATGTTTGGGAAGCGGTCGAGGCGACTCCGTATATAAATTGCGGAAGCGTGGTGTACGCAACTGTGGGCACGGATCCTACACCGAAGTCGTAGTCGTTTAGGCGAAAGATGCGAGTGTTGGTGCCGAAGCGAAACTCGTGAGCGCCATGACTCCATGCAAGGTTGTCGTTGATAAAGAAGCGAGAGGCGCGACGCCCCTGAATCCAGGTATTGTCCAGGCCTCCGATTGCCGTGAACGGAGCGTTCGCCCCGATGCCTTGCAGGACAATGGGGAACGCGGACAGAGTTTGTTGGATATTGGCAGGACCGAAGAGGCTCTCGTACCAGGAGAAAGCGGGATTGAAATAATTGACCAGATTTTGCGAGAAGACATGCGTGTAACCGGCAGCGAAGGAATAAAGCGGTTGAGGGGAGACGGCGTTAAATAAAGGATTGATGGGATCGGTGTAAACGGCTTGGACTCCTGTGTCGGCCTGAAACCGGAGCCACGTGGTGTTGTTTTCATTGATGTTGTAATCGATGCGGGCGGTTTGCACCTGTTCGTGATCATCGCTGGAATGGGAAACGCTTTGGCGATTGGCGCAGCCGTTCCCATCGTTGGGAATTGCAGGAGCGGAACCTCCGGCGTCGAACGGACAACCCAGAACGGCGAGGGGCGTCCCGCTGGTGTTGCTGTAAAGCGAAAACATCTTCTGGTAGAACGGCACGGATTGTGGCGAAGGTTGATAGACGGTGCCTGTGACTGAATCGGTTCCACCAAGGGGGAGCTGCTGCAGGACGTAGTTTTGGAACGCCGGAGTGGGAACGGTCGTGGCGGTGACAATTGGAAGAGCGATGCGGACCCACTCCGTATCGAAAAAGAAAAAGAGTTTGTCGTGGAGAATCGGCCCACCCAGACTGCCGCCGAAATGATTGACTGTGGAACGAGGCTTGTGATTGCCGGGAGTCGAATTGGTGAAAAAGTCAGCGGCGTCGAAGCGGGAACCATTCCAGAGTTCGTAGAGATTCCCATGAAGCTGGTTGGAGCCGGACTTTGTCACGTAATTGACTTGAGAAGCGCCGTACCTGCCTTGATCCACCGCATACGAAAGGGTGTTGACCGTGACTTCAGCGATGGAGTTGAGGCCGAGGACGAGATTGGTGGACAGGCCGCTGTTGAGATTTGTCAGCGGATCATTCGTTTCCAGACCATCAACAATGTAGCCGTTGGAAAGCGCGGGTAGACCATTGAATTCGACGTTGCCGTAACCGTTGGTGCCACCAACGAAATCGTTGCCGCTACCGGCCGTATTGATCAGCGCGCCTGGAGCAAACTGAAGCGGGTAAGTTAAATCGCCCCCTGGATTGGGAAGGTTTTCGAGCGCTGGCGCATTTAGATTCGTCGACGTGTTGGCGTTCCCTGGATTGAGGAGTAAAGGCTCTCCCGTGACTTCCACCGAAAGCCTGGAAGAACTGATCTTCAGAGTGAAATTGACGGTTTGTGTCTGTCCGAGGCTGGAGACCACGTTGTCGTTTTGCCGAGGGTCAAAACCCTCCGCTTTCACTTTGACCAGGTATGTGCCGGGTTTGAGTTGAGGAAAATCGAAGCGGCCTTGCTGGTCTGTCGTCACGCTGCGCTGAAGGCCAGTTTCCCGATTGGAGATTGAGACCACTGCACCGGGGATCGCGGCATGTGTGAAATCATTTACCTGGCCGACGATGGCACTTGTCGTTTCTCCTTGCGGGAACACACCGGACGGACAAAGAAGAAAACATGCGAGCAAAACCACAATTGGGAGCGAGGTGCGCAACATGGCCTGAAACCATTCGGTTTCGAGCATTAAGCATAGTTAATATCATTGGTTAATGCAAGTGAATTTGAGGCCGGGAGCAGGAAGGACGCTAAAGGAGCATATGGAAAATAGCAAAAAGCCGAAGCCTCCGGGGAGCACAATCGTTACCAATGGGGCGAAGGAGTCTAGCGGCAGACAGTAACTATGCGACTCCCTTCGCCGCCCGGAACAAGAGGAATGCATATGTGGGGCGCTGTAACAGTTCTGTAATATCGCCACCCAATACTTGGTCTCTTCTCCGTCCCCGCTTATAGTGTGTCTTGTGACAAGGACGATCCATGTGCGGGCTCGGGCAGGACTTGACGCGTTACTGCGTGTCCCACCCAGACGTCGGGCAACATTTGCCGGCGTTCGGATGGTTTCTAGGTTTGAAGCGAAGTGAATCTTGCTGTGGGACGTGAGGTCATCCAATGAGGCGCACGAGATGTGAATCGCTCACTGTCTTCTTGATCGTGCTCTTGCTCTTAACCGGCTGTGGGGAATCGAAACTCGCTCAGAACGAGGGCGCTCCTCCCCCACTGAAAGTGGAGCGCGTCGAGGACCGGAACCTTTTTCAGGTGGAGCACCCGGAACGCTTTCCGCTGACGAAGGCAGTTGAGCACACAACCACATCCGAACTGCGTGCCACCGGCACGGTCAATCCGGATATCAATCGAAGTGTCCCCGTCATATCCATCGCTACGGGCCGTGTCGTTGAGATCAAGGCCCGCTTGGGCGATGTTGTACAGAAAGGGCAAATTTTGTTGCGGGTGCAAAGTGCCGACATTGCCGGTGCCTTCTCCGATTACCAAAAGGCTGTAGCCGACGAACAACTCACGCGGACCCAACTGGAACGGGCGCAACTTCTTTACGACAAGGGCGCAATTTCACTCAATGATCTCCAGGTCGCTCAGGATACGGACGCCAAGGCAAAAGTGGATGTGAAAACCACCGCAGAAAAACTGCGTGTGCTTGGTAATCCAAACCTCGACCAGCCCTCCGGCTTTGTCGATATACGTGCACCCATATCCGGAGTGATTACGGACCAGCAGGTAACTAATGCAGCGGGCGTAGCCGGCTTGGGTTCGCCGAACCCCTTCACAATCTCTGACCTCAGCTATGTCTGGATCATTTGTGACGTATACGAAAATGATCTCTCGAACGTGCACCTTGGGGAAAAGGCCGACATCCGGTTGAATGCCTATCCGGACAAGGTGTTCACCGGAACCATCAGCAACATTGGACCCGTTCTCGATCCCAGTATTCGCACTTCGAAGGTACGCATCGAAGTTCGCAATCCAGGTCTGATGCGGCCGGGCATGTTCGTGGTTGCGACCTTCCATGGACACAGGAAAGAGACCCACGTCGCCGTTCCGGCCACCGCGATCTTGCACCTCCATGACCGTGACTGGGTGTATGTGCCCGCGGGCAATATGACTCTGCGGCGCATAGAAGTGAAGGGCGGCCAAATGCTTCCCGGCAATATGCAGGAGGTCGTTTCAGGAATTGTTGTGGGACAAGAAGTTGTGTCCAACGCACTCGAATTTCAGAACACGGTGCAGCAATAATGATTGGCAGACTCGTTGACTTTGCCCTCAACAACCGCTTCATCGTCCTCAGCATGGCACTTCTCCTCTTCGTGTGGGGCATGATCTCCTTCAAGGTGCTGCCCGTGGAGGCCTACCCAGACGTTGCCAACACCTGGGTTCAAGTGATTACGCAATGGCCGGGCCGCGCGGCGGAGGAGGTCGAACAACAAGTGACCGTGCCCATCGAAATCCAGATGAACGGCATGCCTCACGTGCAGCATGTACGGTCAGCTTCGCTAGCCGGGCTATCCGTCGTCAATCTGATTTTCGACGATGACTCCAGCAATGACTGGGACCGGCAGAAAGTCGCCGAGCGTTTAGGGCAAGTCACCCTGCCGCCCAATGTCACTGCTTCGATTGGCCCTGATTTCAGTCCCATTGGCTCGATCTACTGGTACACCATCAAGAGCGACAATCCCAATTACGACGTTATGGAGCTCAAGTCCCTTCAAGATTGGGTCATCACCAAGTACATCAAGTCTGTACCCGATGTCGTCGACGATTCATCGTTTGGTGGCATCACCCGCGAGTACCAGATTCGAATTGACCCCGACAAGCTGGTCTCCTATGGCTTAAGTCTTGGGCAAGTCGAGCAACAATTGACGAATGCGAATGCGAACGGAGGCGGCAGTTTCATCGAACAGGGAGCGCAGCAAATTAACGTTCGGGCGGTAGGACTTGTCCGTGATGTCCATGACGTCGAAAAGACAGTCATCAAAACACAGAGCGGGACAGCGCTGCGAATTCGCGATATCGCGGTTGTTACGCAAGGGCCAAAGATTCGCTTGGGCCAAATCGGAAAGGCAATTCATCGCGTGGATGGGGTCGTCGTGGATGACGACGACGTTGTCGAGGGCATCGTGTTCATGCGCAAGGGCGCGGATACTGCCACTACCCTGGAGGGGATCCACGCGATGGTCCGGAGACTGAACGAACAAATCCTGCCGCCCGGAGTGAAAATCGTTCCCTATTTGGACCGGGACGATCTTGTCCACTACACGACCCACACGGTCATGCACAACCTCACCGAGGGGATGTTTCTCGTTGTAGTTATCCTTTTCATCTTCCTTGGCAACGTGCGTGCCGCAATCATTGTGGCGCTCACCATTCCGTTTTCTTTGCTCTTTGCCGCGATCTGTCTGGACCTGCGCAACATTTCGGCCAACCTGCTCTCCCTGGGAGCTCTGGACTTTGGCATGGTCGTCGATGGCGCGGTGGTGATGGTTGAAAACATAGTCCGCCATCTAAACCTGCCAACGAAAAATCATTCCACGCCTTTGGACAAAATCCGCCAGGCGGCCCATGAGGTGCAGAGACCCGTTTTTTACGCCATTGCCATCATCATCACGGCCTATCTTCCTATCTTTACGCTGCAACGTGTCGAAGGGAAACTCTTCAAGCCCATGGCATGGACCGTCGCCTTCGCCTTGCTTGGCGCCTTGATCTTTTCCATGTTGATTGCCCCCGCAATGGCGAGTCTGCTCTTTCGGGCCGGTGTAAAGGAGTGGCGCAACCCGGTCATGGAGTATCTGACCGTCCAGTACAGAAAAGGGGTCAACTGGGCGATCCGGAACCGCAGGGTGACGGTTGGGGCAGCTTTGATTTGCTTTGCATTCGCGATTTACCTGGCATTTGGGGGCGTGATCGGTTCGGAATTTCTCCCGCATCTGGATGAAGGTGCGATCTGGGTTCGCGGCACGCTGGCGCCCAGCACGGGGCCGACCGAAGGCGCACGCATTGCGGAAAGAGCTCGCCAACTGCTTTGCTCGTTTCCCGAAGTTCCACAGGTGGTAGACCAGGTAGGCCGCCCGGACGACGGCACGGATACCACGGGATTCTTCAACACGGAATACTTCGTCGACCTGCTTCCCAAAGAGAGATGGCGGCCCGTATTTCATCAGAACAAAGAATTGCTGATTGAGGCAATGAACCGCGAGCTTGAAAAGATTCCCGGTGTGATTTGGAACTTTTCCCAGCCGATTTCCGACAACTTGGAAGAGGCCGTGAGCGGTGTTAAAGGCGCGCTGGCGGTCAAAATCTATGGAGACGATCTCAAGACCTTGGAGGAAAAGGGCGACCTGGTAGTCAGCATCATGCGGGACATCCGCGGTGTCGAGGACCTCGGGTTGTTTCGCGTCCTGGGCCAACCCAACCTCAATTTTGAAGTCGACCGCGACCAGGCCTCCCGCTACGGCATCAATGTGTCCGATGTTCAGGACGCGATCCAGACGGCAGTCGGAGGAAACGCGTTGAACCAGGTGCTCATCGGGGAGCAGAGATACGACCTCGTTCTGCGGTATCTGCCGGAGTATCGAAGCACGCGAGAGGCGATCGAAAGGATTCGTCTCCTGGCCCCAACGGGAGAGCGCGTGTCTCTGGCTCAACTGACGAAGGTCAAGGTCGCCGACGGAGGCTCGGAAATTTACCGCGAAGCGAATTCGCGGTATGTGGCCATCAAATACAGTGTGCGTGGCAGGGACTTGGGCAGCACCGTCGAAGAAGCCATCCAAAAAGTCAATGCCGCTGTAAAGTTGCCGACCGGGTACACGATCGATTGGGCTGGGGAGTACGAAAGCCAAAAGCGCTCCGAGCGGCGTTTGCTAGTCGTCTTGCCGCTGACGGTTCTCGTGATCTTCGTCATTCTTTATACGATGTTCAAATGGATGAAGTGGGCGCTTCTCATCCTTACAAACGTCGCTATGGCTCGACTTGGAGGTTTGCTTGCCTTGCTGGTCACCCATACAAACTTCAGTGTGTCCTCGGGCGTCGGTTTTCTTGCCCTCTTTGGCGTGTCCGTGCAAACTGGCGTGATCATGCTCGAATACATCAATCAACTTCGCGCCAAGGGCTATTCGATTGAAGAGTCGGCCGCGGAAGGGGCTGTGCTGCGACTTCGTCCGATCATGATGACGATGTTGGTCGCGACCCTGGGCCTGCTTCCGGCTGCGCTGTCGCACGGGATCGGATCGGACTCGCAGCGTCCCTTTGCCATCGTAATCGTTGGGGGACTCATCTCCGACTTGGTAATGAGTATTTTTCTCCTTCCCGCGCTTTATGTGGTATTCGCGCGTTCAGGTGACAAGCTTCCCGAGCCTGAACCCGAGGAGGTCATATGAGTGCTCGATGGAAGAACTGCCGAAATCCTATCTGTGAAAGGGCGGGGGAATCTGACCATGAATAGAAGCGAAACTTGCGCGCTCATTCGAGAAATAGGAATCATTCCTGCCGTTAGGGTGTGTTCTGCAGAGGAGGCGCATTTTGCGGCCGAAGCAGTTGCAAGCGGCGGGATACCCATCGTGGAAATCACACTAACGGTCGCTCGCGCAGTTGAGTTGATCTCTCACCTCGTTCGCTACCATCCGAAAATGCTTGTTGGTGCGGGCACAGTTCTGAATACGGAGATGGCCGACAAGTGCATCGATGCAGGAGCAAGTTTTCTGACCAGTCCGGGACTCAATCTGAAGATCGTCGAGTTCGCGGCGAAAAAGGAAATCGCGGTTCTGCCCGGCGCCTTGACGCCTACGGAGGTGATTGAGGCTTGGGAGGCAGGATCGGACTTTGTCAAAGTGTTTCCCTGTGCGGATGTCGGCGGCGAGAGGTACATTAAAGCGCTGAAGTCTGCGCTGCCGCAGATCCCTTTGATCGCCGCCGGGGGCGTTAATCAACAAACGGCGGGCAATTATATTTTGGCAGGGGCTACGGCAATCGGTGTCGGTACTGAATTGATTCCGGCCGAAGCGATTGAACGGCGGCAATCGAAACGAATCCGCGAACTGTCCCTCCGTTTTGCCGGTTTCGTGAAAGAAGCACGGGAGCGCATTGAACCGCCGAAGGCTATTGCGGTTGGCAAGTTCAAAAAAATCGAAGAGTGCGAAAAGCAATAGGGGTCACGCGGAAGAACGCGGGGCATCGGAACCCGCACCTGCCTGCCAACTGGAAGCGCAAGTTGGGGTGCCGTCCAGTTGCAGCCTCGTTGTTCCTGAGATGGCGATTGACCGTATTGGCGAAGCGAGTGGCTTGTAAGGTTAAGGAATATGCCTAACTCTCTCGAATTCACGGCGCTAATCTTCGCAGGGTCTCTCCTTGCCGGATTCCTCGGTGCGCTGACCGGACTCGGCGGAGGAGTTGTCGTCGTGCCGTTGCTCGCCGTGGTCTTCCACGTTGATATTCACTATGCGATTGGGGCTGCGCTGGTCTCGGTCATCGCCACATCGAGCGGAGCCGCCGCAGCCTACGTGCGCGAAGGGTACTCCAATATTCGCGTGGGAATGTTTTTGGAAATGGCGACGACAATGGGGGCATTGGCCGGGGCTGCTTTGGTAGTGTATTTGCACGCCTCTGTCATTGCCGTCATTTTCGGCTTGGTACTCATTTATTCGGCCCTCGTTTCATTTCACAAAGGCTCTGATCCACACCACGACGACGGGCCTGACCCGATCGCCTCCTGGCTTCGCATGGACAGCACATATCCCACCGTCACTGGCTTCGTGAGCTACCACGTTCGCGGGGTGCCCTTGGGCTTCGCGTTGATGGTGGTGGCGGGCATTCTGTCAGGCCTGCTCGGTATCGGCTCGGGTGCCGTCAAAGTCCTTGCAATGGACAAAGCAATGAAACTCCCCTTCAAGGTATCCACCACAACTTCAAATTTTATGATCGGCGTGACCGCCGCGGCCGGAGCCGGCATCTACTTGAGCCGAGGTTACATCGACCCGGGGCTTGCGATGCCGGTCATGCTCGGGGTTCTCGCGGGCTCGCTCATCGGGGCGCGCGTGCTGGCTGGCGCACAAGTCCGTGTTCTTCGGGCTGTTTTCGCCACCGTCATCGGCGCTTTGGCGATGGAGATGATTTACAGCGGACTCAAGGGCAAATTCTGACGCCGCAAGGAGCATCCATGAGCAGCGGACTCGCGCAAGCGGATAAACGTATCGATGAATGGATGGGATTGCTCTTGCGCAGCGGAGTAATTCTCGCGGCCTTCATCGTGTTTGTGGGTGGAGTAGTTTATCTTGTCCATCACCCCTTTCCCATCATTGACTATAGCGTTTTCCAAGGCGAGCCGGAGAACCTCCGCACGATTTCCGGGATTTTCAGCCAGGCAAGGGCCCTGCACGGACGCGGATTGATTCAGCTCGGACTTCTGATTCTGATCGCCACGCCGATTGCTCGGGTCACGTTTTCCGTTTTCGCGTTCGTTTATGAACGGGATTGGAAGTATGTCGTCTTCACCCTGATCGTGTTGGGGCTCTTGCTTTACAGCCTCCTCGGCCGGGGCTGATCGCACTCTTTGTCGCCTACATGACCGACGCGGTTGATAATCTGATCCTTGATTTGCTGGAGTGGGTAAGACGGAAGGAACGCACCTACCAGGAAACGACGGATGCGTGGCGGACTTCGTGCCCAAGACTTCCAGTGTGGGAAGATGCCATTGATCGAGGTCTGGTGGAGATGGCCTCAGCAAATGGCCGTTCAGTCGTCCGCGTCACCCCAGCGGGGCATTGCGCTCCTCAAGGAAAGAGGCCTCGTGTGAGGAACACTGGCCTCAGGGGAGAGAATCACACCAGGCTTAGGTGTGGATGAGTATTGGGGCGAATTGAAGTCGCGCGTTAAGTTGTGGACTCGACTTTTGAGCGCCAAATGGCCCAAAGTCCTTAAGAAAGAATGGCGGGGACGACGAGACTCGAACTCGCGACCTCTGCCGTGACAGGGCAGCGTTCTAACCANACTGAACTACGTCCCCAACCGTGGAAGAAACAACTTAGCGTAAAATCCTGTAAATAAGACCCTTGCAGGATTTGCATACAGCGCACCCCGGTGCTTACTTTGCCTGGGATGGCAGTTCTTCCTGGCAAAACCGCTGTAAGAATCTGTGCGCTCTTGCGAGTCTCATACTAGCACAGAAGCGTTTCTTCGTCATGTTCCCCAGGATATCTTCTTTCGCGGGAGCGAGCGAGAGGAGGGAAGGGAACGGGGTTTTCGGCAAGGAGTCCACGCTTTGTGGGAACCAAGCGCGGCTGCTGTGTTGCAAGTTCAACGAATAGCCCACATCCGGCAAAGCAGTCGCGGAAGATTGTTGATGAGGTTTGAAAAGACGCAGGCCAAATTCAATTCGCTGTGGCCGCCTGGAGATCGTTTGCACACGGTGGGTAGAGAAATGATCAGAGCGGTAGGCGCTTGAAAACGGTTTCTGGAATCAATTCGACAGCGGTCATGATGTAACGCCAGATTCTGGGGGTGTAGAGGACGTCAGGGGAGCGGCGTTCGAGGCAGCGGACGATGTCGCGAGCCACCTGCTGCGGATCGGCGAAGTGCGCGGCGTTCGGCAAATGATCCGTCATGGAAGTCTGTACCGGCCCAGGCTTGATGGTGATCACGCGGACGCCAGCCGGATGCAGGCGGCTGCGCAGTCCCTGGAGGAACAGGGAGAGGCCGCCTTTGGCGGAGCCGTAAACGTAATTGGAGCGGCGACCGCGATCTCCTGCAACGGAAGTGATGCCAGCGATGCATCCCGTGTGCCGGCGCTCCAACTCGGCAGCGAACAAGGTGAGGATGGCGGCGGCACTCACAAAATCAACTTGCAGTTCCTCTAAGAGGACCGGAATAGAGCGTTCAGAGTCTTTCTGGCTGTGCATGGACCCGTACGCGAGGAGCACGGTGTCGAAATCCGGAAACGTGCGGCAAGCAAATTCGAAGACTCCCTCATGCTGCGCAACGGAAGATAAGTCAGCCGAATACGTCAAGACTTGGCGAGCACCACGTACCGGTAAGTCTGCTTGGAGTGCAGCGAGTCGTTCTGGTGAGCGGGCTACGAGGAGTAACTCGCAGCCGCAGCGAGCCAATTGCCGCTGGACCTCGACCGCGATGCCGGACGTGGCTCCGAGCACGACCACCTTTCTCATTCGAGCGGGCTTGCTTGCCGATACTGGCGTTCCCGCAGAGTTCGGAACTCGGGGAGGCGTAAGGTTTGTCATGATGACCCTGTCACACGTCTCCAAAACGAGGAGGACATCTTCGGATCTATGTATGGGACAAAGCTGCGCCAGCGCGGAAATGAGGTTTCAAACAGGGTCGGACTCATTCGCGCGTCTTTCGCTGGGTACAACGCTCCACCGCTTTCCTGGACAACCTCATCGAGGGACCGCATGAGCCGAAGCGTCCGCTCGCCGCGCATAGCGAAGTCCAACGCGATGGTGAGTCCGGGGCGGGGAAAGGAGAGCATGCCTGCGGATGGCGCCGAGCCGAATTGCTTCAGCACGCCCAGGAAAGAACCCATGCCAGAGCGCGCGATGCGATCGAGCAACTCCTCGAAAGCTTTAAGATTCGTTTCTGGGATAACGCACTGGTATTGAAGGAAACCTTGTGTGCCGTAGAGCAGATTCCATTGCCGAATGGAATCAAGCGGGTAGAAAAATGGATCGTAAGCCACAACGGCGCGGTGCTTCTTGGCGGCGTGGAGCACATAATAAGCAGTATTGAAGGCGCGAACCGTGTGACGATTGAGAATCCATGCAGGCAATGCAAAGGGAAGCTTTGGGCCACGCTTCCGACGGAATGGCTTGCCAGGGCTGGCAGCGTGGTTGCCACGAAAGAAGATGCCGCGCGGATTCTTCCCTGCGAAGCAGTCTAGCCACGCCACGGTGTATTCGAAATGGTCATTACTAGCATGGCTCAGATCGAGGAACGTCTTTAGCGATTCAAACGGTATGAACTCGGCATCAATCCAGGGGCCGGCGACACGTTTCAGTTGGATGTCGGCCCAGGCGATGACGCCCGTTAGGCCGAGCCCGCCGATGGTCGCGCGCAGCATTTCCGGGTTTTCCTGGGAACTGCAGAACATTAAACCGCTATCCGAGCGATGCAGCGCAATCTGGTGAACGTGAGCGCCAAAGGTCCCCGCGCAGTGATGATTCTTGCCGTGGACGTCGTTTGCGATGGCCCCGCCCACGGTGACGAAGCTCGTGCCCGGAGTGACGGGAAGAAACCATCCTTTAGGGAGGAATACGTCGAGAATATCCGAGAGAGTGACACCGCTCTCGCAGCGCACCACTCCCGTCGATTCATCGAAACCGAGAATGCGGTTGAGGCGATGACACGCGACGAGGTCGCGGCCGGCGTTTAGACAGGAATCGCCGTAACTGCGTCCCAGGCCAAAAGGAAGCAAGGAGCCGGGTTCGGCGCCCTTAAGAATCTCTGGCAACTGGTCGTTCCAGGCGGGCGTGCACACATAACGATGCGTGGTCTTCGGATAACGGCCCCACGAGAGAATGCGCTCCGTGGGTGGCGGGGCCGGCGACCGTTCAGGCAAGGTCGTCGATGATGGATGCTGTCTTTCAAGCGCGCTGCAAGTGAATTGAGAATTGGAGTTCATTCCGACGTCGCCCGCGGTCGCATGAGTTCTGCACGGACCTGCTGTCGAACCGCTACCCCTAATAATAGATGCAAGCGGCGACAACGTTGGTCAAGTTTTTCGATAGAGCAGTAACTGTGTTCCGCCGGATACTAAACACAAGCATTGCAGCGATACAGTCGTAAAGGATAAAATATTGCTGTGCGAGACAGCAGCATTCGACGGAGCCTTTTCCTGGTTCCTGTTTGTTTGGCCGTTTTTTTCCTAAGCGCTAGTCCAGGAGAGCATGCCCGTACAACTGTCCGGGTCGAGGAACTAACCCGCGGCATTCCAACAAGATCAGTGCAGGATCTCACCGGGTCGGAGTTTGTCCGGTATGTGTCCGCCATGAACCCCCAGCAACGGGAAGAAGCGATATTGGAAGAAATGNTCAAAGGGCAATCTTCCAGGATTCCTCAGGAAGTTGGTGCCTGTTGACCTTCAGTGCGAGTTAGCAGATGGCAAGATCCTCACCGCAACTATCTTTGTCACGCCCGACTACCTCGCCATCGGTTCCGACTCTGACTTNGATGAATCTTCATACGGCTGTAACAATCGCGGAGCGCTTCGGATTTGTCCTCCCCACCAGGAAAATGGTTGATGCCATCTATCTTCAGTCCAACTATCACCTGGCCCCACAGCCTCTGCCGGCTGGTCCAGAGATGAGGTCGACGGCCTACTATTGGACCCATAACCAAATGATTGAAGATCAGGTACACGCCATCGGAGCGCGGTTAGGAGCACTCGTCTCCGGGGACAAGAAGGACGTGGTGATGACCAATCGGTTGGCGATGAAGGTTGGGCGCATTGCCATTTACGGCTGGCACCGTGGCCCGGGGCAACCCATTCAACCTTTGAGCACCGTCCATGGTGCGAACTACGCCGATTACAGTCACGGCATCCGGCTGATAAGTGAATGGGCATTGATCAATGGCCAGCTTCAATCGATCCGCGACCTTCTGGAGAACCCCGCGACAGCCAGAGTTCTGAGCGACGAAGGTCCAATCCACCTAAATTGGAGACTTCTCGCCGCATTGCAGGATGGTTTGGCAATCGGGGCGTCGCCACGTAACTGACAAGTATTCAAAGGCAGTCAAACTGAGGGCTACCGGTTGGGGCAGCTCAAAGAAGCGGGATTTTTATTTGCCGTGTAGCCTCGCGGGCCTCCTGAATCATCTAAAATCTGACGGGCAACCTCGACAGGTCATAACTTAATGGCGCTACTTTTTGGCTTTTCGGAGTACTCGCACACCTGCAAATTTCTGTGTGACCTACCCGGGTTAAAACCAGGGCAATTTTCCATTGTGCGTTATGAGAACCAGGAGTTGCACGCCGTCATCGAAAGCACAGTCTCTGGCAAGCATTGCTTCATACTCGGGAGCATCACCCCCCCTGAGTGCCAGATGGTTTCGTTTCTGTTGTTGGCTCACACACTCAAGAAGGAAGGGGCAAATCGTGTCACCGGGATTCTTCCATACCTCGCATTCGCACGCGAGGACAAGGTTAAGCCGGGGGAAAGTCTCGCGACCGCCTGGGTGGGAGCCCTTCTGAAGGCCTCTGCGTTTGATGAGATATGGACGGTCGATCTGCACAGCGAACAAGACAGAAAGCTGTTTCCTTTGGCCCTGGAGTCCTTCTCTCCGTCCGCGGTATTTGGCGAATGCCTAGGAAAGCTTGGGCTGAGTGGCGCAAGCTTTGTGTCTCCCGATCAGGGCGCCATTCCGCGTTGCCAGGCGGTGAAGTCCGCAGCGGGGATGACGTGCGGAGATGGAGATATTGTCTACTTCGAAAAGCATCGAACCGCCGCCGGAATTGTGCACCACGCCCTTGTCGGAAAGGTGGAGCGGCACGCCGTGATCGTCGACGACATACTCGACACCGGCGAGACCCTTGTGTCCGCGTGTGAGAGACTGGTATCCGCTGGCGCAGAGGAACTCTATATATGCGTGACCCATGGATTATTTACCGGCCAACGTTGGCGGAATCTCTGGTCTCTTCCGGTAAAACATATCTTCCTCACGGACACGATTCCTGCATGCACGACTATCCAAGATCCGAGAATTACTACGCTATCCGTGGCGCCACTCTTGCGTGAGAAATTGGCGCTGGTCGGACGGAACGCAGAAGCTTCTTCGTCCGCGAGTTCCGTTTAGTTCAGGCTCTTGCAACAGCGAAAACTTAGGTGGTAATTGGCATGGCTGTGTTCGTCCATCACCCGAGTACCGTGCCAAAACGGTGCACGCCAGCGGCACCAGTCATCATGAGCCCGAATTGTGTCAAATACGAACCAGCTCCCTTTCATCTCTGTGTATCCCAACGTCTTGCTGCCGAGACTCGACATTTGACTCTCATTCAGCGGTAGATTCATGTGCTCCGCGGCATTGCCATTCAGGTCGTAGACGTCCAGCGAACTCTTACATGCGGGAAAATCGCCGGTCGGATAGGTGTTGGAACCACACCCAGTCCAGCTCCCCCCGTTGCAGCCAGGAGTCTTCTTGCTCCCCGTGGCGCAGATGCCTTTTTGGTAAGTTGGGCCATAGCTCCAAGACTTGGTGGGGCTGTCAGCCTGGTTGTGCAGAGAGCGCATGCGGTGAATCGCCGCTTCCGGATCCAATCCTTTCAAGGCAGCGAAGTTGTAGTCCGGGGGCTCAAGGTCTCCTGAGCACGCGCCCTCCCATTCGTGGGCGTCGCAGAGGCGCTTTCCCATGGCCCAACAGATCTCCGCAGCTTCACGGGCCTGTACCCAAACCACGGGATACGTGCAGGGAATGTCCGGAAATTCGAACTGGTCGATGCACGCCTTGGCATCCTCGGGCTTTTCCTTGGAAGGATCGTACAAGGGTGCCATGTACTTGGCCTTGCAGATTTTCTCAAAGCGCGGATTTTCGTATTGGACGTGCAAATTACTCAATTTCATCTTGCATTCGTCGGGCGTCACGGGGTGTTGAGTCACAGCCGGATTCCCTTGGCCGATATGATATCGGGATGCGGCGAATATTTTCCGAATCTGGTTGATCTGCTCGTCGGAGAGCCCATGTTCACGCTGTATTTGCTGGAGCAGAATTTCATTTTGTTGTTGTAGCGACTGGCATGAAGCAGAGAATGAGTTAAAACGGACGATCCCCAAGAGAATCAAGAGTCCCAAAAACAATCCGCGGAGCAATCTCATGGTCTACCTCCTCTCATTTGGTCGCGTCGCATTACAAAAAAGAAATCCCTGTTGTCTGGATAGCCGAGAAAACGAGGAACTCCTCCGCCGGAGTCGGTTTTGTCCACCTCACGCATTCCATCGATGAGGTATTCGACGAAGAGCTGCGACCCGGCGCGACGATAGAGTGCGAAATAGGTGTGCTCGAGCGCGTTCATATCCAGGTGCATGGCGTAGCGGCAGCGGTAGGCTTGAAATACGCGAGCCATCGCGGAAGGGGTCGCATCCGAGAACACCGTATAAATGAGAAAACGCTTTTTCCCATTCCATTGCAACGCTGCACCCGCACGGATCGTGCGCAACTTCATATCCTCCGAACCAGACCAGTTGCCTGGTCCCCACTTATTTACTAGCGGTCCGGGAACTGTTGCCTGCGATCGCTCGTCGAACTCAACCAGGGCAACCCCGTTCTGCCGGGCGTACTTGATTTTGGCGAGCATACCATCATCCTGCGTGTCCCAGGACTTCATCTGGACGGAACCATCGTCAAGTACAAAAAGCGTCGCCAAACCCGGCTCCAGCTTACTGAACAGAACGCCATTTTCCAGGAATCCATAATGACTGCCGTGGTTCTCGCTAGCCAACGGCCCGTACTTGAAGGCTCCATGCATGCGTTTAAACCCGCCGGCGAATGTCGCCACGGTTCTCCCGGTAGATTCCGGGCTAATCATTCCGGTCGAAACCAATGGAGAAATCGTTCCAATGCCGTCCGGACCCGGAAGCTTGGGATCCCTCATTCCGGGCTGCATGTGTTCGGACCATTCCACGGATGGGTGTTCCGTCCCCAGTGCATAGGCCAAATCGAAGTGATCCAGGTCGAAGGCAACCAGGTAGCAAAGTGACGAGGCTTCGACGGGGGCGAGCATGTTGACCGTCGCTTTGTAGCTCTCCAAAATCGCCCTATCGATTGACTGCGGCTCGATGAGACTCACGTAAACGCCGGGATTGCCGCTCGCCGAATACCACACTCCGGGTCTTATCCCCGCACGGATATCCTGTTCCAAGCTGAGCCCGAGGCCGCTAGGAGTCAGAACCTGGTCCGCGTATTTCGAATCAATGATGGCGGGAAGTGGGACGTCTTCTGCTGTTCCGCCAATGGCAGTCGCCCCACCTTGATGTCCGGCGGTGTGTATCTCCGCGGTTTCGCGGTGGCTATCTTCGAGAAGGTGGTGGAAGATTACCGCGACTTTTTCTCCGCCCGGCATTTGGTTGCGAAAGAATTCGGCCTCCGCTTCCAACCTTGTGAGATGCCCCTTGACCGGGTTTCTTAGAAACAGCCGTCCCTCGCATAGCGATGCGTAGGGCGCTTGCGATTTCTTCGCCTGGTCCAAGGGATCGCTTGCTCCACCTCCAAAGAGGTTGCAAGAATAGTGGCCGGTGCCTTGCGAAATCTCTATTCCCAAAGGGTATTTAGGGTCGAGAACCAGCTTCTGAGAACGCGGCTGAGGATTTTCCAGGTGGTAGGAGGACTTGGAACCGTCCTGCCAGTCAACCTCCAAGACATACCATGCATTGACTGCAGGATTGAGGTTGATCAGCGTGGCCAATCCCTGAATGCCCTTGTCCGACTTGATCCTGTTTGAACTCACCTGCCGAAAAGGTTGAAGATCCAGGATGGTCTTCGGCACGGCAGCTTCGTGTTGTGCATTCTCAGTTTTTGGCGATGCGGCTCCATAAGCAGTGGCATCCCGGCTTGTTGCGGTACGCAAGATTCCGACACAGGCAAACACCACGAGACCAAACGCAAACAAGGCGAGCTTGCAGTAAGTGCCTACAGAATGCTTCTTTGTCGTGGATCGCAAGGGACCTGGCTGTCTCCTTCTCCGGAAACTAGATCGCTATCAACGCTGCAATCAGCATGAGCAGGATCAGGATACGACTGGTCCGGTCGCGCACCGCGAATACCAGGGGATCATCAAGCATTTTCCCGCGATGCGCAACGAGCCAGAGATATCCTATCCAATACAGCAGCAACGGACAGACGAACCACAAGACCTGATGTGTAGAATAAAGCGTCTTGACTGCACCACTGGCGATATACAGCGCGAGGACCACGACCGCCGCGTATCCACTGGCCGTGCCCTTGGAGGCCAGCAACTCCGCATCACTGAGCTCATAGCCCCGTGCAGTAGCGTGATCTCCGTCGACACTCCGCATGACGACAAGTTCTGTATAGCGCTTTATTAACGCCAAGCTGACAAACAAGAACAGGGAAAATCCCGCCAGCCACACGGACGGCCAGATGGCAATCGCTACCCCTCCCCCGATGATCCGCAATGTATAGAGAGCGGCGAGAACGAGCACGTCGAGGAGCACCACCTTTTTCAGATAGAAGGTGTAGGCGGCCGCCACGGTGAAATAAAGCAGCAGGATTCCCACCGACAGCCCCGAAAGGAGCCAGCCCAGGCCACAGCCGAAGAGGGCCAGGGCAGGCGCCAGCGCGAGACCGTAAGCCAGCGGCAATCGTCCGGACGCAAATGGACGCAAACGTTTCTCCGGATGATGACGATCCGCCTGCAAATCGCACAGATCATTGATGAGGTACCCGCTCGACGCACAGCAGGAAAACGCCACAAAAGCAATAAGTGTCCTCACCAGCAGAAGCGGTTCGATGAAGAGGTGTGCGGTAAAGATGGGAACAAATACCAAAATGTTTTTTAGCCACTGGTGAGGCCGCAGCGCATTCAAGTATTCGCTAAGACTCGCACCCCGATCCTCAAATGAGGTCTCGAACTCCGTCACCTTTGCGACGGCTTTCAACAACCGCGGGTTCGGATTGACCACAATGGCTTTTCTCGCGGAAGACCACACGGCTAGGTCGCGGGATTCGTTGCCGGCATAGTCGAAGCCCTTCTCCCCAAATTGAGAGACGAGACGCGCTCGTTTGCGTTCCCCGGAAAGATTAGCGATGCCATCGCTAGCCAGAACCAGATCAAAGAGCTTCAGGTGGTTCGCGATCAGCTTTGCGAAGCGCTCGTCGCTGGCCGTCGCGAGAACAATTTGCCGGCCCTTTTCGCGTTCGGCATGGAGGTAATCCAGAAGGGCAGTTCGATAGGGAAGCAGTGTTGGGTCGAGCTGGATGCGCTGGGCAATCTCCCGCTTCAGATGTGCTCGTCCCTTAAGCAACCAAACAGGCAGGGCGAAAAAGGCGAGAGGCGCCTCTCGCAGCAATCTACAGACAGACTCTAGCAATAAATCGGTCTTTATCAGCGTGCCATCGAGGTCCACCACCAGCGGGCGCAACGGGCTGGCTGGCAAAGGCACAGTTCGGACCGTGGCGCTTTGCTGTTCAAGAGCTGGCCTCGAAGCATAATCAGCTTTCATAAGGTTTTCATGCATGATCGACCTGCAACGAGCCCTTCGTAAGGGCCAATCCTAGGCTCTTAGTACCACAATTCGGGCTCCCTTGGGCATCTTGCTGCCTTTTTAGATGCTCGTTAAGGTCGGCCGGACCATACTCGGTCCTGAAAAGAAAGATTTTTGACATACTACCGGCATTGCAAAATGCTTTCCCCACCGCAGGCGTTTGGTAGCGAAATAGACTAGGAGAGCGAGGCTGACAAAGACCGGCTCCGTTCCATTCAATGGTGTTTTCGCCGGGCTGGACGGCAATGGTCGGTTCAATGAGGTTGATTGCCTCTTTATTTGAGGCTGTTATCGCTGCCACCGGCAAAAGGATGCCGATGGGTGCCAGCAAGATTGCTATGGACGTAATGGCAGCTAGGGCAGCCAAGACCGTTATCGGCCTAAAACGCATAAATTCTCTTCTCTAATTTCTACCGTCGCACTCTCATTGCCAAGCCGTCGGCGCGCGTAACCACCATATCTTGTATGGAATTGCGGTTACGCCCTTTCAAAAAAGTTGTGCCCAGATACGGGCAGCGCCCTCCCTTTGGCGGTCACAATCGCTTGCTCAGGAAGCAGTTGTCACCGCTTCAGGGACCTCACGGGGTCACTTCACGGTGTCTGAGAGACTGAGGCTGACAGGAAGTCCGCAAGACGCTTCGCCAACACAAAGCTTCGCGCCTTGGGTTTCCCTGAATTCTCTAGCTGAATTGGTTGCAAACTATGTGGGTATCACTGGCGGATGGTGGGCAGTGCAGGGCTCGAACCTGCGACCTCCTGCTTGTAAGGCAGGCGCTCTAACCAACTGAGCTAACCGCCCTTCCTGCTCACANACAACTCATCCTACAGGAAGCCCCGAAGCGCGTCAACGCAACCCTATTTTTCTTCTTCGAACTGCGCCGCAAACCCGGTCTGCATCGGTGCAAACATTCCGCAGCCTTTTTTTGCGTTTCTTGCCAATTCTGCGCTCGCTCGGTAAACTCAGTTGTTTGCTAGCCAACAAAGGACCGATACTGAGATGCTGCTGAACCGGGATTATGTCGGCCACATGGCCTCGGAAGTCGTCAAGAAACTGGTTGAGGGCAACCTGGTGGAAATCAAGGAGAAAGATCTGGAACCGGTCATCGCGCGCGTTCGCCAGCGCATGATGGAAGAGATCACCGTCGAAGACAGGGTCAACGAAGAGGTGCGCAACATCCTGGTTCAGTATCAGGACGAGATGCGCCGCACCGGTGTCTCCTACCAGGAAATGTTCAAGAAAGTGAAAGGACAGATCGCCCGCGACCGCAAGCTCATCTTGCGCTAGGGCAGGGAAGAGGGAACGCGAAAGAACCATGCGATTAAGCCGGGAAAAAGTTGTTCGCATCTCCCACCAACTCATTGAGCTCCTGGTGCAGAGCAACGATGTGGAGTTTATCGAGGACCGCGACACCATCCGTCAACACATGGTGCAGACCATGACCAATGTGCTGAAGGAAGAGGAAAAGGTCGAACTCGAGGTGCGCAAACGCATCACTTCGCAGAAGAAGGAAATTCTCGAAGGCAGCGAGGAGTGGGACGTCTTGTTCCGCAAGTATTATTCTGAAGAGCTCCGCCGTATGGGCATCGCCGCCGCCACCGAAGAACACCAAAAGGCCGGCCACCGCTGAAGAAAGCCGACAGTCCCCAGTTAACAGCTCACAGTTCATAGAACAATTATTCTGCCGGTTGCCATGTACGCCCAAGGAAGAAGAGACGTGCCCCGTGTTTCGTGGTTTGTGACCCGAGAAGGAAGAAGAGTTTGTCGTCGAGGGGTCCCGTTAACGGTCGAAAATGGAAAATGGTATGCCTTTCGACTCGCGTTCTGGCGGCGGTTGCAAGGGCTGCTGACGTCGCATTGTGGCAGAAATGGCGCGATCCGCTGGACGGTTTGCGATTCGCTCAAGCGCG
>OCOJ01034675.1_pt2 | contig 25292 bp, 23 predicted proteins | sample 1539251 | NCBI WGS metagenome assembly OCOJ01 (sample SAMN01911457, study PRJEB22624) | soil metagenome | biome: Soil | place: Malaysia | collected 2012-04-30 | depth RA_metagenome m
ATGGGGCTATAATCATGCCGTTAGAAGCCTTCCCTGGGGCCTGAACTTGGAGTGTAGGCGCGGGCCGGGAAGCCGCTTCGCTGGCTTGGAATCTGCCGAGGTGGCATATGACGGCGCTGGAACTGGTGGCGGTTATCTTTGGCGTTTTCGCCGTAGGTCTGATCATCCTGCTGATCTACCGCAGTACGCTGACCATGCACGAAGACGATCAGTTGTTCCTGGATGACGCGAATTCCCACATGCAAGAAGAGCAGACGGAGTTGCTCACCAGGGTCAATCGGCTGACGCTGCCACTGCGCGTCTTTGCCGCGGGTTCGGGCGTGTTCCTGCTGCTGCTGGCGGGCATGTACATTTATCAGAAGCTCAACGAAGTACAGTAGGGTTTGCCTGGGCCGTCGGATGGCTTCAGTGGAAGCCGGGGCCACGGTCCGGGTATTTGTGTTTTTGGGACGCGTTGGGGGCAGACTGCCGAATTACAGCGTGTGTCGAGCTCTGCCTTGTCTTGCCGCTCACAGCACGCGCACATGCCCAGTTTCGTCAGTCTCTCCACCGTCGCCTTAGTTCACAGTTTGGCTGACAATCGGCGACGTACTTTTTGCAGATTGGCTATCCCCTTTGTACGACGCTCTAATCGAGTGCGTCCCCCGAGCCGGGAAAGTGGCCTGGCGTCGATTTTAGGCGATGGCTTCAGAAATACCAGGACGTTCAGATGCCGAGACTAACGGCTGCCAAGCACAGGATCGGCATGAGAGCCTCCGGGTCAGTGTGAGTTGAGGCAGGGCTTATGTTTCGTCAGCCTGTTACTAGAGTCATCTAGCAAGGTCCCGTCCGTGCCAAGACAATCGCTGCATGGTCGATAAAAAAGTGCCAATGCTTGAACTGCACTGCTTGAATGGGAAGTGTGGGCGGACCTTCGTGGTGGAACAGGGCATTTTCGTCGAGAACAAGAGGCGAGAGGAGTGCCCTCACTGCGGCCATCAGGACATCTATCCCCTGAAAAAGACGAAGCTACTCAAGTAGAGAGCCTCTCTCTCTGTCAACGGGCCGCAGCCTTGCGGCATAATGGCAAGAAAGAGCCAAAATGACGGTCCTACACGCCCTGTATGCCATATGCTTCCTGCTGTTTTGCATCGCGTGCCTTCTTCTGTGGATAGGCAACCACGTAGCGTGGATCAGCAGGCTGCTCTTACGCTTACTTGAGCGCTCCGATCCCGTGGGGAAAGAAGGCCACTGACAAAGGAGGAAGCAAATGATTTTGACTAACTTACTTTTGGCCGCCATTCTCATAGCCCTTCTCTTCATTCTTGATTGTGTCGGGAAAGTGTTGTCGATCCAACGAGCATATTTGCTGACTGCGCCACCAGCGGTCACGGATTACATCGGAGGCGGGCTGCAGGAAGAGACTTGTTGCTGGTATCACACCGGGGGCGGTGACCTTGACAAACCGTGTCGTAATTACAGAGGCGGGAAGCCTCCAAAGTAAAACTGGTGCGGGGTACAGGACTTGAACCTGCACGGCCTTGCGGCCAATGGCTCCTAAGGCCATCGCGTCTGCCAGTTCCGCCAACCCCGCACTTCCGATTGTTCCCACTTTATCACTTTCACCGCGTTGTGCAGCGCATTCACGTGCCGGGCATTACAATGAGCGCCGGAGGCTGTTTTCGGCTTCAACGCCATCATGCCTGATCCGCTGTACCTCAGTTTGTGGTTCCCCGATTTTTCCGGTCCCGGGATTTTGCCGCACATCCTGGCCGTCTTGCAGCAGTTCCCCTTCTCAGCGCAGCGGCCAGGGATCACTTACATCGCGGTGCAGCCGGTTTCGTGGAATGAAGCCACGGTGCTCGAGCGGCGCTTCTCGCCGGGCATCGAGCCAGCCGAGGCCGTTGCGATCGCCGCCGATCTGGTTCACGACGACTACGCCTACATCTTCGACGCTTATTGGGATCTATGGACGCCCGACGAAGGTGGCCGGCAGTGGCGGCTTGTTCCTGTGCCGGTGAAGTTCATTGTGCAAGGCGAGGAGTTTGATGAGGGAGCCTTTCAGCACACCGGACACATCCAGGTTGATTTCGGCATGGACTCACCGTTCCTCCAGGAGGATATCGCTCTCACAGAGGAGACCCAGGCCAAGGTTCGTGAAAACGTGGGACGGCTGGTCGAGTTCACCGTGAAAGCGGAGAAGAATACGCGCACCAGCTCGCGATTGCTGTGGTCGGAGTCGGAGGAAAACCTGGCGCAGAAACTCGTGGCCCGCCTGCAGAAGGTGCAGTAGATCAGACCACAACCGCAGAGGACGCGGAGAATTTCGGTCGTGTCACTCCGCGTCTTCTGCGTTGAGCGAGACTGATAGCTCTATTTCGTGCGGCCGGCCTCGACCTTCAGCGCATCGGAGGCTGCGGCCTGGGCGGCCGCCAGACGCGCGGTCAGCACACGGAACGGGGAGCACGAGACGTAGTTCAGTCCGACCTGGTGACAGAATTCGACCGACGACGGTTCGCCGCCGTGTTCGCCGCAGATCCCGACTTTGAGATTGGGACGTGTCTTCCGCCNCGCGCTCCGTCGCCATTCTCACCAGTTGTCCCACACCGTCGCGATCGAGTACGGCAAATGGGTCTTGCTTCAGAATTCCCTCGGCCAGATAGGTTGGAAGCACTTTGTTGACGTCGTCGCGCGAGAAGCCGAACGTGGTCTGGGTGAGATCGTTGGTGCCAAAGGAGAAGAACTCGGCTTCCTTGGCAATCTCGTCCGCGACCAGCGCTGCACGCGGCAACTCAATCATGGTGCCGACCATGTAGTCGACGCGAGTTCCTTTCTCTTTGAAGACTTCTTCGGCCACACGGCGCACGATCGCTCCCTGATTTGCCATCTCCTTCAGGGTGGCTACCAGAGGAATCATGACTTCCGGATGCACCTTGATGCCCTTCTTCGTGCAATCTACAGCGGCTTCGAAAATAGCGCGCGCCTGCATCTCGGTGATCTCAGGATAGGTGATGCCCAGCCGGCAGCCACGATGCCCAAGCATGGGATTAAACTCGTGCAACTGCTCCACGCGGCTCAGCAACGCAGGCAACACTTTCTTCAGATCACCGGCCGCCTTCACGCCGTAATCTTTGTACTTCGCCACCAGATCTTTCTTATGTTTTGCATCAGACGATGGCAGCAGCGCAATATCCACCATCAACTCTTCACGCCGCGGCAGGAATTCATGCAGCGGCGGATCGAGCGTGCGGATTGTCACTGGCAGACCGTCCATCGCCTTGAAGACGCCGGCAAAGTCGGCCCGCTGCATGGGCAGGAGTTTCTTCAGCGCGGCACGGCGGTCGGCCTCGTTATCCGCAAGAATCATGGCGCGCATGTGGGGAATCTTTTCTTCGGCAAAAAACATGTGCTCGGTGCGGCACAGGCCAATACCCTCGGCTCCGAATGCGCGGGCCTGAATGGCGTCGCGTGGAATGTCAGCATTGGCACGCACTCTCAGCTTGCGGAACGGCTCCGCCCATCCCATGATCTTCAGCAGCTCCGGATCGTCCGCCTTGGGAGGAATCGTATGGAGCTTGCCTTTGATCACGCGGCCGGTTGTTCCGTCGAGTGAAATCCAGTCACCTTCCTTGAAAGTCTGCCCTTTCACCCGCATCTCGCATTTCTTTTCGTCGACCGCAATGTCGCCGGCGCCGGCCACGCAGCACTTGCCCATGCCGCGCGTGACCACGGCCGCGTGGCTGGTCATGCCGCCACGCGAGGTCAGAATGCCCACCGCGACTTCCATGCCTTGAATGTCTTCCGGCGTCGTTTCGGCACGGACCAGAATTACGGGATTCTTCTTCGTGCCGTGTCCAGCTTTCTTTACCGCTTCTTCGGCAGTGAACACGATTTGCCCGACCGCCGCTCCTGGTGAGGCGGGGAGTCCGGTCGCAAGCACTTCAACTTTCGAACTCTTTTCATCCAGGCGGGGGACAAGAAAGTCGTAGAGTTGGTTCGGTTCAACGCGGAAAATCGCTTCTTCCTTCGTGATCAATCCCTCATCGACCATGTGGATTGCAATGCGCACCGCCGCCAGACCCGTTCGCTTTCCATTGCGCGTCTGCAACATGTAGAGTTTGCCGTCTTGAATGGTGAACTCGAAGTCCTGCATGTCTTTGTAGTGCTTCTCCAGCCGCGTAGTGATGTCGCGCAGCTGGTGATAGACATTGGGCATGATCTTTTCGAGTTCCGAGATGTGGACGGGCGTGCGAATGCCCGCGACTACGTCCTCGCCCTGCGCGTTCATGAGGAACTCGCCGTAGAACTCTTTCGCACCGGTCGCGGGATTGCGTGTGAAGCCCACTCCCGTGCCGCTAGTCTCGCCCAGGTTGCCGAAGACCATCGCCTGCACATTCACCGCCGTGCCGAGCATGTCGTCAATGTTGTTGATGCGGCGGTAGTGCTTGGCCCGCTCGTTGTTCCATGAGCGGAATACCGCGTCGCGCGCCATCACCAGCTGCTCGTGCGGATCTTGGGGAAAGTCGCGCCCGGCGTGCTTCTTCACGACCTTCTTGTATTCGGAGATCACCTCCTGCAGAGCTTTGGCGTCAAGATCGGTGTCGAGCTTGGCCTTCTTTTGTTTCTTCTTGGCCTCGAAGACTTCGTCGAATGCAGGCTTTTCGATATCGAGCACGACGTTGCCGAACATCTGGATCAGCCGCCGGTAGGAATCGGCGGCGAACCGCGGATTGTTACTCAACTTGGCCAACGCCTCGACGCTTTTGTCGTTCAGGCCGAGGTTGAGAATCGTATCCATCATGCCGGGCATGGAAAACTTCGCGCCCGAGCGCACGCTCACCAGAAGGGGATTCTCTCCTGTGCCGAGCTTCTGTCCCTGCAGCGATTCCAGCTTGGCCAGCGCTTCTTCCATCTGCTGGTCGACGTCAGGCGATAAGCCTCCGCGCATGTACTCGCGGCAAGCCTCGGTCTGAATGGTGAATCCAGGAGGCACGGGAAGATCCGCGTTGGTCATCTCGGCCAAGCCAGCGCCCTTGCCGCCCAGCACGTCTTTCATCTTGCCGTCGCCATCGGCCTTGCCGCCGCCAAAGAAGTACACGTACTTGGTGGCGGGTTTCGCGGTTGTGCTTCTTGAAGTTTCCTTCACTTCGGTTTCGGGGAGAGTGATGGTGGCCATATAAGTCCTTTGTGATTTGGTAATTGAGAAATTTAGCAATTGTGTAATTGAACTTCGAAGTGTTCCCTCCTTCAATTACGCAATTACCAAATTTCTCAATTACTGAATTGTTTACGCTTTCCCTTCCGTCACGATCTCGGAAAAATCTGCGATCGTGGAAAATTCCTGCAGCAAAAAGTTCAGAAGCGCAAGACGATTAGCACGCAAGCTGTCGTCTTCCACCATTACCATTACTTTATCGAAAAACGTATCTACCGCCGGGCGAATTCGAGCAATTTCAGCCAAAGCGCCCGTGTAATCGCGATTCTGCCGATGCAGGTTTGCAGCCAACGCCTTCTCTGGGATCTCGGCACCGAGATTTCTTTCCGCCCACTCCCGGTACAGTTTCGGATCTGGCTCCGCCGCTACTCGTTTGGCAGTTTCCCGCGCCTGCCGCAAAATGTTCTTGACCCGCTTGAAGGCGATTGAAATCGATTCGAAATCCGCCGAACCGCGCACCCCCGCCACGGCTTGCGCCCGTGCGATCGCATCCACAACGTCATCAGCACCCGCTGCCAGCACAGCATTCACCACATCGTAGGCAAATCCTCGCACATCCTTGAGATAAAACTCCAGACGCTCGCGGAAGAAAGTCTGCACGCATTCAGAGAACTTGTCGTCCTCAATAGACTTCTTCTCCGCCTGCGAGCCTCTGTATCCAGAGCGCGCGTCGCGCATCAGTTCCGAGAGCCGCAGAGGCAGCTTCTTCTCGGCGATGATCTTCACAATCCCATTCGCCTGCCGCCGCAGGGCAAACGGATCCTTCGATCCGCTCGGCACCAGTCCCAGCGCGAACATGCCCGCAATCGTGTCGGCCTTGTCGCCGATGGAAAGCACCGCGCCCTCCATCGATCGCGGCACGTCATCTTCGGTCGACTCTGGCTTGTAGTGATCATAGATCGCATCGGCAATCGCGAACCGCGTCGCCTCGGGCAAACTCGAGTCCAGTTGCTGCACCCGCGCATACAGCCCACCCACGATTCCCTGCAGCTCGGTGAACTCCTTAACCAGTTCGGTCGTCAAATCGGCCTTCGCCAGGCAGGCAGCCTTATGAACCACGCCCGGCCGCACGGGGATTCCATTGCGCTTAAGAATCTCGCTCAGCCAGCTGCACAATCGTTGCACGCGCTGCGTCTTGTCGTAATAACTGCCCAGGTCTTTTTGAAACGTCACATGCTTCAGCAGCTCTAGCCGCTCGAGCAACGAGCGCTTCTGATCGGTCTCCCAGAAAAAGCGCGCATCGTTGAAGCGCGCCCGCAGCACGCGCTCATTGCCGTGCCGGATCAGCCCTTGCGGATCGCTGTCAGTATTGAGGACTGCGAGAAAATGCGGCAGCAGTTTTCGATCGGCGTCCTCAACTGCAAAATATTTCTGGTGATCGCGCATCACCGTCACCAGAACCTCTTCCGGCAGTGCCAGGAATTGCGGATCAAACCCGCCCAGAACCACTGACGGGAATTCGGTGAGATTCACCACCGTATCGAGCAGCGGCTTGTCCTCGCGCCAGCGCGCGCCGGGGATGCTGCGCGTCGCAGCGTCGAGCGCCTTGCGGATCTGCTGCTCGCGCTCGTCGCGTCCGAGAACCTTAGCTCTGCGCAAAGAATCGACATAAGCTGATCCCGCCTGCGGAATCGTCACATCGCCATCCGAAAGAATCCGATGCCCGCGCGAAATGTTCCCTGCGAGGATTCCGTCAAACTCCAGCTGGATCACTTCGCCGTCGAGCATGGCCACGAGCCATCGCACCGGACGCACAAACCGCTCGTTCGGCCGGCGCCAGTACATGCTTTTCGCCCAGTAGATGGTCGCCAGTTCTTTCGGCAGATTCTCGGCGAGAATGTCGGCGGCGCTGCGAGCTGGTCTCGGAACGCGGGCGGCAATGTATTCACCTTTTGGAGTTTGGACCTTAATGAACTGCGAGAGATCAACGCCGGACTTCTTCGCGAACGCGTGCGCAGCGGTCGTCGGTTGACCATCTTTGTATGCGACAGCCAGCGACGGTCCCGTCAAAAGATCCACGACTGAAGGCTGCTGGAGAGCGACCCCACTCGCTATAACAGTAATGCGGCGTGGTGTGCTGAAACTCTCGAACGCAATACCTGCCAACCGCTCCCGTTGGACGAGGTCCTTGACGCGCTCGCGTAACTCCCCGGCCGCCGCGTCGATCATGCGCGCCGGAATTTCTTCGCAACCGATCTCAAGCAAAAAGTCTGGCATGTTTTCAAACTACTAACTTTCTCAAACCGGCCTATATCCGAATGTGATAACCGTCACACTCAGCCTGTTCAAAACCCCCTTGTCATTCTGAACGCAGCAGCATGATTCGCGATGCGAATCGTGCTGTGCAGTCGAAGGATCCCGTGCAATCACCCTGGGTCACCCGGCACCGCGAGGGATTCTACCCGCGCAGCCCTCTAGAGAATCCCTTGCCGAGCCTGTGTCAATTGCGACGAACTCGGGCTCCTTCGACTCCGTGAAACCTCCGCTTTGCGGAGGTTCCACTTTGCTCAGGATGACAGACCCTTACGTGGTGACGGGTGCAAGCCTCTCCTTCTTTGGCTTCTTCTCTTGCACAGGCTCCGACTCGTTGGACTTCTCTGACTCGGACTCGCCTTGCTGATCGACCCAAGCCTTCGCGATCCCAACCGCCAGCGCCCGCACACGCGCAATCACGCCCACGCGTTCGGTCACCGAAATGGCTCCGCGCGCATCGAGAATGTTGAACAGGTGCGAGCACTTCAGGCAAAGATCGTAGGCAGCAAGCAGCGGATAGCGCGCGGGATCAGTGCGACCTCTCTCGTCAACGAGGTGCTTAAGGCCAGTACGAACAAGTTCATCCGAATGCTGCTTTTTCGCCATCCAGTACCCATCGACTAGGCGTTTGCACTCTAGTTCGGCAACCTCGAAATGTTTCCACGTGTCCTGCACGTCCGCTTTCTCAAAGTTATACACGGAGAATTGCAGCTCATCGGCGAGGCGCACGTCGCCATACGTCACGACGCTGCCTGTTCCGAGATCGCGCGCCCACACGATGTCGTAAATCGAATCCACGTCCTGCAAAAACGCCGCGATGCGCTCCAGGCCATACGTCAGCTCCGCAGATATTGGGTTCAGATCGACTCCGCCGCACTGCTGGAAATAGGTGAACTGCGTGATCTCCAATCCGTCGAGCATCACTTGCCACCCGATGCCCCACGCACCTAGCGTCGGCGATTCCCAGTTGTCTTCTTCGAACTTGATATCGTGGTGGCGCAGGTCAATCCCGATGGCGGTCAGCGATTCCAGGTACAACTCCTGCACGTTCTCCGGCGGAGGCTTCAGGATCACCTGCAGCTGCATNGTGTTTGTACAGCCGGTTCGGATTCTCTCCGTAGCGCCCATCCGCCGGACGCCGCGAGGGCTGCACATACGCCACTTTGTACGGCTGCGGCCCGAGCACACGCAGAAATGTCTCCGGAGCCATGGTCCCCGCGCCGACTTCGACGTCATAGGGCTGCTGCAGCACGCATCCGCGCTCTGCCCAGAAAGTCTGCAGACGGAGAACAAGCTCCTGAAACGTCGGCGGATTGGGCTGGGCTGGAGTCACAGATTGTTCGGAACCCAAAGGATAATCAGTGATTGTAATGGAAGCCGATGCCGCCCGTCAGCAGCCGAACGGCCAGGTACTTTCCTGATCTGCTTCGTTTAGGACTCTACCGAACGCCAGTACCGCATCCACATCCTCTCACCCAGAGACTTTGGAGACAACAGAGGCGGTATACAATCTTCGGCATTCAGCGGAACCGCTCTTGATCTGCCACGTACGGCCGTGGCACTCGTCCCCATGGTGAAGGAACACTCGTGGTTAACCTCGCGACGCCTGCGCGCTCATGGGCTGATTCTGGCGCTGTGCCTGTGGGGGCTCTACGTCTGGAATATGTCCGCGCCCGGCCTGCGCGATCGCAGCGGAAATCTGAAGGGGACGGACTTCCTGCATCTGTACACGCTGGGCTCGCTCGCGCTCGCGCATCGGGGCGCCGATCTATACGACATGAATGCACAGGCCGTGCTTGCGGCTCAACGAGTGCCGGCTGCGGCGGGAATTCGCTATCTGCCGCTGTATCCGCCGCAGGTTTCGATTCTGTTCGCGCCGTTGGCGCGACTGTCGTACGGGCAGGCGCTGTTCGTATGGCTGATGCTCAGCACGCTGATTTATGGAGTTTGCGGGTATGCGTTGTGGTGTGCCAGCGCGAACCTGCGGCGAGAACGATGGCCGGTTTTTCTTCTCGCGGTTGCCTTTCCTCCGTTCTTTCATCTGATCGCTTGGGGGCAAACTTCGGCGTTGGCGCTGGCCTGCTTCACGCTGGCTTTTTTCGCACTGCGGTCCGGAAGAGAGTTCCTGGCCGGCTTGGCCTTGGGATGCTTGATCTTCAAGCCGCAATTGGGGCTGGCCGCGGCAGTGATCTTCCTGTCGATCGGCGCGTGGAACGTCGTCTTGGGCGCTGTTTTGTCGGCCAGCTTGCAACTGCTGGCCGCCTGGCTCTATTACGGGTTGGCACCCTTGCGGCAGTGGATGAGTTTGCTGCTTCGGGTGCGCGACGTGCTGCCGCTGCTCGAGCCCAAGCCTTACCAAACACATTCTCTGCGCACGTTCTGGAACATGCTCGTGCCATGGCACGGCATTTCTTTCGGCTTGTATACATTGAGTGCCTGTCTGGTGATCGGGCTGGCCGTCGCCGTCTGGCGGCGCGGGCAATCTACGCCGTTGGCCTTGCGCTATTCTTCGCTGCTTCTGGCAACCGTGCTCATCTCGCCGCACCTCACAATCTACGATCTCGTCATTCTGTTGCCGGCGTTCTTTCTGCTCGCAGACTGGATCGTCAGCCAGCCGCAGACGCTTCTCCTGCGGCGCTTAGGCGACTTGCTTTACCTCGCGTATCTACTTCCCCTGCTTGGTCCGGTCGACCAATGGACACACCTGCAATTGTCGGTGGTCGCGATGGCTGCGCTGGTTTGCATGGTCTGGCGATTGGGAGGTCGAGCCGCGTCGGCTGTTGGCGCGGTCACATCGTGAAACGGCGATACAAGACCTTGGGCTCTTCGGAACCGGATTGCGCACCCACTCTGGCGCTGGGCGGTCGCGGGCAAGAGTGCCCGGGCCACGTGATCCAACTCCACCTTCCCTCATTGCATCCCCTTGCCTGCTGTGGTAGCCTCATATCGGGATGACTACTTTGCACGACAAAGTACCGGCTGGGCTGGATCGCAGAGAGGCGGATGTCTACCGGCATCTCGATCCAGGGCGGCTGCCCAAACACATCGCCATCATCATGGACGGCAACGGGCGCTGGGCCAAACGCCGCCACATGCCGCGCGTGGCCGGGCATCGCGCCGGGGTCGCGGCCGTGCGCTCGACGGTGGAGACGGCGGCTCGCATCGGCATTCCGGCGCTGACGCTCTATGCCTTCTCCGAAGAAAACTGGAAGAAGCGGCCGAAGAGCGAGGTCGACTTCCTGATGAGGTTGCTCGGACGCTATCTGAAGGCGGAAGTGCCGACCCNTGAATGAGAACAATATCCGCCTGGAGTACATCGGGCGGCAGCACGAGCTTCCCGCCGATGTACAAGAGCGCATGGAGTGGGCCCGCGCGAGCACGGCGCGCAACTCGGGCATGGTGCTAACCCTCGCGCTCAACTACAGCGCGCGCAGCGAGTTGGTCGATGCGTTCCGAGCTATGGTCGAAGCGGCGGCACAGAACGGCGGCATCGAGCATCTGCAGATTGATGAAGAGATGATCGGGCGGCATCTTTACACGCGCAGCCTGCCCGATCCGGACCTGGTGGTGCGTACCTCGGGCGAGATGCGGTTGAGCAACTTTCTTCTGTGGCAGCTCGCCTACGCCGAGATTTATGTGACCTCGACCTTGTGGCCGGATTTTCGGGGCGTGCACCTTCTCGAAGGCATCGCCGAGTATCAAAAGCGCGAGCGGCGTTATGGCGGGCTGAATCATCACGACACGCCGAACTCTTAGCCGCAGCGGTAGAGGAGATTTGATAGTTTGGTAATCCGGTAATTTCGTAAGTTGAGACTGCACCCTTGGTTTTCAATTGCAAAATTACCCGATCACCAAATTACGAAATCTTCTCCTCCTCTCTTGCTGAAACGCATCGCGACCGCGGTCGTACTCATCCCGATTGTGCTGGTGCTGGTGCTGCGCGCGCCGGTGCCGGTGCTGGCCGTGGTTGCGGCGGTAGTGGCGCTGCTCACCATTCATGAGTTTCTCAAGCTGACTGAATCCTACGGCGTGCAGCCGATGCGGCTTCCAACCTACATCTTCACCGGATTCTTCTTTCTGCTTCTCGCCATCAACCCGGGCAACGAGAAGCCGCTGCTCTCGACTGCGATCTTTATCTACGCCGTGGGATTTGCTGCGGCGATCGCTCCGTTTCTGGCGCTGAGCATTGCCATGCGGCGCGAGGATTTGCGCAGTGGATATCCCGCGGCCGCGGCATCCGTCTTTGCGTTCACCTACATCGCCCTTCCGCTCGGGATGCTGGTGCAGCTTCGCCAACAGTGGGCCGGGGCGTTTTTTCTCCTGTATCTGCTTCTGGTCGTGTGGGCGGGAGACATCTTCGCCTACTTCGTCGGCAAGGCGATCGGACGGCATTGGATGTCGCCGCGCATCAGTCCGAAGAAAACCTGGGAGGGAGCAGTTGCATCGCTGGTAGCAAGCGTGGCTGTCGGGTGGGTGCTGTTCAGCTACGCTGAGACAATCAGTGACGCGCTGCTCCGATGGGGTCTCATCACACGTCGGGACGGCCTGTTCGGCCTGGAAAAGCCGTCCATGATCTTGGTCGTCCTAGTGACCGTCGCCCTCAACGTCGCCGCCCAGCTGGGCGATCTGGTCGAATCGCTCATCAAGCGCGGCGCGGGAGTCAAGGATTCGGGCGCGCTTCTGCCCGGCCACGGCGGCATGCTCGACCGCATCGACGCACTGCTCTTTGCCGCTCCCGTGCTGTGGTTCTATGCGGCGTGGCGGGTGATGCAATAGTTTGCTGCCCTTATTGCGGCTTGTTCCAGTAAGTTGTTGAGGCGGTTCTCTGGATCGAACTCCTTAAGTGTGTGCCCAACCCGTGTGCGGCCGCCGTTTCGGCAAGTATTTTCCACACGACATCATCCGGATATCTGTCGCAACCCATACCGAGTGCCGCGATGTGACTACTGATTTGGTGCTGGATTTCATTAAGACCTCTGAAGGTCATTAGCTGCTGCTGTTCGGACAAGTCAAGCGTGAAAGCGCGCCCGTGAATTGTGAGATCGTGTGAGAGCATTGCGAGGTAGATCTGTTTGTCCGAGTCCATTAACCTCAGGAACAAGTCGCGTGCCTCTTCGTCCTTCATGGTTTCATCACCTCTCCGTTTTTGAAATTCGCCTCGGCTTCTGAAGGGGACGAATCTAGGCGGGAATTACTGGGCAGGCGGGACTCGGGCTGGACTACGGAAAATATTACCCCGTCACCCCAAAGGGTGTCGAGGTCAAATCGCTCCTGCCCGCAATCCGGAACCGTCGTAAAATGAGAGTTTGCGTATTCTCCGCCCATGAAGCGTATTGCCATCCTTGGCTCGACAGGATCGATTGGCCGCAGCACGCTCAGCGTCGCCGAGTCGTATCCTGAACGCTTTCAGATCGTCACCTTGGCAGCGGGCGGCAATCTGGAGGCCGTGTTCGAACAGGTCCGGCGCTGGCGGCCGCGAGTGGTTTCGATGGGCACGGAGAAGAACGCCGACACGCTGCGCTCGCGTTTGGAGGAGCAGGGTTTAGCCGAAGTCGAAGTGGTGCACGGGGCGGCGGGCGCTGTACGTGTCGCGACGCATTCCGACGTCGATTTTGTCGTCAGCGCGATCGTAGGTGTGGCCGGGCTGGAAGCGACGTATGAGGCGGTGCGGGCGGGCAAGGCGGTCGGTCTCGCGAACAAGGAATGCCTGGTCGCGGCTGGAGAATTGATTACGGCCGAGGCCCGCAGGCAGGGGAAGCCGCTGCTCCCGATCGACAGCGAGCACAATGCGGTGCATCAATGCCTGCGCGGCGGGCGCATGGAGGAAGTCGAGCGTGTCTGGCTGACGGCTTCGGGCGGGCCCTTCCTCAACACGCCACGGTCGGAGTTCACTTCGATCACGGTCGAGCAGGCGTTAAATCATCCCACCTGGAAGATGGGCAAGCGCATTACGATCGACTCGGCCACTCTAATGAACAAAGGCTTTGAGGTCATCGAGGCGTGCAGATTGTTTCACATCCCGCCCGCGAAAGTGGAAGTGATTGTCCACCCGCAGTCGACGATTCATTCCATGGTCGAGTTTGTCGATGGCAGCATACTTGCTCAGTTCTCGGTGACTGATATGCGGTTGCCGATTCTGTACGCCCTAACCTATCCGGAGCGGATCCCATCGGCTCTGCGCTTTCCCGTCAGTGACTTGCGTCATCTGGACTTCTGCCCGCCCGACATGAATAAATTTCCTTGTCTGCGTTTGGCCTACGAGGCCGCCGAGGCGGGGGGAGCGAAAACCGTGGCGCTCAACGCCGCCGATGAAGTGGCCGTGTCCGCTTTCCTGGAAGGCACGATTAGTTTTGATGCAATTCCCAAGGTTGTCGAAGATGTGCTATCTGCAACAAAATCGGGGACAATGGAGTCTATTCAAGCAGTGTTGGCGGCCGACGCCGAGGCCCGGCAGTGCGCGCGGGAGCAGATCATTCCTTTAAAGTCTGTAAGGAGTCGCCGGCGGTCCCAGGCTACATCTTTCGTCTAGTTTCTGGAATCTAACACGATGGAGAATACGTAACTCGATTATGGCTGATGTCTTGAATTCGCTGGCGTTCCTCTATGTAGTCCCGATCCTGGGCTTCATGATCCTGATTCACGAGTTCGGCCACTATGCGGTGGCCAAGTGGCTGGGAGTTCGGGTCGAGGTCTTCTCCATTGGCTTTGGCAAGCGTCTGTGGGGCTTCCGCCGGGGCGAAACTGACTATCGCATCGCGGTGCTCCCGCTGGGTGGCTATGTCAAGATGAGCGGCGAAAACCCGATGGACGAGCGCACCGACGATCCGCGGGAGTTTCTCAATCACTCGCGCTGGCACCGCTTTTTGATCGCGATTGCCGGACCGGCCATGAATATCCTGCTGGCCATCGTGTTGTTGACGGTCATTTACATGGTGCATTACGAGTATCCGGCGTACCTGCATAAACCCGTGGTGGTCGCTGGCGTCTTGCACGATTCTCCAGCGGCCCAGGCGGGCGTGCAGGCGGGCGACCGCATTATCAAAGCGGATGGAATCGACACTCCCACCTGGGAGCAACTGGAACCGCAGGAGTGGCTCAGCGCGAACCAGTCAATGACAGTGACGATTCAGCGGGGCCAGCAGATTCTCGAAAAAACCGTGGTGCCGAAAGCAGTAACGACTTCCGAGATCGGCGCCGCGGGGTGGTTTCCGAAGGAAGCGATCATCGTCGCGCAGGTCGAGCCGGACACTCCTGCCGCTAAGGTCGGCCTGAAGGAAGACGACCAGATCGTGGCCATGAACGGGCAGACGCTCGAGTCAATCGAAGCCCTGATCGACGACCTCCAGCAAACAAAGGAGCAGCCGGTTGATCTGACGGTGATGCGCAACGGACAGACGCTGCACTTCCACGTGCAACCCGTTCTTTCAAAAACCGAAGATCCGAAGGTATCGCGCTACCGATTGGGTTTCCTGCACACCGCGGAAACGGAAGCCACGAAACTTCCGTTTGCGCAGGCTCTGACCAAGTCGCTGGAACAAAACCGCAAGTACTCTTTGCTGCTGCTGGAACTGGCCGAAAAGATCGTGGAGCATAAGGTCTCGCTGCGCATGGTTTCGGGGCCCATCGGAATCGCCCAGGAAACCGGCTTCGCCGCCCGGCAAAAGGGATGGACGCCTTTGATGGAGTTGACCGCGGGCATCAGCCTCAACCTGGGGATTTTCAACCTGCTGCCGATTCCCATCCTCGATGGTGGTGTGATCTTGTTCCTACTGATCGAGGGCCTGATGCGCCGCGACGTCAGTCTGCGCATCAAGGAGCGCGTCTACCAGGCCGCATTCGTCTTCCTGGTGTTGTTTGCCGTCATGGTCATCTACAACGACCTGATGAAGACGATTCCCGGCCTGGCGGATAGATTGCCGTAAGCTTATGCCTTTGGGCCTCGGCAACCTGAGTGACTACAGCAAGGCGACGACGGGTCGCTAGGGAGGGACTGGAGTTCCCAAGAGAGCAACGCCTGGTACTGTCCTAATTTCAAGGAACTGAGAGATCGCGGGCAGTCAAATCAGGACATTACCCCAACGCCGGCAGTGATGCCGTTTCGCGTCGTCAGACACTCGGAAGCTTGACTCTCTTAGTCTGTCTCTATTTGGGCAGTTTCCCCATCGGAGTTTCTCCCAACGAGATTGTGACGGGGTACCCCGGCGGGTCGGAGACTCCTTGTGGACCCCAAATTGCTACTCGCTTGCTTAACGCGGCTCCGATGCAATTTGCGACGTCCACGTCTGCGAATGGCCCGTGTATAGAAACTCCTATCCAAGTGGTTCGCTCTGGCTGCACCATCAGCTTGGTGAAGCCTGCACTCTGCAGTGCATTAGAAACAAGGATACCGAGATTGCTGGTAATGGTAAAACGCACAAGCACAGGCGTATCGCGATTGGGGCACTTTGCCAATTCGGCGCTGAGCTCTTTTCTCTCTTTCTCCGATAAGGACGGCTGGCGTAATGCCTCTAGCATTTGTGTCAGCCGTGCCGATGCGCTGTTTAAGCGTTTGTCTATTTCGTCGGCATCCAACTTCACTGCATCGGCCTCTTGGTGTGCGATTTTGGCAGACATGGCGGCAGACCTTGCTTGCTCTGTTGTGATCGCCAATAGAGTATTGCTAAAGCCTTGGAGCAGGCCATCTGTCCAAGAAGTCGCGGCCTCAAATAAGCCTTCTCCAAGCACCCCAACAATAACAAGCAACCAGCCGAGTCTGGCGAGCTTCTTGTGCCACTCAAGCAAGGGAGTAGGATTAAACTCTCCAGTTTCTGTGTTAGCGTATGGCCTCCCTGTGGACAAGAGATGCTCGACTCCCTCTATTACTACCCCTGCGAGCACAATGAAGGTACATGCAAGCAACAGATCGAAAAAGCATGATCGGACCTGCTCAATATCACTTCTCAGTGACTCGTGGGCAGATGTTCTTGCAAACAGGGACACTACTGACGATGAGGAAATGAATCTTGACGTATTGGACATAGCATATATGGTCACCGTGATTTTCAGCGTGGGAAAATCAAACGGCATCACCACTCCAACGCCTTTCCCGTCGGAGTGCGAACCTCTTTCCTGATAGACTAATAATTCTCATGGCTGCGATCCAGCGCAGAAAGACCGTAACGGCCGTCGTTGGGGGTGTGCGCGTCGGCTCGGATGCACCGGTCGTAGTGCAGTCGATGACCAACACCGACACAGCAGATGTGCCCTCGACCGTCGAGCAGTGCGCTGCATTGGCGCGCGCCGGCTCGGAGTTGGTACGAGTTACCGTGAACAACGAGGAAGCCGCAGCGGCGGTCCCTCGCATCGTCGAACAACTCGACAAGCAGGGCCTGCACGTTCCGATTATCGGCGACTTCCACTACAACGGGCACATTCTGCTGACCAAGTATCTTGAGTGCGCGCGCGATCTCGCCAAATACCGCATCAATCCTGGGAATGCGAGCATCGGTCGCAAAGACGACTCCAACTTCCGCACCATGATCGAAGTAGCGGTCAAATACCAGAAGCCGATCCGCATCGGAGTGAATTGGGGATCGCTCGACCAAGCTCTGCTCACGAAGATGATGGACGACAATTCGCATCTCGCCGAACCGAAAGACGCGCGCGAGGTCACCATGGAAGCGATGGTGGTAAGCGCGCTGAACTCTGCGGCGCTTGCCGAAAAGTATGGCTTGCGGCCGGATCAGATCATCCTGAGCGCCAAGGTCAGCGGAGTGCAGGATCTGATTGACGTTTATCGTTCGCTGGCCGCGCGCTGCACGTATCCCTTGCACCTGGGGCTGACCGAGGCAGGGATGGGCGCGAAAGGCGTGGTCGCCTCGAGCGCGGCGATGGGCGTGCTGCTGCAGGAAGGGATCGGCGACACGATTCGTGTTTCACTGACGCCCGCTCCCGGCGGCGACCGCACCGAAGAAGTGCGGGTGGCGCAGCAGATTCTGCAGTCGATGGGTATTCGCAGCTTCACGCCGCAGGTCACGGCCTGTCCCGGCTGCGGGCGCACGACCAGCACATTTTTCCAGGAGATGGCCGAGCAGATTCAGTCGTATCTGCGCGAGCAGATGCCGGCGTGGAAGGGCCGCTACGCGGGCGTCGAGGAGATGAAGCTGGCCGTCATGGGATGCGTGGTCAACGGGCCGGGCGAGTCGAAGCACGCCAATATCGGCATCTCTCTGCCTGGGACGTTTGAGGAGCCCAAGGCCCCGGTTTACGTGGATGGACGCCTGTTCACCACGCTCAAGGGCGACCGCATCGTGGCGGAGTTCATCGAGATTCTCGACGAATACGTCGAGACGCATTACGCTGCGAAAGACGGCGCGAAAGAAGAAGTTCCCGCCAAGGTCTAGGCCAGGACTGCTTTCCATTTATGGCGACCTTCTGCCTGATTCACGGCTCCGCTTCGACTCCGCGCGGCTGGGACCTGCTCACTCCAGAACTGGAAAAACGCGGGCACAAGGTTCTGCTGGCGGACCTACCGGCGGGCGTAACGCAACTTCCCTGGCAAGACTATAGCGACGCGATACTCGCTGCGTGCGGCTCGGCGAAAGATGTCATCGTGGTCGGCGCTTCCATGTCCGGTATTTTTCTTCCCCTGGTAGCGACACAGTCCGACCGGGTCAGCAAGATGGTTTTCGAAGCGGGCATGATTCCACAGCTTGGCGTTGTCCCATTGCAGATGGTGCGAAGCGACATGTCGATGTTCAACCCTGCGTGGATTGGTAAAGACCCGACGCGCGACCCTGCCATCGCGCGCGAGTTCCTCTTCCACGACTGTTCCCCGGAGGTGGCGGAGTGGGCCATCGGTACGATGCGGCTGATGCTTCCGATGCGAGTATTGAACGAGCCCATTCCAATCGACGCTTGGCCGGCGAAACCTTCGGTGTACATCGTTTGTCGCGACGATCGCACAATCGTGCCAGACTGGTCGCGGCGTAAGGCGAGGGAGATGCTCGGGGTCGAAGCGCTGGAACTGCCGGGTGGGCATTGTCCGCATGTTTCGCGCCCGGCGGAACTAGCGGAACTGCTGAACGCGGTCGCCTGATCCTAGTCCGCGCGAACCAAGCCCTTAGGGACCGCTCAAATCGGACGGTGAATCTGAATCCGGCTTACGGCAATCCTCGTCGTTCACGCGGCGTTAGCTTGCCACACGCTGCCGCTCCTACTGTCCGGTGAACATGAAGACGGGGTTCTGCAGCGGGGGCTGGTTGGTGGATGCGGTTCCGCCGGAGGAGGCTCCCAGTCCGGTAACTGTATTCACATACTGCACGGTGGTGCCGTTGACGGCAGAGATCTCGAACTCCCCGTTATAAGCGGGGATTCCGACTCCGGAGACGTCCACCACAAGTCCAGGCACGGCGTTGTTCAGAGGAACATCGAGCGTGGCGGTCACGATGTTGCCCGACTCGCTGACGGCGGTAATGTTGGAGGACTGCGTGAAGCCGACGCCGAATGGCGCAGCGAGATCCCGGACAAGAGTGTCGGGTGTATTGCTGCTGCCGCTGGAAAGGCTGCTGGTGATGGCGTCGATCACCCCGATCGCACCGGCGTCGCAAAACCCCACGTAGGCGCGGCTGCTATCGGCGGCGACGGCCGTAGAAAGCCGGAAGCGCCCAGAAAATCCGAGCGCGAGCGGGGAGGTGCCTGGGACGGGCACTCCGCTCGGATTGTACGGAATGCTCGGGATGCAGTCGAAGGCCTCGGCCACCGACGTGGGCGTCGCGCCGGAAGTGGCGAGCGAGAGCGGGAAGATCGTGGTCTTCGCCGCGTTGGCCTGGGTATCGATAATGGTGACCTGCGGCATCACCTGGCAGGAGGTCGAAAACACCGGATCGGTGCATCCGATCAAAGTGTAGCTGGCGACGTAGGCGCGGCTGCCGTCAGGCAAGGCGGCGACCGAGACCGGGCACGGATTCACGCACGAGGGATAGTTTCCGCTGACCGCGGCGCTGCTGATATTGATGGTCTGCAGCAGGCTGGGTGTGTCATTCGCGCCACCGCTCGCCGAGAAGATGAAGACCACGCTGGTGGCTGGGTTGGTGACGTAGAGGCGCTGCGAATTGGGTTCATAGTAGACGTAATTGGCGCCCACGCCCACGGAGAACGAACCCACCACGCTGTCGGTCGCGGTGTCGAAGGTCCAGAGTTTCCCGTCGCCCTGGCTCACAACGTATACCTTCTGACCGTCGGAGCGAGTCACGGCCCAGACCGGGTTCTTGCCTTTGCCTGAGAATCCCGCGACCGGGTTCTGCGACATGTCCTGGGTGTTGAAGCTGCTGACGGAGTTGCTGCCCTGGTTAAGCACGTAGAGCTTCGTGTTGCCGGGGAAAACGGCAGTCGTCATGGCGACGGGGTTCAGACCAGTCGGAACTGTGTTGATAATCGTGTTGGTTGCAACGTTAATGACGGTCACCGAACTGGTGCCGAAATTCGCCACGTATACCTGATTAGCTTGAGAGTCACTGGTTACGAAGTCCGGGAGCGACCCCGGAGGCAGGCTAATTGTGGAAATCGTGCCGAAGCCGGTCGCGATTATGGAAGAGATAGCGGGAGAAAACGTGTACACGAGGTCCGCCCCGCCCGACTCGAAACTGCCCGAACTGGTCACGAACACGCGGGAGTTGTTGGAAAGAATCGTGGCGTGAGTAGGATTGATGCCCACCAGCGGCGGAAGGTTGGTCTCGGCGATGATGCTGTCGCCCGCCACATCGAGCTCCATGGTTGTGCCCACGCCGAAAGAAAACGTCGGCGCTGAGTTCGGGACAGGAGGATTCGGGCTGAACGAACCGTTCGAGGCGATCGCGAAGACAGAGTGAAAATTCGCCGAATTCGGCGGCGTCAGGTTCAGGGGCAAGACCACCGGACGGTAGATGTCGCCACACGCAATCCACATAAGCGTTGACAACACCACTGCCGCCAGCTGACCAACACGCCGAAAGCTCATCGCCACCCCGAAAGAATTGCTATGGGACTACCTTCCAGAAGAAACGTTCATTCTAACGATTGCCGCCGATCTGCGCCAGCGGGGGACCCTTGTGACGCAGTCATCCGCGCATTGCGGCACTCAGCAAGGGATGCGGGGCACCTCGAGAGAGATGCCCGCACTGAAATTCGCCTGGACAAAACTGGGGAATGGGTTGCTGGATCGAACACCGGGAGCCGGCCGCCCGGATGCCGGATTTATCGTCCGCGGCGGGATTTCGAGGCAGCCGCGGCGATGGGCTCGGTGTCCGCGGTGGCGGCCGGTTTCTTCCGGCCTTCCATCTGAGCCAGGCTTTGCTTCAAGGCGGCCATCAGATCGACCACCGGAGCCAACTTCTTAGGCTTCTCGACCTCGGCGACTTCTCCGCCCTCGAGCTTGGTTTCGATCAGCTTCTTCAGGTTCTCTTGGAACGTATCTTCGTACTTCTCCGGGTCCCACTCGCTGGCGAGGGCCTCGATCAGCTGATGGGCGACCTTCACTTCGGCATCCTTCAACTCGACGTCCGGCGCGCCGAAGCCTTCGACCTTACGCACTTCTTCGGCGTAGTACATGGTGTGCAGCATCATGCCGCCCTCGTGCGGGCGCAGGAAGACGGTGTACTCACGATTGTGCATAGTGATCTTGGCGATGGCTACGTATTCACTTTCTTCCAGAGCCTTGGTCAGCAGCGCGTAGGGGCGCCGGCCGGCTTCTTCCGGCATCATGTAGTACGAGGACTCGAAATACACGGGGTCGACTTCGCTCGACTTGACGAATTCGAGGATCTCCATGGTCTTGGCGGTCTGCGGCTCGATCTTCTTGATCTCGTCGGGCTCGATGATGATGTATTCGTCCTTGCGGAATTCATAGCCCTTGACGATGTCGCTGCGCTCGACAACCTGGCCGTCGGCCAGGCAAACATATTGCTGCTTCAGGCGCGACTTGTCGGTGCGATGCAGCATGTTGAAGGAGATTCCGGTGCTGCGCGCGCCGGAAAAAAGGCGCACAGGCATGGAGATGAGTCCGAAGGTTAGGTGACCCGACCAGACCGACGATGGCATAGTTCCCCTCGCAGGGTCCTTGCAGCACGATGGTGCTTCAAGACGCGGAGCTAACGGCCACAGCAGGGAGAGTTTAGCCCAGAGCGGGCTGATTGCACAGAACCTGGGTCACGAGGGGAATCGAGAGTCAAAGCCGGAGGGAATGGGGCCGGGGAGGTGTTGGCACAAGGGGTAGCTGTTGACTGTTTGGATTCTGGCTTTTCGGCGTCCGGCTTTCGGCAGCCGGGTTGCGGGTTCCGGCTTCCGGCACTCGGCTTCCGGCCCCGAAAGAGACGAACGTCGGAAGCCGAATGCCGGGTGCGGATGCCGGACGCCGCATATTCATCGCACGCATGAATTCCTTTCATCATTCCGTTGTGGCCGATGAAACTACAATCGGAAGCAGGAGGTGACATGAGCGACCCGCGTTATCCCATCGGCAAGTTTGCGTACGACGGACCTCTCACCGAAGACCAGAAGCAAGAGGCTCTCAACAACATCGCCCAGGCGCCGGCGAAACTGCGGGCCGCGGTGAAGGGACTTTCTGACTCTCAACTCGATACGCCCTATCGCCCGGGTGGATGGACCGTGCGCCAGGTCGCACATCACGTGCCGGACAGCCATCTCAACTCGTATATCCGCTTCAAGCTCGCGCTCACCGAAAACGAGCCGACGATCAAGCCTTATTTCGAAGAACGCTGGGCCGAACTCGCCGATACAAAGGCAACGCCGGTTGAAGTTTCCCTGGCCCTGCTCGATTCCCTGCATGATCGCTGGGTGCGCCTGCTGCGCTCGCTGAAACCAGACGATTGGAAGCGGACCTACCGACATCCAGAGTTGGGACTGATGACTCTGGAGAAGACGCTGGCGTTGGAATCCTGGCACGGACGCCATCACGTCGCTCACATCACTTCTTTGCGCGAGCGGAACGGTTGGTGAGCGAGCAAGGGTTGAGGCGTGAGATCCGGTGCCTACGTGATTCCGATCCGCCACAGCAGGTAGCTGGTCGCCTCACGGAGCACAGCGATCATGCGCTGAATGACGCCACGGGGCTTCGAATCTGGCCGCGGCGCCACGTACACCGGGCCGATCCCCTCATGCTGGAGGAGTCGGCGGATGCGAAAGCCGTGATAGGCGTCGCTGACGGCCACGCAACTGTGCAGGCCATTGGCATGCATAATGACGGCTACGCGCACGGCCGATTCGGCCGTGTCTCTGCCCTGCGTTTCAGCAATCAGGCTGCGCTCCGGAATCCCCCGGCGCATCAGGTAGTCGCGGCCGACGCCACCTTCGCTGAAATGAGGATCAGCGGCGGCGCCCCCGGTGATGATAACGACCGGTGCGATGCCGTGCTGGAAGAGTTCGAAGGCGTGATCCAGGCGTGCCCGCAGGACCGGAGAGGGGTGCCCGGCGTATTCGGCGGCGCCGAAAACGACGATGGCATCGGCGGGCTGCGCTTGCTCCAGCGATGCGGCGCGCACGATTCCAATACTTGTGATCAGCAGAAAAAGCACACCGGCGCCGGCCACAACCGCCGCCAGCCACAAGAACCGACGGAGCCACAAGCTTCGGATGGCACTGTCGTCAGTCATCCTCGCGCGAAGAAAGCGGAAATCTCATCGGCGGGAATCGCGCCTTCGCGGATGACGCGCCAGCGCGCCACCTCGTCACTGAGATCGACGATGGTGGAAGGAACGTCGCGGGGAGAAGTGCCTCCATCGACGATGATGTTGATGCGGCCATGCAATTGATCGCGCACTTGCTCGGCGCTGGTGCATTCGGCGGCGCCGCTGAGATTGGCCGAGGTTGCGGTGATCGGAATCGCCGCGGCATTGACCACCGCTAGCGGAATTTTGGCGTTGGGGACTCGCAGCGCCACGTTGCCCGTATTGGCAGTCACCTTCAGCGGCAGCCGCGACCCGGCTTGCACGATTAACGTCAGCGGGCCTGGCCAATACTTTCGCGCCAGGGCATAGAACTCCTCGGGCAAAGGCTTGGCCAGTTCTTCGGCCTGATCGATGCTCTCGATGAGCAGCGAGAGGGGTTTATGACGCGAGCGGGTCTTGATGTCGTACACCTTGTCGACCGCACGCAAGTTGAAAGGATCGGCCGCCAGTCCGTAAAACGTGTCGGTGGGCATGCCCAGCACTTCCCCGGCGCGAATCTGGTCGGCAGCGTACTTCACCAGCGATATCTCCGGAGTGTCACTATTGATTTTGACGATCTCGGCGCGCACGGCGCTCCCTTTCTGTTTGCTGCAAAACTCTGCTTGATTGGTCGGTGAAACGTACCATAATACGGCAAATCGCGGCAAAGTGAGGCGGCAGAGTATGATGCAGTCACCGCGAATCGGCGGGAAAACATGACCAGAACCGCAGAACCCGCTCCCAGCGCCGCGCTCCGGCTGCGCCCCATCGAGGGCCGCCACAACGCGTGGGTCAAACAGTTGCGCCAGGCGTTTGCGCACGCGGAGCGCACCGACGACGGAGACTGCGCCATTGAAGGCATGCGCATTGTGGAGGAAGCCATTCGCAGCGGCTTGCGGTTTCGCGCCGTCTTTGTCCGCGCCTCGGCACGGGGCCGGGCTTCATCCTTGTTGCCGCAGATCGGGTCGCACGTCGAAACCCTGCTGCTTCCCGACAAGCTTTTTGATAGCGCCGTGCCCAGCGAGGCACCGCAGGGTGTGGCAGCCCTGGTGCGGCTGAAAGAGTTTTCGCTCGATGACATTCTAGAGAGACTGCAGGTCGGGCCGATTATCGTGCTCGCCGGACTGCAGGATCCGGGCAATCTGGGCACCATTCTGCGCTCGGCCGAGGCGTTTGGCAGCGCGGGCATCGTACTGGGCGAAGGCACGGTCAGTCTGTACAACTCAAAGGCGATTCGCGCTTCGGCGGGATCGATTTTTCGGCTGCCTCTGGTGGTAGCGAAAGCAACAGGCGGAGGTCTTGAAGAAGCATCGGCCAAACTTCGAGCGCAGAACGTGCGCCTGGTCGCAACTTCCTCACACAAAGGCACGCCCCTCGATCAAGCAAGTCTCATAGGTGCTTTAGCGATTTTTATCGGAAGCGAGGCTTCCGGCTTACCGCGTGGACTCATGGCGAAAATGGACCAAATTGTCGCCATCCCTCACGCGCCGCAAGTCGAGTCGCTGAACGCCGGCGTGGCCGCGAGTATCCTGTTGTATGAAGCGGCAAGGCAGAGAAAATGATTTCCCATTGAGATTTACCGATTTCCGATTCTCAAACTCCGATTGCGGGGGTGTCGCCTTTGGTCGCGATGATTCAATCGGCAATCGAAAATCGTAGATCACAAATTGCATCATGAGCCTCTTTCAGCCCATTCCGAATGCCAATTTCGCGGCGGACACCTCGCGTCCGCTGGCGGACCGCATGCGTCCGCGCACGCTCGATGACTTTGTCGGCCAGGAGCACCTGCNTCGCTCCCGGCAAGCCGCTGCGCACGCAGATCGAGCGCGATGATACCGGGTCGATCCTCTTCTGGGGGCCTCCCGGCACGGGCAAGACCACACTGGCGAAGATCATTGCCAACGTGACCAAGGCAGAGTTCATCGAGTTTTCCGCCGTGCTGGCCGGAATCAAAGAGATCAAGCAGGTCATGGCTGATGCTGAGCGTGCCCGCCAGTACGGCACGCGCACGATCGTCTTCATCGATGAGATTCACCGCTTCAACAAGGCGCAGCAGGACGCGTTTCTGCCGCACGTGGAGAAAGGCAATATCCGACTGATCGGGGCCACAACGGAGAATCCGTCGTTCGAGATCAATTCGGCCCTGCTCTCGCGCTGCCGAGTCT
>OCOJ01033521.1_pt9 | contig 25241 bp, 27 predicted proteins | sample 1539251 | NCBI WGS metagenome assembly OCOJ01 (sample SAMN01911457, study PRJEB22624) | soil metagenome | biome: Soil | place: Malaysia | collected 2012-04-30 | depth RA_metagenome m
CTGCAGGCACATGTCCTGGCTGGTGAAGCCGTAGAAGCAGTTCCGGCAGTCCGCCGACAGCATCTCCCGCATCGGGCCCCGGTCGTTGACGCGGAAGTACCGCGAGGGGTAGACGAACCCTCTCGCCTTCAGCCGCTCCGCCACCTTGTAGACCGCGCCGACGGTGAGCCCCTCCGCGCCCACGCTGTCGTAGATCTCAGCCACCGACCCCCCCGCGCCGGAGCACAGGACCCTCATCACCAGCTCTTCCGTCCAGGAAGGGAGCTCGGAGACGTGGCTCTCCAGGATGCCCACCAGGAGCCTCCTGTCCGATGCGTAGTCTCCCAGCCCGTCTCCCCGGATGCTCTCGACCCTCGCGTGGAAGATTCTGGCCAAGGCTTCGCCGCACTCCTTGGGGCCGAGCCCGGCGGCCTCCGCAACGGCCTCGACCGTTGTGCCCTGCCGCTCCCACCCCCCGGTCTCCCCGAGGTGCACCAGCGCCCATAGGGCGGACAGGTCAGCGCTGCGCCAGCTCCTCCTGACGATCCAGTCGAACTGCCTCAGCGCCCTGACCGCGTCAGCCCTCGACACGAGGTAGCTGACGTGCCCCTGCCTCCGCTTCTTCAGCCCGATCGCGCGCCCCAGGCCGTCGAGCGCCGCCTCCGCATCCGCGTCCCTGGGGATCAGGGACGTCCTTCCGAACGCGGTCTCCGTCGCGAACGGGGGAGAGCTGACGTACGCCTGCTCGGCCCATTCTCGGGGACTGAAGGCCCCCAGGAGTCGAGTGAGGTTCGACATCTCTCTGACGGTGGCATTGCGAGCCGGCGGCGCATTAACGGTTCTCCCTAATTATTCCACTTCTTCGAATATACGACGTCCGGGCTATCCGGCGAGTAAATGGAATTATAGCGAGCGGAGTCGCGCACCGAATCTTGAATGAGAGCGGTTCCCCGGCGCCGGAATCGCGGAGTGCTGCCGTCGTCGTCCCCAGGACAGTCAGGCCTCTGGGAAGGGTCTACATAATCCCCGAGCGATGCAAGGAGTGCAAGTACTGCTGGACCTTCTGCCCCCCGGGGATACTCGAGCTCTCCGACGAGATCAACACAGCCGGGTACCACCACCCCAGGGTGAAGAAGGGCAGGGAGAACGACTGCGTGAACTGCCAGATGTGCACCAGAATCTGCCCGGAGTTCGCCATCTTCGCGCTGCAGGCGGGAGTCGCGCCATGACCGAGGGCGGCCGCGGGATGGACCCGGGCACCTACTTCATGATGGGGAACTTCGCGTGCGTCGAGGCGGCCATCCTGGCGGGGTGCAGGTTCTACGCCGGCTACCCGATCACCCCCTCCTCCGAGATCTTCGAGAGGGCATGCGTGCGGTTCCCTCAGGTGGGCGGGTTCGCCGTCGAGATCGAGGACGAGATAGGGAGCGTCGCGGCTCTCATAGGCGCGTCCTTCGCCGGGGCCAAGGCCATGACGGCGACGTCTGGGCCGGGCTTCAGCCTGATGATGGAGAACATCGGCCTGGCGTACATCATGGAGGCCCCCATCGTCCTGGTGAACGTGCAGAGGGCCGGGCCGAGCACCGGCATCGCCACGCTGGTGGGCCAGGGGGACATGATGCAGGCGAAGTGGGGGCCCCACAGCGACGTGGAGACCATCGCCTACTGCCCCAGCAGCGTGCAGGAGTTCTTCGACCTCACAATACAGGCCTTCAACACGGCGGAGAAGTACAGGACCCCCACGTTCATCCTGGCCGACCAGGTCGTGGGGATGATGAGAGAGAAGGTCAGGATCCCGCCCCCCGAGGAGATCGCGGTCGAGCAGAGGAAGGTGATGGACCCAGCCTCACTCGAATCCTCGCCACCCTTCGACTACTCCCAGGACTTCATGCCCATGCCCATCACCGGGACGGGCTGCCGCGTCCACATCGAGACGAGCACCCACGGCCCGGAAGGCTACCCCAGCACGGAGCACGCCGTCTCGGAGAGGATGACGGGCCACCTGGCCAGAAAGATACGCGGGCACGCCCGGGAGATCTGGAAGTGGGAGGAAGTGATGCTCGACGACGCCGAGACCGCCGTGGTCGCCTACGGCTCCACCGCGCGCTCCGCCCTGGCCGCTGTCAAGAAGGCGCGCGCCAGCGGCATAAAGGCGGGGCTTCTGCGCCTGGTGACCGCCTGGCCCTTCCCCGACGAAGTCGTCGACAGAGTGAGCAGGAAGGTCAACAACATCGTCGTCGCGGAGGTGAACTACGGCCAGATGCTCCATCCCGTGACCGAGTTCTCCCGCTGCCCGGTGGTCGGGGTCAACTGGGCGCCGGGCACTCTGCTGGCCCCCGACACCATATTCGACGCGCTGGAGGTCGTCGCCCGTTGAGCGCGCCGGCGGCGGCCGGCGGGCCTGAGGTAATCGTCAAGGCCCACCCGAAGGACCGCTACATCAGGGCGGACAGGCTCCCGAACATCTGGTGCCCCGGGTGCGGGATCGGCATCGTCCTGGGCGCCTACGTCGGGGCCCTGGAGAAGGCTGGTATCCCCATCCAGAAGCAGGTCTGCGTGTCCGGGATCGGGTGCACGGGGAGGGTGTCCGGGTACGTCAACCTCGACACCTACCACACCACGCACGGGAGGGCGATCCCGTTCGCCACCGGCATCTCCATCGTCAAGCCAGACCTGGAGGTCACGATCTTCTCCGGGGACGGGGACATCAGCACCATCGGCGGGAACCACCTGATACACGCGGCCAGGAGGAACGTGGACCTCAACGTCATCATGATCAACAACCTGAACTACGGAATGACCGGGGGCCAGCACGGCGCCACCACGCCGCTGGGCGCCAAGACCTACACCACCCCCTACGGCAACGCCGAGGCCCCCTTCAACATCCCCGCGCTTGTGGCCGCGGCGGGCGCGTCGTTCGTCGCCAGATGGACGGCCCTGCACGTCAGCCAGATACAGAGGGCCATCCAGCGGATGATGGAGATCGAAGGGTTCACGTTCCTGGAGGTGCTCTCGCCCTGCCCTCCGACCTTCGGGGAGTTCAACGGCTACCCCGAGGCGCTCGACATGATGCTCTACTTCAAGGAAATGGCGGTCGTCGACAACAATGCCGACCTGTCCAAGATAGGGGTGACCGCGCGGCGCAGCGACAGGCTGGTCGTCGGGAACTTCGTAGACAGGAGGAGGCCGTCGTACCAGGAGCTGCTCGGCAAGCTGCAGGCCGAGACAAAGGGGGTAGCGACCCCGCCGTGAGGACGGAGATCCGCATCGCCGGGACGNGGCGGGCAGGGCGCCATAACGCTGGGGCAGCTGCTCGGCTCGGCGGCCGCGCTCCATGACGGGAAGGAGGCCGTGGTGAGCGAGGGGTACAGCCCGTCGATCACCGGCGGATGGTCCAGGGCGGACGTCGTCATCGCGGACGAGGCCATCGACTACCCGCTGGTCTCGAAGCTGGACGTGCTGGTCGCGATGTACCAGGGGGGCCTGGAGTCGAACCTGAAGCTCCTCAAGCGCGCCGGGGTCGTGGTCGCCGAGAGCGAGCTCGTGGACGCAACCGGCCTGAAGATCGACGGGCCGGCGTACGCCATCCCCGCGGTCTCGCAGGCACGAACCCTGGGGAAGAAGATGCTCGCCAACATCGTGCTCCTGGGGGCTCTCATCGAGCTCACGTCCGTTGTGTCGAGGCAAGCCGTCGAGAAGACCTTGGTCGAAAGGTTCCCGGCATACGCCGAGCTGAACGTCAAAGCGCTGGACTCCGGGTTTGCTCTGGCGAAGGACGCCCGGGTAGAAGTCGTCCATGCCCGGAGTTAGGCGGCCTCAGCTCGCCTCGTGAAGCGCTTCCGCGTAGTCGAAGAGCGACTGCTCCTGGACTGTCTCCACCGCGCCCCTCCTGATCGACCGCAGGTCTGTGATGGCCGCCTGGGGCTGCATCCCCTTCTCCTCGATCAGATACGCGGCGATGACGCACATCGTCCTGCCCTGCCCGGCGAGGCAGTGCACGAGCACCGCCCTGTCCCGCTTGAGCTCGCCTCGCATGAAGTCCACGCTCTCCTCGAGGGACTCCAGCGTGGGCGCCGCGTGGTCGTTCATCGGGATGTGCTCGAAGGTCATCCCGAGCCCCTCCGTCCACTCCGATGGGAGGGGGTCCTCGGTAAGGGTCAGGACCGAGCCTATGCCCTGCTTCTTCACCCATTCGAGCTGGCTCCTCGACGCAGGATAGCCTGAGGCTGCGATCTTGTCCTTCTCGACCCAGAGGAACCCCGTCGGCTGGTCGGATATCCTCGCCCTCATCTTCCTGAGGAGAAGCCCGCCGGTGCCCAAGTCACGCCGGCCCCCCACGCGCGCCGGAGAAGTAGGTTAGCTCAGCTTTCCAAGACGTCAAGCTTTCCATAGCGACCCACGTTCAGGCGGAGCTCGCCCCTGAAGCTGTTGGTGTACCCGTTGGTCACCCGCACCTTGGAGCCCTGCCTGACCAGGTCGATCTGGTCGTCCCACAACGACAGCTTGATCGTGCCGCTTTCGTCCTTGAGAATGCAGTCGGCGACCTTCGCCTCGCCGCCCGTCTTGAGGTTCACCGTGCGCGGGTCCGAGATCTCAGAGATCTCTCCTTCCGCGTCCACCCTGCGCATCCCGTCCCGCAAGTCCCTGATGTTCATCTGTCTCTCCCCGCTCATCCGCCAGCCATATTAAACGTTGAGGGTTCGCGTTTCATTCGAAACCGTTTAATCGGAAACCCTGCCGCGGGTCGGTCAGCCTTGCCGCTGACCTTCCTGCAGGCCGGCTCGCTCGCCCTCAGCTTCGCCGTCCCGCTCGTCCTGGTGCTCCTGGTCACCCCTCCCTATCTGAGGTACCTCGTCCGCAAGGGGAGGGTCGTCGACGACGTGCACAAGAGCCCGCCGACCAAGGTGCCGTCCCCTCTCGGCCCGGTCCTCTTCATGGGCGCCCTCGCGGGGGAGGCCGCCGTCTATCTCGCCTTCCCGTCCATGGTCCCGGTCGCGCTGATCGCCGTCGCCACGGTGGCCTTCGCGGTGGGGATGGTGGACGACTTCTCGGTCGTCGGGGGGAGGGCCAAGCCCCTTCTCCTGCTGCTGGCCGGGGTGCCTCTGGTCCTCTCGGTGGCCGTGCAGGCCAACCTCTACGAGCCCAGCCTCACCTTCCCGATAGTCGGCGACACCGCCGAGCACTTCGAGATCTACACCCTGCTCGTCCTGGTCGCCTTCCCCATCGTGGCGAACGCGTTCAACATGATGGACGCGTTCAACGGCGAGCTCTCGTGGTTCACGCTGCTGACGTCGCTCGCCCTCCTCTTCGGCGTGGTCCTCCACTTCGCCTACACCCCCGGCTTCGACCTGTCCAGGGTTGCGGCGACCCTCCCGCTCGTGGCTGTGGCGGCCGGGTTCTTGGCGTTCAACAGGTACCCGTCGCGGGCGTTCGACGGGAACAGCGGCAGCCTGCTCCTAGGAGCGCTCTTTGCCGCCCTGGCCATAATTGACGGCGTAGAGATCGCCGCCATCATCGCGATAGTCCCTGCCATACTGAACTCGTTCTACACGCTTTCGAGCGTCAGGGGCTTCGTCGAGAGGAGGAGCATGAAGGCGAGGCCGACCTACATAGGGGACGACGGGAAGCTCCACGCCTCCACCGACAGGTCGGCGCCCGTCACCCTAGTCAGGCTTATACTCCTGGGGGGCCCGCTCACGGAAGTGGAGCTGGTGAGCAGCATCACGGCCCTGACAGTCGCGTCGTGCATCCTGTCCGGGATCATATCCTGGCTGACGTGGGCGTATTGAAAGTGAGAGTTGCATACCTTCTCGGCGTGGAGGTGGCCGCATTCCTCCTGATCATCCTGGAGTCCTACGCGTTCTTCACCTACGTCGTCCCCATCGGGCCGCTCCCTCACGACCCCATCTACTACACCGCAGAGGCTGTGGAGAAGATTGCGCTGACGATCGGCCTGGGGCTCGTCTGGCTGCTGGTGATGCTGGGTCTGACGAGGGTCTACGTCAGGTCGCGCCTCGGCGCCCCGACTCCCACGCCTTCATCTTAGCGTCGAACTCCTTCCGGGTGTAGGCGACCCGGGCGGGGACCCCCATTACCACCATGCCGTCCGGCACGTCCTTGGTCACCACTGCGCCCATGGCGACGACCGCCCTGCGCCCCACGGTCACCCCCGGCCTGATCACGGCCCTCGCGCCTATGACGGCGCCGTCCTTTATCGTCACGCCGACCATCCTCTTGCTCGGCGGGTACGGGTCGTTGGTCAGCACGGCGGCCGGCCCGATGAACACGTTCCTGCCTATCCTCGAAAGCGGCGGTATGTAGACCAGCCCCTCGATCTTGGTCCCGCTTCCGATTCGGACGTCGTAGTCCACATGGGCGAGCGAGCCTATCTTGACGTCGTCCCCGACCACCGTCCCGGCGCCGACGTACGCGAAGTTCCAGATCCTGACGTTCTTCCCCAGCTTCGCCTCTGGCGACACGAAGTTGAATGGCTTGGCCACCATCTCATCCCAGGTAGATGGGGGCTCCGGAGGCGCTGGACGCGAGCACGGCCTCGGCGATCCTGATCGCCGCCAGGCCGTCCTTCCCGGTGACCAGCGGGTTCCTCTTCTCTTGGATCGCGGTCACGAACTCCTTCAGCTCCAGCATCAGCGGCTCCTGGACCGGCCTGGTGGGGATGGTGGTCCCGTGCTCCTCGTGGACGCTCGTCTGCTGGCTCACGAAGTCGACGTCGATTACTGCCCCGGTGAAGACCGCTGACAGAGTCCTCACCCTGCTGGGCGTCACCCAGTTGGTGGTGAGGAACGCCGTCTTCCTCCCCGAGAATCCCATCACTATCGCGGCGAAGTCCTCGTTCCTCGACTTCACGGCCCCCACCCTCGCGAACACCGTCTTCGGCTCCTCTGCGAACAGCCATCTCGCGGTGTCTATGTCGTGGACCGACGCATCCTTGACGATGCCGACGTCGGCGATGTTCTCGCCCCTCCTGTTCTCCCTGTGGAACTCCAGCAGGATGAGGTCCCCCATCTTGCCCCCCTGGATCGTCTTCTTGAGCTCGGTGATGGGCGGGTTGAACCGTTCGATGAAGCCGACCGTCAGCGCCCTGTTGCTGCTCTTCGCGAGGTCCATCAGCCGCTCGCCGTCGCCGGCCGTCGTTGTCATTGGCTTCTCCACGAAGGTGTGGAGACCTGCCGAGAGCGACTCGGAGGCGATCTTGATGTGCGTCGAAGCCGGCGTGCAGATGGTGACGCCGTCGAGGCTCTCCTTCTTCGACATCTCCTCGAAGGAGGTGTAGCCTGCCACGCCGTACTTCTTGGAGTAGAAGTCCGCCCGTTGCTTGTCCATGTCGCATACTGCGACCAGGGCGCCGATCTCGCTGAGCACCCTGACGTGGTTCTTCCCCCAGCCTCCGGTCCCGACGACCGCCACCCGGGTCATGCTGCGACTGGCCGTCAAACGCCGTCGAGATAAAGGGTTGTGCCGCCGGGAGGGCTGTGCCCGCCCGTCACTCCCGCTTCAGGCACGGGACGGCGAGGAGGACCGTCATCTCGACGTTCCTGTGGCCCTTCTTCGCGGTCTTGACCGCCTCATAGTCCTCCTTGGAACAGGCGATCACCACGTTGTGCTTCAGGGGGTCCAGGGCCTCGGAGCCTCCCTTCATCCTCGCCCCGGGGATGATCTCGACGTCGGTGACGTAGTCCCGCAGCCGCTGCTGGACGTTGTCGGCCACCTGCAGGCGCTCCCCCCTCATCTCGTACTTGTCCAGGGTCCAGGTCAGGCTGATCTTCGTCCGGCTGGCCTTGAGCTCCTTCTCCCTGAGGACCTCCCTCGCCTCGTCGACCACGTAGCGGACGTAGTTCTCCAGGCTCTTGATGGTGGCGCCCGCGAGGTAGGATATCGACTCGCCCGTCTCGTCGCTCCCCTGGATCGCCCTCAGGTCGTACAGGTACTTCGCGAACTCGTCCACGTAGGTCTCCGACGTGCCCTGCAGAGTGACCTTCGCCTCCCTCGCCCTCCTCGCCAGCTCCACCTCGGTGACGGCGCCGATCGTCGCCCCGATCACAGACGACGCATACTCGAGCTCCGCAGAGAATACGTTCTGGGAGTTCTCCTCGTACCCGAGCGCGCGCAGTGGAGACGACTCCGGCGCCCCGGCCGAAGCGACCACGACCGGCTTCGAGTCCCTCGGGCGCAGGGGCATGTACGCGTAGCTGATGGTCTTCGCGATGGCCAGCCCCGTCTGCTTCTCCAGCAGCATGATGTTCTCGGAGTTGCCTCCCGGCCCGGTCGGGAGGGCGTTGACCACGGCGACCCCCTTCGAGAGGAAGCGCGACAGGTCCCTCAGCTTCGAGCCCGCCTCGATCAGCGCCTCGTCGGCCGGCCTCCTGAGCTTCGGGGTGAAGAACACCACCTGGGCTTCGCTGAGCGCCTGCTCGATGGGCTTCAGGTTCAGGAGGGGCTCCTCGCTCATCAGCTGGGCGAGGTTGGGGTTCTTCTTCAGGAATGCCTGATCGACCCCCATGGCCATCTGCAGGGTCTCGTCGACGATGGTGACCTGAGCCCTGTCGATCAGATCGGCCGCCAGCCTGTACCCCTCGCTGGTCAGCCCGTACATCGCGACTCTGGTCTTCGGCAAGGGTGGGCGACGGTGCCGTTTCTGCCAACCGTAATTATACTTTGGTCAGGCGCGAAGCCCTCGTTGGACGCGTTCGAAGCGCTGAGCCGTCGTCGTCCCCGTGGGGGCTCGAATCGTTTAGTAGAAGCGCCCGCGAGCCTCGTCGGTCGGACGTATTGAGCTCCCCCCGGGTCTGGGTCGACGTCATCACCCCGAAGCAGGTGCTCTTCTTCGCTCCGGTTGTCAAGGAGCTGGCGGACCGGGGCTGCGAGGTGCTGGCCACGTCGAGAAGGTACCGGGAGGTCGAGCCCATGGCACGGATGTGCGGGCTCAACCTGGAGTACGTGGGCGAACGGGGAGGGGAAGACCTGCAGAGCCAGCTGATAGCCGCCACCGCGAGGCAGCTCAGCATGATCCCAATCGTGGACGCCTTCAGGCCCTCGGTCGCCGTGTCCGTGGCCTCAGCAGTCTGCGCGAGGGTGGCGTTCGGGCTCAGGACGAGACACATCGCGGTGAACGACTCCCCCCACTCTGAGGTCGCGGCAAGGCTGTCGCTGCCGTTGAGCTACCGGCTGCTTTGTCCCTGGATCATGCCGTATGAGGCTTGGAAGAAGTTCGGGCTGTCACGCCTGCAGGTCGGGCATTACCGGGCGCTTGACCCGGCGGCGTGGCTGAAGAGGCCCCCGCTGGTTGGGCCGATCCCGCGCCTGAAGCCGGGAAGAAAGACCATCACGATCAGGGTCGAGGAGAGCTACGCCCCCTACATGGCCTCGGCGGACAGGGACCTGACCGGCGCCACCCTGCAGCGACTGGAGGAGGCCTTCCCCGACGCCAACCTAGTCGCGCTCTGCAGGTACGGCGACCAGCTCGAAGGAGTGCGGCGCAGGTTCGGCAGGAAGTACATCGTCCCTGAGGAGGTCGTCGACGGCCGTCGCCTCCTCGCGTCGACCGACCTGTTCATCGGCATGGGCGGCACGATGAGCGCCGAGGCCGCGCTGATGGGCGTTCCGACGATATCCGCCTACCAAGGAGTCCTGCTGACCGAGGTCTACCTGTCGTCGGTGGGTCTGCTCGTCAAGACAAAGGACCCCGAACGGATAGTGCGCCAGGCGAGGAAGCTCCTGTCCGGGGAGTACAAGGCCGCGATGTCGGCCAAGGCGAAGAGGATCCTTGACTTTATGGAGGACCCCGTCCCCAAGATCGCCGGGGCCATAGTCAAAGCGGGCGCGCAGGCTGGCTAGCCTTTTAATGGCAACTTCAACGACTTCAAACTCAAAGACAGCCCGGTCGTCTAGTTGGTCAAGGATTCTGGCCTTTGGAGCCGGAGACCTAGGTTCGAATCCTAGCCGGGCTACCNGAAAATAGGCTCAGAATCGGCTATATCTCGTCTTTTGGTCTAGCTTAGCGCCTTTTCCATGCCTGGAAGGCCCAATGGACTCTGTATTCGTCAGCTGAGCCCCCGTTCGTGCTAGGATGGATTCCAAATCCTGAAAGCTTATTAGCTTTGGGCAGACCGTCCAGTCAGAAAGGTGTACGTGAGTGGAACTAGAACGCCTAGAACTCAGGGTAGCCGCGGCGAAGGCCGGTCTACAGGTAGTCGACCCGCCGCTCCTGACCGGGCGCTCCGGAGTCACTCACAGGTTCAACTTCTTGGCGAGCGACGCCTCGGGCTCCTTCGGCTTCGACTTCTATGAGAGGGTCGGTGAGATCGAGCTCCTGAAGTCGGCCATCAAGAAGTTCGACACGGGCGCGAACATCCAGGTCGTCTGCCTCAAGGGCATCCCGACGATCGAGGCGGAGCTCCTCGCAAGGGACCTGGAGGTCAAGATACTCAGCCCCGAGACCCTGGTAAGGTCGTTCGAGCAGCAGCTGATCGAGACCACCGCTGAATAGGTCGCCTGGTCCCCTTTGCGCATCGGATCACTCCCTGACACTGTGTGCCATGCTACGGCCACGCTCCCTAGGGCTGGAGTCATCTCGCTTCCCTCCGCGCCTGCCGGCCGCGAAATCTGGACTGGAAATCCTCTAGTATTAAGTAGCGAACGGAGCGCAGAGAGGCCGGTAAAGTAGTTTGATGGAGCTAGAGCGCCTCATGGTAAGGGTCGCCGCCACCAAGGCGGGCCTTCAGGTCATCGATCCCCCCGTCATGACGGGCCGTTCGGGCTCCACGCACAAGTTCAGCTTCCTGGCCACCGACGGCTTCAGGACCTACGCCTTCGACTTCTACGACAGGGTCGGGGAGGTGGACCTCCTGGCCTCCTACGTCAAGATGATGGACACCGGTGTCCTGGTCCACATAGTGTGCTTCAACGGGAGCCCCACCATCGAGGCCGAGGGCGGGGCGAAGGACTATCGCATCCAGATCCTGAAGTCGGGGGAGCTGTCGAAGTTCTTCGAAAAGAAGATGGCAGCGGCGCCCGCCTAGACGCTGGCGGGCTTCTCCGTCGCCGTCGAGCCGAACATCTGCGCCGTGAGCTCCGACATCTTCTCGATGCGCCTGTAGTTCGTTTCGACGTCGTTCTTGATGGCGGCGAGCTCCCCGGCGTTCTGCGGCAGGAAGACGTGCGAGTACCTCCCCTGCGACTTCAGGTACTCCTCGACCGGCTTCGGCGACGGGACTGGCACGGTGATCCTGTAGACCCCTCCCTCCACCTCGTACAGGGGGAAGACCCTGCTCTCCACGGCGAGGCGCGACATCCGTATCGTCTTCGAGCCGTCGAACCTCCACCCCCTCATGCACGGCGCCATCACGTGGAGGAACGTGGGCCCGTCCATGGACATGGCCTTCCTGACCTTGTTCATCAGGTCTCTCCAGTGCGATATCGAGGCCGTCGCGGCGTAGGGCACGTGGTGTGCGACCACGATTGACATCAGGTCCTTCTTCGCCTCCGTCTTCCCGGCCCTTGCCGACCCTGCCTGCGTGGTCGTCGTCCACGCTCCCCTGGGCGTCCCTCCCGACCGCTGTATCCCCGTGTTCATGTACGCCTCGTTGTCGTAGCAGACGTAGAGGAACCTGTGCCCCCTCTCCAGCGCCCCCGAGAGCGCCTGGATTCCGATGTCGTAGGTGCCTCCGTCCCCGCCGAAGACCACTATCGGGTGCTGCTCCGCCTCGCCCCTCCTCGCGAGCGCCCTGAGGCCCGAGTCTATCCCCGAAGCGACCGCCGCGGCGTTCTCGAAGGCCGAGTGGATCCACGGCCTGTTCCACGCCGAGTACCCGTACAGGGCCGTCGACACCTCCAGGCACCCGGTCGCGTTGACCACTATCGTGTCGCTCGGCGCCGCCAGGAGGATCTCCCTCACCACGATGGACGCGCCGCACCCCGGGCAGAGGCGGTGGCCGGGAGAGAGCGGCTCCTGCGTCGGGAGCTCCTTGAGGCCCTTCACCTGCTGGTACATCTAGCCCTTCACCCCGTAGAGCACCTGCGTGGTGCCTCGCAACCCCTCGTCCTTGGCCATGTCGAAAATCTTCCTGCAGTCGTCCATCGAGAAGTCCCTCCCGCCAATCCCGTAGACCACGCTCATCACGGGGGTCTCGAGGCCCGCCCCCTTCAGGGTGGACTTCACGTCCTCCGAGATGGGTCCCGAGGGCGCGCCGATGCTGAAGCTCCTGTCCATAGCGATGACCGACTTCGCGTCCTTCAGCCGCCTGACCACCTCCTCCACGGGGAACGGCCTGTAGAGCTTGATCGAAAGAACGCCCACGTTCTCCCCGGCCGCGTTGAGCGCCCTCGCCGCCGCCCTCATGGTCCCCGCCGAGCAGCCGTTGACCACAGCGACCCTGTCGGCCCCCTCGGTGTTGTAGGCGTCGACGGCGCCGTACCTCCTGCCGCTGAACTCCTCGAAGCCGCGCTCCACCTCGTCGAACACCGCCAGCGCGTTCTTCATCGCCTCCGCCTGCTGCATCCTGAACTCGAAGTAGTTGTCAGGGTTGGCGATCGCGCCGAACGTGAGGGGCTCCTTGGGGTCCAGCCTGTGCTTCGGGGAAGGCCTGCCGAGGAACTTCCTGACCGCCGCGTCGTCGAGCAGGCGCACCCTCTCCTTGTCGTGCGAGATGATGAACCCCTCGAAGTTGATCGCGGACGGCAGCATCACCCTCGGGTCCTCCGAGAGCTTGAACAGCTGGATCGTCCTGTCGTAGATCTCCTCGACGTTCTCGCCGTAGACCTGAATCCACCCAGAGTCCCTCGACCCCATCATGTCCCCGTGGTCAGCGTTCAGGACCAGCGGGGCGCTGAGGGCCCTGTTGGCGACGGCCATCACTATCGGGAGCCGCATCCCCGACGAGTTGTACAGCATCTCGTGCATGTAGGCGAGCCCCTGGCTTGACGTGGCCGTGAACACCCTCGCGCCGGTCGCCGCCGCCCCGACGCAGGCGGACAGGGCGCTGTGCTCCGACTCCACGGGGACGAACTCGCCGCCGAGCCTGCCGTCCGCCACGAACTCCGCGAGCTTCTCCACGATTATCGTCTGCGGGGTGATCGGGTAGGCTGCCACGACGTCGACGTCGCACTGCCTCACGGCCTCGGCGACCGCCTCGTCTCCCTGGAGCGCGGCCACAGCGTAGGCGCCTTCCTGCGTCACGGCTCCCTCACCATCGATATCGCCTTCGGCGGGCACTCCGTCTCGCAGATGCCGCACCCCTTGCAGTGGTCGTAGTCGATCGCGACCTTGGCGCCCTCGCGCCGGACTATGGCCGGCTCCGGGCAGTAAATCCAGCAGATCAGGCAGTTCGTGCACTTGGCCTCGTCGATGACGGGCTTCTTCACCCTCCAGCCGGATACGATGTAGCCCGACGACGTGCCACCCTTGACCACCGCGCCCTCCTCCAGCTCCTTCCAGCTCACGCCGTCTTCACCTCGTCGAAGCCCAGCTTGAGGGCGCTCGCGTTTCCCGCCTGGATGGCCCCCTTGAACCTCTGGTTCAGCACCTTGGCTATCGAGTCGAACTTGACGATCTGGGTCGCCTTGACCAGCGCGCCCAGCATGGGGGTGTTGGGGATGTCCTTCCCGAGGCTCTTCATCGCGATCCCGGTCGCGTCCAGGGACATGACCTTGACCGACGGGTCGAGCTCGAGCTTCGTCCTCAGCTCGTCCGGCTCGCGGTCGAAGTTGGACATGAAGTACCCGTCGCGGGCCAGCCCCGAAGTGGTGTTCTTGAAGAACGCCATCGACCTGTCGATGACGACCACGACCCCGGGGTTCCTTATCGCCGAGTGGATCTCGATGGGCTCGTCGCTGACCCTGACGTAGGCAGCGATGGGCGCGCCGGACCTCTCCGCCCCGAACTCGGGGAACGCCTGGACGTACTTGCCCTCGAGGACTGCGGCGTCAGCTATGAGCTGGGCGGCGGAGACGACTCCCTGGCCGCCCCTTCCATGGAGCCGGACCTCGGTCGTCATGAATTCACACTTCCCTGAGTTGCACCGACGGCCGATTGTTAATACAATTTTACCCTAAGCGGTTAGTATTTTCCCTGATTCGCTGGGATGTGGCACGGGTCCGGTGCTTTCTACGCCCCGCCGAGCGAGACGATGAGGTCGGTCAGGAATCCGGCGGTCAGGCCGATGAAGACCCCGACCATCATCAGGCTGTTGCTGTACTGGCGCCTCCCCACATTGAACATCATCATGGTCACGTAGACCAACGCCCCGCCAGCCAGTGAAAGGAAGAGCACGTAGGCAGCCTGCGAGTAGAAGAGGCTCCCGAGGACCGTCCCGAGGAAGGTGGGGGCCCCGCCTATGAGGAGCACCTTCGCAAGGAAGGACACCTTGGGCCTTGAGTCGGACCCGGCCAGCGGGGCCATTATCCCGAAGCCTTCTGTCGAGTTGTGGGCGCCGAATCCTATCACCAGCACAACGGCGAGGCCGATTGCGCCCGAGGCATACGATTGCCCTATGGCGAGACCCTCGCTCAGGTTGTGCGCGCCGATGCCGAGCGCAATCATGGTCGACAGCTTCGCGGGCGTGACCCCCGAGCCGCCTCCGCCCATGAATCTCTTCTCGTACCAGACCAGGCCGAGGAGCCCGATGGCTAGGCCCCCGAACATCATGGCTAGGTACAGGAGCGCGTCCCCTGCGGGGGCCGTCCCCTGATATGCCGACACGGCCGACTGCGTAGTGGCTTCCCAAGCATGTCCGAAGACGTCGACTATCAGGAAGACGAGAATCCCCACGGCCAGCGCGTTGAGGAAGCCCTTGACCCTGTCGCTGACCCCCAGCAAGGCCACGGGGAGCCCGAGGAATATGGTGAAGCCGGCAACCGCCCCCAGCAGGAGCAGTTCCGCGAAGCTGAACATGACTTTGTTTCACGCGCCATAATAACATATGTTATATGTCTTGCCCCGGCTTGGCCCGACTCCTTCCAAAGCCTTAATGGCATCCGTGGCGTTTCTGAACCGACTTGTCCGTCCGGGCGAGACTGACCGCTCCTGCTGGGAAGGAGGCGGACCTGTTCCGCGACCTCCAGAGCGGGAGGATCCAGTGCACCGCCTGCGCCAGGAGGTGCCAGCTGGGAGAGGGGCAAATCGGCTTCTGCGGGGTGAGGGGGGTGGTCGGCCACAGGCTGTACCTGCTCGTATACGGCAAAGTCATGGCCGGCCACATCGACCCCATCGAGAAGAAGCCCGTGGTCCACTACCGGCCCGGCTCCAAGGTCTTCTCGGTCGCCACGAGCGGGTGCTCCTGGGCGTGTCAATTCTGCCAGAACTCCGACATCAGCCAGCTGCGGAAGATTGAGGGGGTAGAAGCGACCCCGGAAGACATCGTCTCCAACGCGCTTTCGCACGGCTGCGAGGGGATGGCCTACACCTACAACCAGCCGACGATCTTCATGGAGTACGCGCGCGACATAGGGAAGCTGGCGAGGGCGAAGGGGCTGTTCAACATCTTCGTCTCCAACGGCTACGACACGCCGGAGACCGTGGGGATGGCGAAGGAGTTCCTGGACTGCGCGACGGTCGACTTCAAGGGGAGCGGCGAGACCCAGTTCGTCCGTAAGTACATCAGCATCCCCGGCGCCGAGCCCATCTTCCAGAGCCTCCTCGAGGTGAAGGCGAAGACCGACGTCCACGTAGAGATCACCGACCTCATAGTCCCCAGGGTGGGCGACTCTCTGGAGGCTGCGGAGAAGCTCGTCCGGTGGGTCTACGACAACCTCGGCCCCGACGTCCCCATCCACTTCCTCCGCTTCCACCCCGACTACAAGATGATGGACTTCCCCCCCACGCCCGTCAAGACGCTCGAGAAGCACGTTGCTGTCGGGAGGAAGGCCGGCCTCCGGTACGTCTACATCGGGAACGTCCCCGGGCACCCCGACGAGAGCTCCTACTGCCCCGGGTGCGGACGCGTCCTGATCAAGCGCTACGGCTACGAGATACTGGAGTACAACATCGACGAGAGGAACCGGTGCCGCGCCTGCGGGTACCAGACGCCCATAGTCGGCCCGCTGAGCCGGTCCTACAGGGAGGACAGGTTCATCTCTGTGATACCGTAGCCGCCTCGGCCCTCTGCTTCACGAACTTCTCGGCGTCGAGCAGCGCCTTGCACCCGTCCGCGGCCGCCGTTATCGCCTGCCTGTACCGGAAGTCGTGGGCCTCCCCCGCGACGAAGATCCCGGGGACGCTAGTCTCAGTCTTGTTCCTCACCTTGACGTACCCCTTCTCGTCCAGCTCGACCTGCCCTCTGAAGATCTCCGTGTTCGGGTCGTACCCTATCGCCACGAAGAGCCCGTCGACGTCCAGCCTCCCCTCGGCGCCGGTCTTCAAGTTCCGGGTCCTGACCCCGGTGACCTTCATGTCCCCGAGGACCTCCGTCACCACAGTGTCCCAGACGAAGCTGATCTTGGGGTTGCTCATGGCCTCCTTCTGCATCATCGCGCTCGCCCTCAGCTCGCCCCTCCTGTGGATGACCTGGACCGAGGCCGCGAACTTCGTCAGGAAGGTCGCCTCCTCCATGGCGGTGTCCCCCCCTCCGACGACCGCCAGCTTCTTGCCCCTGAAGAAGAACGCGTCGCACACCGCGCAGTTAGACACCCCTCTCCCCATCAGCTTGGCCTCCGAGGGGATGTTCAGCCTCCTGGGGTTCGCGCCTGTCGCCAGGATCACCGCGAGCGCCCTCGTGGCGCGCGTGTCGGACTTCACCTCGAAGGGGTACTTCGTGAAGTCCACCTTCACCACGTCCTCCTGGACCAGCTCCGCGCCCAGCCTCTGGGCCTGGGACTTCATCCTCTCCATCAGGTCCGGGCCGAGGACGGGGTCCGGGAACCCGGGGAAGTTCTCAACCTCGCTCGTGACCATCAGCTGGCCGCCGTACTTGGTGCCCATGAACACCAGCGGGTCGAGAGCGGCCCTGCACCCGTAGATGGCGGCTGTGAGCCCGGCCGGCCCTGATCCGATTATGACCAGCTTCCGGACGTCTTCCTTCATGCTCTCATGCGCGCGGCCGCTCCCCTGCTGATAAATCTGCCCCTGGCCCCGGCCGCCGGCGCGGCCCTACAGCAGCTTCGACTCTCTCTGCACTATGTGGAGCTCTTCCGAGAGCTGCTCCAGGCCCTTCTCCAGCCTCTTCTTGTAGGACGGGAGTAGCCTGTCGAAGACCTCCTTCCTCATCCGGTTCATGTAGAACTGCTCGTAGAGGTTGAGCGTGTCCTTCGCCGCCCTGTCCACCTCCCTCTCCGTCGTGTGGAGCTGGTTCAGTATGTCGAAGAACTTCTGGCTCGTGGACTTCTGCTTGACCTCGTTCAGCCTCTGCAGCGCCCTCCCCCTGTAGGCGTCCAGGCGGGCCCTCAGCTCGTCGAAGTAGGCCTTGCTCCGCTCGTTGGGGTCCGAGTTCGGGATCTCGGTGAAGAGCTGGTTGATCAGGCTCGTCTTGTCCTCGAAGGCCTGGATCATCGCCGAAGCCCTGTCGGTCGCCGACTCCTCCTCCGTCTCCTCCTCCTCGGTCGAGGTCGCCCTGGAGAGGAAGAGCCCGAGCAGCGCTATCACAAAGAGGACCGATGCCAGCGGGACGCCCCCGTTGAGGCCCCATCCGACCGAGAGGGAGTACCCCATCGACACTGTGCCGGTGCTGAGCGGGTTCACCTGCGCGAGGGTCACGGCCGACCCCTGCCCGTTGGCCCTAACACCTGGCGGGAGCGACAGCTGGATAGTGTACGACCTGACGAAGGCGGCGATGGGCGGGGCCGAGGGTATCCTGAACGACACCGAGCCGCCCGTGACGTTGTAGTAGCTGCTCCCCAGCGCGTAGAGGTAGACGATGGTGTAGTTCGCCCCCGGCTGGATGGGGTTGCCCACCCTGGTGTTGGTCAGGTCGATGCCGTCGCTGGAAAGCGAGATGGTCGCCGGGTTCAGCAGCGGGGGCTCGCTCGCCGGCTCGATGGTTATCCTGCCCGACGGAGAGGTGAGCGGCGCCACCGTGAGGGTCTGGATCGCCTCAGTGCCCAGGTTCTTGAACGAGACCGTGTCCGTCACAATCGGGTTCCCGCTTGGCCCCACGGAGATCACCCTGCTCGCGTAGTAGACGTCGAGCGGGTGGAAGTCTTCGAGCGTGATCTGCCTGATTACGGAGTACTGGGTGCTGGCCATGGCGGTCAGGTTCCCTTCGGTCCTCGCGTAGGTCACGTTCCCTCCGGCGAAGTTCTGCGCGAAGCCGGCGGGCGCGGTGACGAGCTGGGTCGAGGGGGGCATGAGTATCAGCGACTGAAGCGAGTTCACCTCCTGTCCGGTGGAGGGGGAGGTCAGCAGCAGGACGCGGAGCGACCCGTTCGCCGTCTGGGAGACGATGTGGTTGAGCAGGACCGTGAGCGTGAACGACGAATTCCCGGCGGAGCCGCTCCCGGTGACGACGTAGCTCCCCGATGAGTTGGTCCACTGGAACCCGGCCGAGACGTTCGCCCCGACTGCGTAGGACGACAGGTTGCCCAGGCCTATGCTGAAGCCTCCGGGCCCCGCCGCCTGGCCGCCCTTCGCCGTGACCGTGAAGTCCAGGACCGCGAACCCGTACCGATTCAGCTCGTAGCGGCTGACCACATTGACCCGGGCGCTGCTCTGGGCCATCGCGGGCGTCAGCGGGGCTGCCGCAGACGCGACAAGCAAGGCCACCAGCAGGGCGAAAAGAATTCTCCTCAAGCGATTGCCAGCCACGCCGCTACGTTCTTATTTTAAGCGTTTTTCGGCCACCGCGAGGCCATCTCCCTGACCGACAGTCACCCCCTGCTCCCGAACCTCGACCCTGCCTTCGTCTCTGAGATGCTGAAGAAGGTGGGCGCCTCATCGGTTGACGATCTCTTCTCCGACATCCCCCCCGGCCTCAGGCTGCGGAGGGAGCTCGAGCTCCCGGAGGGGGAGTCGGAGTACCTGGTCAGGAGGGAGGTGCAGGAGAAGCTTTCCTCGAACAGCACGCCGCCGAAGGCCCTGTGCTTCCTCGGAGGGGGGGTATGGCCCCACTACGTCCCCGCGGCCGTGGAGTCCATCGCCTCCAGGCAGGAGTTCTACACGAGCTACACCCCCTACCAGGCCGAGATCAGCCAGGGGATGCTGCAGGCCCTGTTCGAATACCAGAGCCTCATGTGCGACCTGCTCGGGATGGAGGCGTGCAACTCCTCCCTGTACGACTGGGCCTCGGCCTCGGGCGAGGCGGTGAGGATGGCCGCGAGGGTCACGGGCCGGAAGACCATCCTCGTCGGCGCCAACGTCGGCCCCCGCAGGATGGGGGTCATGAAGTCGTACGCCGAGCCGATGGGGCTGGACTTCAGGTCAGTCGGATTTGACCCGGCGAAGGGCACCCTCGACCTGTCCGACCTGGGGCGCAAGCTGTCCTCCGACGTGGCCGCTGTCTACTTCGAGAACCCCAACTACTTCGGCGTCATAGAGGAGGGCGCCGCCGAGCTCGTCGCGGCCGCCCAGAGGGCCGGTTCTCTCGCCATCGCGGGGGTGGACCCGATCTCGCTTTCCCTGCTGAAGAACCCCGGGGACTACGGCGCGGACGTGGCCGTCGGTGAAGGCCAGCCGCTCGGGCTCGCCATGAACTACGGCGGCCCGCACCTGGGCATCTTCGCCGTCCGCGAGACGAAGCTCGCCAGGAGCATGCCGGGCAGGCTCATCGGCCTGACTAGCACGGTGGCCGATCCGGGGCAGAAGGCGTTCGCCATGGCCCTCCAGACGCGCGAGCAGCACATCCGGAGGGAGGGGGCGACCTCCAACATCTGCACGAACCAGGCGCTGATGGCGGTGGCTGCGGCGAGCTACCTGGCCCTGCTCGGCAAGGAAGGCTTCAGACGGCTCGGGGAATCGGTCATATCCAACTCCCACTACGCCGCCAAGAGGGTCTCGGAGGTGAACGGAGCCAAGTCGCCTCACTTCAGCGGCTCGCACTTCAAGGAGTTCGCGGTGTCCTACGGGAAGGCGAAGGCGTCCCAGGTCTTCGAAAGGCTTGCCTCGAAGGGCGTGCTCGCAGGCTACCCTGTGGGCCGGGAGATCGGGCCTGGGGTCGAGGCCGGCATGTTCTGCGTGACCGAGGTCCACACTCAGAAGGACATCGAGAGGCTCGCCGCTGNNNAGGACATCGAGAGGCTCGCCGCCGCCCTTGAGGAGGCGCTCTAGCGTGGCGAGGAAGTTCAGGCAGGCATACTGGGACGAGCCCCTGCTGAAGGAACTCAGCAGGCCGGGGCGGATCGGCACCACCCCCCCAAGCGACCAGGCCATCGCCAGCCGGTTCCCCGACCCGTCCTCCCTGGTCCCTCCCACCATGAGAGGCCCGCCACCCGAGCTCCCAGAGATCTCGGAGCTGCAGGTCCTTAGGCACTTCAACAGGCTCTCCCAGATGAACTACTCGGTGGAGATGGGGATGTATCCCCTGGGGAGCTGCACCATGAAGTACAACCCCAAGGTTTCGGAGATGGTCGCAGGGGCTGACGGGGTGAAGAACGCGCATCCGCTGCAGCCCGCCGAGACCGTCCAGGGGCTGCTGTCGATCTTCTACGAGCTCGAGCGGATGCTGAGCGAGATCACCGGGATGGCGCGCTTCTCCCTTTCGACCGCCGCAGGCGCTCAGGGCGAGTTCGCGGGCGTGCTCATGATCAGGAAGTACCACTCCGAGCACGGAGGGGCAGAGAGAGACGAGATCCTGGTCCCCGACTCGGCGCACGGCACAAACCCCGCGAGCGCGGCCATGGCCGGGTACAAAGTGGTCAAGGTCCCCTCCGACGCCAACGGCCAGGTCAGCGCGGCCACCGTCAGGGGCCTCGTCAGCAACCGGACGGCCGGCATGATGTTCACGGTCCCCAACACCCTCGGGCTCTTCGAGGGCGAGGTTGAGGAGGTCTGCAAAGCGGTGCACGACGCAGGCGGCCTGATGTACTACGACGGGGCGAACATGAACGCCCTCCTCGGCAAGGTCAGGCCCGGGGACATGGGGTTTGACGTCGTCCACCTGAACCTCCACAAGACGTTCGCCACCCCCCACGGAGGCGGAGGGCCCGGCGCGGGGCCCGTGGGCGCGTCGGCGCGGCTCGCGGGATACCTGCCTGTCCCGGTCATTTCGGAGGACCGGGGGAAGTTCGTCCTCGACTACGGGCTCGAGCACTCCGTCGGCCCGCTGAAGGGCTTCGTGGGGAACTCTGCCATACTCCTGAGGGCCTACGTCTACATCAGGCTCCTCGGCCGCTCGGGGCTGTCGAACGTCTCCACCCTGGCGGTCCTCGCTGCGAACTACCTGTGGAAGTCCCTCGACCAGCAGGCGTACCCGGTGTCTCACGGCCCGGGCATCCGCAGGAAGCACGAGACCGTCGTCTCGGCGAGCGGGGGGCCGGGAGCGGCGCTCAAGGTGGCGAAGGCGATCCTCGACTACGGCATGCACGCCCCGACGGTATACTTCCCGCTCATCGTCGGCGAGGCCCTCATGATAGAGCCCACCGAGTCGGAGCCGCTGGAGATGCTCGACGAGTACGCCGCGGCCCTCAACCAGATACACCGCTCGCTCGAGGCAGGCACTCTCGGGGACGTCCCCAAGAACACCAGCGTCGGGAAGATCGACGAGGTCAAGGCGTCCCACCCCCTGACGCTCAGAGTCCACTGGTAAGAGTAAAATATCCTAGTGAAAGTGAGCGCCACAACTTGGAGAACGACCTGGCAAAACGGGTGAGCGAGAGGCTGGACGAGCTCGTCGACGAGGAGACGACGCGCAGGTTCGGCGAACTGAACATAGTGGAGGAGGTCTCCGAGGCCTCAGTGGGGTCCCTGCTCATCCGCTTCAGGACGCTCTCCGCCTACAGCCCGACAGCGGTCGAGATCGGGAAGAGCATCCGCGACGCCGCGATGTCGGTCGACGGGGTCAAGTCCGTGCGGGTGCAGTGCGGCGGCCACATGATGGACGAGCTCGTGGACCGGATAGTCAACGGGGACCCTCGGAAGCCGAAAAAGACGAAGTAAAAACGATTAGAGCCGTCCTGCGGGTCAGAGTCAACATTACTCAACTAATGACCTATTATTTTGATTCTTGGGTGCGTAAGTTCCCTCCCCGTTCAACTGCCGTCGCCCCAGCATGTTTGCCCCTAACGAGTCGGAAATCGCCGCCGTCGGGCTCGGGAGCGCAGGTATCAAGGTCGTCTCGCTCCTGAGCAAGGAATCGCTGCTCGTCGACAGGTTCGTCTACGTCTCCTGCGACAGCAACGACTTCAACTGCGTCGAGGGCGGCGAGAAGATACTGATAGACGCTCCCATCGCGCAGAAGCGCACGCCGGCCATAGTCCGGGGTCTGGCCTCGGGGGCGCAGTCGATGATCAGGGATGCCCTCGGCGGGGCGAAGGCCGTCTTCGTAGTGGCGGGCCTCGGCGGAGCCACCGGCTCCGGCCTGGCGCCCCTGGTTGCCTCATTGGCCAACGAGTGCGGGGCGACCACCGTGGGGGTGGCGGTCATGCCGTTCGACTACGAGAAGAAGATGAAGTTCTACGCGGGCGTGTCTCTCCGCCAGCTCAGGGCGGCTTCGAAGGGGGTCATCGTGATAGACAACGACACGCTGATGAAGTCCACTCCCGACGACTCCTTGCTGGGGATATACGACGTCGCCAACAGGGAGGCCGTGAAGTCCCTGGGGTCCCTCCTGGCGCGCTCGTCCGCGGAGTCCGTCCCCGTGGGCCTGAACAAGCTCCTCGTGACTGTCGCCCAGGACGGGTATGCCCTTCTGGGGGTCTCGAACAGCGGCTCCCATGACAAGGCGGAGGACGCCCTCGCAGGCGCCGTGGTCTCGATCGGCAAGCTGGCCGAGGCCGCCGAGGCGAGCCGCGCGGTCGTCGTCCTCAGAGGCGACAGGTCCCTCAGCGCGTCCGAGGTGGGCGTCGTCGTCAAGCAGCTGGGCTCCATGCTGAACAACAAGGATGTCGACGTAGAGTACTGCGTGGACTACTCGGGGTCGCCGCAGCTGCAGGTGAGCGTCCTCGCCTCCGGATTCAAGTCGACGAAGTACGACGACTACGACCCCATCACGAAGGCGCTCAGGGGCAACGTCCTGGACGGGGAGGCGGACTCCGCGCTCATCATCGGCCTCGAGCCTCTCCAGCCCTGCGAGTAGTCAGCCGGCGAGCCTTCGGGCAGATTCCAGCTCCTTCTCCTCCACCTTCCTGAAGAGGGGCTTGGGCTCGGGCAGCCTTCGCCCGGGTTCGACTCTCAGCCCGCCCGCCTCCTCCCACCTCTCGTTCTCCCCATCCCGGAAGCCCAGCTGGGCGGCCAGCTCCGCGGCCGAAAACGGCAGGAAGGGCCGGAGCAGGGTCTCCAGGCCGGCCGCAAGGTTGCACGAGTAGTAGATGGCAGTCGGACCGTCCTCCCTGCCCTCCCACGGCGCCTTCTTCTGGAAGTACTGGTTGCACCTCGCAGAGAACTCCAGCACCCTCTTCAGGGCCCTGTCGTAGTTGCCTGCCTCGATGAGGCCCCCCGTCTCCTTCACCGCCAGCGCGAGCTCGGCCGCTACGGCCTCCTCGTCCGGCCCGGCCTTCCCCGGCTCCGGGACCACCCCTCCGTACTTCGTCTTCACGAAGTGGAGGGCGCGGTACGCGAAGTTGCCGATGCTCGCGACCAGCTCGTTGTTGATCTTGTCCCTGAACTCGTCCCAGCTGAAGTCGGCGTCCGACTGGCTGTAGGGCACTATGCGCGTCAGGTAGAACCTGAGGTAGTCGGCCGGGAAGAGGCCAAGGAAGTCATGGACCGTTATCACCCAGCGCCTGCTCTTGGAGAGCTTCCTTCCCTGCAGGAGGAGGTGGCCCCTGGTCGGTATCTGGTCCGGGAGCCTGTACTCGCCCTCGCCTATCCTCATGCTCGGGAGGAACAGGTAGTGGTGGTACACTATGTCCTTCCCGATGAAGTGGTAGATCGCCGACGCGTTCCAATAGTCCCTCCCCGCCTCCCCCTCCTTCCCGGCCGCCTTCAGCGCCGCAGAGATGTAGCAGAGGTGGTTGTCGAACCAGCCGTACAGGACCTTCCCCGCCGCCTCCTTCAGCGGGATGGGGACCCCCCATGAAATGTCGCGGGTGATGTCCCAGTCCTGCAGCCCGTCCTTGATCCAGTTCAGGACGTAGTTCTTCGCGTCGGCCTGGAGGGCGTCGTTCCCCCTCAGCCACGACTCCACCTCCCTGGAGAGCGCCGACAGCCTGAAGAAGTAGTGCAGGCTCTTCCTCACCACCGGCGGGCGGCCGCAGAGGGAGCAGTGGGGGTCGAGGATCTGCCCCGCCTGCAGCGTCCTCCCGCAGTTCTCGCAACCGTCGGAGTACTGGTCCTCGGCGCCGCAGTAGGGGCACCTGCCCTTCACATACCTGTCGGGGAGGAACTTGGCGTCGTTCTCGCAGTAGAACTGGTCCACCTCGGAGTCGTAGATGTACCCCTTCTCGTTCAGCTTCGTGAAGAAGCGCTGGACGAGCGCCACGTTCTCCGGGGAGCTGGTCCTGTCGAAGATGTCGTACACGATCCCCAGCCGCCCGAGGACGTCCCTGAACTTCCGGTTCCAGGCGGCCACGTACTCGCCCGGCTTCACACCGGCCTTCTCGGCGGCGATGAGGATGGGGGTCCCGAAGTCGTCCGAGGCGCAGACCTGGACCGCCCTCCTCCCCTTGAGCTTAAGGTACCTGTAGAAGATGTCGGGCGGGAGATACGTGGAGGCGATCCCCCCCAGGTGGAGGTCGGAGTTGGCGTACGGGAGCGCCGCGGTTATGATCGTGTTCTTTTCGCTGAGCCCATCCACCAAGCCCGACACCCCCCTGCGCGATTATAACCTTTGAGGCCTGAGCGCCCTTCCGCTATATTTTCCAGCTCTTCGCGTAGGCCTTCTGCTCCCTGGTGGGCGAGCCTATCGAGACGCCCATCGAGGCGAGCGCCGCCCTCGCGATCTCGCGGTCCGTCTCGCCGTCCACTCCGTAGACCCTGTTCTCCATCGAGCCGGAGCCCTTCCGCACCCGGATGGCAGCCATGAGCTGGTTCGCGAAGGACATCTGCATCACCTCCGGCGGGTGCCCCTCGGCCGCAACCAGGTTCGCTATCCTCCCCTTGCCCACCAGGTAGACCCGCTTCCCTCCGGGCAGGAGCACCTCGTCCACGTTGGGCCTGACCTCCTTGACCTTGCGCGCCTTCGACAGCAGGGTCTTCACGTCTATCTCGACGTCGAAGTGCCCCG
>OCOJ01033621.1_pt1 | contig 25184 bp, 27 predicted proteins | sample 1539251 | NCBI WGS metagenome assembly OCOJ01 (sample SAMN01911457, study PRJEB22624) | soil metagenome | biome: Soil | place: Malaysia | collected 2012-04-30 | depth RA_metagenome m
GTGGAAAAGGCGCTTACGCAATGGCAACGCCCCAGCCGTCCCCTTCCCCAGCGAACCTCGAAGAAGCCCGCGAAATGAGCGAAGCCGCAGCCAGCGGCCAGGAGCTTGGAGACTTGTTCGAGTACAAGCTCAAAGACCGCGTCACGCTGAAGAAAAACCAATCCGCGCTCGTGCCCATCGCCCAAACCGAAATCCAGGCTGAGAAAGTTTCCCTCTGGAACAGCACGACCGGCTCGGGACGGCCCCTTCGCGGGCTTTGGCTCAAGAACACAAGTTCGCTCACGCTCGATGGCGGCAGCTTCAGCGTGCTCGAAAACGAAGTGTTCGCCGGCGAAGGCCTCACCGATCCCATCAAGCCCGGCGAACGCCGCCTGCTTTCCTACGCCACGGATTTGGGCCTGCTGGTCGAGGCGCAGCAAAACAGCCGCCCGCAGCACGTGACCTTGGCCAAAATCTCCAAGGGCGTCCTGACTCAAGTCAGCAAAGCGGAAGAACGCACCCTCTATACCGTGCGCAACCAGGATGATGCCGTGCGCACGCTGGTGATCGAACACCCCGCGCGAGTCGACTGGTCCCTCGCCAAAGGCGTAAAAGAGCCCGAGGAGCGTGCCCCGGGAGTCTATCGTTTCCGTCTGGGAGTTCCGCCGAAAGCGACCGCTTCACTACCGATCGAAGAAGCCCGCACGCTCGACACCACCTATCAAATCTCCGATCTGGATGCCGACCAGGTCGCTTTCTTCTTAAAGCAAGGGACCATTACTCCGGCAATGGCCCAAGCGCTTCAAAAAATCACCGACCAGAAAGCCGTGGTTGCCAAACTAGAAGCGGAAATGGAAAACCGCCAAAAGGACATCGACCGCATCGTTGAAGACCAGGGCCGCCTGCGGGAAAACATGAAGGCGCTGAAAGGCAGCGCCGAAGAGAAGGCTCTGTTGCAACGCTACACCAAGCAGCTCGACGACCAGGAAACCCAGCTCGAGACTTTGCGGAAGAAAATCCGCGACACAGAAAATCAGCGCGACCAAGCCAACGAACAACTCGAAAAGATGATCGACGATTTGCAAATTGAAGCTGCGCTGTAAGCACCATCAAGCTCGATTTGCGATTGCACCCATCCAAGGTTGAGCCGCGTTATGAGTTTCGGTCCCCGGTCCGCACCTCGTTAAGGGCAGGCCCTGAACGGTAGGCCACTCGTTCCCTTAAACAGATGTTTTTTCCCCGAACAAATCAGCAATAATGGCTTCGTCCTTCCCGGACTCAATAGGAATCATGGCTCACAAGCCTCGCGAATGAAGCTCCTTCTCTATTCGCATTTTTTTGCTCCCAGCATTGGCGGGGTCGAGACCATCGTCCAATCTCTCGCGTCCGGTCTCGCGGAGCTTCGCTCTCCCAGCGGCGAAAAGGAATTCGAGGTCCTCCTCGTTACGCAAACCCCCGCCGCAAATTTCGACGCCGCCGCTCTTCCTTTCCGTGTCGTTCGCCAGCCCAGCTCCGCTCAACTTTGGAAGCTNCATTCGTTCCTCTGATCTGATTCATCTCGCCGGCCCCGCGCTCGCCCCGTTGCTCCTCGGCCTCATTGCGCGCAAGCCCGTCGTCGTCGAACATCACGGCTTTCAAACCATCTGCCCCAACGGTCAGCTCTTGATCGAGCCAACGGCCACGCCTTGTCCGGGCCATTTCATGGCCAAGCGCCACCGCGAGTGCTTCCGCTGCAATGTCTCGCAAGGTTGGATTGGCTCGCGCAACCTTTGGCTGTTGACGTTCTTCCGCCGCTTCCTATCCGCCCGCGCCGCCGCGAACGTCGCGCCCACGCGCTGGCTCGGCGGCTTGTTGCAGCTCCCGCATACGGTCGCCATCGCGCACGGCCTCGACTCCATATGCACTCCAGCACGCTCAGGCCCGCCCGGGCGAATACCCATCATCGCCTTTTACGGCCGCCTGGTCACAACCAAAGGCGTGCGTGTCTTGCTCGACGCTGCTCAAATTCTCAAAAAGCAAGGCCGCCAGTTCGACCTGCTCATCATCGGCGACGGCCCCGAGCGCGCCTCGCTCGAGCAATTTGCCACCGCCTCGGATCTCGCTGGCCACGTTCGCTTCGCTGGTCGTCTCGCTCCCAGCGATCTGGAAGCAGCCTTAAGTCAGGCTTCTATCGTCGCAGTTCCTTCTTTGGGTGGAGAAGTTTTCGGCCTGGTCGTCGCCGAAAACATGCTGCGCGCTCTTCCCGTTGTGGCTTCCGGCTTAGGCGCCTTCATCGAAGTCCTCGGCGAAACAGGGCTCACTTTTCCAACGGGCGATTCCGCCGCTCTGGCGACGCAACTCGCCCGCCTCCTCGACGACCCCGCACAAGCCGCCCGCCTCGGCCAACTCGCCCGCCACCGCGCCCTCGAATTTTTCAGTCCTGGCCGTATGATAGAGGAGCACGCACGCCTCTATCGCCAAGCCTCTCCAAAACTCGCCAGCTAGAATCTCGCCTAATCTACATTCGTGCGAGCCTAAGACCACGCATCCAGCATGCTACAATTTGCGCTTTATGAACCAAGCGCAACCTCGGCGCCTCAAACTTCTGGAAATAGTTGTTTGCATTTGGGTCCTTGCCGCACAGGCTTGGTATTACCTGCAATTCCGGCAGCAACTTCGCCCCATTCTGGCGCTCATCCTCCGCAAATTATGGCATTGATCAATTCTTCCGCGATCTTATGCGCGGTTGTTCTTTTCTCCGGAATCGCAGTGCTATTCGGTCACCGACTGCTGCGCCTCATATCCTTGAATCTCTCAGACAAAGGAGAACCTCTGGTACATCTCCTGTGCTCGGTGGCTGTGGGAGTGATTAGCCTTGAGGTGTTGTTTTTCTTGGTTGAACTCTCTGGGCGCATCAAAGCTGGCGTGGCAGTGGTCCTAGCGTTTGCCCTGCTGGTCGGACTCGGCGAAGCTCGGCCTGTTTGGAAAGAATCGGCCATCGCCTTTCAGGGTATTCGCCATGGTTCTCGATTTGAGAAAGGCCTGGCTAGCCTTATTGCCGTGGTTCTGCTCTTCGAAGCTTTGTCTGCAATGGCCCCGCTCACTGGTTCTGACGCGCTTCGTTACCATTTCACTGCGCCTCTCTTCGTCGTGCGCTCCGGTTTTCACCCCGACTTTTCTTTGGCCCATAGCTTTTTCACGGGCCAATCCCATCTCCTAATTCTGGCCGGGCTTGCCCTCGGCAGCAGCCAGTTCGCCATGGGATTGATGTTCCTCGGAGGAGTCCTCGCCGCTGCGGCTGGTTCAAGCTTGGTTCGCTGTTGGACTTCGCGAACCTGGGCGCTTGTTTTCGGCGTCCTATTCCTGGTCACGCCCGTGGTTTTCTGGCAAATCTCATCCGCTGGTGCGCCCGATTTATGGATGGCATTCTTCACCACTCTCGGCGTTCTTGTCATTTCTCGATCGGAGAACTACTTGTATCCCTCCCACGCCATTCTCTGCGGAGCTCTGGCAGGCGCCGTCGCTGGATCTAAGTACACAGGCTGTATCGTAGCGGCCACCATGGCTTTGGCCTATCTCTGGGAGGTTCGGTCTTTTCGAAAGTTAGTTCCTTTCCTCCTCAGTTCACTAGGTATCGGCCTTTGGCCTTACGCTCGGAATTTGCTTTGGACTGGAGACCCGCTTTTTCCGTTTTTAACACGCTGGTTTTCCCCGGACAAGGTCAACGCCTACACCTTGGCTTCCGTCCTCGCAGACACCGGTGCCGCAACCCATAGAAGCCTCTGGCAGATTCTGAAATCTCCTCTCTTTGCCTCGATTGACTCGGCCCATCTAGGTTTCTGGCAGTTTTTTGGCCCTTTGGTGCTGGCCTTCGCCCCATTTTTATTGCTCGCCATTGGGAACAGACCGGGATGGCGAGTTGCTCTCACCGTGTGGGTTCTTAGCGCTCTCGGAACCGCTCTCTCTTCCGATATGACGCGATTCCTCCTTCCTGTCTTTCCCATCGCTTTGGCAGCGGTCCTCTCAGGTGCCGCGCAGTTGCCAACTCTTGGCTGGAAATTCGCCCGCGGCCTTGCGATTGCCACGCTTATCGGAGTTTTCCTCTTCGGCGCGGCCGGAATGGTGCTTTACGACAGCCCCGCTCTCGCCACCGCTCTGGGCATCACCTCAAGAGAAGATTATCTCCGCACCCATGCCCCGGACTACGAGGTAGCGCAGTTCATAAACCAAGCCCTGGCTGGCAAGGAGACAGGAAACTCGGCTGTATTCCTCCAGCACCTCTTCTACCTTCGCGTCCCGTTCTTGAACTGCAACCCGGACTCCAGTTGGGTCGTTAACCCCGCCAAACTTCAATCCACCGAGCAATGGCTCGAGTTTTTTCGAGATCAAAACATACGCTGGGTAGTGCGCTCACCAAGGTTTCCGCGCCCAATTGCCGCTCCTCTAGACCAACTCGAAGCCCAGGGCAAACTCGTGCCGGTTGCCCAATCTGAGGTAACCGACTTTCACGGTTTCAGGATCGCGGGGGAGCGCCAATCGATTCCCATTGTCGTCCTCCAAGTGAAAAGGTAGGTTTGGACAAATGCAACAGATAGCAGTCGAGCCGAGGATTCCTAAGAAATTAGCCGTAATATAGAAGGGCGGTCGCCGCGACTTCAAAGCTTCCATAGGGAGAGCTTCCATGCCGTGCACCACGACGAACAACGGTCTTCACGAATTCGTCGGCCAGCGGGTTCTTGCTCGCTTCGCGCGTCCTGGTGTTCGTGCCGCCGATCTCGGTAGCGGCCCCGGAGCCATGGCCGCTCGCTTGCGGTCTCTCGGATGTGACGTTCTCGCTGTCGATCGCAATGCAAACGGTTTCGAGGGCGGCGTTCCCCATCTCGTGGCTGATTTCAACCAGCCCGATTTCGCTTCGCAAATTGGCAAGCGCCGGTTCGGCCTAGTCACCGCCATTGAAGTGATCGAGCATGTCGAAAACCCCATCGGATTCCTGCGGAACGTCGGCTGGTTGCTTGTCCCGGGTGGCATTGCTGCGCTCACCACACCTAATGTCGATTCTCTTCCTGCCAGAGTAAAATTCCTCCTCAAGGGAAAAGTACGGACCATGGACGAGCATGGCGAGCCGACACATATCTCACCCATCTTCTTCGATCTGCTCCAGCGCCAGTTTTTGCCCTTGGCAGGCGTGCAGCTTCGTGAGCACCTGCTGTTTCCTCCGAACGGCTACCAGCTCACCCGCAGGCCGCTGGCGTGGTTGTTTCGCATCGCTTCACTGGCGTTTTCCGGCGAGTCTCTGCTGGGCGATAACCATGTGCTCGTGCTTGAGGCCACGCCATGAGGATTCTTTCTCACGCCTTCCCCAGCGGCACGCCGCGCAAATCGTTCTTAGTCTTTGGTTTTCTCATTTTTGCAACCGGAGCTGCCTATGTAACAGCGCGATTCATCATCTCCGGGGACCTCGCGAGCCTCTCCTACGCTGGTCTGATCTTCGTCGGTGGCGCCATCGTTCTAGCCGTCTTGCACAACTGGCGCAGGGGCGTCTATTTATTCCTCGGCTGGCTTCTCTTTGAAGACTTCGCCAGGAAATTCCTCGGCAACAACATGGCAATTTTCTTTGCCAAAGACTTTCTCGTTCTGGTCCTGTATATCGCCTTTTTGGCCGCTTTTCGCAGGAAAGAAATCCAAGGCTTTCGCCCCCCCTTCCTCGTTCCCCTGCTTATCTTTATCTGGTTCGGCGTAATTCAGATGTTCAATCCGGCCTCCACGACCATCTGGTACGGAGTGCTCGGTTTCAAATTATTTTTCTACTACGTCCCGCTGGTCTTCGTCGGCTATGCGTTTCTCGAGTCCGAGATATATCTGCGGCGCTTCTTTACCGTAAATTTGATCTTCGCACTTGTAATCATCTCACTCGGAATCGCCCAGTCAGTTCTTGGACAGGGTTTTCTAAACCCGGAGCTGCCCGCAGAAGATATCCGCGCGTTGAGCACGAGTTATCGTGTTGCCCCCATTTCCGGCGCCATCGCCTATCGTCCCACTTCTGTTTTCGTGAGTGGAGGCCGCTACACCAACTTCATCCTGATCACTTGGCTTCTCGTTCTCGGGTACACAGGCTATCTCCTCCTTCGCCATAGACGAGGACGGAATCTCGCGTTCTTGGCCGTGGCTGCAATCGCCGGGGGAGCGGTCTTGAGCGCTTCGCGAGGCGCGTTCATGTGGGCCATGATCAACGGTGTGGTAACCAGCGTGGCGTTCATCTGGGGCGCGCCCTGGCGCCAGGGGGAAGCTCGCCGCGCATTTCGCGGCATTCAGCGGGCTCTTCTCGGCATCGCTCTCGGCATCGTCTTGCTTTTTTTTGCCTTTCCCGACGCCTTGTTATCTCGCATCGCCATCTACAAAGAGACACTTCTTCCCAGCAGTCCGACTAGTGAATTGGCCAACCGCGGCTGGGACTACCCTTTGCAAAACTTTCTCGGCGCCTTCAACTACGAGCGCTGGCCCTACGGCTACGGGATTGGCACGACCTCGCTCGGAACTCAATACATTGCGAGATTCTTTAATACCAAACCTCCTGTCGTGGGTGTGGAAAGTGGATTTGGCACCCTCGTCGTCGAGATGGGAATTGGCGGACTCTTACTGTGGTTCCTCATGAGCGGGACCGTCGTTTTCAGCGCCGGGCGAACCCTTAAGGCCCTGCGAGGATCACCCTGGTTTCCCATTGCCTTTATTATTTTCTGGTACGCATTTATCTTGCTATTTCCCGTGACCTTTGCCGGCATGCAGCCTTACGAAGATTTTCTTCTGAACGCCTACCTTTGGCTCCTCCTGGGAATCCTGTTTCGTCTTCCGACCATCGCCCTTTCTACGCAATTCGCGGCGGCCGCTTCCACTCCAGCGGCCGCGCGCCGCTGGATTCCCTGANCTTGCGGCTCGCCGTTGTTTCCCCGTTCGTCGACCGCCGCCATGGCACCGAACGCGCTCTCGCGGAAACCCTCGAACGCCTGGCCCGGGATCCCGCTTGCGAGATTCATCTCTACGCCCAACGTATCGAAGACCTCTCGCTCGCCGGTTCGAACGCCGCGCACTCCTCGGAAGCGGGCCGCATTCTCTGGCACAAAGTACCATCTCTCCCCGGCCCGCATCTCTTCCAATTCCTTGCTTGGTTTTTCCTCAACGGATTTCAGCGCTGGTGGGACTCTTCTTTCCGCGGCGTCTCTTTCGATCTTGTCCTCTCCCCCGGAATCAACTGCCGCAAGCCCGATGTCGTCATCGTTCATGCCTTATTTCATCGGCTCCGCGAACTCTCTCGCGAACCAGTGGCTCCCTCAGCCCCTCCACTCGGTTTTTTCCGCCAACTCCACCGCCGCGCCTACTATCGTCTCCTCAGCAGCCTTGAACGCCGGATTTACTCCGACCCGCGTGTTTCTCTGGCGGCCGTTTCGCAACGCACCGCCAATTTCCTCGCTCAGTATTTTGGCCGCCAGGACGTCCGTGTTATTCCCAACGCGGTCGACACCGCCCATTTTTCCCCTGCCGCAATCCGCCCGCGCCGCGCCGAAGCTCGCCGCCACTGGAATTTTCAGCCCGACGATTTCGTCATCCTGCTCATTGGCAACGACTGGCGCATCAAAGGCCTTCCCGTCCTTCTCGAAGCGATGGCCGCCTTGCCGGAGCTTCCCCTGCGTCTGCTCGCTGTGGGCAGCGACGACCGCCAACCCTTCTTTGACATCGCAAAACGCCTCGGCCTTCAGGACCGTTGCCGCTGGGAGCTTCCCCGCCCCGACACTCTCGATTTCTATGCCGCGGCCGACGCTTATGTCAGTCCCAGCCTCGAAGATTCTTTCGGTTTGCCTGTCGCCGAAGCCATGGCCTGCGGCTTGCCTGTGATCACCTCCGCGTTCGCCGGCGTCTCCGAGCTCATCCACGAAGGCATCGATGGACTTATTCTCACCGACCCCCGCGATCCACAATCTCTCGCCTGGCTCCTCCACCAGTTGCACCAGGATCGCGACCTCAGCCGCCGCAGTGGAGAAGCCGCCAGAAAAACCGCCCTTGCCTGGAGTTGGGATCATCACGCATCCGCTATCTGGGAGCTTCTTCAAGAGTCCGTTGCAAAGAAGTCTTCCTCTGTCGTTTCGCGCGCAGGCACCTAATGGGTGTGATGAGGCCAGAGGCTGGAGTAAGATTTAAGCCTTATCGATTTTGTGGCGCTGGCTTGTTAGCAAGAGGGCTAAATGACCTCGAAGCTGGACTCTGGAATAGAACTTCAGCGCAAGTACTACGCGGACGCCGCCGCCCGCTACGAGCAGATGCACGAGCATGAAGGTTCAGGCGACGCTCTCACCACTAAATTTGTTCACTCTGTCCTACGCATGATCGACGCTCGTTCCATTCTCGACGTGGGCACCGCAACAGGCCGCGGCTTGCGCGACCTCAAAGACGCATTGCCGCACGCCTTTGTCTGCGGAGTCGAGCCTGTCACCGCCCTCCTCCGGCAAGCCGTGGAAGCTGGCAACACGGCAAGTGGGCCAATAGTCGGAGGCAGCGGCGAGGCCCTGCCTTTCCCGGATTCCAGCTTCGACGCGGTGTGTGAATTCGGCGTCCTGCATCACGCACCTCATCCCAACGCCGTCGTAAAAGAAATGCTTCGCGTTGCAAAAAAAGCCGTGCTCATTTCAGACAGCAATCGTTTCGGGCAAGGATCCCGCGCGGCCAGGCTGCTTAAACTCGGCCTCTACAAGAGCAAACTATGGGGCACCTTCAACTACCTTCGCACCTCCGGCAAGGGCTACAGGCTCACCGAAGGCGACGGCATCTCCTACTCCTACAGCGTTTACGACTCCTTCGACCTTCTCTCCAAATGGGCTGACCACCTCATCCTCTTCTCTCCCGTGGGCCAGAAGCCTGCCAGTTGGCTTCACCCTCTCCTCAACAGCAGTGGTGTCCTCGTTTGTGCCCTCAAAGACTTTTCCTAACCGGTTAGACGGTTTGCGAAAAACTGTGACAACGACCTTTTCTCGTCGGGGCACGCTTCAGCCGTGCCGTAACTGCCGTAAAATCAACACGGCTGTAGACCCTGAGGAACTGTATTTAGCGTTTTTCCGCAATCTCTCTTTTTAGCCGAGCCGTAAGCTGCTGCCAAACGTGGAAGCCCCGGACTTTTAGTCCGGGGAAGCGAGCCTTTCAGGCTCGCGGAAAAGTCACGTCTCCCAAAAGAGGCTTTAGCCACGGCAGCTTCCGTCAGGGCACGACTTTCAAGGCCTGCCTTTTCCTTGCGGCTTCAGCCGCTACAGAATCGGTTTTGAGGTTGCCACGCAGACTCTTCGGCTCCCGCGTAAGTCGTTTGTTATCACTCCGGTTTTCAGCCCCTAAAGAACTGGTCGAAATTTCTTCTCTCCGTTGGACGCTTTCTTCTCAGCGCAAATTTTCGCGGAAGCAAGATTTTGCTTGACTAATTCCGCTTCCGTGCTATAATTATTCTTGGGTAAATGTGCGAAATTACTCTGAGACGCCGTATCCGTTTTCCTTATAGGGATGACCAATATTTCGCCTTGGAGAAACCAAAAGCTTGTTTAGGGCGGAGTGATTAAGTACTGTATTTTCTATGAGTTACGGAGACATCTGCTAACCTCTTTAGAATGTGCAGTTCCAAGCCCCTGCCCTGTCAACCGCGATTAACTCCCTTGTTATCAACGCGGACCTCCGCCCTTTGTAAGCTAACCTTTTTAGAATGAACAGTTCCATAAACTCGCTACCTAACTCTTTTAGAATCCGCAGTTCCAAAAAATTAGGGGAGAGCTCCCCAGGGGCGCCATTGTCAGCTACAAGCCCGAAGTTGCCTGCTTCTTCTTCGCTCCGGCCTCCACAGCTTTGCGCGCAGCTTCCAGAGTAAACGAGAGCGTCTCCTTGGGAATGCTCGTGACGAACGGCCCGATCAGCCAGCCTAGGCCCGTCGGTATATCCCGCGTCAGCGAAACCACTTCGCTCTGAACGTATACGCCGCCATCGCGCTCAACCATCCGCCACCAGGTTTCCATGCGCCACAGATAGCCGCCGTCATCGCCCGGCGCTTTCTCGCGCTCATCGCTCTTGCCTGGATTTTCCACCTCCGCTATCCGAACCGCAGAGCTGCGGCTATGGGCCCGGTCCGCTGCATCGCGAAAATATTGAACCTCGTGTTCCGTGTTCAGCACGACGGTTATCACTTTATGCCGATGAAAACGCAAAAACACGCGAAAGTGGTCCCCGTCGTGGGACTCAATCTTGGAGCGCTGCACATCCGGCGCAAAATAGACGGAATGGTGGTCGTAATCTTCAAGAACCGCAAGGACGTCATCAAGCTTCACCTCAGGGATGAAAACAACACCCACCCAGTGGTGAATCATTCCCCCTGGGCACCGCATCGTTTGGCCGTTGTCCCGCGTGGCGAGTTTTTCNCGGGGATAAAAGCAACGCCCACCCAGTGGTGAATCATTCCCCCTGGGCACCGAATCGTTTGGCCGTTGTCCCGCGTGGTGAGTTTTTCCATCTTTACTTCGCCGCGCTTCAGTGCGGCGTAGGCAGCCGCCCGCTGCGTTTCTTCCAGCGAGTCGATCCATAGCAGCCCGCTGTCCTTCTTCAGCTCGGAGTCATTGCGAGCCTCAGTCAGCTGCACGTAGCGATCGAACGCTTGGGCAGTTTCTGTCCGCAGTTTGAGCGCTGCCGGCGGCGCCTCAGACACCGCTTGCGCAGAAGAGAAGACGGAGACCGACACCAGGCCGGCGAGCAGGAGCAAGACGAATGCGATTCTCGCCGATTTGTCCAGTAATCGTTTCACTTGTCGCCTTTTCCAGTCGCGCTTGATGCCGGACTGGCGCACAATCCTATGATCGCTCAAGCGTTTGTTAGAAGGGAAAGCCATCATGCAGAAAACAATTGCATGCCCCATGCCGATCCTCGCGACAAGGTCTCAAGCCATGCCAATGAGACTGGGCTACAACCACTACAGAGGTGTCAGAGGTTCTGCGGGAGAAAGGACTAAAGGCGGGTTGGGTGGCTCGCACACGGCTCCTTGCGGAGCCGCTGTCCCCGCGCGGCCCCCAACCCGTCCTTAGCACGTTACGTGGCCGCTGTGAGGCCCTCAATGGCCCGCTAGAGCCACAAAACAGGGTACGGGGGTTGTGGTACCAGGGATCTAAAAAGCTGCCCCTTACTTTTTCTCAAGCAATTGAAAATAAATCCCTTACGGGTAGAGACAGGAACGGGATTGCCCAAAAAGTACTATTCTGAGCAGTTCGCTCCGCTCGGGAACCCAGCGAGATGCGCGGTAAACCCAATCTCAAATGGATTCGCCTTATTGTACGACGACCTTGCCCGTCATCTTGGGGTGAATCGAGCAGAAGTAGGGATACTCGCCCGCCTTGGTGAAGGTGTAAGAAAATTTCTCGTCCGTGTCCAGCACCTTGGACTTGAACACTTTGTCCGTGCTTGCCACAGTATGGGGAATATCGTCGCGGTTGATCCACGTGACTGTCGCACCCACAGAAACGGTGATTGTGCCCGGCGCAAAACTGAAGTTATCGATTTTCACCTCGGCAGCAGAGGCAGCCTTTTCTTGTGAGCCCGCTCCCGGGTTCTTTGGACTTCACCTTCAGTTATATCTTCTAACTTACTTACTCGCATGGTTAATCTTAAAACCCCGCCTCACCTCCGGCAAAGTTGCGTTGGGGAGGTGCGGCGCGGGTTAGAGAGAGTCCAGGGTTCCCGCGCCGCTATGGGACGTGTTTCATTTGTGCAGACCGCGCAGGCGCGCCGCTTATTCCATTTTTGGCCCGCTTACTCCTGGATTTCTTTTTCGTCACAACAGGGGTGCGATTGGGAATAAAATCTCATGCAAGGCGGTTTGTGGAAATGAGCTTTGGCAACCAGGGGAAGGGTGAGGATTCGGGCGTGTTGGATGTGCAGGACCGGGCGCGCTTCGAGCAGCTCGTGTTGCCGCATCTGGATGCGGCTTTCAATCTAGCGCGTTGGCTTTTGCGCCGCCGCTCGGACGCGGAAGACGTCGCCCAGGAAGCCATGCTGCGCGCTTACCGCTTTTTCCGCGGTTTCAACGGCGGAGACGCGCGCGCCTGGCTGCTGCAGATTGTTCGCAATACGTGTTATACGTGGTTGGAAAAGAATCGGCCTGTGGAGCTCATGTCCGAATTCGACGAAGAATTGCATCCCCATTCTCCGGCCACCCCGGAAGCTCTGGCCATCGCCGGCGACAATCGTGACCGGCTGGTCCGCGCCATTGAGACGTTACCGCCGCGTTTCCGCGAAGTGCTGGTGCTGCGTGAGCTGGAAGGTTGTTCTTACAAGGAGATTGCTGCGATTACTTCCATCCCCATCGGAACGGTCATGTCCGCGCTGGCCCGCGCCCGCCAGCGGCTGCAACGTGCTTTGACCCAGCCCGCGCAGCAGGCTTCAGCAGGAGGGCTCCCGTGAGCTGTGATCAGACTCTCACGCTCCTGCACGCCTACGTGGATGGCGAATTAGATGCCGCCCGTGCCGCGGAATTCGAGCGCCACCTCGAACATTGCCGCGAATGCACGGCCACTTTGGGAGCGGCGGAATCTTTGCGCTCTTCTCTTCAGAGCGCGCAACTTTACGAGACTGTGCCGGGAGCGCTGCGGGAAAAGATTCGCGCGCAGCTCAAACCAGTTGCGAGTCCAGCTCGGTGGAGGCGTCCGTTGGTCTTGCGTTGGGCCGCCGTCGCTGCGGGCATCCTGCTAGTGACGACCGCGGGGCTGCTATGGTACACGCGTCGCGGGCCCATGGCCGGCGCCGCGCCCGCTCCTTTTACCGCTGCGGAAATGATCGACGCGCACATTCGCTCGCTGCAGCCCGGCCACCTCACCGATGTCGCTTCTTCCGATCAGCACACCGTCAAGCCGTGGTTTGACGGCAAGCTCGATTTCGCGCCTCCGGTCAAAGATTTTAGCGACGAAGGCTTCCCGCTGATCGGCGGACGCCTCGACGTCTTGGGCGGACGCAATGTCGCCGCCCTGGTCTACGCGCGCCGCAAACATTTTGTGAATGTTTTTGTCTTGCCGACCAAAGAGCCCGATACACCCATTCATCCTCCTGGCTCCCGGCAGGGCTTCAATTGGGTCCACTGGCGCTATAAGGGAATGGAGTTTTGCGCAGTTTCGGACGTTTCCGACTCAGACCTGCACGAACTCGCCCAGCTCATCCGCTCGTCTCTAGAAACGCTATAGCGGCGCCCGTCAATCTGTCCTGATACAGGATAGTTCTGCTCCTGGGAACAAACGGCGCGTCCTACTGTTTTTTGCGGGCGATCCCTTACGATTTCGGTTTCGTGGAGGAATTGGCCTTGCGGATTTCTCTGGCGTAGACCAGCCGCATTTCCACCGTGCGCGTTTGTCCCTTGGGCAGGGTCACATTCTTCATCCATTCCGAGAAGATGCCTTTCGAAGACGCTCGGATGTCGTAATTGTCGGCCTTCAAGTGAGAAATCGTGAAGTGCCCTTTGGAATCAGTATGCACGGCGTGGGGTTCGTTCCCGCCGGAAGATTGATAAGTAATCGCGGCATGCGGGACCGGCTTATCATCCGGGCCGATCACCAGACCAGTGAGCGTCGAAGTGCCCGTGGAAGTGCCTGCGGACTTTCTCTGAGCCGCTAGAGTGCACACCGCGATGAGCATCAAGCTCATCACGGCGCCGAGAACCAATGCACGTCGAATCATTTCCGTCTCCTGCTCTGAGTGCTGCTCCTTGCCGATTAATAGTCTGCGAAAGACTCTCTTGGGGGTCGGAGCTTTCAGCTCCGACATCAAGAAGCCCAATAAGAACAGGCTTGAGCCCCTGAGGAACTTATCCTGTCTTCCGAGCTGTGCTTCCTGCAACCGCTGATCTTCAATGGATACGCGTATGACTTTTTGTGCTTCACCTAAGATCAGTTTAGGCCTCGTCGCGTACCATCTTACGAAGCGTTTCTCTCATTGTGACCCACCGCGCACCTGTCTTTTCGGGCAGGTCAGGTTGAGAAGCGGAAAATCACCGGTTGGAATTGTGCGGTGCGGCCGACGGCGCGGCGGATGCGGAAGAATCGGCTAGTGTGTTCGTGTTCCTGCGGCCGGTGCGAGACACCGCAATTTCGATGGCTTGCACTGTCGCGGCGATGTTCTGCTCCGGCGACCAAGATCGCATGTACTCGCGAGCGGCTGCGCCGATCGATGCAAGCCCCTCGGGATCAGCCACGGCTTCTCTCAAGATTGCGGCTAGGGCACTGATATCGCCGCACGGGTAAACGAAGCCGGGGTTGACCGGCGCGATAAGATCGCGCGCCGCGCCCACGCGATCGCTGGCGACAACAGGACAGCCACAACACATTGCTTCGTTTACCACAACCGCAAATGGTTCGTATTCCGAAGGCAGCACCAGAAGATTCGCCGAGGAGTAAACGGCTGGCAGCTTCGACTGGTTGGCGAAACCAAGAAAGCGAACGCGCGAGCTGATTCCAAGTGCGGACGCTTCGGACTCCAGCGGCGCGCGCAGCGGCCCGTCGCCGGCATAAACGAGAATCGCATTTGCAAGCTGCGCCTGGGCAAAGGCGCGAAGAAGATCCCGGGGCCGCTTCCAAGGTTGCAGCTTGGCGCAAAAGAGAATTACAACATCGGAGGGTAAAATGCCCCAGGATGCCCGCGTGGCGGAACGATCGGCGGCCGCGGATTGCTGCATCCACCAATCGTTGTCGACGCTGTACGGCGTGAGAGTAACTTGAGCTGCAGGCAAGCCGAGCGACAACAGGAGGTCGCGCGAACCGGACGACGGCACAATCACCTGGTCGGCCAGCCGGAACAGACGCGGCCAGAGCATTTTTTTGAAAGCACGCTTCCAAGCTTTTCCATCGCGGGCCTCGAGCGAAGTCGAATCCGTGCCGAAGAGAAAAGCAGAGCCGGCGGCTTTTGCAGCGAAATAGGCAATCCAAAACGACGCACGCACGTAGCCCACAAAACACAGAACCGCGTCATAGTTGCCGTTTCGAATGAGCTTCCGGAGTCCCGGATTTCTCAGGCCGAAAAACGATTCGGTGCCGGAGCCGCGGTTAGGGACGTGCGTCCAGGAATAGCCTTCGAGCAGCGGAACATCCCACTGGACAGTGGCTTCAAACTCCGGGTCGCGCGCGGCTTCCGCCCCGCGCAGCGAGCAGTAGGCTACGTGGAGGTCGAGCGCGGGATGGGCGGCCATGCGCCGGAAAATCGGCGCCATGTATTGCACTGGGTGAGTAGCCACCGCCAGAACCCGATAGCGGCGTTCAAGCATGCCTAGACCCCAACCTGGACTCCGAGAAAAAGGATCGAAGCACAATGCTGATGAAGTGGGCTTTCGAACGCAATCCCGATGCTCCGAAGCGAGTATACTCGGTTTCCCGCAGCGTGCGCCTGTGCTAGACTGGCTTAGTTCCGCAGGGGTATGCGGTTCACCGAAAGTCTCCGCACAGAAGAGCCCCGCCATGCGGGGTAAGGCAGCTTGAGGGCCGCCAGAGCGGCGCGAAGGCGCGCGAAATTTCACGCAACGTGAACCTTTCAAGGTCACGCCACAAAAGAGGATGAATCATGTCTGGGCATTCAAAATGGGCCACCATTAAACACAAGAAGGCGGCCACCGACGCGAAGCGCGGCCGCATTTTCACTCGGCTTATCCGGGAAATCACGATTGCTGCGAGAATCGGCGGTGGGGATCCCAATTCCAACCCGCGATTGCGAACTGCCATCCTGGCCGCCAAAAACGAGAACATGCCGAACGAGAACATCGACCGGGCCATCATGCGCGGCACGGGGCAGCTTGAAGGGGAACAATTCGAGGAAGTGACCTTCGAGGGCTACGGCCCGGGCGGCGTCGGGATGCTCATTCAGGCGGTGACGACCAATCGCAATCGCCTGGTGGGCGAGTTCCGCCATTTGATGAGCAAGAACGGCGGCAACTTGGCCGAAGCCGGCGCCGTTGGATGGATGTTCCACCGCAAGGGCGAAATTGTGGTGCCCAAGGAGCAAGCCAGCGAGGAGAAAATGCTCGAGCTCGTTTTGGAAGCCGGCGCGGAGGACTTGAAGGACGATGGCTCGGCGTGGTACGTGGTGACGCCGCCGGAATCGTTCGAAGCAGTGAAAGAAGCGCTGACAAAAGCGGGAATTACTCCGACTTCCGCGCTGTTGGGCATGGTGCCGCAGAATTACATCAAGCTGACAGGCCAGCAGGCAACGCAAATGCTGCGCCTCGTGGAAGCATTGGAAGAACACGACGACGTGCAGCACGTTTACGCCAATTTTGATATTGACGAATCGGAGATTCAGGCGGCAGTGGGAGCGAATTGATTCGAAGCGAATGCAAGCCGAATGCCGAGAGTGTGAACGGCCAGTCTTTGAGTTGGGCTGGCCGTTTTTCTTTTCCGGTGAATTCCGAACAGAAACCTCTGGCGAGTGATTTCCGGAAACCGTAAACTGAGGGCCATGAGCGCAACCACGGCCACGCGCGCTAAGAGCGATAGAAGCGATTGGAACGGCTGTTTCCGAGTACTGGGCGTGGATCCGGCCGCGACCGGGCCAACTGGGTACGGGGTCATCGAAACCAACGGCCGTGACTGGCGCATGCTGGATTACGGCGCGCTGAAAGTGCCGGCGCAGCGGCAGAGAGAGCGGGTTGGAGCCGTCTTACAGGATGTTCACGAATTGCTCTGCCGGCTGATTGAAGAGTTTTCGCCGGATGCGCTCGCAGTCGAATCGGTTTTTGCGGCGTTGAATCTGCGCACCGCGCTGCGACTCGCGGAAGTACGCGGCGTGGTGCTGCTTGCCGCCGCGCAGCATGGCCTCGAGGTTCACAGCTATTCGCCGCGTGAAGTAAAAGCTTGCGTGGCCGGTTATGGGCACGCGGACAAACGGCAAATGCAATTGATGGTACGCGCACTGCTGGCTATGACGGTCACTCCCGAGCCGCCCGATGCTGCGGACGCGCTGGCCGTGGCGCTTTGCCACGTGCAGGCCGAGCAAGCAAGGCGACGGTTCGGAATTCCCGGCAGGTCCGCGGAGCCGGAATGGCGCGCCAGTTCGCTTCGAAACGGGACCGCCAGAACTGCCGCGAGCGTAACGCGAAGCAGCACGCAGCGCATCATATAGATGAGATGAAGACTTGGTTGCGGCGTTTCGTTCTGTTGCTTTGTGCGGTCGTGGGATTGTGGACTGTCCCGCAGGCGGCCATGGCCGCTTCTGGATCACCAGCTCCGTCTTCCGGCCACGCCAAACTCAGCTTCCGCCGCATTTTCAAATCCAGCACTCCGGAATTCATCGAAATCATGGTGCGCGAAGATTCCGATGCCGCGACTTACGAAATCCGGCAGTTGGACGAAGACCCTGGCGCCAGCCCGTTCGAAGTGGGCGCGCCTTTGCGCAGAGAAATGTTTGAGCTGGCGGCGCGGTTGAACCATTTTCAAGGGCAGGATCTGGACATTCACCGCAAAATTGCCAATCTCGGGGAAAAGACGTTTCGCTGGGAAGACGGAGCGGAAGTTTACGAAACGAAATTCAATTACACGCTGAATTCTCCGGCGAACCGCTTGCTGCAAATCTTCGAAGGGCTGGCGCGCCAGGAGGAATTGGTGGTGCTGCTGGAGCGCCGCATGCGCTACGATCGCCTGGGCATCAACGACGCCTTGCTGCAATTCGAAACCGATCTGGACCGCAAACTCCTTCCCGAACCCCAGCGCGCTTTACCCGCGCTGGATCAAATCGCCAGCGATTCGCGCATCATTGAAATCGGCCGCCAGCGCGCGCGGGCCCTCGCCGAACGCATTCGCCACCAAAGCTAGAAGTCGAAGCAGGTGCGCAGCTCTTGCCGTTACCCGGCGGTAAGGCGTTTAGCTGCAAATACTTAGACCCGATCGACTCCAGAGATTCTCCTCCCTTATGCCGTAATTCCTGAGCCTGCCAGCGCGTATGTTAGGATGATGGCAACTGGCGGTACTTCATGGCGCGCGCATCCACGATGAATTTCAAAGAGGCGGTGGCCATTGCCACGAGCAGCCTCTGGGCGCATAAGCTGCGCAGCATCCTGACGCTGATTGGCGTGGTCATTGGCGTAGCTGCGGTGATTGCGGTGGTCAGCCTGATCAACGGCGCCAACCAGTACGTGGCTACAAGAGTCTTCCGGCTGGGCGCGGATGTTTTTGGCTTGGCGAAACAGCCTTCCATCATCACCAACGTAGACGACTGGCTGGAGTTTCAGAAGCGCAAGCGGCTCACCTATGACGATTTCGAAGCGGTGCGCGAACAGTGCAGGACCTGCAAGGAAATCGGGGCGTCGCTCGCGGGACGTCTCGAAGTGAAGAGCGGGCTCAATTCGATCAAAGACGTCAACCTGCGCGCCTGGACTCCCTTGATGGCGGAGCTTTACGACGTGGACCTTTCTGCCGGCCGGCATATCACGGAAAGCGATCTGCAACAAGCCGCGTCAGTCTGTGTCATCGGGAACGACTTGGTGGAAAATCTGCTGCCGGGCGTAGATCCCATCGGGAAGGAGATTCGCTGGTTCAACATTCCGTGCCTGGTAATTGGCGTGGGGAAGAAAGAGGGCTCGACGCTGGGGACTTCCCTGGACAATTGGATCATTCTTCCGCTCAGCACCTACCGCAAGGAACGCGGCACGCAGCAGGATTCGCTTCGCATCACGTGCCGCGCCGCATCCGCGGCGAAGATCCAGGATTCCGTCGACGAGGTGCGGCAAATCATGCGCGGGCGGCATCATCTGGCCTACGGGGCCAAGGACGACTTCACCATCGAGACCAGCGATTCGTTTCTGTCCCTGTGGAAAGACATCAGCAGCAGCTTCTTTTTTGTGACCATCGCGATTGCCTCCATCTCGCTGGTGGTGGGCGGCATCGTGATTATGAACATCATGCTCGTTTCCGTGACCGAGCGGACGCGCGAGATCGGATTGCGCAAAGCAATGGGAGCGCGGAGCAGCGACATCCTGCGGCAGTTTTTGATCGAGTCGTCGACGATTGCGTTGTTTGGAGGAGCGCTGGGCGTGCTTTGCGGCGTGCTGGTGGCGACGCTGGTGTCCTGGTTTACGCCGCTGCCGAGTTCGGTGCAGCTCTGGTCGGTAATAAGCGGGCTGTTGGTGGCGGTGTGCGTGGGACTGTTTTTTGGGACCTATCCGGCGTCCAAGGCCGCCCGGCTCGATCCGGTGGTGGCGCTGCGGTCGGAATGAAGACGCCGTAAGGAATGCGGAGTGATCCAACTAGTCTAAATCAAATAAGTTCAGAGACCATGGCTACGCTTGGAAAAACCCTGCCTCGGACAACCGTGCTGCCCCTGCGCTCGCTGATGCGCAAAGAGAGCGCGCTGAAATTTCGCGAAGAGATTCTGCTCGCGCTGGACACGCTGCGAAAAAACCCTCTGCGTTCCGCGCTGACCGTCCTGGGCATCGTCATCGGTATCATGACCGTGATCACGGTGAGCTCGGTGATCAACGGCCTCAACGAGAACGTACTGGGCGGCATTCGCGAATTGGGCTCGGACACGATCATCGCCTACCGATTCCCGTGGGCGTCGCTTTCGCGGCCGCCGAGCGAATGGTTCACGCGCAAGGAATTGCAGCCGGAGTGGGCCGACGACATCGCGCGATTGCCCCACGTGGCAGCGGCGTCGCCTTCGATGCGAATCTTTCAGCCGCAATTCGGCTCGGGCACGGCGGATGTGCGACGCGGTTCGAACCGGGCGAAAAACGTGATTCTGCAGGGAAATACTCCCTCTATCACCCAGATCTTCGACATGAAGGTGATTCACGGGCGCGAATTCAACGATACAGACACCGAACACCGGGCCGCGGTGGTGCTGCTGGGGTTTGACACGGCCAACTTGCTTTTCCCGGAGGGTGCGGCGCAAGCCATCGGCCAGCAAGTCACCATCGACGGCCAACTGTTCACGGTGATTGGCACCATGGACAAACGCCGGCAGGGAATTTCCGGCGGTTCGAATCCGGAAGACAATATTGCGGTGATGCCGGTCACGACGCTGCGAAAACTGTATCCCAATCAGAAAGACTACGTGATTTTCGCGAAGGCCAGTGACCCCTCGCAGGTGAGCCAGGCGGTTGAAGAGATTCGCGACCTGTTACGGCGGAAGCGGCGGCTAAGCAACGACAAGCCGGATGATTTTGCGTTGTTCACTCCGGATTATTTCTTGGATTTGTGGAAGAAGATCAGCGGACTGATTTTTATCATGATGTTCGCCATCTCTTCTATCGGACTACTCGTTGGCGGCATCGGCGTGATGAATATCATGCTGGTGTCGGTGACGGAGCGGACGCGAGAAATTGGGGTGCGCAAGGCCATTGGAGCAAAACGCAACAACATCCTTTCGCAATTCCTGATCGAAGCGGTTACTCTCTGCGCTGTCGGCGGCGTGATTGGGGTCTTGTTTGGTTCGGGAATTAGCGTATTGCTTCAGTATGGCGCGCACTTTCCCGCAGTTTTGTCTTTTTTGTGGATTCTCGCGGCGCTCATTTTGTGCGCTTTTATCGGCATTATTTTCGGCGTCTATCCCGCCTGGAAAGCAGCGCGGCTCGATCCCGTGGAAGCCTTGCGCTACGAGTAGAGCTTCCTTGTCAGCGCTTTGAATCCTGCTTAGACTTCTTCACGTAGCTGTCTGCTTGCATTTCATGGACAGAGGAAATGAGCGAGGGAAAATTGGGTGAAGGCGGGGAGAGGTTTCCGGCGACGCGGCGCTCGGTGATTGAGGCGGTCCGCAGCATCGACGAAACGGAGCGGGCGCGGGCGATGGATGCGCTGTGCGAGGCGTATTGGAAGCCGGTCTACAAATACGTGCGTTTGAAGTGGAACCGTCCGGCGGAGGATGCCCAAGACTTGACGCAAGGATTTTTTGCCGAGGTCCTCGAACGCGGGCTGCTTGAGAAGTACGAGCCGGCAAAGAGCCGCCTGCGCACCTATCTTCGCTTGTGCGTCGACAGTTTTGTGATGAATCAGGACAAAGCTGCGAAGCGGCAGAAACGCGGCGGAGGGATGCACCATATGCCGTTGGATTTTTCCGGCGCAGAACAGGAATTGGACAAGACGGTGATGAATCCGGCGGCGATTCCGTCACCCGATTCACTGGAAGAATTTTTCGAGAAGGAGTGGGTGCGAAGCTTGTTCACGCTGGCGGTCGAGGATTTGCGGAAGCATTGCGAGGAACGGGAGCGCGAGCGCACGCTTCGTTTGTTCGAGGAATACGATTTGGCGGGGGATCAAACCGTGTCTTATGAAAGGCTCGCGCAGGAGTACGCAATTCCCGTAACCGATGTGACGAACGCGCTGGCGTGGGCACGACGGGAATTCCGCCGCATCGCGCTCGAGCGGCTGCGGGAAATTTGCGGAAGCGATGAGGAGTTTCAGCGCGAGGCCCGAGTGGTCTTCGGCTGGGAAGCAAAATGAAGTTTCTATCGGACAAGGATCTGGAACGGCTGCGCACCGGAACGGACGAGCCGGACCTCGCAGGAACGCGGTACCGATTACTCGGGCAAATCGCGCGCGGCGGAATGGGCGTGGTGTACGCCGCAGAAGATGAAGAACTCGAGAGGCGCGTCGCGCTGAAAGTGCTGGAAGTGCCGGGCACGGACGGGGAACTGGCGAACCGGCTGATTCGCGAAGCGCGGGTGCTGGCGCGGCTCGAACATCCCGGGATCGTTCCGGTGCACGACGTGGGAACACTGCCGGATGGACGCGTTTTTTACACGATGAAGTTTGTGGAGGGCCAACGGCTCGACAAATACGTCGAGGCTGTGCCTTCGGTGCCGGACCGCTTGCGGCTGTTTCTGCGAATTTGCGACGCGGTGGCTTTCGCGCATGCCCATCGCGTGCTGCATCGCGATTTGAAACCGGCGAATATTATGGTGGGACAGTTTGGCGAAGTGCTAGTCATGGATTGGGGGCTCGCGAAGGTTTTGCGAGGCGGGCCGGAAAGCGCTACGAGCGAGGCCGAGACGATTATCGAGAAGACCACAACCGTTTCGAAACAAAACGCTTCGACCGAAGCTTCTGTGATTACCGGCCATGGGACCGTCATGGGCACGCCGGGGTTTATGTCGCCGGAGCAGGCCCGCGGCGATGTGGAGCATTTGGATGCGCGCAGCGACATTTTCTCGTTGGGCGCTGTGCTGCGCTTTTTGGTAGTCGGCGCGGATGCAACACGCACGCGGCCTTTTCCGCGTCCACTGCAGTCCATATGTTCGAAAGCCATGGCCGAGAGCCCCGCAGAGCGCTACTCCGGAGTTCCCGAATTGGCGGCGGACGTCTCGCGCTACCTGGACGGCCTACCCATCAGCGCGCATCACGAAAACCTGTTCGAACGGCTCGGACGTTTTTATCGGCGCTATCAAGTCGCGATCTTGCTCCTCGCAGCCTACTTGTTTATGCGCGCGCTCCTGTTGCTCCTTCCACGACGATAGCTCTGAGAGTTTGAGGAAAAAGACGAAAAGCCCGCCTCAGAAGGCAGGTGCTACATCCGCCCAGAGGCAAGGGCTAAGTGTTCACTCGGACTCCAAGGTCGGGCCAAATAGGCACTTGCGTGAGAAGATTCTTTCGACGAGTTGCTAAAGGTTTTCGCGCTTCCGTTGTATAGGAGAGTAGAAGACGAGAGAATGCCGTCCCAACGGAGGGGCTGCCGATGAATAAGGTTTTGCTGGGCTTGTTGCTGGGAACGGTGCTGGGGGCGCTGGACGGGACTTCAGCCTACATCTACCCGGAAGTGCGTTTCGAAATGACGGCCATCATTCTCGGGTCCACGATCAAAGGGCTGGTCGCGGGCTTAATCATCGGGTTCTTCGCACGAAAGGTTCGTTCAGTGCCTCTTGGCGTTCTGTTCGGTCTTGCTGTGGGCGCGCTGTTAGCTCTTGCGGTGGCGGCCATGCCCGATCCCACGGGGAAGCATTACTATTTCCAAATCATTCTGCCGGGGAGCATTGTGGGATTGATCGTGGGATACGCCACGCAGAAGTACGGAGCGGCCCCGGCCCCAGCGGCACGGTAATTTCGCAAATCGGCTTGCAAGAAAATCGCTACAACAGCGGAGGGAGAATTATGTCTCGAATTGTGCACTTTGAAATTCCCGCGGTGGATCCGGAACGAGCCGCAGCCTTCTACAAGAAGGTGTTCGGCTGGAAGTTCGACAAGTGGGCGGGGCCCATGGACTATTGGCTGGTGACCACAGGACCGGACGGGACGCCAGGAATCAACGGCGGCATGTTGCGCAAGGCTGCGCCAGTTTCCGTGACCACCAACACGGTCGAGGTTGATTCGGTGGATGGCGCCGCGGCGGCTGCCGTGAAAGCCGGAGGAAAACAGGTAACGCCGAAATCGCCGATACCGGGTGTTGGTTACTTCGCGTATTTCGAGGACACGGAAGGAAATCTATTTGGGGTGATGCAGCGCGATCCCAAGGCCAAGTGAATTGAACCCAAGAGAATGCGCTTGCGGCGAAGGCCCAGACAATGAGTGTTTCGAAACCGATGCTCGGCTTGCTAGTCGGAGGAACGCTCGGGCTTATGGACGGACTCAGTGGATTCCTTTATCCCAGTCTGGCGCCGGTGATGACCAGCGTAATCGCCTTTTCGTTGCTGAAAGGACTCGTCGCAGGAGTGGTCATCGGCTACGTTTCGCTGCGACTGCATTCCATGCTGCTGGGGATTTTGGCAGGGGCTGCGATTGCCGCCGCGCTCAGCTTTCTGGTGGTTTTGCGGGCGGGAATGGGACTTTTCTGGGACATTATGCTGCCGGGAATGCTCTTGGGGGTTATCGTAGGCTTTGCGACGCAGCGGTTTGGACAGCGAACGGAGTCAACGGCAGCAGCTCGATGAGTTTTGGGCAGTTCGAATGGTGGACGGAGTTCAGATCAGCAAGAACAAAACTTTTGAAAGGGGAACAGCGATGAAAAGCTTTAAGAGAATTCTGGTGCCAGGGTTGGCGATTGCGGCGATGTTTGGCGCACGACAGGCTTTCGCGGGAGGCAACGGTGCGGAAGCTTTCGAAAAGATGAAAACGCTGGTCGGGCACTGGGAGGAGCAAAAACCGACCGACAACAAGGCCAGCCTGGACATAGAACTGACCTCCGGCGGCACGGCGCTCCTCGAGCGGTTTCACATGGTGGAGAACGGGAAGTCGGTGGAAATGATCACGTTGTACTACCTGGATGGGGAAGAAATTAAGCTCACGCACTACTGCATGGCGGGCAACCAGCCGACAATGCGCGGCACGTACTCGCCGGACACGAAAACACTGACGTTTGATCTGGTCAGCATCTCCAATGTGAAGAGCGCGAACGATGGCCACATGCACCACGCCGTCTACACCTTCCTGGACAACGATCATTTCAAGACCGCCTGGACGTTCCAGAAGGACCAGAAGGATGCGTTCACGGAGGATGTGACGTACGTGCGGAAATAGCGGTGGACCAGGCATTCTTGCCTGTCTCCTTGTGCCCAGCCCGGAATGCCGCGCATCCAATCGCGCATGGGCACTTCGATGGGATTCGCCGCATTTGACGGCCAGAAGTATCTTAATCTCGAAACTTTCAAGAAGAGCGGCGAAGGAGTGAAGACGCCAGTGTGGTTTGCTGCGGAGACGTCGGCGGCGCTGGATTCTCCGGCGGCCAAACTCTACGTCTATACCATCGGGAACTCGGGAAAGGTGAAACGTATCCGCAACAACAGCTGCGTGAGGATTGCACCATGCGATATGCGCGGCGGCCTACTGGGCGACTGGGTCGACGCACGAGCGGAGATTGTGAACGGGGAAGAGGCCACGCACGGCATGGGACTCCTGAACAAGAAATACGTCCCTTGGAAACAGTTTTTGGATTTTTTCGCTTCGTTCCGGCGGCGAGAACGGACAGTGTTTGCCATCCGGCCGGCCTAAGGGCCACCGAACTTCGAGCAAGCCGCCGGCGCTAGTGGTTACGCTCCGGCGCTTTTCGAGAAGCTGGCGACGGCTTCGGCTTCGGTTTTGTAAACGTCAAAGACCGTCAGCAGCTTGGTAATTTGCAGCACTTCCTGAAATTTTGAACCCAAGTGGCAGAGCTTGAGGGACGCGCCCTGCGACCTGGCACTGTGATGAGCAGCGACGAGAGTGCCGAGGCCGGCGCTGTCGATAAAGGTCACGTTGTCCATGTTCAGGACGATTTTCTTTTTTCCGTCGCCG
>OCOJ01039550.1_pt2 | contig 25173 bp, 21 predicted proteins | sample 1539251 | NCBI WGS metagenome assembly OCOJ01 (sample SAMN01911457, study PRJEB22624) | soil metagenome | biome: Soil | place: Malaysia | collected 2012-04-30 | depth RA_metagenome m
ATCTTTCCTTTCCCAGACCATCCGACTCTTCAGCATTTCATTGATGTCATATCTGCTTCAACGGGGACCACCATAATCCAAGGGTCGAGTTTTCCACGGTGGGCTGAGAATAGCGGACTGATAACCGTGAGTACTGTTGCTGGCACTCTTGCCTTGACTTTGCCGGCAGGTTATGCCTTCTCGAGGCGAAGATTTCTGGGTCAACAGACAGCGATGTTCTCATTCCTGTTGCCAACCATGCTACCAGGTGTAGTGACCATCATCCCGCAGTATCTCCTCTTCAATTCCTTGGGGCTTGTTAACAACTATCTGGGAGTGATAATCCCCTACATGGTGGGTTCCCTGTCTCTTTCCGTGTTTATCATGAAGAGCTCGTTCGACTCCATTCCTAAGGAAATCGACGAAGCCGCCGTGGTGGATGGCGCTACAGAACGCAGGGTCTTCTGGCAGATACTGCTTCCCCTCACCCTCCCCAGTATCGCTACAGTCGCCCTATGGTCATTCATGGGAGCGTGGCTTGACTTCGCTCTGGCGCACGTAATGCTTGAAAACAACAGCCTTTGGACTCTGCCCTTGGCGCTCTATAATTATGTCACATCTAACTATACATACTACGGCTCCTTCTCCGCCCTCTCGTTGATCATGGCGGTGCCTGTCTTTGTCGTGTTCATGGTGTTTCAGAAGTACCTCGTGTCCGGGCTAACTGCCGGCTCTGTGAAGGGATGATGACTAGTGGCCAAAGTTAAACTCCAAAACATAACGAAGAAGTTCAAGGACTCGACAGCCGTTAAGGACGTCAACCTTGAGGTGAGGGAAGGAGAGTTCCTAGTCCTTCTGGGGCCCAGTGGGTGCGGTAAAACGACGACGTTGAGGATCGTTGCAGGGCTTGAGCAACCTACTGAGGGTGAAGTTTTCATCGGTGACGCTGCTGTCACTGACGTCCAGCCAAAGGACAGGGACATCGCCATGGTCTTCCAAAGCTATGCTCTCTATCCCCACATGACCGTACACGACAACCTTGCCTTCCCGCTCAAGATGCGAAAATACTCCAAAGAGGAGATCGAACAGAGGGTCTCAATGGCTGCGTCTACTCTCGAGATTACAGACTTTCTCCAGAGGAGGCCGAAGGAACTCAGCGGCGGTCAGAGACAGAGGGTCGCGCTGGGAAGGGCAATCGTGAGGAATCCGAAGGTATTCCTCATGGACGAGCCACTTTCGAACCTCGACGCCAAGCTCAGGGTCCAGACAAGAATCGAGCTGAAGAACCTACAGAAGAGGATAGGGACGACCACAATCTATGTGACTCATGACCAGGCCGAGGCTATGACACTGGCAGACAGAGTGGCAGTGATGAAGCAGGGAGTCATTCAGCAGGTAGGTCCTCCCACTGAGGTCTACGCTCGGCCCGCCAACAAGTTTGTTGCTGGTTTCATAGGTAGTCCTGCGATGAACTTCCTAGACGGTGAAGTCAGAGCCGATGGTTCCGACCTCTTCTTCGACTGCGGTGAGTTCAGATTCCCGATAGATCGTTCACTTGCAAGCGAACTATCGGGAAACCAAGGAAGGAAGGCAACCTATGGGATCAGGGCGGAAGACGTGCTTGTTGGGCAGGCCCCGAAGGAAGGCTCCGTTGAGGTCACGGTCTTCGGAAGTGAGCTGATGGGCTCGGAACAGTTCATCCATGGAAAGAGGGGGAAACTGACAATCGTATCCCGGGCCCCAATGCGGTTCGAAGCACCCATAGGAACTTCAGTCTGGATGGACCTCACGAGCCCCAATGCTCATGTCTTTGATGGGGCGACCGAAGAGGCCATAGTCTAGAGCCTCTTCCTGCGCCAAGCGATGAAGGCCAAGGAAATTGTCAGAATCACCGCCACAATAACAATGGGAGTCACGTAGACGAACTCGCCGGAGCCAGCCGTTGTCGAGGGGGGCACATAAAGGTCCGCTGCGGCAGCGTACCTCAGCCCCTGCATCGAGAACCACGGTGGCCCCTGTGGTGTTTGCCACTCCCAGTCGCTCCCCTCCGCCACATAGAGGTAATTCCAGAGCCTCTTGATTTCAGAGTTGTCACTTCCATATCTCGCCGTAAGGTTGACCAGAGTTGCTCTCGATTGCTTGATTGCCTGCCAGATTGCATCTTTTTGCTGTTGGCCAATCCAGAGCCCGAATCCGCCAGACCACGACCCGTCTGGAACAAAGTTCAGCTTGGCTGTGACATTTCGTTGAGCAATGATAGAGTCCAGGGTGGACGTGGTTAGCCAAGGTTGGGAGGCGATGGCACCATAGATTGCATTGAAGTCGAGGGCGCTGATCAGCTTCGCGCCCTGAGCTATTGGATTCTCGCCGTCCAATGCCAAGGTGAGGACGCCTCCCGGCGAGGCCCTGTAGACCTCTGCTACCGCTGCGATGAAGTCGCTTGCCGCAACCTTGGGGTTGGGGATTGCGTTCCAGACCGACTTCAGATTCTCGCTTATTTGTGTGTCACGGAAGAAGACCACAATGTGGCTCCCGTTGGCGCCATCGAGCTCGAAGGGCTGGAACATCGAAGAGCCTGATGACGGGCCCTTGGCACCAACGAAATGATTCGCCTGATCCAGCACGGTATACTGAATGCCCGCCTCCTGCATGATCGGGACCATTCCCATTGTGAACCCCATTTCAGGGGTCCACATCCCGTCCGCGTGGACATCCATATATGTGTCAGTATAGTTCTTTCCCATCTCAATCTGGGAGAGGAGGTCGCTCGACCATCCGAGCTTTACGAGGAGAGCAGAGAGAGGATGATAGAATGGCGAGGTCAGGATCTCGGCCTGGCCGTTCGCAGCCAAACTCCTGTACCCCCCGACAGTTTCGTTAATCGCTGCCAGGTCGTGGGAGAGAGTAGCCCCACCGTCAGGGAAGGTACCATTGTACTTGAAGTTGACGAGACTCGCGTTCCACTGATACAGAAGTGATGGCTGAAGGTTGAAAGTCACGCGAATTCCTGGATGATTCTGGAGCATGAGCACGTGCCAAAGATATGCCCCGTACCACGTACCGTTGTATTCGAAGTCTCCCCCCGAATGAATCTGGACCCAAGGCTGCTCGAACTGCCCCTGAAGGTTGAGGTAGATTGGCTGATGCATGTGGAAAACAATGGCCAACGTGAGGGGGGCCCTCCCTTCTGTGTCGAGGACTACAAGGGGGACGTTAGCTGACCCCACGCGACTCCCGTTGACCGTTGCGTCACTGACGATTACGTAGTTGGCATCGGAGAGCGAATAGGCGGCCGAGACGTTGAAGTTCATTGTCGAGAGAGCCCCAACTTCGGCATTCGCGATAGCGGGGAGGCCCATGACCATGTTGTTGGCCGAGTCGTAGACCGTCGTGTTAATCGAAAGGCCCTCGAGCGTCTGAACCTCTAAGTTAGTTACGCTAACAGTTACTTGGAGCTGTCCGGCGAGAGGGTAGACATACCTGTCCGTTGTAACCGACATGCGGATGACGGGAGCAGACGCAATGCCTGCGGGCGCGAGGGGAAGGAAGGTGGCGCCCAGCAGGAAGAGAATGATGACCTCGGCAGCTCGGGCTGACCCATTCAATCCTCTGGATCAGGGAAGAGTGCTCATGGTCTATTATAAATTGCAGGCGTCTCCGCCGCCCTTGCGTAGACCTTGGTGACGTACTCCTTCACCATGCGGTATGAGTTGAAGAGGGGGCCTACAGTGGCGATGCTCCTTTTTTGCATTTCAACCCACCTTTCCCTGTCCTGGTAAAACGTGGGGAGCACCGAGGAGGATAGCTTCGAGTACAAGCCAGCCTCGTCCTCCCCTTCGACGGAGTCGCTCAGGTCAGACCAGTCGGTCCTTCGGCCCACTCCCCATCCGTTCACGCCGTCGATTCCCCCTTCGAGCCACCAGCCATCGTAGACGCTGAGGTTCAGAACGCCGTTCATCGCCGCCTTGATTCCACTGGTGCCGCATGCCTCGAGGGGGCGCCTGGGGTTGTTCAACCAGACGTCAGCCCCCGCTACGAGCACCTTGGCCATGTCAATGTCATAGTTCTCCAGCACCGCCGCCCTCACTTTCCTCTTGGCTCTGTTGAGAAGATCTGCCTTTCGGAGAATGTCGGCGAGCATTCCCTTGGCGGACGTGTCCTTGGGGTGAGTCTTACCGGCATAGACGACCTGCAGGTCCCCCTTCTCCTCGGCAATCCTCTGGAGCCTTTCCAGGTCGCCAAGGAGCATTCCATTTCGCTTGTAGCCGGTGATACGCTTCGCAACGCATATGGTGAGGACCGACTCATCGAAGTGCCGGGGATTGCCGAGATTGACCAAGGACACCAGTGACCGCTTGGCCACGGCGTGTGCCTTGGAAAGTGCCTCGGAAGGGAGCTCGATGGCGCCGCCCAGAAGAGAAGGGGTCTCCTCCCAGCCCTGTAGGTGCTCGTCGTAGAGCCTCTTCAGCTCCGGATGCACCCATCTCCTGTGGTAAGCCCCATTGGTGACATAGGTGATGTGATTGTGCCCGACCACACGCTCCGCGACGAAACTGTGCTTCATCGAGACCGCGCTGGTCACTCCGCTGTACTTCGATGCAAGCCTGGAGAGGTTGACGACTCCGTCGGAAGATTCCTCTCTCCAGTTGATCCACGAATAATCCCTCAACGCTCCTTCCACATCTTCCACGTGGAACGCGTCGTTTCCAGCCGCCACGGGGGTGTGGGTTGTGAAGGCGCACTTCCTGCGGGCCGCTTCGGCACTCCCTGCATCCCTGAGGAGCTCGATGGTGGCAAGGGCTGCGTGGCTCTCGTTGAGGTGGTACATGTCAATGTCCCTCCCGAGGGCCTTCAGGACCCTGTAGCCTCCGATACCGAGGATGATATCTTGAGTGAGCCGGTCGCCCTGCTCCCCTCCGTAAAGCCTGTCGGTGGCTTCTCTTACCCCCTTGTCATTCTCGGGGTAGTCAACGTCTAAGAAGAGGACACTTGTTTCCGTCTTGCCCCTTATCTTGTACTCCCACGCTCCCACCTTCTGAGGTTTCCCCCCGATCTCCATCGTCGCATTCGCCCCCGTGGGCGACAGCAAATCCTTCCAGTCCCATGGATCCGGGGAGTCAAGCTGCCCGGCAGAAGAATCGAGCTTCTGCAAAGCGTACCCGTTCCGCGACAGAAGGGTTACGAATGTCGCCGGGTATCCAAGATCTGCGAAGGAGTATGCCATGTCCCCCGCAAGCACGCCAAGCCCTCCGCTGTACGTGTGGATCCTGTTGTCGATTCCTATCTCCATGACGAAAATGGCTGTGTTCAATGAAGCTTCAGAAAGTGATTAGAGCCCCCAACCATCTGGGCCTCGTTTAAAGGATTCCGCGTCCACACTGCCGCTAGGGTTCGCCCATCAGGTAATGCTAATTATCGGGAGCGCTGCCGTATCGACTGGTTCCCGGATTGGACTTCTGGCCTTCACGGAAGGGGGTATCGTTCTGAGAGTGTTCATGCTCTGCTGGGAGTACCCGCCAAGGATAATTGGAGGGCTCGCCAGGCACGTCGAGGGGCTTTCCAGGGCGCTCTCATCCCTTGGCGAGGAGGTTCATGTGATTACCCTCGACTTCCCTGGCGCCCCCTACGAAGAACACGAAGGCTCGCTCTACATCCACAGGGTGCCCGTCAGTGTCCCTGCGCCCAGCTTCCACAGTTGGGTTCTGCTCTTCAACCATTTCTTTGAAAAGAGGGCAGGACAGCTGGCCCATGAATTCGGCGCGCCAGACGTCCTCCACATCCATGATTGGCTTACAGTCCCGGCCGGTGTGGCGGCCAAACACCTGCTCAGGACCCCCCTGGTGATGACATTTCACAGCACGGAGGCATCCCGCTCCTCAGACTCCCCATCAACCGAGTCGGCCATGGTGGAGGGGCTGGAGTGGTGGGGGTCCTTCGAGGCGGCCAGGGTCGTAGCCGTCAGTGGCTGGATGAAGTCCGANCTGGATGAAGTCCGAGGTATTGACGAGGCTCAAGACCCCGGAGGAGAAGGTGGAGCAAATCCCGAATGCCGTCGAGCCTCTGAAGTTTGAAGGACCGGTCGACGCGAAGGCAACAAGGGCAAGGTGGAACGTCAGAGACGGCCAGAGAATGATAACGGCCGTGGGGAGGCTCACTCCCCAGAAGGGTTTCGACGACCTGATTCGGGCATACCCGACCATAAGGAGGTCGGTCCCCGAGTCCAGGCTGGTGATCGTCGGGGATGGGCATATGCGAGCAGAACTCGAGTCCATCGCCGAACAGGAGCATGTGAGGGACGGCACGACTTTCGCCGGCTTCATAAACGACGGCGAGCTGGTGGCGGCGTTGAGGTCCTCTGACGTCGTTGTCGTCCCCTCGCGGTTCGAGCCCTTCGGCATAATCGCTCTCGAGGCCATGGCAGCCGGGGTCCCGCTGGTCGTGTCCCGGGTGGGGGGCCTGGCTGAGATAGTCGAAGACTCCGTGGATGGCATTGAAGTTGAACCCAACAACCCTTCGGCAATCGCAGCGGCCACTGTCAGGATCCTTTCCGACAGGGAACTCGCTGCCCGCCTCGTGAAAAGAGGCGAAGAGAAGGCCAGATCATACAGCTGGGAGAACGTTGCACGGAGGACACTCGGCGTGTACCAAGAAGCAGTGAGGGGGACCAAGTATGAGTGAGGGTCCCAAGATGCTTCTTTCGACCCTGATGGTGCTCGGGGCGCAGTCTCCCGAGAAAGCCCTTCCCATTGACGAGCTTGCAATGAAACTCGGGATGGGAGTCCCTGAACTGCGAGCTGAGTTGGATAGGCTCACGGAGGCCGGCTACGCCGTTACGACACGACAAGGGGGGAGGGTGATGGTGTACCTGACCGGGATTGGAGTCATCACCGCTTCGTCTGCCTATTCGTGAATCCCCCACTCGGTTGGGGAAGAGACGATATTAGGCGGGCGTTCCCCCCTCGCGTCATTGCCCACTGAACCCCTTTCGGGGATGATGGTAATGATCCCCGTGGGTGGAGAGGCGAAGAGGTTGAGGCCCCTTACGGCAGAATCGTCCAAGGCAGTAGTAAGGATATTCAACCGTCCCCTGGTGGAGTTCGCGCTCATAGAGCTGGCAAGACAGGGGATTCGCAACTTTGTCTTCGGGGCGAAAGGGTATGTCAACTACAGAAGCCTGTTCGACTATTTCAGGGAGGGTGAAGGATTCTCCGCCCAGAACAAGATATGGCCCAGAGTCCACATAAAGTATCAGCCTCGAATAGAAGACGTAGGAAGCGCCGACTCTGTCAGGATACTCATGGACTACTACAACGTAAGAGACCAGTTCCTCGTGGTCCAAGGGGACAACCTGTTCGAGCTCGATTTGCGAGATATGCTTTCATTCCAGGAGAGGACCAAGGCATTCATGGTCGTCGGCCTTACGCCCGTGGAGGACGTCGAGTCCTACGGCGTTGCCGAGACTGACGAATCCGGGAGGATAAAGCGGTTCGTGGAGAAGCCGTCAAGGGAGACGGCCCCCTCAAGGATGGCGAACTCGGGCATCTATCTGATTTCACCCGAGATCAGAAGCGTTTTCGAGGAGCCGGAGGTGCGCGGTATGATCGCAAAGAATAGGCGACTCGATTTCGGGCTCGACCTAATCCCCTACCTTGCGGAAAGAGGGATGGTGTACGGGTATTACATGAAAGGGAGCTGGCTTGATGTGGGGACCCCCAGGGCGTACCTATCGGCGGTGACGCGCGTCCTTGGGGACCCCTCGAGGCAAGTGGCCTACCTGGGGGAGCCGTTGCCACAGCTCAGAAACGTGTGGATTCAGGGTGGGAGTGTTGACTCGGTCCGCAGGAAGGAGACACTTGTGCGCAAGGCTCTTTCGAGAAGGATTAGGCTGGACGGGCACGTCCTGATAGGAAGACACTGTCAGATAGAGGACGGATCCATCATAAGGGACTCGTGTGTCGACAACTTCTGCATACTCGGCAGGGAAGTGACCATCGAAAGGTCGGCCATAATGGATAGGGTCGTGATAGGGGACGGGGCCATCATACAGGACAGCATAGTGGGCCGCCATGTGCGGGTCGGATCGTCTTTAGAGACCCCGACGTGGGTGACCGGTCTGAGCGTCGTGGGGGACGATGTCGAAATAGGGAAGGGTGCTACCCTCGCAGCCGCCAAGGTCAACCCTCACCGAGCCGTGGCTGAAGGGGCAAACATTCAGGGCCAGGTCGTCGAGTAAGGCTTAGAAAGGGAGCAAGGAAGGGTGAGAACATGTCTGTTGCAAAGGGATTGGCCGAGAGAATCCTTTCTCCGGTCAGCCAGGAACGGAGTTTCTACTTCTACCTTGAGGAAGGGAGGCCACTCGACACCGTAGCCCGCAGCCTGAAGGAGTTCGGCGAGATACTGAAGATAGTCGATGTGAAGTCTCTCGAGTTCCACTCGGGGAGGGGCGACTTCGAGAAGTGGGTCTACATGCTCGGCGACGTAGAGCTGTCAAAATCTCTCGTTAAGCTCAGGAGTTCAGGGTTGAAGGGAGAGAAGCTTCGCTCGGAGCTCGTAAGGATAGTACAGACCAGAGTCAGGCAGCTGCAGCGGTCAGTCTCGCGGTAGAGGGCTCAGCCCCGTCCCGCGGACAAGGTGAGATCGGCTAGCTTCCCAAAGGAGTCCTTCGAGAGTGCTTCGGGGAGCGCTCGCCATGTCCAGTTTCCTACCGAGGCTCCAGGGTTGTTCATCCTGGCCCTCCCGTCCAGCCCCAAGAGGTCCTGGAAAGGTATGATGCAAAGGTCGGAGGCCGAGCCCATCGCCATTCTCAAGAAGTCGTCGCACACGGAGTCGGCCGTCACGGGGCGTCCGAGGTATCGCCCGAGAGTCTCTCTGTCCTTGTCCGTAGCCTCCTGAAGGAACCATCCTAGTGTGGTGTTGGTGTCATGGGTACCGGTGCAGACGAGGGAGTTCTTGGGGTGATTGGGTGGGAAGTGGGGGTTGTCCGGCGAGCCGTCGAAGCCGAACTGGAGAACCCTCATGCCAGGGAGGCCTAGGCGCGCCATCGCCTCCCGGACGTCGTCAGTTATGACGCCAAGGTCCTCGGCCACGAAGGGGAGGTCGGGAAAGTGGATCTTGACCGACTCTAGAAATGTCCTCGGGAGGGGGACCCAGCTCCCTTTCTCCGCGGTGGGGGAGTCAGCTTGAATCTCCCAATAGGCGACGTACCCCCTGAAGTGGTCAAGGCGTAGGTAATCTGCAAGGGTAAGGTCCCTTGTCACCCTCTCCATCCACCATCGGTACCCTGTCTCTTCCATCCTTTTCCAGTCGTAGACGGGGTTCCCCCACCTCTGCCCCGTCTCGCTGAAGTAGTCGGGGGGAACACCGCCGACAAAGAGCGCCATGCCTTGGGGATCGACCTTGAACAGGTCGACGTGGGACCAAATGTCAGAGCTGTCGTGAAGGACGTAGAAGGGGACGTCTCCAAGAATACGTACCCCCCTCGACGCGGCGAACTCCTTTAGGGACGACCACTGTTGCTCGAAGAGAAACTGGGCGAACTTTGCAAGGTTGATGGATTGCGAGAGCTCAGCAGTCGCCCTTGCCATGGCATTGCTGTCCTTCTTCCTGATCTCTTCGGGCCACTCGAACCAGGGCCGTCCGTATTTCCTCGAGAGGGCGTCGTAACGGGCGAAATCATCAAGCCATCCTTCGTTTCTTTCACAGAAGTCTGTGTACCCCCGTTCCTTCCTAGTCCTATCGAAGCTGAACTCGAAGGCGCTCTGCATCAGAGAGTCCTTGAAGGCCAAACACTCGCGGTAGTTCACCCTCTCTGGATTCTCCATGGGCATGTGAGGAGGAAGAGCGCGAAGGAACCCCTGTTCCTCCAGGACCTCAGGGCTCAGGAGAAGCGGATTACAAGCAAAGAGGGAATGAGGGCTGTAGGGAGACCCGTGGTTCCCAACGGGCGTGAGAGGAAGGGTCTGCCAGAGGGACTGGTGCGCCTCAGCCATCAGTTCCACGAACGAGCGGGCGGAGGGACCAAGGTCCCCTACTCCCCAGCCTGACGGGAGCGATGTGGGGTGCATGAGGACGCCGCTGGATCTGTGCATGTTCATGTGCTGCTCCCCGCCTGTATGAGCTGGCGGAAGAGGCCAGGGCCCGATCTGAAGGCCGGGTCGTTGGGCACTGCCCGACCTAACAGCCGACTGAAGCCGGGCTCCAGGTCCCTTCCTGAGACCTGCCTTGCAAGCTCTATGGCCCTGGCCGCGTACCTGAGCATCTGCCTTGCCTCTGGCCTCGATATGTCCTCCCAAAACCATGCACAGCTTGCGAACATCAGCGCACCACACTCTGCGAGCTCGGCGAGATTCATTCCCTTCTTGACTCCGTCCGTCCCCAGCGCCCTCCTGACATGAGTCTCGACATAATCCTGAGGCCCTCCCTTGGTCCCGATGCCCGAACCCCCGAGGTCGGTCAACGTGGCCGCTTCGTCGTCGAAGACCTCCTTCCCTTCGGTCGTGTATACTTCCCTGAGCTGGTCCCGGAGCCAGTCAAGCGACATGCGCAGCGGGGTGCGCCACTCCTGGTTGTACCCTGGCCGGATCTCAGACCCACACCCGCAGTTGCTCCTCCACCTTTCAACTCCATGGGCGCAGCTCCACGACGAGGGCTCTGCCAACCGGACCTCTTGGGATGGAGGGGAGAGGGAAAGGAAGAGCCCATAGTTCGACATGGACGCGAAGCCGCTCTTCTGGACCTCCCAGATCGACCTGGTGAGGGAAACATTGCCGTTTCGGTGGTGGTGGCCGTAGGTCTCGCCATCTGAGGCTACGTTCACCAACTGAGGGGACTCGTCTTCGGAAAACTTCTCGAGGAAGGTCTTGGACATCCGTGCCCCGTCTGAGAGCAGGTCCCCAAAGGCTATCCTGTTGGAAATCGCATCGTCGTAGAAGAAAATGGAGATTCCGAGTCCCGACGGCAGCCTGCAATGGTACGCCTGCTTGGTGTCTATCATCCCGCCCGAGACGTCCGTCCATCGCCCGTCCCCCTCTTTTCTGACGGCCAGCGCCTGGCGCGGGGACAGAATCGTGAACTTGATTCCCTCTTCTGCGAGCGCTTCGAGGGTGTCGGTGTCCACCGCCGTCTCGGGAAGCCACATCCCCTCGGGATACCGTTCGAACCTTCTCTGGAAGTCCCGTATCCCCCACCTGGTCTGAGTCCTGCGGTCGGCAGCGTTCGCTAGAGGCATTATCATGTGATTGTAGACTTGGGCCATGGCAGAGCCATGTCCCGAGAAGCTCGCGGCGCTCTCTCTGTCCGCTTCGACGATTCGGGCATGCAGCTCAGAGTAGTGTGATTCAATCCAACGGAGCAGGGTGGGGCCGAAGTCGAAGCTTATCTTCGCATAATTGTTGGCCATCTCGACAATCTTGCCGTCCTCGCCGACGAGGGGCGAGACCGAGTTCGGGCCGTAGCACTCGGACGCTATCCTCTCGTTCCAATCGTGGTAGGGGGCAGCCGAAGGTTCGCGTTCCACCTCCCGGGTCCAGGGGTTCTCGCGCGGAGGCTGGTAGAAATGACCATGGATGCAGACAAAATGCCGCAATCCGGCCGACGCCTCAATCACGAGAATTAAACCTTCGAATCACGCGGAATCTTTGACCGGTTGGAGAAAGAGGCACCCCAGCGGAGGAAGTGTTAGAGTGACGGAGTGGGGCCGCCCGTGGGAAGGGGAATCCTCCGCCTCTACTCTGCCGAGGTTCCCGACTCCGCTCCCGCCATAATCGGTTGCATCGCTGTTGAGTGATTCCCTCCACTCCCCGCCAACAGGGACCCCCACCTTGTACCCTCTTCTCGGCACGGGAGTGTTGTTGCAGACGACCAGAATCACCCCTGAGCCGTTAGCCGGGCGCCTGATGAAAGAAATCACGCTATTGTCCGAGTCTCTGAAGTCCACCCACTCAAAGCCAGCGGGGGCGAAGTCAAGCTCGTGCAGCGCAGGCTCGGCTCTTAGCAGCCGATTGAGGTCCCTGACCCATCTTTGGACGCCGGCGCTCGGGGGGTCGGCGAGGAGGCGCCAGTCCAGCGCCTTCTCGTGGTTCCACTCTTCTTTCTCGGCGAGCTCCCCTCCCATGAAGAGCAGCTTCTTCCCCGGGTGGCCGTACATGTACCCGAAGAGCAACCGGAGGTTCGCATACTTCTGCCACTCATCCCCTGGAAGTTTGTTCAGCAGGGACCCCTTGCCGTGGACGACCTCGTCGTGGGAGAGAGGGAGAATGAAGTTCTCTGAGAAGTAGTACCACATGCTGAAGGTCAGCTCGTCGTGGTGGTACTTTCGGTATACCGGGTCGGCACTGTAGTAGTGAAGGGTGTCGTGCATCCATCCCATGTCCCACTTCATCCCGAACCCGAGGCCCCCCAGGGGGGCCGGCCTGGAGACCATGGGCCAGGCAGTGGATTCTTCGGCCACTGTCTGAGCATCCGGGTATGCTGAGTAGACAGACTCGTTGAGGAACTTCAGAAGGGAGATTGCCTCCAGGTTTTCCCTCCCGCCGTGGACGTTCGCGACCCATTCTCCGGGCTGACGGGAGTAGTCGAGATAGAGCATCGACGAAACGGCATCACACCTCAGCCCGTCCGCGTGGAAGGCATCGAGCCAGAAGTGGGCTGCGCTCAGGAGGAAAGCACGGACCTCGTTTCTGCCGAAATCAAAGATGCAGCTCTTCCAGTCAGGGTGGAACCCCCGCCTGGGGTCGGCGTACTCAAAGAGGTGGGTCCCATCGAAGAAAGAGAGCCCGTGCTGGTCTTCGGGGAAGTGCGAGGGAACCCAGTCGAGGTAGACCCCAATCTCGTTTCTGTGGAGACGGTCGATAAGGTACATCGCGTCTTCAGGGGAGCCATACCTGCTAGTGGGTGCAAAGTACCCCGATGTCTGGTACCCCCAGGAGCCGTAGAAGGGGTGCTCCATCAGGGGGAGGAATTCGATGTGGGTGAAGCCCATGTCTGTGGCGTATGCGGCAAGCTGGTCCGCAGCCTCCCTGTACCCAAGCCAGCTCCCGTCCTCCTTCCTTCTCCACGACCCGAGATGGACCTCGTACATCGACATGGGGGACGACAGGGAGTTCTTTGGCCCCCGACCGGCCATCCAATCGCCGTCCCCCCAGGCGTACCCTCCCTCCCAGACAACGGACGCGGTCCGAGGCGGGACTTCCCAGCTCCTCGCGAAGGGGTCTCCCTTGTCTACGGTGTAATCGTTGAAGACGGAGACGATGTGGTACTTGTAGAGAGCCCCGGCACTGACCTGTGGAATGAAACCTTCCCAGAGACCGGAATAGTCTCTCCGTTTCGAAAGAGGATGGGCTGATCTATCCCAGCCGTTGAATTCTCCAATCACAGAGACTGTTTTGGCATTGGGTGCCCACACGCCGAACGAGGTTCCATGGACCCCATCCAAGTTCATCGGATGAGATCCAAGCTTCTCGTAGAGCCTCGTGTGCTTCCCCTCCATGAGTAGGTGAACGTCGTAGTCAGTCATCAGGCGGTGTTCCCAGACCTTTGCCGTTCTGTCTTCGGGCTGCTCCATGCTTCGATGCCAGCTTTTGCGCGCAGGGTGGGGACCGGTTTAAGGGTCTTCTCGCAACGTGCTTATGTTGCAACGCTGGGGGAGCCGCCCCAAGGAACGAATTCTAGGAACAGCTATATCTCCCGTTTTTCGATTTCTGTGTCATGGCCCGACCCTCGAAGGGCAAACTTCGCCTTTCGAACCTGTTCTCGAATTGCTATAAGCTAAGGGATGGCATTCCGGAATTCCGGCTGTTCATAGATGGAGAGTGGGTAAGGTCGCGAAGGGGGAGGATGCTCCCCGTGGACACTCCCATAGATGACAGTGTAATAGCGAGAGTCCAGGCCGCGAGCAAGGAGGACGTTGACAGGGCCATAGACGCTGCCTACAAGGCCAGGAGACTCATCAGAGACATCCCTGCCATAGACAGGATAGACATCCTGAACAGGGCCAGGCACATGATTGAGGACAAACGGGAGGACTTCGTCGGGACCCTTACCCTCGAGGCCGGGAAGACATCGAACACTGCCCTTGGGGAGGTCAGAGCGTCCCTTAACAGGATAAAGATGACGATGGAGGAAGCGAGGAGCATCTTCGGGGAGTACCTCCCCGGGGACTGGTCCGAGGACACCATGGCCAAGTTTGCCCTAGTGATCCATGAGCCTCTGGGGGTGGTGGCCTGTGTCTCACCGTTCAACTATCCCCTCTTCTCGGTGGTTGCGAAGGTCATCCCAGCCCTCGTGTCTGGAAACACGGTTGTAGTCAAGCCTGCGAGCGATGACCCCATAGTCGCCCTCCTGCTTGGGCGCGTACTCGAGGAAGCGGGGATCCCCCGCGGGGCCGTCAACGTGATCACGGGATCCGGCAGGGAGGTCGGGGATGAGCTCGTCGGCCATGATTACGTCCGGATGGTTACTCTTACGGGGAGTACCGAAGTCGGCAAGCATGTGGCTCAGCTGATTGGGATGAAGAAGAGGCACCTTGAGCTCGGAGGGAAGGGAGCAGCAATAGTTGCGGCCGATGCCGACCTCACCCTCGCCGCTTCGAAGGTGCTCGAGGGGTGCCTGAAGTACTCCGGCCAGAGGTGCGACGCCATCAGCAGGGTATTCGTTGACGAATCGGTAGCAGACAGGTTCGTTGAGCTGCTAATGGCTGGGATGGAGAACTGGAAGGTTGGGGACCCGCGGGACCCTACTATCAACATGGGACCCCTTATCAACCCTGATGCAGCCGAGAGAGTCCAAGGCCTGGTGGATGATGCGGTTGACAAAGGAGCTGTACTGCTGAAAGGTGGAACACACCATGATTCGTACTTCGAACCTACGCTCCTCGACATGGTGCCTGCAGATGCGGAAATCGCGACGGAGGAAACATTCGGCCCGGTCGTGACAGTTGCTAGGGCCAGGGGAGTGGATGATGCGATAGCGCGGACGAACGAGTCAAGGTACGGTCTTGACTCCTGCGTCTTCACTAACAATTTCTACACAGCGTGGAAGGTGGCCAAGGCGCTGGAAGAGGGAACCGTCTCTGTCAATGACGCCCCCGCCCACGGCGTCGGCTTCTTCCCGTTCGGCGGCAACAAGGATTCGGGGATCGGGAGGGAAGGGGTCGGGTACAGCATAGACGAGATGACTCGGATTAAGACCATCCAGTTCAACCTAGCCCCTGCTGGGCTCGGGAAGACGCGCCAGATCCCTAAGATGTAGAGAACTGCGTCTGAACCTAAATAGCTCACCCCAAGGGCGGCTAAATGTGCTTGGGCCAAGAGAAATCAGGAAGGTGGACAAACAGGGACTCTGGGAGGCCTACGCCAGGTGGCCTTCAGCTGTTCGGACGTCCCTGACACAGCCTCTGAGCCTCCCCCAGAGGCAGGACTTTGGCTCAGTAATCCTCGGGGGAATGGGAGGTTCCGGGAGCGCATGCGACATCTTGGCAGAATGGTCGAGGCCCATTATGAGGGTGCCCTTGACCGTCGTCAAAGAGTATCACCTCCCCGGATTCGCCGGGCCGAGGACTCTCGTCGTGGCCGTGAGCCTGTCAGGGGAGACCAAAGAGACGCTCAACCTCCTCCGTGAAGCAGTCGAAAGAGGGTGCTCCGTAGTGAGCGTCTCGTCAGGGGGAACCATGGAAAGGACGAGTGGCAAGCTTGGGGTCCCCTTCAACCGTGTCGAGAAACTGCTTGTAGCCAGGGCGTCGACCCCGGGGATGGTACTCGTGCCAGGGCGCATTCTTGCTGCGTTGGGGCTACTAGACGGCGAGAAGGAGTTTGAGATGGTTGAAGGGGCGGTAAGGAGTGCACTGGCAAGGAGCCTCCCATCGGTAACTTTCAGTCGAAACCCTTCCAAGAGGCTCGCGAGGACACTCTTCAGGCGGACGGCAGTCGTCTACGCGTCCCCTGGGGCCCTGTCCGCTGCCGTGCATTTCAAGAACTCGGTGAATGAGAACGCGAAGGTGCCCGTCCAGGTGGAGGCGTACCCGGAGCTCCTCCACAACGGGATCGAGACCTGGCGGGCCGCGAGGAGCAGGGCGGTGGTCCTCCTGAGAGGACCGAGGGAAGGGCCCGAGCTGGAAGAGAAGACGGCCAAGCTGAAGCGCATGTTGCAGGTAGTCGGCGTTCCAGTTGTCGAGTTCGTCCCAGAAGGGGGGGAGCTGGCGACCCTTCTAGGTTGGTGTCTGGCGCTTGACCTGGCTTCTGTCTACCTCGCGGTCCTTGAGAACATCGATCCCACACCGACCCCTATCCTAAGCAAGATGCGGAATGGGTGACTCTTACGAGAGGGCCATGGGCATGGCTCACGCTGAGTAACGGAGGAACCCTCTCCCCGATATCGACTCGGACTCGAAGAATTCGCAGAGAACAGGTAGGAGACAGGTCTACTCTTTGGACGAGACTGCCTTCCAATTCTTTGCTGAGCCCCAGGTAAGGAGGCCCAGGCCAACGAGCTGTGAAAAGTTGCCGTCTAGGGAGAAATACCCAACCAGCAGGTTGGCTTCATGCTTCTGGTTCATTTCAGCTTTCGGGGTCAGAGTCCAGAATTTAAGGCTGACGTCGGGAGAAACTCAGGAATATCGCCTAAATCGCGCATCAGGGATTCGTAGAGGACGGTTCCACCCTTTGGGAGGCGAGAATCGATTGCAGGGGCCCATCGGGGAAGGCAGCGTACCGGGAAGACCCTTATCTCCTATTTCTGGGCTGGGATAGGCTAGGAGGAGTCATAAGCGCGCTAGGCACTCTCTTACCGGCCAGAAGGACTTATTTCCTTCGAAGAACGTAGCTCCTTTGTGGATGGAGGGAGCCGGACGCAGGGCAGGGCGGCCGAGGGCTGGCTGGACTTGATGCTGGTCCAGTGCTCGTGTGCCTACTTCGGCTGGTCCTATGTCAAGTCCCAAAGACCCTCCCGATAGAAGTGGAAGCCGCGTCAAAACGTACTGAAGTAACGCGCGAGTGACCGGTCCCCGGTCCGAGGTCGACCAGTTCTACTTCGTCAGCAGTTTCCACGAGAGCACTATGCCGAGGATCGAGAGAAGCGCTGCGAAGCCAGCCAGCACGGTGAAGTCGACCCAGAGCGGGGCAAGGATGTTGTACCCTGCTGCAGCGGCCGAAGCCGACCCTGAGCCCAGGAGCATCTGCCTGACGCCGTCAACGGCATAGCTCACTGGATTGAATTTGACCACTGATTGCAGCCAGCTGGGCATTATCTTTACCGGGAGCATCGCGTTGCTGGCGAAAAGCAGAGGCAGGTTCAGCAGATTGATTACGGCCATTTGGGTCTGCCAGTCGCTCGACCTGAGCGCCAACATAACGAACAGCGACGAAAGCCCGAAGGTCATCAAGAACAGCATCACAAAGGAGCCGCCGACCGTTAAGATGCCGAAGTTCGCTGTGTCCATGCCAAGGGCCACCGCAATCACAAGCACTATAGCAGCCTGGATGAGTGACCGAATGACACTCTGTAAGACCTTGGCGGTCACTATGGCTCCCCTTCCGACGGGGGTGCTCAGGGCCTTGTTCATGAAACCGAACCTTCGGTCCCAGACCACCGACATGCCAGCGAACGCGGCCGTGAACATGATGATGAAGGCTAGCATCCCCGCACCCAGGTAAGAGAAGTAGCTGGTCGTCCCGAAGGTGCCGAGGTTAATGGTGTTCAGCTCCGCCTGGGTCACCCCCGGCTGGCTAGCGAAGATCCCTGTGATGTTGAACGCCTTGCCGAATAGGCCTAGCCAGACGACTGGCTGAACGAGGGAGATGAAGAGCTGTATCGGGTTCTTGTACCACTTCAGGAGGTCCCTGTTGGTGAGTGCCCAGAGTCCGTGAAGGGGACTCTTGTTGAGCTTCGGAGCCGCACGAAAGGCACGTTCCTCCTCCCTTTCCTTCTGCTCCTCTATGACCTCCTGCTGGGCGGTGACCGTGGACCTGGTGAGGTCTTCCGTCATTTGCCCATCGTCACCTTCGCGCCCTCATCATCGTCACTCTCTGCTTGAACGCGTCCATCTTGTTTGCCTCCTCTTCCCGGATGCTGCGCCCTGTAAACTCGAGGTATGCCTCGTCCAAGGAGGGCTTGGTCAAAGAAATCCTAGTCACGTGGAGCCCCTTCGACCTCACGAGGTCTATTATCTGGATGGACGACTCCTCCCCGACCTCTGACTTCACCCTGTATTCGTGGTCGCTCTTCTTGACATCCTTCACTAGTGGGAGCCCTTTGATGTCGTCCGAGATGTCAGGGCCTGTCTCCGCAACCCCCACAACAATCACGTCCCCACCTATGCTCGCCTTCAACTCGTCGGGGCTTCCTATCTTGATTATGTGTCCGTGATCGATGATTGCGATTCTGTCGCACAAGGAATCCGCCTCCTCCAGGTAGTGCGTGGTGAGAAAGAGTGTCATCCTGTATTCCTCCTTCAACATTCTGATGTAATCCCAGACCGCTGTTCTCGTCTGCACATCGAGCCCAAGGGTGGGCTCGTCAAGGAAGAGGAGCTTGGGATAGTTGATCAGGCCGCATGCCAGCTCCAGCCTGCGCCTCATCCCTCCGGAATAGGTGCTGACCTTCCTGTCGGCCGCGTCCTCGAGTTCAACAAGCTTGAGGAGCTCCATCGCGTGTGGCTTCGAATTGCTTCTCGGAATCCCGTAAAGGTCGGCACAGAGAAGTATGTTCTGGAGCCCTGTCAGATCTTCGTCTGCTGTATACTCCTGGGGGACCACTCCCACGGTCCTTCTAACCTCGGTGGCGTGTGTGTGGATGTCGAGCCCATCTACAGTCGCGCTGCCTCCGGAAGAGGTGAGGAGGGTGGTGAGCATGTTGATGGTTGTTGTCTTCCCTGCCCCGTTCGGACCGAGGAAGCCGAAGATCTCTCCCTCGCGGACCTCGAATGATACGCCGTCGACGGCCTTAAGCTGCCCAAAGGACTTTGATAGTCCCTCCACTTTGACAATCGATTGCTGGCTCATAACTCCCCGCTCAGTTTGGTCATCCTGTTCGCTAGCTCCCTAATAGATTTGGTGCTCTGGAGAAGTTCCGGGTTCTTCGATCGGGCAAGGTCCTCGAGGTAAGAGATGTTGCTGGATATGTCGCCCAGGATCCCTTCGACTGACTTGGGTCCGAATCCTTGCATCCGCGAGGGCCATTCTGCCTCCTCTCTGCCCTGCGGAGTTATCTCGTACCGCCCATCTGAGTCGCGCCGGCTTATCAGCCCCTCATCGGCTAGATGCTGAAGCATGGGATAAACCGACCCGGGAGAAGGTCTCCAGAACCCCCTGCTCCCCGACTCCATGGAGTCCATTATCTCGGCTCCGTTCATCGGTTGCCTGCCCACGAGTACCAGAATCCAGGTCCTTAGGCCCCTGTGACCTCTTCTGGACCAATCCAACCACATATCTGATTTCCGATAATCGGTTTAGCGATACTGCCATTTAAACTTGGTTGTCAAACATGCCATTTTTCTTGGTTTTGCTAAACACTTCTCTGGATGGTCCAACCTTGGAGCTCTTAAGACTCAGGCCCTATCGTCATAATCTCGAACCCGGCATTGCGAATCGCAACTTGCTGGCTCTCAGAGAAACCGGTCGACCCGCCAAAGCAAACATGAACGTACACCACCCTTCGGACAGAACCTTGGTTCAATAATTGACCGAACAGCCTGGCATAGCTCTTGAAGTACGGAACGACAGTTTTCCTGCCAGTCTTGACCTCGTAGACTGTCAGGGAAGACGGGTGAAAAAGATCCGAGACGAACCTTCGATTTGGAACGTGGAAAACAGCGTGTATGACTGTGCAAATTCCGTTGGTAAGAAGGAAATTCCTAGCTACGCATTCGCCCCATCTTCCTATTGCCCCAGGAGAACGCGTTTGGGGAATCCTGCAATCAACCAGTTTCCCAAAATTAGAGTCCTCGCGCCAATGGACCTTAGCAGGGGGAGCGAAATCGTTCACAAGGACATGCCGTGCGACGTTCTACTTATCATATCTCCCGCTCAGATGACTAACAGGCGAGAGTTGCGTGAAAGTAATGAACTGTCGCAATCAGGGATGCTTTTTCGGTCCAGATCGACGCTCTACGATTCAAGTCGACATGCTACCTCGTCATTGCTCGCCTGAAAACTGGGACGGCGATGGCGGTCATCACAATCCCGAAGGCTATCAGTATCATCAGTTCGGTAGAAATGTCGGGTATTCCCGCCCCAAGCACCATCACTCTTCGTAGGGCGTCCGTTGCGTAGGTGAGCGGAAGCACTTTCGAGATGTCCTGCATGTACCAGGGCATCTGCTGGATGGGGAAGAACACCCCGCTAAGGAACATCATAGGGAACATCAGGGTGGTCATGAGCATGGTAGCAGTCTGCTGGTCGCTCGTTATTGAGGTCAGGACTATCCCCAGGCCTACGAAGCTGAACACCCCGAGGAGAAGCAGCCCGAAAACGAGGAAGATGTCCCCCTGTATGGTAACGCCGAAGAGGGTTATCGCCAGGGCCATTAAGATAACCCCCTGAAGCAGCCCCCGGGCCGTCTGAGCCAGCGTCTTCCCGAGGATAATAGAGAGCCTGTTGATTGGTGCCACCATCATCCCGTCCATGGTCCCCACCTCCTTCTCCTGTGATATTGCCCCCGGAAGTCCAGTCATGACGCTCATCATGACCGTCATCGCCATGATGCCTGGGGCGACGAACTCGAAGTAGTTAGAGGAGCCTGGGATGACTCCCTGCGTCACCACCTTGAGAGGCTGCACTACGGCGAGAGCGACGCTGGGACTGACGGACGGGCTGAGCGCCATGACTTTCTGCTGGGCCATCACTGTGCTCATCTGATTGAACACAGCCGAGAGGAGGGTCTGAAGGGTGACCGACACCTGCGGGTTCGAGGTGTCAGTCATTATCGACACTGTCCCCTGTTCTCCGCTGAGCAGGCTTTCGGTGAAGTTGCTGGGGATGATTATTCCTCCTTCGAGGTCCCCCTTCTGAATCGAGTCCTTCAGCGCGGAGACGCTGGCAACTGTTGTGAGTTTGAACATGCTTGTTTTGTCGTTGATCTGCTGCAGGGCCGAGACGAAAGTCTGGCTGGCTATCGTCGAATTGTGGTATCCAGCGTCCGAGTTTACAACTCCGACCGGCAGGTTATTCCCTGAACTGGTATTGCTGGGATAGATGAATCCAATCATCCCCATCATGAAGAGAGGCATGACGATGAGGAGCACAAGGCCGAACTTGTTCCTGTAAAGCTCGACCATGTCCTTCCAGGCGATTCTGAAGCTGTGCGAAAGCATGTCTTTGATACCCACTTCTTTTCACCTGATTCTCCGAGGGCCGCCCATGAAACGCCGGTGTCGTTCGAGCGGAATCTTTCGGTCGGCACTGTCCCTGACTTCGTGACCTGTAAGGTGCAGGAAGACGTCTTCGAGTGTTGGTTGGACACTCTCCATGGATGCTATCTTTCCTCCATTTTTCCTTACGGTGTCGATAACGCTGTCGAAGGCGTCGTCCCCGCTCGCTATGATTTTGAGATGGGTGGAGTTATCCTGGGAGATTGAGTTCACATTTCCGAGTGTTCTTATGCCTTCGACCAAAGCAGGATTGAGGTTCGGTACATCCATGCTCAGGACGATATTGTTGGTACCCGATATGAGCCGCTTCAGGTTGGCCGACGTATCTAGGGCAACCACCTTGCCGTGATCGATGATGCCTATGCGGTCGCAAAGCATATCCGCGTCCACCATGGTGTGGGTCGTCACAATTATGGTGGCCCCCCTTTCCCTGTTGAGCTTCTTTACGAACTCCCTGATCTCCACCGACGATTGAGGGTCGAGGCCAAGCGTTGGCTCGTCCAGGAACAGCACCTGGGGCATGTTCAACAGAGCACGGATCACATTCATGCGTTGGCGCATCCCGGTCGAAAAGGTCCCCACGAGGGAATTCTTCCATTTTGTCAGCTGGACCAAATCCAAGAGTTCTTCGATCCTCGGATTCAGAGTGTCAGCAGGAATGTCGAAGAGGCTCCCGAAGAACCAGAGGTTTTCCCTTGCTGTGAGGCGATCGTACATGATCATCTTCTCGGAAACGATCCCCACCAACTTCCGGACTTCATTGTCCTGCTTCACGATATCGTAACCTCCTATGGAAGCGGTCCCCTCTGTTGGCCTAGCAAGTGTCGAAAGTACCCTCAGAGCGGTACTCTTCCCCGCCCCATTGGGACCAAGAAGTCCAAAAATCTCCCCTTTTTTCACCTCGAATGAGATGTCATCGACCGCCACGAAGTCCCCGAACTTCTTCTTCAGATGCTGCACTTTGATCATTGCATCTCCTTCTCGGACCAGTACAGGTGTGACCAATGCTGTCTTGCTCATGCCCTCCCCATCCTTCGTGCACCCCCCGCAGAAGCACTCTGTCGCTCCAACCTACGGCCATGCACCCTGATTGAATCGTCCGTGCGAGCCAGCTCCCTCTCCAGGTTTAGTCTGTATTGGCGAAGCGCGAACACCTTGTCCTCTTGGCTGAGCCCCGTCCTATCAGAGTCAAGGATTGTCCGAAGGATTTCCGTTTGGAACTCGAACAGGCTGAGCACGAACTTAACGAGGTCGTCTGGCTCCAGAAGATCGAGGAACAGGGAGCTCATCATCTTCCACCTTGCTGGATAAGACTTCATTACCTTCTTCGCAAACGATATCCTCCGAAGCCCCTGAGACGTGATCTCGTAGACCATCTGATTTGGACCAAACTCAACTGATTTCTTTGCCGAGAGGTCCCCTCGGTTCGCCAACTTCCGTAGTAGAGGATAAACGGCCCCCGGACCAGGGCGCCAGGCACCGTCGGTTCTCATTTCTATTTCCTTGATCAGGTCGTATCCACGCATCGGCCTCCGTGCGATACTCAGAAGCGAGTAGACCTCCAGTAGGCCTCTGGGGGCGCTGTGTGGGTGCAGCCCCTCCCCAATCGGAACTTTGGCCTCGGTCTGCCTCGCCATGCTGGGGGCCGACTCGAATAGAGTATATAATCGATATCCCAAATATTATCACGTTCGATAGTCTGCCTGGTGAGCGCAAATCCCCTGTGGTAGCTATCGAATGCGCATGGAAGGATGAATTCAACCTAAGAGACGTTTAAGTCGCGGACTCGACCCCCCGATGCTGCGATGACGCATCTCTGTCCTTACTGCAAGAAAAGCGAATTGTTGTTGGTAAGCGAGACGACAGACGCAGTAGGGAAAAAACGCCTCCGCTACAAATGCCCTCGCTGTGGAGCGACCTGGCCGTTCTAAAGAAGGCCTTGGTCTCGTCTCTGATTGAACAGGTCACGCACCTGAAGCATCTCGCGAAGATGGGTTGGAACCAATACGCATATGGTTGCCAGCGGGATGGGAATGCACACCGAACGAGGGCACTATCGATTCAAGACTTCACTATGTCGCGATTGGCCCCAGGAGCTTTCCACAGCAGGACGATTCCGGTCAGGGGAAGCGTGTAGTACCAGACGTATTCGTAGACTTGCCAGAGAGCCGCCTGAGGCTCGGCAGCAAGTGCTGAGAAGTATCCCGTCACCAAGGTGGGTTCGAAAAGAGCAACGCTGTTAAGCGCAGCGACGAAGAGCAACAGCAAACCAAGAGATTGGAGTATCTTCTTTCTGTTCATCACCACCCAAAAGGGGAGGATGAGCAAGGCCGCTGTCGGCTTGAAGGTGTCAAGGGCGAGGAAGAGCGAGCTAAGCGCATAGCCCTGGAGCTGGACTACCCCAAAGTTGATGGGGTCTTTCCTCATTGCGAAGTAGTACGAAAGGAGGCCGAGGCCAAGGATTGCGGTGTTCGTGTTCCCCCAGTAGTAGTCGGCGAAGAACACGGGCGATACCCACATCGCGGTCATCTGAGGCAACCAGAACTGAGGGAGGGTCTGGTTGGTGTAGATGACTTGGAAGGGCATGATGAAGATCATGAGCGAAAGAAAGAGCCTTGCCTTGGTCGAGGAGACGACCTTGATGACTCCCAAGCACCCGGCCACTAGGAGCACATAGGACAGTCCCTCCCACAACATTTTGGCGTCAGGCGGGTTAAATGACGACAGAGGGCTGAGGAGGGTCGCGAACATGGGAGCATACAGATAGCTTGCGCCGTACCAGAGCCACTTCGCCCAGTAAGGCGAGAATGTGCTGGTGTCCTGGTGAATGTACAACAGGGAAGGAGCGGAGAATACCTGCGAGGAAGCATGTAGCAGAACGTAGAAATCATAGGGTTGTTGCTGCTGGGAGAAGGCAAGTTGATTTGCCTGAACCATCACTATCAGGTTCAAGGAAGCGAAGATGAGGAAGGAGATAGATACTAGGAACGTGCCGGAACGATTGCTTCCCTTTCTATCGCCTTGGTCCCGCAAGTGTAGACGTCAGGCAGCAAGGGCGCATTATTGGGTATGCCGTAATGGGCGCCTCGTCATGATTAATCGGTTCGAAGGTGCGGTCGAAATAGCAGGAAATGAGCTCTTCTTCGCCTGTTGGAGCTCAATCTGAGTTATTCTTTTCCAGCCTGGCTGGGTTTCGCGACTAGGCTGGTGCGAATCCAAACGATCGTGGGAGGCGCCATGGGTGGGGCTTGATTGATGTATTGTAAGCGCGCCCAACCTCGGAAAGACTAACACTGAGTAGTCAGTTGAACCGGCCTAGAGAGGAACTCCGTGATGGCGGTTGTTGACTCTTCCACATCTTCTGCAAGAGCGTGGGCTGATCTTTCGAGGGTCACAAGTTTTGCGTTGGGTATAGCTTTGGCTAGGATTGAACCATTCTCAGGAGGTACCAGGATGTCTCGTTTGCCATTCAACACTAGAGTGGGAGCATTGATTCCTGACAGTCTGTCGAAGGTGCTGAAGCTCATTACTGCGCCCAGCTGGCGCTGGAAAGCTTCAGGTGAGATTGGGGCCTTTAAGATTCGCTGCGTCATGGACTCCACGTAGTCGGGGTTCTTGTCCATGAACTCCTTGGTTAGACAGATTGAAAGAGTGAGCCTGGCTTTCTCTTCTTCTGACGGAACGGTTCCACCGCGCACCAACGTGTTAAGCGTCTCTTCGGATGGCTGAACCGCCCTCTCGCCTCCACAGAAGGTTGAACAGAGGACCAATTTTTCGACGTTCTCCGGGTAGTTGAGGACCAGTTCCTGCGCTATCATTCCACCCATTGAAATCCC
>OCOJ01055581.1_pt1 | contig 25137 bp, 18 predicted proteins | sample 1539251 | NCBI WGS metagenome assembly OCOJ01 (sample SAMN01911457, study PRJEB22624) | soil metagenome | biome: Soil | place: Malaysia | collected 2012-04-30 | depth RA_metagenome m
CAAGCTCACCTCTGGCACGGTCAAGAGTGGCCTGGAACGGCCTTGGGTCGATTTCGAACAGCACTTGACCTTTGCCCACGACCGAACCCTCTTTGTAGTCCTGCCGAAGGAGGTAACCGGAAACCTGGGGCCGGATTTCGGCGTTGACGTAGCCGTCGAGTGTGGCCACCCATTCGCTGTACACGGCGACATCTTGCGTGACGGGGGCTGCAACCAACACGTCGGTCGGTGGCAGTTGAATTGTTTTGCTTGCACATCCGATAAGCCCTAAGGCCAAGAATACAAGGCCGATGAGTAGCAGGCTGAGCAACCCGTGCCCCGCGGCCGGGCCGCGTTTGTTCTCCCTCTGCAGTTCCTCGAGCAAATTCTTCGTAAATACGCCATTGCCGATCAATTGCACACCTTCTCTTGCCATGGTGTGCAGGAGCTTTTCTCCGGCTTCGTCGATGAGCGTTACGTCATTGAGGTCGACAACGCAGGTTCGCCGCTCGCGGGTCTGTTTCGCGGCAGTCCAGCTTTTCCTCAGCTCGCGCACCCAGGGCACCACAAGGCGGCCTTGCAGAGTCCATCGCATTTCCGTTGCAGTTTCCGCAATGTTGATCTTCAACACGATTTATTCTCCCGTCAGACTGCTGCTCGTGATGGCATTCGGATATCAGGAGCGCGATGCGCAGCCGGGTTCGCCCGGCAGCTGCGAATTAATTCCTCCTCGCCTCGGGATCTCGTTTCCCTCTTGCGTGTGAAACCCTTTCCGCATGTGGACCACGGTGCCCCCCTGCTCAAACCAGACCTCGTCCATCCAATGCCTCATGAAGAGGATGCCGCGCCCGTGCTCAGTCAGGAGGTTCTCGGCGGCCAGGGGATTTGGAACAGCGTTGAGGTCAAATCCTTGTCCTTGGTCTTTGACCACGATGTCGAGCTCGTTCTTTCGTTCGCTCCGGCAATGAATCTCGACCAGCTTGGCAGGGTCGAGACGGTTGCCGTGGACGACCGCATTGTAGAGAGCTTCTCGAAGTCCCAGTTCGAGCGGAAGGCTTTCGCCGGAAAGGCAATGGGCCTCTTGGACGAGCTGCATCAACCGATCCACCAGCGGCGTGATGGCTTTGGGTTCGCTCGGCATCCAGGCAGAGATGTCGAGCCACGGCTCCTGTGCGGCTTCCCAGTCCCTCTGCTCTGCTGTATCCAAAGGTTCGATCGCGCTTTCGGTTCGATCCATTACAAACGCCTTTCGAACAGGCTGGAAGCAAGGCTGGGGCCAAACGAGGCGCTGCCTCCGGGAGCGTCGAACTCACTGATTTGCAAGAGGGTTAGCGGACGTACCGAATCTCAACCTGGAAGGCTGTCCGCGTGGCACTGCCATCCGCTTGGCAGATTTGGGGTTTGCTGGCACTGGGAGAGAGCTTCGCGGCCGCAAAGGAAGAGCTAGGGGTGGACCGGAGTACAACCGCTTGCTGAATCGAAGCACGCGACCCATTCTCTCCACGCGAACGTCCCGTTCTTGTAGCTGCGGACGGGATCCGGGTCGGGTTGGGCGTTCTTCGAACTACAGCTAGTTGACGGAGCTTTCCTCGGACTCGTCGGTGGGGTCTTGCGGTATGCAGGCTACACGCTGAATGGTTACTCCCAGAATGTGACGATTGACGCGGGGCCCCCGGATATCTCCCTTTACAGTTCGCGAGTAGCTGCCGTAGCGGACTCCGGTGAGCCGAAAGTGGAGGGGCACTTCCTCCCGATACGGAACGCCGTCTTTGTTTACGCCTGCTACGGCAACCCGAGCGTCAATTTCGAGGCCCGCCCGCTCGGCTTTGTCCTTCTTGGCCTTGGGATCCGCAGTGACCGTTGTGAAAACCACGTAGTAGCTGTGATCGGAGTCCTCAGCTTGCACTTGAATGGTGGCGGTGGCGTCGGCGCATCCCTCCGGGGCGGCGGCGGCCGAGGGTGAAACGATCAGGGCAAGGATCACGCAGGGAATCCATATCCGCATTTCCAACTCCGTGGCTTGCTGAGAACGCCGAGGAATCGGCTCGGGCATCTCATTGAGTACCGGAGGGTGAGAAAAGCACTTCAGGGTCCAAACCATCGCTCCTGTCCAAGGAGCCGAAGTGCTGGATTCCTTGTGAGATAGCAAACGGCCAGTTTCATAGCCTGATGAGGCTGCAAGCGCGCAACTGCCATCCGCTGGAAAGCTCCTGCCAGTTTGCGGGCACTTGCCGAGTGTTCTGTCCTGCAGAGAGCTCGCAGCAGCCGGGCGCAGCCAGCGGCGCCCCACCATGGGGGAGAGCGCCGACGAATCGACCTCATCTCCGGGACACAACACTTGATAGAGCTGCCAGGATGGAACTTTCGCCACGGCGATGGATGAAGTTCGGGGGGGAAACGATTAGTCAAAGCGGTGTTTGATTCCGAGCTTACGCATCCTGATCTGGAAGGTTGAACGCTTCATTCCCAGAAGTGCCGCCGCCCCACGAGGACCGGCCACCACCCCATTGCATTGCGCCAGGGCTTTGAGGATTTGTTGACGCTCTGTCTCGTCCAAAACGGCGCGAAGTCCGCGGCCTGAAGCGGAATTCGGAGGAACCTCCCTTTGTTCCACGGGACTGAGCTTGGCAGCCATCAGGTCAGTGACATCGAGGTTGAGCTCCGGACCCGCCGAAAGGATTACGGCCCGCTCAATCACATTTTGGAGTTCTCGTATGTTCCCCGGCCAGTGATATCGGCACAGGGCATCCATGGTCGCGGAAGGAATGGAGTCGATTGCCTTTTGCATACGCCTGGCCAGTTGCTGGGTAAAGTGCCGCACAAGCAGCGGAATGTCGCCGGACCGTTCCCGCAGGGGTGGAACGTGCAGGGGAAAGACATTGATGCGGAAGAAGAGGTCTGACCGGAACTGCTGCTCGCTCACCATCGCTTCCAAGTCACGGTTCGTCGCGGCAATCAAGCGCGCATCCGTCTGGAGCGTGCGCGAGCTTCCCAGCCGTTCGAACTCCCTTTCTTGCAGCACGCGGAGCAGTTTGGTCTGCAATTCGAGCGGAATCTCCCCGATCTCGTCCAAAAAGATCGTGCCGCCATTGGCCACTTCGAAGCGCCCAATGCGCTGGGCGATCGCGCCCGTGAATGCGCCCTTTTCGTGTCCAAACAGCTCGCTTTCCAGCAGACCGGTGGGAATCGCGGCACAGTTCAGTTTGACGAATGCTTTCGTTTTCCGGGGACTCAACTCATGGATGGCGCGCGCGATGAGTTCCTTTCCCGTGCCCGTCTCTCCATAAATCAGCACCGTGGAATCGGTTGGCGCCACGATTTCCACCCGCTGCAAGACCTTGCGCAGAGCCGGGCTCTTACCGATGATCTGCGCAAAATTCATTTCCGAGCGGATTTCATCTTCCAAATACAGTTTTTCTTTCGCAAGCTGCTCCTTGAGTTCTCGAATCTCGCCATAGGCCAGGGAGTTTTCAATGGCGATGGCTATCTGCCCCCCCGCCTGGCTCAGGAACTCGACATCTTCGGGCCTGAAGGAACCTTCGGTCATCCGGGCGATCGCCAGCAGTCCGAGCGCTCGGCCCCGGTTCACAAGCGGTATCACGCAGTGGCTCTTCGTGCCCTCACCCACAATCATTTCATAGACCTCGGGAGGCAGTTCCTCAGGATCCGCTGTGTCTACGATGACCGGCTTCAATGTGGCCAGAGCTCGTCGCGCGGGGTCGTTCTCCCGCGGGCAGACGAGAAGCCCTTCCTTCACAAATCCCTTCCCCTGCGGAGAGTCAAAGGCGTAAATGCGAAATTTCCCTGGCTCTTCATCAGGCAATAAAATATCTACGAGATCCAGCTGCATGACCTCACGAATATTGGCGGAAATCGAGCGCAAGAGTTCACGGAGCTCCAGATTCGAGGTGATTCGGTTCGTCAGATCGAGGAGCAATTGGAGTTTCAGGCAGTTCTTCTCAGCTTGTATCGATGCCTTCTCAAAGGCTGAGCAACTCAACGCGTTATCGAAAGCCAGCGCAATTTGATCCGCCACAAGGGACAAGAATCGGATTTCGTCCGGCGAGTAGGTTTCGACGTGCTTGCTGCCTAAGGAAATTGCCCCTAATTTCCGGCGCGCTGTCGTCAAAGGAAGCGTGCAGATCAGACGGATTTGGCGTTTGTTTAAGATCGCGTGCAGCCGTTCATATCGCGGATCGAGTTGCTCGGCCGATGTCACGAAAGGCTGCTGATGTTGATAGACCCACGATATCAGCCCCTCGTCCGCCGGCAACTCCCAATCGAAAGTCAGGGTGGAGTGGTTTTCCTTATCGATAAGACGATGACGAAAGTTGTTGGAGTTCTGATCAAGAATGGAAACCCACAGGCAGTCAAATGGAACCACACGATACAATTCGTCGGCGAGGGTGCTCAAGGGGCCTTCAGGATTGCAGTTGACGCCCACTGCCTGAGAGACGCGAATGAGCGCTTCGTACCGCGAGGCGAGGTCAATTCCCGCTGGAACCTCAAGCTGCTTGTGCGCGATTGAACTCATCGCAGTTGTGTTCCTCGCTCGTCAGGACGAACGGCGCGGACGGCGCAGGCAGTGCTCCAGAACGAAGTTACACGGTCCGGCGACGAATGCCGTGACCCACGTCACATAACTAAGTGCCCTTGATGGCAAATCAGACCATGTGACAACCAGACCCCTCAGCCCCAGGGGACCCTAAACTACCACAGTGTGAGGCTTTAGGGCGAGGTAAGCTCGGACATCCTGGACCGGAGGCTGAAATGAAAGCCACACCTGCGATCCGCAGTGAGAGCAGCAAAGTTCGGCCATCCCCGATTGCCAACTAACCGGCCATGTGCCCGAAATGTGGCACATGACCCCGCAGCCGCCGGCCTTAGGAGCGGTCCAAGTAAGCCGGTAGATCTCTCGCAAAACGAGCTTTGAACCCTAGCTCAGCCCTCCTGTGCGCCTTGGAAGCAAGAATGCAAGGTCTTTTCTCGAGCGGGGTCAAACGTATGAGCGCCCGTACGCCGGTCCTGATCATCCTTGGGCTCGCTATTGTCAGCGGCCAGGCATCGGCGCAGTCCCTCGGCGCAGTTAAAGGCACTGTGAGTACGCGCCAAGCGGACGGTTCCGAAGCCCGCCTGCCCCGCGCACCGGTGGTTTTGCAGTGTGAGGGACAGGCCCCGCAATCCAAGGCAACTGATGACCAAGGCCAATACATTTTCGATGAACTGAAGCCCGCAAAGTGCACGCTGACGGCTTCTGCGCCGGGCTTCCTTCCCGAAACCCAGAGCATTGAGGTGACCGGCGGGACATCCCTGGAGGTGAACCTGCGATTAGCGCTGGAAGCCGTAGAATCCCGGGTGACTGTGACTGCCACTGTCCCGAATGGGGTGGACACCACAGCCACCGGCGCTGCGCCAACCGACCTGTCTCAGGCCACTCTGCAGTCCGCTCCTCTGGTTAGCGAAAGATTCCAAGACGCGCTTCCGCTGACGCCCGGAGTGGTGCGCGGCCCGGACGGATTGATCGACATCAAAGGAGCCCGGCCTGGCCAAAGCGGCACGCTGGTGGACGCAGCCAACGGGGTGGACCCGGTGACCGGCCAGGCCGCAGTCAGCCTGCCTCTTGAATCCGTGGAATCCGTCAAGGTGCTAACCAATCCATTCTCTTCGGAGTACGGCCGGTTCGCGGGCGGAGTCACGGAAGTGGAAACTCGCAGCGGCGACGAGAAATGGAGGTACCTGATTACGAATTTCTTTCCCCGCCCGCGCGTACGCGAAGGGAGCATCTGGGGCCTGGAGTCGATCACCCCGCGAGTGACGGTGGCAGGCCCGCTGGTTCCGGACAAATTATTCATTTTCCAGTCGTTTGATTACCGCTTTGTGCGTGTTCCGGTGGAATCGCTCCCGCCGCAGGCGCGTGATCAGCAGTTCGAGACCTTTGATTCCTCGACGCAGTTCGACTGGAACGCATCGCAGAATCAGCACTTCTCCGGCCTCGTTTTGATCTACCCGCAAAACTTGGAATACTTCAACCTGAATACATTCAATCCCGAGGGCACCACGGCGGATTTTCGCCAGCGCGGCTTTCAGGTGTCGCTCAGCGATAACCTGGTACTCGGGCAAAACGTTCTCCAATCGCACTTTTCCGCAAAACGGTACGATGTGCATGTTTTCCCTGCGAGCGGCGAGCCCGGGCCGCTCGAGCTGTATCCGGAGCAGAATTCCGGCGATTGGTACAATCGCCAAGACCGCAACAGTTGGACCTACCAATGGTCGCAGATCTATCGCCTCTCCGATATACAGGCGCTCGGCAAGCATTCCATCAGCCTGGGCTACGACTATGAGAACGCCCACTACGATGGCACGGTCGAAAATCAGCCCGTGCGCGTTGTGCGCGAGGATGGGACGCTGAGCCAATCCATCGCCTTCACTGGGCTCGGGAGCCTTTCCACGAATGCCCGCACCTCTGCATTTTTCGTGCAGGACCACTGGGCACCGGCGCAACGGATTGCCTTCGATCTTGGCGTGCGTCTGGACCACGACGGCGCTTCGGACCAGGCGCTCAATGCCGCTCCGCGTCTGGGATTCGTCATCGTTCCCACGCGCGACAACAAAACCGTGGTGCGCGGCGGCATAGGATTGTTCTACGACAAAATTCCGCTGGATGTGATCACGTTCAAGGAGTATCCGGCCGAAACCATCACCCAGTATGCGGCGGACGGGACGACGGTGATTCTTGGACCGGAAACATACGTCCACACCGTGGTGGCGCCGCACGGCCTCCGCGTGCCTTACAGCGTGGCTTGGAACCTCCAAGCCGACCGCGAATTGGGTCATGGGGTGATGATCCGATTCGGTTACGAGCAACGCCAGACGCACCGGGACTACTTGGTCGAGCCTGTTTCCACGCCCAGCCCCGCGCTGGACCTGCTCAACCACGGCGCGCAAGCCTACCGGGAATTCCAGGGCATGGTGCGCTGGAAGGCCTCGGAGCGGATGCTGATCCACGCCAGTTACGTGCGCTCGCGCGCCCGCGGCGATCTAAACACGTTCGGCCAGTTCTTCGAGAACCTCCCGATGCCCATTATCCGGCGGAATGAATATGGGCCACTGCCGTATGACGCGCCGAACCGCTTCCTCGCCTGGGGCGTCATCGGCTTNGCCCTGGAAAGTGGAGTTCTCTCCGCTGCTCGATGTCCACGACGGCTTCCCTTATTCCAAGGTGGACGATAACCTGAATTTTGTGGGGCCGCGCAATGAGGCAGGGCGTTTTCCCGCGTTTGCATCCCTCGACGTCAAATTCATGCGCCCCTTCCGGATCAAGGTGCGTGGCCACAAACCAACCCTATACGCCGGCATCAAGATCTTCAACGTGACCAACCACTTCAACCCCCGGGACATCCAGGACAATATCGCTTCTCCGAATTTTGAAGATTTTTATAACGGCGTGGGGCGGCAGTTCCGTGGCAAGTTTGAATTCAACTTCTAGAAGGCCCTGGGCGGCCAGACCACAGAGGAAGCACAAGCAAGCCCGCCGCGGCCCAGAGCAATGAACGCAGCTGCCGGACGATGCCCAGCGCCACTCCAACCCCTGCGGGAAGACCGAGTCCCGCCAGGATGAGAGCTGTGCCGCCTTCGAACACACCGATGTTTGCAGGAACGAGGGCACCGCTGATGCGCACCAATTTGGTGAGGGCCTCGACGGCCAGCGCGGCGCCATAGCCAAGCGGCTGCCCCAGCAGGAGCAGCGCGGTCCACACTTCAAACGCGCTCGCGCCATGCGCCAGCAAATCGAACAGTAGAATGCCACAGAAGTGCCGTTTGTGAAGATGATAGAAACCGGTCACCTGCTCGCCGGCCTGGGCGATTTCCTCCGCGTGCTTCGAGAACCATCCTCTCCAAGAAGCTGAATCCGGTCCGAGCCCGCTGAATGTTGCCAGCCAGCGCCGTGTGGACCGCCAGCGGCGGGCAAATCCGACAGCAACGACAATGCTCACCGCGCCCATGATGGTGATCGCAGTCCACAGCGCTGGCCGGAGCCTGTGGTCAATGGGCCCGCTCCGAACCAGCCAGAAAGCTCCCGCCAAAAAGAACAACGCCGCCGAAAGTTGATAAAGCACGACATCGAGGACCACGGAGGATGCCGCTCGCGCCGCGGAGACGCGTTCAGAGTACAGAATTCCTTTGGCGGACTCGCCAAATACGGCGCCAGCCAGCGCGAGAAATTTGATGGCTTCACTCACCAGCAGAATCACGTACATTTCCGGAAAGGAAAAGCCGGCACGGTCCGCGCCCATGGCCCATTGGCAGGCCACGCTTCGAACGGCGTGACGCACGGCGGCGATGGCCAGGAGGAAAACCATTCCCCAGCCGACATGCTTCAAGGAGTCGAGGAGCAGCGCCGGCCCAGTGTGCCAGACCAGCCACGCCCAGAGGGCTACCCCAGCCGCCAGCGTGATTGCTCGGAGCCTTCTCACATTACGAAAAATAGCAGAGGCAAGGGCGTGAAAACCTTATGCTTGATTGCTTGGCAAGTTTTCGAGTATGCGCAAGGCACCGGCCATCCGCAATAATAGCGCCGTCATCGGTCGCCCACGCAGGAGCCTTCAGCCGCTCCAACCGCACACCAAGACGAGGTTCCGGAGGAGAGCACGTGGGTCGAAGGAGCGCCTTGGCTCTCACTCAGTTGGTAGTCTGCGTAGTCGATGGTGGTCACGGCGCGCCCATGGAACCGCACCTGGGTCAAAGTGTGGTTACTCGCCAGCAGCCAAAAATCGCCAACCTTGCGATAGTCAATTTCGATGGAAACCTTTTTGGTCCACCAGGACGGAATCTTGGCGGGTTCGCCCACCATCCGGGCGATGGCGAAATCCTTGGCGTCCACCCAGATTCGCCCGCGAAAAAGAAACTTGTTCGATTTTCGCGGCGCAACGTCGAGGAGATAGAAATCGCCGCGGGGATCCTGTTCCCTTCCCACGAGATGAAACTCATAATTATCCGGCTGCATGGCAGTGGAGCGACGGTTTTCCTCGCTCGTCGCCTCCTGTTCCGCCTCGATCAGTTTCTTCAGTACATGCTTGCGAAGCACCTCTGAACCGCTCTCCGATACGATCGTGAATTCCTTCTTATCCGGCGAGGTGTATGACATTTTCACAGTCAGAACTGCGTGCCGGTCTCCGAACCCGTGGTAATGGCACTGATAGGTGCGAAAAGAGCTGTATCCTCGCAAGGCCTCGGCGCGTACCAGATTCCGCTTCGTCATTTCGGCTACTACCTGTTCCGCAGTGAGTGAGGGGACGGACTCCTGCGCGAAGCAGTTCGCAGTCCAAAGCCCGGAGAGGATCCCCAGGCTTGTCCACGCCAAAATGCGCAATTGGCGTTCCAGTATCATAGAAGATATTTTGGAATTATTGTTACCTAACAACCGTAGCTCCGAGCGCCGCTTTTGAGGTCTTCGATGCTGCTCCCGACTGGGCGGAAAAAGGGCCCCCTGCACTCACGGCCGTGGCCGGGGGGATCCCCAGCGGAGCGGACAGACAGTACTGGAAACAGTATACCTGAGCCGTGGACACGTCACCCTGGAAGATGTCGCGGTAGGGCATGTGGGCGCGATTCAACAGGTCATGCAAGCCCTCGGTCTCGAAGTAGCGCCGCGCATCCTGAGCGAGCAAGAAATCGCCGTCCCGTGGCACATAGTCGCTTTTATAGAGGGACACTACTTGAATGTCCGTACGCCCCAGACGCCGGAGGTAATAATTTACCGTCATGGGATTGGAAGCAGCTAACCGCGCGCCGCGCGGCGCCTCGGCCGCGACTGTTTGCACTGCCTCCCGCGTCCCCAAATCGTAGATCTCATCGGGCGAAAAAAATCTAGCAGCGTTCGCCCGGCCGCCCCCCAGTGCGTTCAAATAGAGCGAGTCGAAAGGTGCCCAGTGGAGCGCTTCGCTAAAAGGCCAAACCAACAGCAACCCCGTGGCAAAGGCCAGGCCTAACCGCGCCACAGGCACGTTCCGTGCTCGCCCCAATCGGTCATAGAGTTTTTCACAGGCATAGCCGCCGGTGAGAAAAACAAATGGCAGGACGCTTTGGGCATACCGGATCCACTTCCCACCAACGACTGAAAGCCCCAGCAAATAGATCAGGACAAGATCGCGAAAGTAGATAGACGCCAGCGTTCTGCGGTCTCGCAGAAGCAGAGCGGCCCCTGCCAGGAAAGCTGCCAGGACAGGAAGCGGCGTCTTTCCAGCCAGAGCCCAAAGATAAAAGTACCAAGGTATTCCGAACGGGGTGAATGAGAGAACGTTTAAATAGACCCGGCCATCAAAGTTGTAACCAGTGTGAACCAGGGACTTTTCCGCGGCGTAGTGCAGCATGCCCGTCAGATTCCTCTGGGAAAGGATCACCGGATTGGCTAGTACAAAGAAAATGGCTATCATTGCCAACATTCGCCAGATGGATCGGCCTACAGGCCGCCGGTCGAGACCGCAGTGTCCGGCTACATGCCACACGAGGGCATTCAGGCCGAATAAATAGATTACGTATTTCGACGCCAGCGCGAGTCCAAAACACGCCCCACTTGCATCAAGCCATCTTCGAAACCGCGTCGCGTCCGCAGCCCGCTTAGCGCGCGCGTAACAATAGAACGCCAATAGGCTGAAGAAGGTCAGGGCAGTGTCCTCTTTCAAGACCCGGTTCAATGCGATTGGTAAAGGCGTAAAAGCCCAGAAGAACGCCGCCGCACCAGCGCCCAGGGGACCCATCATTTCGCGGCCGAGCAGATAAAGCACCCAAGTGGTCGCCGCCCCCAAGAGCAGATTGGGAAGCCGCAGCCATCCCTCTTCGCTTGCCACCGGCCAGGAATGCTGCGAAGCAACACGGTTCCAGCGCTCGCCCAGTTCAAAGCTGCCCCAGGCCAGCACTTTCATTAGCATGGGGTGCTCGCCATTGACGCCGACGAAGTGACCCTGCTTGTATTGCTGGATGGCCTCCCACTTGGCGGCCTCGTCCTCAGCTAACGAAACTGATCCCACGCGATATGCCCGGATGAGGAATGCGCCCATGGTAAGCATGAGCAAGAACGCGATCTCGACACGCCTCTGGAATGCGAGGTTCATCGCTCAGTTGGGGCACTCAAGTCTTGGCTGACGGGCACCGCCCCATGGCCCAGATCGCACTCCAAGTGCCATTTACACGGGGTCGGAGAATTTGCGCATCTCATTTATTGTTAATCACTTACGCAAAGACGTGAACCGCAGATCGACCCCATCCCTCGGAAGTTACTGCCAAATCTATGGCAAGTGGTCGGCTTTCTGGCAGGTCGATCTGGCACCAAGGCGACGCCAGGGAGGTAGTAAGCACACCGGATACCCTCGCGCGAGGTAAATCCGCTTCTCTTCCAGTCGATGGAGGCGGCTTCCATGTGGGGTCTGAAAATATAGGTTAAACGGCGAAAACATACGTAGGTACCGTCTCTCTTAGTCTCCCCTGCGCGTGCTCAGTCGCCGGCGTGGCATCGCTAGAGGAACTCGATGAACTGAGCCGATATCGACACCCATTCTCGCCACTGACTGCCATCAGAAATGCCTCGCTGATACGGAGCGCAGCCTCGTAGCGCTTGGTTTTCGGCCCGGCCGGCATAGGTGCGGCTGCGCTCATGCCTGTTTACAGAGAATTTGCGCCCTGACTTTCCAAGCATAATATACCCAATGATGACTCATCCATTAGCTTGCTTGGGATTCCGTCGCGCTCTTTACGGTTCGGCAAGAGTTGCACATTAAGTAGCACGGAAGCTTCCGAACGTGCCCGAAAACGCCGATCAAGGCCGGTGAGCATGCCCGTAAAGCACTGAGAAGACACAGGCCGATTCCGGAGCCCTCGATTCCTAAACCGCGGGTCGGGAGCTCGACTCTCCCCAGGCCCACCAGCCTTCGCTCGCGAAGCGAGAGAAGGCTGCCGCGCCGTAGCCCACAGGGCGAAGGCGGGCTCTGCATCGCGCGCTTCGGCTCGGTGGGTCAGTCTCTACTTCAATTGAGCTTTCGGACCGTGGGACACGATACAGGCGCAGGCTGTCGCGCTGGAGCCTCAAGAACCAGTCTCATAAATGCCTCGCGAGGATTACGAGGCAACCGAGTTGGACCATCGCGAGGTAGTTAGCCTCATCGTACTCCCAGCGTGTCACGAGGCGACGGAAGTTATGCAGCCAGGCAAACATCCGTTCGATCTTCCAGCGACGGCAGTAGCGCCGCAGTTCTCGACCGTCTTGGGTCTTCGTTCGACGCGTCGGATTGTGGGGAGCGATCAGTCGAATGCCATGCTTTTGCCGCAGGTACCGGTCCAGACCGTCGCTGTCATAGGCTCGGTCGCCGATCATGCGCTCCGGTTTGGCGCGCGTGAAGCGCTGCGCGACGGTGGCTTCGACGAGTTGGGTTTCATGTGGCGAAGCGCTGGCGATGCCACAGGCGACAGGAAGACCATGGCGGTCTGCGATCGCCATGATTTTGCTGCCTTTGCCGCGGCGAGTTGGGCCGACAGCAGCGCCCCCTTTTTCGCCGAACTGAAGGTGGCGTCGATGAATGTCTCCGACAGGTCGATCTTGCCGCGGTCGCGCAAATCCTCGGCCAGTCGGGCCAGCACCCGGAGGAGCAACCCGGAGCGCTGCCACTGTTGGAAACGTCGATGACAGGTTTGATAGGGCGGATACTTCGGCGGCAGTTCGCGCCACTGGGCTCCGGTGCGCAGGATCCACAGGACGCCACTGAGCACCGCGCGGGTGTCGCGCCACGGCCGTCCCCGCCCATCGGCCCGTCGTGGAGGAGGGAAGAGCGGTTCGAGAACCGCCCACTGGGCGTCGGTCAGGTCCATGCTCTGGATGTGCCGTCTCGCGGGCTAACATTCAACCCCCCCCAATGGGTTGAAGGTGTTTATGAGACAACTTGGCTCTGTTGACTTCCTCCAGAAAAGGTAGCGATGCCTCAGGCGATACAAATNCGCCTGAGGCATCGCTACCTTTTCTGGAGGAAGTCAACAGAGCCAGACAACTTCTAGAGCGATGGCGCGCACTACCGCACTGCTGCTTGGTTCAACACCACGCCGAGAAGACGGTCTCTGGGAAATTCGCGGGCAGCGAGCTGGGCGGCTTTGCGCGGCGTAACGCCCGTCTGGATCACCAGCAGCACCCCATCGCAGCAGTCCGCTACCAGCCGGGCGTCAGGGATTTCGCCGCCGGCGGGAGTATCCACAAGAATCCAATCGAAAAGCGGCGTCAATTGTTCCAGCAGCTTCTTCAGTTTTCCGCCGGCGAGCAAATCGCCGGGGTTTGCGGCCGGCTTCCCGCCGGGAATGAAGAATAGATTCTCCTGCGGGCTGCGTTGCAGGATCTGTTCCTCTGTTGCCGCGCCGCGAAGGTACTCGTTGAGCCCCGGCTCTGCCGGCGCGCCCAGCAGGGTGGGCAGGCGAGAGCGCCGCAAGTCCGCATCCAACAGCAGAATCCTGCGGTCGTGCTGCCGGGCGAACGCGTACGCCAGGTTGGCGGCGACGAAGGTCTTTCCTTCCGAAGGACTGGAACTGGAAATCACCACGCTCTTCAGCGTGCGCCGGGTGCGCATCTCGGTGAGCTGTGAGCGCAGATTGCGGAGCTGCTCCGTGGCAATTGTCCGCCGGGCGCCTCCCAAAAACAGCAATTCGCTGGAATCTCCATGCCATAAAGGACGCCTGCAGATCTCCAGCAGCGCGGCACTGGAGGCAGAGACGGCACGGAGCGGCTGCGCCACCGGGACGGAAGAGGAGGCATACGCGGCAGCGATGGCGGCCGCGGGACTGCAGGGGGTAGTCCCGCCCGGAGCAGAGCGCGAGGCCGAAGCAGGAACCGCTGGCGGGGTCAATGCCTCCGTCGAGGAGGGCGCGGGCGCCCTGCCCTTCTCCTGTTCCGCGCGCCTCAGCGCATCGCGAATCCGGCTCACGGTGGAATCTGCTTCCTTTCGCGGTCTACTGGACTCCCGGGAATCCAAGCTGCTGTTATTCCGGGAGCCGGCACGGAATGCCCGGTTGCGAAATCTGCCTCTGCCCTCCGTGGCACAGCCACAGGCAGATCCCTCATGGCGCTCGGGATGGCAGCATGGGCGCTAACTTGGGCGCCGCAAGCGGTCCACGAGCGTGGCCAGGTTCTGCAACGCTTCCATCAGGCTGGCATTCTCGCCCGCTGGTTCCGGGTTCACCGGCTGGGCAACGGGATCAATCTGGTGCAGGTCGAATTCCCGGGCGACTTCGTCGATGGTAACCGCTTCCACGGGCCGCTTCTGGTCCACGAATGCGCTGATCAGCGCGTGCTCGCAGAGCATGTTGATCACGCGGGGAATGCCGCGCGAGTAGCGGTGCAACGCCTCAATCGCCTCCGTGGAGAAAATTTCCGGCCCCGTTGCGCCGGCCACGCGCAGCCGCTCATGGATGTAGCCGGTGGTTTCCTCCAGGGTCAGCGGATAGGTCTTGCAGCGCAGGGTGATGCGCTGGCGGAGCTGGCGCAGCTCGGGCTGGCTCAGCTTCTGGTCCAGCTCCGGCTGCCCGGAGAGGACGATCTGCAGCAGCTTCTCGGTGGCCGTTTCGAGATTGGTGAGCAGGCGGATTTCCTCGAGCACCTGCGGGGAGAGGTTCTGCGCCTCGTCCACGATGAGCACGGCGGTCTCGCCCGCGCGGTAGCGTTCGAGCAGCCACTGGTTCAGCCGGATCAGCACCTGGCTCTTCAGCTTGATGTCGCAGGGGATGCCGAAATCCGCCATCATGAAGTCCAGGAACTGGGTAACGTTCAGCCGCGAATTGAAAACAAATGCGGTGGCCAGATTTTCCTGGTGCAGCCAGTCGAGAAGTTTATTGAGCAGCGTCGTCTTGCCCGTGCCCACTTCCCCGGTCAGGGTGATAAAGCCCTTGCGCGCCTGGATGCCGTAAGTGAGCACGGCAAAGGCTTCTTCCGTGTGCCGGGTGTTGAACAGAAACCGCGGATCGGGATTCACGTTGAACGGGTTTTCTCGAAGCCCGAAGAATTTCTTGTACATGGCTTTCGCGCCGTGGCCTCAGACGTCCGCCAGAATGCGTTCCTCTCTCGTTCCGCCGCCGCCCTTGCGGCCGGTTCCCCGCGCTTCCTCTTTGGCTCTGCCGGCCCGCACGCCGGTTGTGGGAATCACGGCCAGAGTAGGGAGCCGGAGATACCGCTCCACGTCCGCCTCCGTCCACCTGGTCTTGCTGCTCCACGCGCCGGCCAGAATCGCCAGGGCGGCTGCCATCAATCCGCCCGCCCCGCCCCCGAGCGTGAACCGCACCGGATCGGGATAGGAGGGCTTCGCCGGAAGGCTGGGCGGCTCCGTGATTCGCAATGCCGGTTCGCTCCGGCCTTGCGTAGCCTGGCCCGTGGCCCCCAGAGATGTTTGCTCTCCCGCCAGGGCTTCGTAATCGGCCTCCGCCGTATTGTAGCTGGTCGTCAGCAACTCATACTCTCTTGCCAGTGCTGCGTCCGCCGCCTGGCGTGAACCTGCCGCCTGAATCTCCTGTTCCAGCCGTTGCCGCTCGCGCGTTTTTTCTTCGATGGTGCGGTCCAGCTGGAGAAGCTGCGCGCGCGTCTCCGCAATCTGCGCCGGCTCCGCCTGCGGAGCGGCCCCGGAACCCTGCTTCGTTGCCGCCGTGGCCCTTGCCGCATCCAGCTTTTTGCGCAGTCGCGCGATATCGTTCTTCAATTTCACCACATCCGGATGGCTGGGCGTATAGCGCGTTTCGAGTTCCGCCTGCTCCGCCTGCTTCGCGGCCAGCTCTTGCTCCAGTGGCCGCGTGTCCGCGACGGGTGCGCGCCGCCAGGCGGCGAGTTGCTGTTGCAGCAAAGCTTCGGTGAGCCGTTTGTTTTCTTCGGCGCGGCTGAGGGCGGCCTTCGCGTCTTCAAGCTGCGCGTTTTTCTCCATCAAACCTTCTTCTGCCGCGGCCTGGCTCGCCACATCCAGTTGGCCCGCGTGTCGCCGCTTGAACTCCGCCAACCGGGCGCCCTGCTGTTCCCACTTCCGCTTTGCATTCTGCACCTGGGCGCTGCGGGTCCCGGTCGCTGCTGCGGCTTCCTTGTTGCCGCCGCGGCTTTCCTCCATCAGGAGAGAAACAATGTTTGCGCAAACCGTCTGGGCAAGTCTGGCGTCTCCGGCGGAAAACGACACTGTGACGCTGCGAGGACTCCGCTCCACAACCAGATGCCGCCGCATCTCTGCCGGCGGCGCATTGAACCCGGACCGCGCGGCCACGGCGGCGAGCCGGTCCGGAGTCAATGCCTGCTCGAAGAGCAGGGCTGGCGTGGGCGTGGCCGCCGGTATTTCGCCCGTCGGGCTTGCCACGGGCGCGCGCTCAGTCCCTGTCCATTCCAGGGCGGCCGAAGAGGCGTAGGTTGCCGGAAGCACGCGCGCCAGGACGTATCCCGTCAGACTCCCCAAAAGCATGCAGGCCACGGCCCCGCTCAATTTTCTCCGCCATGCAACAGAGTCGCGCACTGCTGGGCACTCCCTCTCAAGCGGTCGGGTGGTGATTCCGCCTCCCGGCTTCGCCAGTTCACTCGAACTTCAACGGCCGCGTGGACCAGTTCAGGACAAGCCCGGCCGTTTGGATGAGCGCGATGGGCCCGCAGGCCAAGCCGTTCACGCACATGGTTGTGGTTCCCGTTTGGCGGCTCGCATTGTAGTTGAAGCTCAGACTGGAATAGCGCCCCAAGGTCCGGCTCAGATTGGCGCCCCCGAACCACGTATTGAACACCTGGTTCGGCGTGGTGGCGAGGCCCGGCGTGGTCTGTTGCAGGGTCGTGTTGCGAGCGAAGCCGCCGGTCACACTCCCGGACCATGCCCGGCCAAAAGTGCGGGTGAGGGCTGCAGTGACTTGGTCCGTGAATGTACCGACAAAGTAGCCGGAGCCGCCGGATGTCCCATGGTTGTACGCCAGAGAGAGGCTCCCGCGCCTCGTCCGGTAATCCAGAATGCTGTTCAAGGACCAACTCACCAGCGTGGAGCCTCCCGGCACGGTCGTCTGCCCCGCAGGCGGAGAGAAGCGGGCAATCAAAGGACCCGCCAGCACGGAGAGGTGCAAACGGCCAGTGAGGATTCTTCTGAACCCCACTTGAATCGTCTGGGAACTGAACCCGGGAATACCGGAGGTGTAATCGTACCGCGAGTAAGTATAGTTGAAGCTGAGTGTGTCGCGGCGGGTGAGCGCCTTGTCGTAGCCGAATTGCCCGGCGACGTCGCGGGAATCCAGGAGACTGGAACCGAAGAAATGCAGGAATCCCACTGTGGCGGAGCCGCTCAGCGAGGATCCCGCCCCGAGGTCGTACTGCGCCTGGAAAGCCGAGGTGCTCGATAACTGCGACACGTTGGGCGCGGCGATCGTTTGCGTGGGCGGCAGCGTCGAACCGAGGCTGGTTCCACCGCCGATGCCCGGCAGGCCGGGGTAGCCGCCCCCGGTGTAGCCGAGCCCGCCGAGCAGAAATGCCGAGGAGGGAAGATACGAAAAATTCTCGGCAAACAGAATCGTCCAGCGCCGCGCGGCAATTTTTTCCTTCACGCCAAGCTGCTGGATCACGCCGTTATCCACTGTTCCCTGGTCGTAGATCAGCCCTTCACTCGAATAGTCCAGCGTTAAGGTGGAACTGGGCTTCAACCACTGCAGAGAGATGCCGCCCGTAATCGTGGTGACCGCGTCTGATTGGCTCGCGCCGTTGGTCTGGGCGTAACCCGGATTCGAGTTGTACAACTCCCCTACGGAGAGCCGCGGCACATAGTAACTGCGCCCCAGGCCGGCCCCTTCCAAACGGTACTGTTCCACCCCGCCCACCGGCCCCGGCGGGGACTGCTGGGGCGCCTCGGTTTGCTGCGTGCTGTCCGCGGCCTGTCCCGCGGACGGTGCAGGCTCCTGCTGCGCGGCCGCGGTGGAGACCAGCAGGAATGCGCTGGCTCCGGCGGAGAGCAGCCGCATCCGAGCGCGCGTCGGCGTGGGTGACATCTCGAGCTACTTCCCTTAGGGAACCACGATGGTGTCGCCGGGCTTCAGTTCCATGTTTTGTTCCTGGTTTTGCCCTTTAATCACCGCTTTGTAATTGAAAGGATGCCGCACCTGCTTCCCGCCTTCGTTGCGAAGCACGTAAATCGCCTTCTGGTTGGCAAACTGCGTGAACGTGCCGGCGCTGGCCAGGGCTTGCAGCACGGTCATGCCGCGCGTCAGGGGATAAGGGCCTGGCTTCGACACCTCGCCCAGGACGTAGAATCGCTGGCTATTGGCGGCGGTGACGATGACCGTCACTTCCGGGTCGGACATGTATTTCTTCAATCCCTCGCGGATCGATGCGGCCAGTTGCTGGGGGGTCAGTCCTTCGGCCTGTACATCATTCAGCAGCGGCAAGGAGATCTTTCCGTCCGGCCGGACCGGGACCGACCGGCTTACTTCCGGTTCCTTCCATACATTCACAGTCAAAACATCTTCGGCGCCGATCTTATAATTCGGATTGGCATTTGCTTCCTTTGCCTGGGCCGTGACCGCTGTTTCGGCAGCACCCTCGGGTTTCTGGCCGGCCTTCTCGTCCGGTTTGGCCGTTCCGCCCTGCTGCGCAGCGGCAGCCACCGCCGCGCAGAGAAACACCAGCAAAGCCAGCCGCTGTCCAAGAGTTTGCATGGTCTCCTCCTCGCTGGCGGAAATGCAGTGCCGCCGGAACTCCAGATGAATCCGTGTTACCAAATCCGGAAACAAGAGGAACTCCGGTAAATGCTGGAGCCCCCTTTCCAGCTCGGAGACGGGGAAGCACCTTGGAGGCCAGCGCTGCGCGCAGGTAGGGATTGGGATAATCCCTCTATCTGACGGAAAAATCGTCAGTTGCCGGCAACTCGCGCACTCTCCAGTCGGCTCTTCCGCGGCTCTTTGAATCTGGAATTTTACCACTAAGTGGAATCACTGTGCGCCTCCTGCCGGCCCATTGTCTAAACCTGCATCCCTCGGTCCGGGCTCTTCTCCGCGGAACGTTGGCCGTGGTGCGATCCAGGACGATGCGCCATCTGCAACCGTCAGCGTCTCCGCAGGTCACGCGTGTGTTTCGAAGCCGGTTGCTGTTCCGATGCGCCGTTCACGCAGCCTGGGCGCAACTTCTGGCTCAATCTGCTAACCTCTGGGGCAGGAAAAACGCGAAGCGTCTTCTGATGGGAGTCTCGGGTTGGGAGGCTCAGAATGACCGGCGGCTCTGCGCTGACGCTGCGCCACTGCCCGGCGCGCCCGAAATCGAGGACGGACGAATGACCCGAACGAAGAAACCCGGCGGCTTCGCCGGCCTGTGCGCGATGGGAATCCTGCTGGCCATCGCCGGCGGCTGCATATCCGGCTGCTCCCGCGACCCGAATGTCCGCAAGCAGAAGTATCTGGAGAGCGGCAACAGTTATCTGGCCAAGGCAAAATATCGCGAGGCCGCCATCGAATACCAGAACGCCCTCCAAGTGGACGCGGAATTCCTTCCCGCGCACGTGCAGTTGGCCGAAGCGCTCCTGAAGCTCGGCGCGCTTCCTCAGGCGGCACACGAGCTCGCCAAAGTTGTGCAACTCGATCCCAAGAATGTGAAGGCGCACCTGGAGCTGGGAAACCTGTTGCTCGCCGCTCGGTCCTTCCAAGCCGCCCAGGAGCATGCCCAGGCGGTGCTGGCGCTCGATGCGAACAACGTCGAGGCCCATATTCTGCTGGCTAACGCCGAGGCCGGCCAGGGAAATTTGCCCGGCGCGCTCGAGGAAATGCAGAAGGCCATCACTCTGAATCCCACCCGCGCCCCAACTTACCTGAACCTGGCGATCCTGGAGGCGCGCGCCGGGCAATCCGCGGAAGCCGAGCAGAATTTCCAGAAAGCACTGGAACTGGACCCGAAGTCCCTTCCCGCGATGCTGGCTCTGGGCAGCTTCTACCAGCAGCAGCAGCGCTATTCCGATGCGGAGCAGGAATTCCGCCAGGCCATGAAGCTGGAGCCCGCTAATCCGCTCCCGGTGATCTCCCTGGCGCGCCTGCTGGTGGCCCAGGGGAAGCGCGAGGATGCCGAGCAAGTGGTAAAGGATGCCAAGCAGAACATGCGCGACAATCCCAGCGGGTATCGCCTGCTCGGGCAATTCTACTTGAGCCTCGGGGACCTGCCGCGCGCCACCCAGGAATTTGCGTCGCTGGTCCAAGAGCATCCCAAGGACCAGCAATTGATGAGCGAATATATCCAACTTCTCATCCAGGGAAACCGCCTGGAGGAAGCTGCGAAGCTCAATGATTCGATCTTGAAAGGCGATCCAAAGGATGTCCCGGCTCTGGAGGCCAGTGGCGAGATCCTGTTGCGCCAGGGCAAGCCCCAGGAAGCCGTCCACCCGTTGGAAACAGCCGCGGCCGCGGCCCCGGATAATGCAGGGGTGCTCTACAGTCTGGGGCTGGCTTACGCGCAAACCGGGAAGTTATTGCAGGCGGAACAGAGCTGGCGCCATGCCGCGCGGGTGCGTCCGGACCTGGCTCCCGCCCACCAGGCATTGGCCGAACTGGCGATGCGCAAGGACGACCCCGCACTGCTGCTCACGAGCGCCGAGGCCCTGATCCGCATCCAGCCCTCTTCCTCAGGCGGCTACGTGCTGCGCGCGCTTGCCAAGATGGCGCAGAAAGACCAGGCCGGGGCGGAAACAGATTTGAAGACTGCGATGACCCTTGCTCCGGATGATCCCGCGCCTTACGCGCGCCTGGCTTCTCTGCGCGTGCTCCAGAAGCGGTATCCCGATGCGGAGAAACTCTACGAGCAGGCGCTGGATAAGGCGCCCGACTCCCTGGATGCACTGCGTGGCCTGGTTCGGCTCGCCTTGGCCCAGAAGCAACAGCAGAAAGCCGTGGCCCGCGTGCAGCAGCAGATTGTCCGCTCGCCCAAGAACGCGGGCTTCCTGGTCCTGCTCGGCCAGCTTTACGCCAACCAGAAGCAATTCGACCAAGCCGAAACGGCTTTGACCCAGGCCACCACTCTGGACCCCAACAATTTGGACGCGTTTCTGCTCCTCGCGCAGGTGGAGATTGCGCGCGGCTCCGTGGACCGCGCGGTGCAAAACTACCAGCAGGTGATCCAGAAGAATCCGTCGGATGTGCGGCCCTACGTGCTGCTGGGCATGCTCGAGGAGTCGCGGAAGAATCCCGCGCAGGCGCGGCAGTATTACGAGAAGGCCCTGCAGTTGCAGCCCGATTATCCCCTGGCCGCCAACAATCTGGCCTATTTGTTGCTGCAAACCGGCGGCAACACCGACGTCGCGCTCAGCCTGGCGCAAAAGGCGCGACAGGCGCTGCCCAAATCGCCGAATATCGCGGATACACTGGCCTGGGCCTATTACGCCAAAGGCGCCTATGGCTCCGCCATCGAGCTGCTCAAAGAAGCCCTGGAAGCCTCTCCGGACAATCCCGAATACCACTACCACATCGGCATGGCCTATCAGAAAACCAACGACGCCGTGCACGCCCGCGAAGAGTTGCGCCGCGCCCTGGAGATCAATCCCAACTTCGCCCACGCGCAGGATGCCCGCCAGGCGCTGAGCACGCTCGGCGGCTGAGGCTGCCCGCTAGTGCTGCGTCCCAGAAGTTCTTTGCATTTCTCTTTAGGAGGTGGCGGCTTCAGCCGCCACGTAAAGGGCCTGAAATGAATCGGGCTTTAGCCCGCCCGGAGGAACGAAAGGCCCCTGAACCCTTCAAGAGGCTGTCCTTCTCAGATTACCCGCTCAATCGGCATGGCTCCCTCCTCGCCTTTGTCCGAAGAGATGAAGATATCCCTGACCGTACCAGCGCTTCAACCCTTCAACACCTGGAAAGACCTCACACGTAGGAACGACGTGTAAGGCACCTTCGTTTCATAACTCCGCGGTAAACTTTTGCAGTGGTATCATCACACGGCGCGCTGCCGTGGGGAAAAAACAAGGAACGAAGACCAGGCCACCCGCCCAGCATTTCATGCTCTACGCTGGTTCCACCCCAGGACATCTTGGTCTTCCTTTGTAGCAACAGCGATCAAAGGACAAGATGTAAGTCAACGCGGCGAATAAAACGACCTACTTTTTGGGCTGAGGCGGATAGTTCTTGAAAAGCTTGGCCATAGCCTTTTGCAGGTTCGCGTAATTCTTATCCGGGTCTTTCTTGAGGTCGATGGTCTTGCTGGCATCACCGCGCCAGATCAACTGCTTCTTTCCCGGGTCGAACACGTTTACCGCGAGCGTGCCAACAGGAATAGTTGAGGTCTGGCCCTGCACTGTGTTGAAGCCGCCCCAGGCTCCCCACGCCCATGGCCCGCCACCCGTGCCCCAGAGGTTCACTTCCTTTTCCTCTTTGATGACGGCCTGGTAGCCGATGTAAAGGTCCGCGTCTTTTTCGACCTTGGTAAGCCCCTTTAGTGCGAGCTGTTCATCAACAGCCCGTTTGATGGCTTGGTCGATCAACTGATCCGGGGCTGAGCTGCCGGGGATGTCAACCCATTGATACGTCTTGTAAGCCGCAAAGTTAGTTCCCGGAGCATAGTTGTAATGAACATCCTGCGCGTAGGCGCAAGCGGCCAAAAACAAGAAAGCTAGCAGGAACGTCAACCGGTTCACGACTCTCATCGCAATTCCTTTCTGTAATCAGCAGTGCTCGAATATATCAAGCATCTGAGTGCCCAATGAATCCCCGCCTGGATCGTCCCTTCAAGTACTTCTTGGGAAAGAAGATAAGCGGGCCCCGGCGATCCTTTCTCATCAGCGAGAGCCCGGTTCCGGGCGCGTGCCGCCCGCATGCGGTCAGAACCAGTGCCAATCCAGTGAGTTCCGCCTACAACCCCCAGAACGGTTGTTCCTGGCCGTTGTAAATCAGGCAATCTGTAATGTCCTGGAGAATGGGAAAGAGGCAAAACAGGCAGTGCGATGGCGGCTCAGCGAGGATTTTGATGCCTTGGACAAACTAGTCGCCTGTCGTGCTAAGCCGGGGCTTCGCAAGCGATATGTGCTGCCGCACCCGATTGAAGCCGCCCAAGCATTGCCTGCACGTACGAGCGAACATGAGAATCTGTGACCTAAGGCCTCACCGAGAGCCGAAACGGCCGCAACTTCGGGTTGCGGTTCATATATTCACAGGCGATGTGAGGACAGCCGACCGACAGAAGTCAGCACGAGCAGCCCCCGGTCGTTACCTGCCAGAATCACTGACAAAGGGTGAGCGGGAGTGTTAGATTTGCTTTGTCATCTCCCCTTTGAGTGCCTTCGGAGCTTTTGGTGTCTGCTGGGGGAGGGCCTGGTTCGTTTTTGCTTCTCCTAGGGTCTTGTGCCCGCGAGCGGGATCACGGTCTTTCGGTCGTGGCATAGACCACAAGCGGACGTTGTCCGAACTCAGACTGTAATTCTTACAGTCGAAAAAAATGGCTCCTCGCCGACTACATCAGTTTCGTTGCAACCGGCTCCGAACCGCGATCGCGGCCACTTTGGGGTCTTCTCTCGCCTGGATTTTGTTAATGGCGGGCACGGCCCGGGCCCTTGAGCCAGACAAACGCATCACCCAGTACATTCACACCTCTTGGCGGATACAAGATGGTTCCGCGCCTGCGGCGGACATGCTCTGCATCGCGCAGACGTCAGACGGTTTTCTCTGGTTCGTAACTAATAGCGGCTTCTACAGATTCGACGGTGTTCAGTTTGTTCCCGGGATTCTTCCCGCTGATGCTCCGACCACCAGGATAATGAATATTTCCGCGGACCACTCCGGCGGGCTCTGGGTAATATTGCGAAATGAAATTATCCACTTGAAAGGGGGAATCGTCGGTTCTCATTTCGAGCTTAGAGGGGTTCAATCGACTCAAAATGTCAGTGTCGATTCTGACGGTTCGCTCTGGGTCGTGCGAGGCTCCATGTCGAGTTTAGACGCGCCCCTATGCCATGTGACCGATCAGGCCCTCAAGTGTTTCGGTAGAGATGATGGGATACCCATTGCCCCAATCAATTCTCTGTTGAGTGATGGCAAAGGCGGTTTTTGGCTGGGAGGACCTACGGCCCTTGTCCATTGGCATGCTGGCATCTCAGAGAAGTACCCGAGCAGAGGTCAAATAGTGAGCCTTGTACCGGATGCCGACGGGTCTTTATGGGTCGGCATGCTCGCGGAAGGCCCGGGGCGGGGGCTTGCAAAATGGAAACAGGGAATCATCAAACCGTTCGTGACCTCCAGCTTCGACGGAAGCAGAGTCGCCGTCACGCGCATGATCTCGGACCGCCAGGGCAACCTTTGGGTTGGCACCGAGTCAAAAGGGGTGTTTCGAATTCATGGAAATGTTGTGGAGCATTACGGGCGTTTGGATGGCTTGTCCAGCGATACGGTGTGGACTCTTTTTGAAGACAGAGAAGGGATTGTCTGGGCTGCGACTTCGAACGGGCTGGACAGCTTTCGCGATGCTGCCGTGACTACGTTCTCGGCATTGGAAGGTTTACCAAAAGATGCTGCGGTCGGCATTCTGGCCGGTAAAGACGGGGCAATCTGGGTCGCCAATTCCGGATCGCTGGATCGCATTAAGAACGGGATGGTCTCGTCCATTCGCAGGAGCGACGGTCTTCCGGGGGATCAAGTCGCCTCCTTATTTGAAGACCACGCCGGGAACATGTGGGTGGGAGTAGATGACGGACTGTATTTGCTCAAGGATGGGCGATTCCGTCGCCTCCCCGAACCGGATCACCAGCCGCTTGGAATGGTGGTTGGAATAACGGAAGACATTGATGGAAACATTTGGGCAGAGTGCTCCGGCAAGCCACGGAAGCTGGTGCGTATCCGCGATTTTCGGGTGCAAGAACAATTTGTCGAGTCACAAGTTCCACCCGGACATAGCCTCGCAGCCGACCCGAAAGGAGGAATCTGGATCGGCACGGTAGACGGAGACATCGCGCGGTTCCGCAACGGCAGTCTGGAAAAAAAATATCCGGTAAACCTGACTGGAGAATCGGTCGCCGATTTGATTCTTGCTCGGGCAGACGGGTCAGTGCTCGCGGGTTCCACGGACGGGCTCTTCGGGCTGCGCAACGGCAAGCCGCAAAGGTTGACGAAGAAAAACGGTCTCCCCTGCAATGGAATCTACTCCTTTGTTGAGGACAAAAACAAACAGTGGTGGCTCTCCACTGAGTGTGG
>OCOJ01032934.1_pt7 | contig 25122 bp, 34 predicted proteins | sample 1539251 | NCBI WGS metagenome assembly OCOJ01 (sample SAMN01911457, study PRJEB22624) | soil metagenome | biome: Soil | place: Malaysia | collected 2012-04-30 | depth RA_metagenome m
CCGTGAGAGCGCGCTAGGAGGACTTTGCGTCCAGACGCTGACTTCCGCCCTGCTATATACCACGCCAGCCTTCCAAGTCTCATATGATCCCGGGGATCGGACCAGCTCTTCAGGACGTGGGCAATTTGCTGCTCTCTGTCTCACTGACAGTTCCAGTCTCTCAGTTGTCTCTCATCGCCTGGGCGGTCCTCGCTATCGGTGGCGCAATCGGCTCCAGGACCGCGTTCAATACGCCTGAACAATCTGCATCGGGCTTTTCAAAAATGTCTATTCAATAACCGAGGGGAGAATACTTCACGCAATGATCGACGGGATACGGCGGAAGTTCGCCAGGTCCATCGACAGAGACCCCTGGGACACCGAACAGGNAGTTCGATTCAGAGGTCGAAGACAACGAAGTTGCGGATTCTTCAGAGCTCTCGACGGATGCCGCTGTGATTGCGGCAGCGACCCAACTCACCCCTCCCTCGGCGACAAACGACGTTGACAGCGGGGAGTACTTCAAGAACATCCTCAAGACCGCAATTCAGAACGGTGGGAAGTACGGTGGGCACGAGATACCGGTACCGTGGCTCCGCATGATCCTGGCAGGGCTCGAGTGGAGGCATATCGACCCAGAGACTATGTGGTACGGGGTCGAGGCTGGGGCGCCCGGTGAACCACCGATGCCGGAGATGCCTGAGTTCGACGTCCTCTTCCCTTCGGAGAAGGAAGTTCCCACTTGGAGTGGGATAAGATAGCAGACGCCCACCCCTTCTATTCTCGTTGACCGGGGCTAGGCGAACGCTTAACAGAGAACTGGGTGTTCGCCCGTGACGTGAGGAGCAGCTACCCGCTTACAATCGGTTCACTACTCAGGCAGCCGGTCTACAGGAATAGCACGGGTGAGATAGTATACGGAAAAACGCGCTATACCTGGACAGAACTGCACGACAGGGTGAACGGGCTCGCGGCAGGTCTGGCCGACATGGGGGTGAGACCAGGCTCCGTGGTGGCAGTCGTGGACGTCGACACCAACAGGTACCTCGAGGCCTACTATGCCGTCCCAATGATGGGGGCTGTCCTCCACACGGTGAATGTCAGGCTGCCTCCGGAACAGATCGGGTACACCATGGGCCATGCCGACGATGAATTCGTGATGGTGAGGGACGACTTCCTTCCCCTCGCCACCAAGATAATCCCTCAGCTGAAGTCGCTCAAGGGAGTCGTGACCATGAGCGATTCCGGAAGTGCGCCGGTGGCTCCCTTTCCCAACACGCGCTACTACGAAGACGTCCTTTCACCCGAGTCGCACTTCGACTTCCCAGCCGTCGACGAAGGCGCCCAAGCGTCCCTCTTCTACACTTCTGGCACAACTGGAATGCCGAAGGGCGTCTACTTCAGCCACCGTCAGCTGGTGCTGCACACCATCGCCCTTGCGGCGGGGATCGCCGACAGCCCCGCCCGGATGACCTCCGACGACGTGATAATGCCCCTCGTGCCGTTCTTCCACGTCCACGGCTGGGGGTTCCCATACCTCGCGGGGATGTGGGGGATGAAGTTCGTCTTGGTGGGCAAGTATGACCCCAAGAACATACTGGAGAACCTCCAGAGAGAAAAGGTCACCATATCCGACATGGTCCCCACCGTCCTCAACTTGGTCCTGAACCATCCTGAAGCGGGGAACTACAGGGAGGCGCTTTCACATTGGAAGGTGATCATAGGTGGAGCGGCGCTCCCCAAGGAGCTCGCGCTGGCCGCGAGGCGTCTGGGCATGACAGTCATGGCTGGGTACGGGATGAGCGAGACGGGCCCGGTGCTGACCCTCGGGACCCCGCGCGACGACGTCAGGTCCTTGCCGGAGAGCGAACAGCTCGACAGAATCCTCCTCCAAGCTGGGCTCCCGATCCCTCTCGTGCAGATCAGGGTCGTAGACCAGGACATGAAAGACGTCCCCCGAGACGGCAAGACCCTCGGGGAGATAGTCGTCCGCGCTCCATGGCTGACAGAGGGCTACTACAAGGACCCCGAGAAGAGCGAGGCGCTCTGGGCCGGGGGGTGGCTNCCACACCAACGACCTAGCGGCCCAGGACGAACAGGGCGTCGTCATGATCAGGGACAGGATGAAGGACGTGGTGAAGAGCGGAGGGGAGTGGATTTCCACACTGCTCCTCGAGGACCTCCTCACGCGTCACCCTGCAGTGCTGGAGGCGGCAGTGGTGGGCGCCAAGGACGACAAATGGGGAGAAAGGCCGATCGGAGTTGTCTGCTTGAAGGCAGGAACGAGCGCCTCGGAGGACGAGCTCAAGGCCCACCTCGGCCTGTACGTGGACCAGGGCAAAATCACGAAAATATGGCTCCCCGAANAGGGTCATCATCAGCGAGGCTCCCCTCCCGAAGACTAGCACTGGGAAGCTCGACAAGAAGCCACTGCGAGAGAAATACTCGGGCATACTCACAGGACAGTGACCAAGTGGCCGAGATTGACGTCGCAAAGCTGAGGTCAGAGTACAGGGGGCCGCACGAGCTGCTGGAGACATCCGACGGGAAGACACTTTTCATCAGGGCGTGGAAGGCGAACGAAGAAGCACACGCTAGCATTTTGATTTTCCACGGCATAACGGGCTACAGCGGCCCCTATGGACCGCTCATAGCAGAGCACCTCTCAGCCTCCGGCTATGACGTCTTCGGCCTCGACCTGAGAGGGCACGGACTTTCAGACGGGCGGAGGGGGGACTACCCGAACAGAGCCCTCTTCGTCGAAGACCTCGATTCGGCTGTTTCCCTCGTGAAATCGAAATCCCGCAAACTCGTCCTCCTGGGTCACAGCCTTGGTGCCTTGGCCGCCATCGCGGCTGTCAACAGCAAGCCCGAGTCGGTTGACGGCCTTGTCCTCCTCAGCGTCGCGAGGAAGATCAGGACGGGGGTCTACCCCAAGCCCAGCACCGGAGCCCTCCTCAAGATTTTGGCGGGGGTAGCCGTCTTCAGGGGTACGCCGGTGATTGAATACCGCCGCGCCNGGACAGCTCGGCTTGGACGACCCTCTCTTCGACTTCAAGTACTCGGCGAGGTTCTACACCGTCCTCTACGGTGTAGGTGCGCTTGCTGTGACACGGATGATGAGGACGGGACTTGTCGAATCTCCCAACTTGAGATTCAACAGAAAACTGGCCGTACCACTCATCCTGGGGGTTGGCGACCAGGACGAGCTGTTCACTCCCGAAGCAGTAAAGGAGTTCACCGACGAGATAGACTGCGACGACAAGATTTGCTTCGTCGCCCAGGGCGCCCATCACGCATCATGGCCCAAGGACTCCTGGGGCCCCCTCGACGAATGGCTGAGAAGCAGGTTTTGAACCGAGAGTAGCGCGACGAGACTTCAAAGGGTTTAACAGGTTCAAGCTGCGTAATGGGTTTGTAATTTGGCGATTGACCTCTCCCAGCTTGCTCTCACCCTCAGCGCCATAAGCTCCGTCGCCGTGGTGGCAGGCGCCATCTTCGTCATCTTCCAGCTAAGACAGAACGCGAAGCTCATCAACGCCACCATCCAGGAAACGAAAGCAGGCATCGCCTTTTCAATGATCGAACGGATAATAGACGACGACTTCGTGAGACGCAGGAAGCACATGTACGACACGGTGGAGAAATACGGAAAGAACAACTGGGAGGGGTTTGTTGACTCAATGGACGACCTCGAGGCACGCAACTACGCCTACATGTACGAACTCTTCGGGCAGATGGTCAAGGACGGAATCGTCGAGAAGGAGACTGTGATGAATGCCCTGAAGTGGATCGTCGTCATTGACTGGAGGAAGATGGAGCCGATGATTGCTTTCCTCAACAAGGAGTACAGGCTGAAGGGGAATCCTTGGGGGAACTTTGAATGGCTGGCAAAGGAGACGGAGAGGTACCTGGACCAGCAGGGGCTCGGTAGAGGCGAACCGCCAGGCGAGGGTCAACCGTAGAGGCATGGCGCTCATAACTTTCGGTGGAAAGTCAGCAGAGCAGGTCCTTTCAGGGAAGAAGACGGTCACATTCCGCAAGTGGCCCACGGCTCGGGTGAAGGTCGGCGAGGTCTACGACGCCGCAAGGATGGGCTATCCGCCAAAGAAGTTCGCCAAAGTGAAGATCACTGGTCTGCGCAGAATCAAACTGAGGGATATCGACGACAAGCTCGCGAAGAGAGACAGCGCAGCCGAGGCAGATGAGCCGAGGGCCTACTGGTCAAGGCAGGGATTCAAGGCCGACGACGAACTCTGGCTGGTCGAGTTCGAGCTAGTCTAACGCCTGACCCACGTCACCAGGATAGCCGCCAGCCACATCAGCATCCTGAGTGAGAAGCCGGTCACCAGGACCCCTCCCAGGTCCACCTTCCCAAAGACCGGCAGTGCGGAGGCAAGGAAGATTCCCGAGGCGACGAACCAGAGCGTCGACTCCGACTTCAGGCTCGCTAGCATCTCGTCTGGAACGAGGCGCTTCTCCTCGTCAGCCAGGGCTAGTGTGAACACTCCCATGATTAACATCATCGCCCCAAGGTCCACGCCGTAGGAGGCAGAGGCGGTCTCGAAGAGTTGGACGATGGAGGACAGGGGCGTGGATGCAGGGAGGCCGTTTGCCAGGCGAAGGGTGTTGAAGATGTATGGTTCCAGCGAGACCGTGAACAGGAGGATGACGTTCAGCAGCATCGTGGTCTTCGTCTCCACCGGAAGGGCTGACATTATCCGCGTGTACCGAATCCAAACCGTGATCAGAACGAGGAAGTTGAACGCGAAGGTCACCACGTCCTTGTCGAACCCGCCGCTCGTAGTGGTAGGGTTGCTGACCAACGCGAAGGCGCCTATCGACAGGGCGAGGCCGAAGATCAGGTCGGAAAGCGATTCTATCCTGGGTCTGGGTTTGGCCCTCTCTTCCAAGCTTCGGCCCATCCGCCCGCCCGGACGGATATAATCTTGCCAGCAGCTAGAACTCCATCGTCCGTCTATAAAGGAGGAACCCCGCGAACATGAGCCCCACGGATAGGGCGCCCAAATAGGCGAACTGAGCCAGGTTTAGCGGCCCCGTCTGCAGGGCGGCGTTGAAGCTCCCGGGGAGCTCGCGGAATATCATCAGCGCCCAGGTCATGGGGTTGAAGGTCGAGAGCGCGGCAACGAAGGAGGGCATTGTCCCCGAAGGGTAAAACTGGGTGCTGAAGAATGAAAGGTACACCTGGACCGTGCTCCTCACGGTTGCGAAGAGCTCCAGGCTGTTGGCCATTGAGGCCACGGCCACCGAGAGCCCTGCCACTGCCCCCGAGTAGACGAGCATTATCAANNNNACAAGGCCACAAGGAAGTACGGGAAGGAAAGCCCGTAGAGGAGGGCTACGACTATGGTCCCAGGAAGGGTCGTCGCCAAGGTCCTCAGCATGCCCGAGAAGAGCCTGGAAAAGGCGAAGACGTTCTTCCTCACAGGGAGAGTAAGGAGGTACTGTTGCGTGTCCTGGATTATCCTCTCCCTCCAGACGTCTCTCCCTGACTGGAACGCGGCCACTGTCGCGGTGATGAGGTTGGCCCCCGGAGCTATGTAGAGGAAGTAGCTGAACCCCAAGTTCCTTATCAGATTGTTGAGGCTCAGCCCAGACACGCCGAGGTCTATCATGAAATTCACGAACATGNATTACGATCATGTATCTGTCTGCGAAGAAGATCCGGAAATCCCGCTCGATTACTGCGGCCGCCTTAATCGAACTTCCCACCCTCTATCTTCCTGAACAAGAAGGCGCTCCCCAGGCCGAAGAAGACCCCGACGAAGAGAAGCAGGATTACCCAATCGTAGACGCCCGAGGAGTAGGATGCAGGGAGTATGATGGCCCTGACGAGGTCAGACGCCGAAGTTACCGGGGAGTTGGCCGCCACCGGCTGGAGCGCCGTCGGCATATACAGCAGCGGATAGATGGCCGCGCTGACCCTCACCGTGGCCAGCTCCGCCAAGGCTATGGTAATATCAAACCTGTTTGCATTCCGTATCAGCATGGCCAGCGTGATCGAGAGCCCCGAAATCCCCGTGGCGAGTATGAAGATCACAAGGAGGGACCCGACAATCCCCACCGGGGAGAAGTATCCGTCGAGGTAGGCCACGAGGAGCATCATCGGAGTGACATAGATCAGGCCTCGGACTGCGCCGCCAAGGGCCCTCCCGAGGACGAAGAGAGAGTGGCCGAAGGGGAGGCTGAGGAGGTAGTCCAGCAGCCCAAGCTCCTCCTCCTCGAAGAGGTCCTCGCCGATTATGAAGGCGATGGATGTTATGGTCGAGACGACCGCGCCCACTGAGTAGAAGTCGAAGTAGTTGAAAGGAAGAGAAGACGCGAGCTTGCTCACCAACACCGCGAAGACGAAGAGCTGGATGAGGAAGAAGATGGTCCTGTTGATGAGGATGAAAGGCGACTTTATGAGAGTCCTCAGGTCACGTTCGACCAGCAGTCGGACCACCCGGAGCGTCGACGATCTCTCGCTCACGAGAGCTTCATCCCCGTGTAGTACAGGAAGACATCCTCCAGTGAAGGCTCCTTCAGGTTCACGCTCTGCACCTTTCCTCCCTTCGCGGTCACCACGTTGATCATGTGAGGGAGGAGCCCCCTTCCATTGCTCAGCACTATCTTCAGAACGTCCCCCTCGAACCTCGCCTCCTTCACCTCTTCCGCCTTCGAGACCTCCCCAACGAGTTCTGGGACAACTGCATCGAGCTTCAGCTCGATGACGTCCCTCCCTCGCAGTGAACCCTTCAGCCTCGCCGGCTCCCCCACCTGGACCATCTCCCCCCTGCTCATTATCCCCACCCGGTCTGACATCCTGTCGGCCTCGTCCATCATGTTTGTCGCCAGGAGCACTGTCGAGCCCTCGTCCCTGAGCTCGTCAATCATGTCCCACACCATCAGCCTCGACGGTACGTCGAGGAAGGCTGTCGGCTCGTCGAATACGGCTATCTTCGGCCTTTGGACAAAGACCTTTGCATTCTCAATCTTCTTCTTCGTCCCGCCGCTCAGGGTCCATGTCCTCTTCCTCGCTTCCCCCGTCAGCCCGAACTTCGCCAGAACCTCGTCAATGCGCCTGTCTCTCGTCTGCTTGTCCAGGCCCGTGACCTTCGCGTGCCAGTCTAGTATCTCCCTCGCGGTGAGTATCCTGTCGTACTTCGGGTCCTGGAAGCTAATGCCGATGAGGGACTTTACGCGGTCGGGTTCTGCGCTCGCAAGGTGGCCGTCGACGATCACGTCCCCCTTCGTCGGCCTGTAGACCGTCGCCATCGTCATGATGAGAGTCGTCTTCCCAGCGCCGTTCGGCCCCAGGAGGCCGAAGATTTCCCGGTCGCGTATCTCGCAGGTGACGTCCTTCACCGCGTCGACGTTCTTGAAGCTCTTCGTGACNGTCCTTGAATTCTATCAATGCGAGCCGTCCGAGGCAGGCCACCTAGGGGGTGAACTTGGCGGCAAGGTATTGGATCAGCCTGTCGGGGTTGTACGCCTCCCCGAAGACCTTCTGTTGCAGCGTCTTGGGGGTGTAGGTCGAGCCGTATCTGTGGATGTTGCTCCTCAGCCACTCCCTGAGCTGCATGACGTCCTTCTTGCCCAGAGCGTCGCTGATGGCCCTTCCATCTTTCATCTTGTGCCAGATCATCGCCGCGACTATGTTCCCGAGGGTGTAAGTTGCGAAGTAGCCGAAGGAGCCTCCGCTCCAGTGCACGTCCTGCAAGACCCCCTCTGCGTCGTTCTTAGGGCGCATCCCCAGGAACTCTTCGAAGGTGTCGTTCCAGAGCGAGGGGAGCTCAGAGGTCCTCACCTCACCCGCAATCGCCTTCTTCTCGACCTCGTACCTCAGTGCGGTATGGAAGTTGTACGTGAGCTCGTCTGCGTCGACCCTGATGAAGCTCCTCCTCACCGTGTTAGAGTAGAGGTACAGGTCTTCGGCGTCGTGCCCTCTGAGGAACGGCAGGTTCTCCCTTAGCAGTGGTTCTACCAACTTTACGAACCCCCTGCTCCTCCCCACCACGTTCTCCCAGAACCTAGACTGGGACTCGTGGATTCCGTAGGAAGCACCGTCCCCGACGGGCGTGTACGCAAGCTTTCCATCGATCCCCAGGTCATAGAGCGCGTGGCCGCTCTCGTGAATCGTCGAGTACATTGTGGCCTTGAAGTTCACTCCTTCATATCTTGTGGTGATCCTGACATCGTCGTGGGCAATGCCGACGGTGAAGGGATGCGTCGAAACGTCCATCCTGAACCGTTCGGTGGGCATGTTCAGTAGCTTCAGTATGCCCTGGTTGACCTTCTCCATGGCCTCTGTCTTGTAATTCACCGTCTCCAGCTTGTGCCTCGAAGGATAGATCCCCTCCATGGCCACCTTTGCCAGCAGCTTCTTGCTCGCAGGTATCAGCCGCGAGTAGACCGCGTCTGCATCCTTCACCGTGAAACCCTCTTCGAACAGATCCATGAGCGCGTTGTACGGGTGCTTTTCGTAGCCCAGCTTGTCAGCTACCTTTCGCTGGAGCTGGATTATCTTGTCTAGGTGCGGCTGGAACAACTTGAATTCAGATTTCTTCCGGGCAGTCCTCCAAACGACGGTGGCTTCGGTCGTGACGCGTTGGATCTCGTCCACCACTTCCGGTGGGACCTTCAGGTAGTAGTCGAGGCTCCTCCTCAATCCCCTGACGACCCCCTCCTCCATGTCATCCAGGTCCCTGGCCTTCTCCGCCTTCCTGACCAGCGGGTCCAGCTCTATGGTGGCCTTCTGGGCGAGCATCGCCAGTTGCCCGGTTGCCATGCCTCGGGGGGTGGCACCACTCTCAGGCATGTGGGTCTCCATGTCCCACCCCATGACCGCCATGGAGTGGTTCAGCGCCCAGACCNCTCTCGGGCATGTGGGTCTCCATGTCCCACCCCATGACCGCCATGGAGTGGTTCAGCGCCCAGACCTGTCGGTACTTCTCGAGGATCTCCTTCACGACGGGGTTTCTGGCCATTTGTGAACCCCTCCGGTCTTGCGCTTCGATTTTTCAGCTTTGCTCACCGTGCGGAAAGATTCTTCTTGTGGGGCGTGTCTCAAGCCCCCCCATGGACGAACTTCAGCGAGAAAACTGGCTCCGTGCCATCGTTCGTTTCAGGAAGGAGAAAGACGACTTCTTCAGGACGAGCCACAGCTCTCCCCTGCCTCACGGGGAGGGGTCGACCTTCTCAGCGCTGAAGTACTTCGACCCCGACCCGAGTTTCCGCTTCGAGGCGAAGCTCCAGAGATATGCCGACCTCGAGGCGGTGGTGGTGGCCACCAGCAAGGGGACCAACCAACTGTTCAACAGGGTGGGATACTTCGACCTAATGGTGGACGGAAAGGCTGTTCGCGTGAACGCCTACCAATCGGCCGAACGGGACGACCCGAACCTGTTCGTTCCCTTCAGGGACACCACCTCCGGCAAGGAGAGCTACGGCGCCGCGCGCTATCTGGACATGGAGGTGGAGCACGACGACCAGTACGCCGTGGACTTCAACTACGCCTACAACCCCTACTGCGCCTACTCGGAAGACTACGTCTGCCCCCTTCCTCCTCAGGAGAACTGGCTGAAAGTGCCAATCAGGGCAGGCGAGAAGAAATACCACGAGTGACGCTGTCTAGCCGTCGAGGCTGAAAGAATAGACCTCGTCCTCGGCCGCTACGAAGAGCCGCCCGTCGCCGACTGAAGGCGTGGTGAACCTCGTCACCCCGCCAGTATGGAACTGGAACAGTACAGCCCCGGTCTGGGTGTCGTATCCGCGAAGCGTCCCATCTGTGGTGTCCATGGCCCAGACAACTCCTCCTGTGACCACCGGCGGCCCCGCCGGGTAGCTTGCAGTCCGCCACAACACGCTGAACGAGCTCGCGGTGGTGCTCAGGGCCACGAGGCCGTCCGAGCAGGGGACGAAGACAAGACTCCCTGCGGTCGCGTCTCCGCCGTATGCCGACGAACAGACCTGCCCAGCATAGGACTGCCCCCCAATCCCTCCAAGGTTCCCCGCGTTCAGGAGGTAGCCCACACCCTCCTTTCCCACCTGGAAGACATCTCCATTCGCCAACAGCACGGGCCCCGTGGAACCCAAGTCAGTGTCCCCCTGGTTGAGACTGCTCCACTCAGACGGGGCAAAGTAGCTGACCTCCGCGAGAGCGGGTGAGAGCTTGATCACAGCGTCGCCGAAGTCGAAGCTCGTAGTAGAAGCGCTATTCCCCGTGGCGACGAAAATCTCACCCGACGCGTCGATTGCCGCCCCCGAGGGCGCCCAGATTCCTGCCTCCCTCGAAGAAGGGACCTCATAAGAAACTACGGGCCCGTTTCCATCCGTCTGGATTCCCACCATCCAGCCGTGATAGTCCCCACAGTCCCCGAACAACCCTCCATAGGGGATGTAGACCCTCCCGTTCCCTAGCGAAAGCGCGCTCCTCTGCTGCTCTACCAAAGGATTGGCCCCGACCGGGTCTGCAGGCTGCGAGAATCGCACGCTTCCGTCAGACAGACTCAGGGCCACGAGGTAGTGAGCGCCGGGGCTCTCGAAGGCGACGACGTAGACTGTCCCTGTCGACGCATCAATAACGGGCGTTCCCGTAATCCCGCTGGGGCTGATGTCTCCGCATGGGAGGGCTGACCCGGGCATTGGCGCACCCAGGGCTCTCCTCCAGACAGCAGCACCTGATGTTGCGTTGAGCGCGTAGACCGAGTCGTTCTCCGTTGCCACGATCACCACCCCTTGGTAGACAAGCGGCTCGGCGTACACCTTCCCATCAAGAGCCTGGGACCTCCATTCTGGCTGCGCGCAGGATACGGCCTGGGCCGAGTCGCCGCTCCTCGAGTTGTCGCCGTGGTAGGTGGTCCATCCTGTTCGGGATTGGGGGTTCGGGGTGCAGCTGGTAGTGATGGTGTTGGTGGTCGAAGTGTTGGACTGAGAGCTGCCCGATGTCGTCTGACCACTTCCCGGCGACAGCATCAAGAAACCGAAGACCGAGGCCAGAAGAACGGCCGTCACCGCGACTACGGTCACCCACCGAAAATTCACAGAATGACGAGTGCTACGCTCGCCTTAAGCGTTCGCCGCCCAGCTCGACCGCCAACCCCTGTAAAGTCTAAACGTGCTGCCGCGAGAGCGTCCTGCGTTGATAGTAGCGGTTCTAGGCGCCGGGAAGATAGGGGAAGCCGTGGCCCGGGCCATGGCAAAATCCCCGAGGGTTTCCAAGGTCCTGGTGACGAAGCGGAACGTGGCCACTCTGGGGCGCCAGCTCCCCCGGAAAATCTCTGTTTCGACAGACAACACCGCGACGGCGAAGAAGGCTGACGTGATTATCGTGGCTGTCAAGGCCGTGGATGCGAAGCACGTCCTCGACGAGATCTCACCATATACTCACAGGAAGCTGGTAATCTCCTTCATGGCTGCCATATCTCTCGCAAGGCTCGAGCGCCATCTTCCGAGGGCAAAGGTCGTCCGGGCTATGACCAACATGGCCGCCGTCGTAGGCGAGGCCGTCACCGCGTACTCTCCGGGTCCCAACCTCACACTTGACGACCTCGACACTACCAAGTTCGTCCTCGGGCGCTTGGGCGAGTGCCTCCAGCTCCCTGAGTCGCAGCTGGATGCGGTGACAGCTCTGAGTGGGAGCGGTCCTGCTTACATCGCCATCCTGATAGACGCCCTGGTCACTGCGGGGTTGAAGGTCGGACTCCCGAGGGACACGGCATTCAGGCTGGCGACTCAGACCCTCGTGGGGACTTCGAAGCTACTGCGTGAAACAGGCATGGGGATAACCGAGCTGAGGGACGCGGTCACAACTCCTGCAGGGACGACCATAGCCGGTATCTACGAGCTGGAGAAGGGCTCCTTCAGGACGAGTGTGATTAATGCCGTCGAGGCAGCGACCCAGGCCGCCGAGAGGGTCGCCAAGAAGTTCGAGTCAGAACACTAGAAGCCTATTCCCCGAGGTTCCTCATGGCGGCAAGAAGGTCGGTCAGGACCTTCTTAGCGTCCCCCAGCACCATCATCGTGTTGGGGAGATAGAACAGGTCGTTGTCCACCCCTGAGAAACCAGGCCCCATGCTGCGCTTGACGAAGACCACCGTCCTAGCCTTGTCCNCGTGTTGGGGAGATAGAACAGGTCGTTGTCCACCCCTGAGAAACCAGGCCCCATGCTGCGCTTGACGAAGACCACCGTCCTGGCCTTGTCCACATCCAGGATAGGCATGCCGTAGAGTGGCGAGTCCGCCCTGGTCCTCGCGGCTGGGTTTGTCACGTCATTGGCCCCCACCACTATGGATACGTCTGTCCCCGGGAAGAGAGGATTGACCCTGTCCATCTCCCACAACTGGTCATAGGGTACCTGGGCTTCGGCGAGCAGGACGTTCATGTGGCCAGGCATCCTGCCAGCCACAGGGTGTATGGCATACTTCACGTCGATTCCACGCGCCTGGAGTGCGTCGGCCAGCTCCTTCACCGCATGCTGTGCCTGGGCGACGGCCATGCCGTATCCGGGCGCGATGATCACAGACCTCGCATCCCTCAGAATGGTGGCGACGTCTTCAGGCGTGTATGTCTGAGCCACCCTGTTCGTGGCCCCCGATGCAGATGCCACAGTCGCACCGACCCCTCCGAAGAGGATGTTGGTGAACGACCTGTTCATCGCCCTGCTCATTATGATGCCCAGGATCAGGCCGGACGAGCCGTCCAGAGTACCTGCGACTATGAGGAGCCTGTTGTCCAGCACGAAGCCGAGGGCCGCCGCTGAGATGCCCGCGAACGAGTTGAGGATCGCGATGACCGTGGGCATGTCGGCCCCGCCTATCGCTATCACAAGGAGGAAGCCGAAGACCAGAGCGGCCCCAGCAAGGACCAGGAGCGCAATCCCCTGCCCCGGGTTCGCCACGAGGTACACAGCTGCCACCACCGCTATCGCCAGCGTTCCCATGGACACGTACATCCGACCACGATAGAGCAGCGGCTTCCCAGAGATGATCCCCTGGAGCTTCGCGAAGGCTATGGTGCTCCCCGTGAAGGTGAGGAACCCTAGAACCATCTCGCCGGAGAGAACCGAAAGAGTGAACGCATCTATGCCCGGCGCGCTCCTATAGTATTCCGCAGCCCCCACCAGCGCCACCGCGAGAGACCCGAAGGCGTGAGACATCGCGGTCCGCTGGGGGACCGCAGTCATCGCGACCTTGAGCCCTATGGGGCTCCCGACCACCGCCCCGATGACGACGGCGCCAATGAGGAGTTCGGTATTCTGTGTCTGGTACGCCAGTAGCGTTGCCCCTATGGCAACGATCATGCCGGCGACTCCGCAGAAGTTGCCAGCCCTTGATGTCCTGACGTCCGCCATGAACTTCAGCGAAAGGACGAAGAGTATCGCGGAGAGGACGTACAGCGAGTCGACGAGGAAGTCGGTCATTTCTCCGGTTTCCTCCTTCGGAACATCCTGAGGATGCGGTCGGTAAGCAGGAATCCGCTCACTATGTTCGTCGCAGCCAGAGCGACGGCCACGGCCGCTAGGAGGGAGACCATCTCGGGCCCTGGCTCGGCGAGCACGATCAGGGCTGCTATGAACGACACAGAAGATATCGCGTTGGTGAGTGCCATGAGCGGGGTGTGCAAAAGCCTGGAGACATGGCGGATGAGTTCCTGGCCCAGCACAGTGGCAAGGAGGAAGATGAGCAGATTCGTTACCAGGTCAGAACTCGAAATCGCGGTCATCACTGGCTCCCTGCGAGCGCAACCTTCGTCTGCTGGTGCACCACCTCGCCCTGCCGCACCACCATGGTGCCCCTGACGACCTCGTCTGTGGGGTCGGGTCTTAGAGAGCCCTCCTTTAGCATCGTCAGAAGGAAGGTGGTCACGTTCCTCGAGTAGAGCTGGCTGGCCTGGGGCGCCATGCTCGACGGTACGTTGAGCGGCCCGTGTATAGAGACGCCATACTTCACTACAGTCTTCCCTGGCTCCGTGAGGGCGCAGTTGCCCCCCTGCTCGGCCGCCAAGTCCACCACAACTGAGCCTCTGCGCATTCGCTTCACAGCGTCCTCGGACAACAATAGCGGCGCCCTACTCCCTGGCACCAACGCAGTGGTGACAACGACATCTGAAAGAGCGGCGTGGCTGGCCAGGAGTTCCTGCTGCTTTCTGTAGAAGTCCTCCGACTGGGCCTTGGCATAGCCGCCTGCTGTCTGGGCGTCCTTGGCCTCCAGCGGGAGCTCCACGAACTTCGCCCCCAGGCTTTCGATCTGTTCCTTCACCACCGGACGGACGTCATAGGCTTCGACGACCGCCCCCAGCCTCCGGGCGGTAGCTATCGCCTCGAGGCCCGCCACCCCGGCGCCAAGAACGAAGACCTTCGCAGGAGCCACTGTCCCAGCCGCGGTCATCAGCAGTGGAAAGAGCTTCGGGAGCGACTCGGCTCCGATGAGGACTGCCTTGTACCCGGAGACCATCGACTGAGAGNGAGAGGGCGTCCATGGACTGGGCCCTGCTGATGCGGGGCATCAGTTCCATGGCGAAGGCACTCGCCTGCTTCTCAATCAGCTTCCTGACGACGTCGAGATGCCCGAGGGGATAGAGGAATGAAACAACGGCCGCCCCCTGCTTCATCGAACCTGCCTCGGCGGACGAGGGCGGTTGGACCTTGACGACCAGGTCAGAGACCGAATAGAGCGACTTCGCGTCCTCCTCAACTGCCGCGCCCGCGGATACGTAATCAGAATCGGGTGTGTCGGCCTGCTCTCCGGCCCCGGCCTGCACGCGGACCTCCACGCCCTTCAGTTTGGAAATCGATTCCGGGACCAAGCCCACACGCTTCTCTCCCTCAGCCGATTCCTTTGGAACGCCGACGATCAAGGCCCCGTATGGGCGGGCGCCTTGAAGCCCGTTGTTAAATTCTCGTAATTCCCCGTCGGCTCCGTAGAATACATAGAGTACGTCGGCTCCGGCTATATACCGTCGGAACCCGGTGAAGGTCGTTGCAGCCAGGTCGGCTGCGCTCTGGCGAGCGACGAACCCCCATAAGCCCCCAAAACCGCAGCCCAGGGTCACTCCTTCCCCAGCGGGAGGGTGACCCCGCTTGCCGCTCTCCACATCGACTGGCGCTCGTTCAGTAGATCATCGAGTCGCTCGCCCTTAGCCTTCCACGCGAGTTGAGGAATCTGGGCTCCCGAAGGCCCGCCCTGGAAGCCGTCTCCAGGATGGAGAGCTGGCCGACGAAGACCGAGTGGAACAGGCGCTCTACGAAGTTGCTCCCTCGGCTTGGAACAAGACTCGCTGAGCATCCCGATTTGGCCAGGGTGGCTGCAAGCTTCTCGGCCCTCCCCAAGGGGTCAAAGCACGAGAATGCGTCGACTTGGTCGCCCCGCGCCAGCGAGAACACCTCCATATGGCTGAATTCCTCGAGAAGTTCTGCGTGTGCCTTTACCCCCAGGACCTCGTAAGCTTTTGCGGCTGCATACAGAGCTGAGGCATATCCGGCCGAATTGCCAAGGAGGTATGTCGTTCCCCTTCCTATCACGAGGGATCCTCTGTCCCTTCTGGCGTTCCGCAAAGCCTTCCCGAAATCCGTCTTCTCGTCTCTGCCTGCAAGCCTCAGCACAGCGAGCAGCGAGAGGCTGAAGGACAGAATCCCGGCCTTCCTCGGCGCGTACTCCATGCGAAGTGGCTGCACCCTGTCGACAATTCGGGCGAGGGGGCTACCCTCGACCGCGGTGAGCGCAACGGTTCTGGACGAGATGCCCTTGACCTTTTTTGCAGCAGCGACGTTGGATGCGGTCTTGCCTGAAACCGAGATGAAATAGACTTCCATGCCTGCGGCAACTTCGGGAGAGGTTGCGAGGCTGTAGGGGTCCAGGGCGATGCACCGCCCTCCTGAGGCGAAGAAGCCTGCCAATGCCGCCGCATAGGAGTCTCCCGCGCCTACGAAGAGAGCCCCCCTGGATGCCCTGCGAATCTTCAACATGTCCGTGGCAGCCAGGGCGCCAGGCTGCCTCCCTACTTCGGCCAGAAGATAATCGATGCCTCCCAAGGATGGGTGAGCCACTCACTGTGACTATTAACGACAGCCTCTAAGAATCCCCCTTGGGGAGCGGCGCCCATGGGCTGCAAGGTCGGCGTCTTCGAAGGCAAGGAGCTATTGCTCTATTCCTTCCCGCCCCCGCACCCCTTCACAAACGCGAGGACTCAGAGGTTCTGGGACGAGCTGGCGAGGAAGAAGCTGAAGGTCCAGCTCATGCAGCCTCAGAAGGCCGACAAGGAACTCCTAGGGCTGTTTCACTCTCCAGAGCACATCCGGTACGTCGAGCTCGCCTCCCATCTGGGGTATGGGGCCCTGGACCAGGGGGACACGCCAGCCTACAAGGGAGTCTTCGAGGCCACCCAGTATGCCGTGGGCTCGACGGCTTCGGCCGTTGAGAATGTGATGACGGGAGAGGTTGCCCACGCGTTCAATCCCGTCGGGGGCCTACATCACGCAACCAGGGAGTCGTCGGCGGGCTTCTGCGTGTTCAACGACATCGGCGTCGCCATCGAGCTCCTGCGGAAGAAGTTCAAGGTCCAGAGGATACTCTATGTCGACATGGACGTCCACCACGGTGACGGAGTTTACTATTCCTACGAGTCTGACCCGGATCTTTTCATCTTCGATGTGCACGAGGATGGCCGGTTCCTCTACCCCGGCACAGGCGCTGCATCCGAAGTGGGAGAAGGTAAGGCGAAGGGGACGAAGGTGAACGTCCCCCTGCCCCCGGGTTCCGGAGACGAGGAGATCATCGACAAGCTCCCGAGACTCGAGATGCTGGCTCGGTCTGCACAGCCGGAGTTCATCATATTTCAGTGCGGTGCCGACTGCCTACGGGGGGACCCAATCGCNCGGACTGCGTTACACACCGGAGGCACACAGGAAGGTCGCGGGGTTCCTTCACGGCTTGGCCCACGAGCTCTGCTCGGGAAGGATGGTCGCGCTCGGAGGCGGCGGCTACGACCCACAGAACTGCGCCGACGCGTGGACCGCCGTGGTCGAGGCGCTCGTAGGTAGCTACTCTAGGTCTTGATTCATTCTTAACTACACCTGGCCGCGAACCTTTCAAACGAGTGAACGAGGACGAGTCTTGACCAGAAGACGCTGAGGAAGTACATCTTCGACCATTTCTTCGAGCAGAGCACCGCTCCGACGCTGGAGGAGACGATGCAAAAGTTCGGGCTTTCAAGGAAGGAGGCCTTCGCGGGATTCAAGCAGCTTGAATCAGACCATCACGTCCTCCTGGTGCCAGGGACCCAGAGGATACTGATGGCCAACCCGTTCTCTGCAGTCAACACCCCGTTCAGGGACTACATCGGGGACAGGATGTACTTTGCGAACTGCGCCTGGGACACTGTCTCGATGCATGTGATGATAGGGAGGCAGACCAAGGTCGAATCATACTGCCATCACTGCGCCGAGCCCATCGACATCTTGCTGAGCGACGGGAGGGTAGTCTCAAGCCAGCCGAAGCACCCACAGATCTTCCTCAGCATGCCGGTCGCAAGGTGGTACGAGAACCTAGTGAACACCTGCTCCAACAACATGGTCTACTTCACTTCAAGGGATCACATGACCGAGTGGCTGAAAGAGAACCCTGTTGAAGGTGAAGCCCTCTCCGTGGAGAAGATGGCCCAGGTATGCCTGCCGTTGTCCAGGGGTAGGATGGAGCTCGACTGGCAAAGGCCTCCCAAGGAAGAGGTGATGGCCTATTGGGATTCCATCGGGATGACCAGCAGCTTCTGGGACTTCTGACATTGGCCAATCCCGCGCCTGTCTTCAGGTTCCCAAAGCCTCTGAGCAGAGGCACCGTCGTCTCCCGACCGAATAGGTTCATCATGCTCGTCAGGGCAGGCGGGAAGATCCTCAGGTGCCACTGCCCCACGACGGGCAGGCTGGGCGACCTGAAACTCTCGGGGCTCCCTTGTCTCTACTCCACGTCTCCGAGCAAAACCCGGAAGACCGCGCACACCGTGGAAGCGATATCCGCCTCCGGCGACGGAATCTCCTGGGTCGGCATAAACCAGAACGCGGCCAACAGGTACTTCGAGTTCTTCCTCAGGAACGGCGCCCTGTCACGGCTAGCGAGAGGCGAGGTCCAGAGAGAGGTCAAGCTCGGCAAGTCAAGGATAGACTTCCTTGTCGGGAATTCGTACATCGAGGTGAAGACCCCACTGATAACCCTCCCCGCCCCTTCGAAGGTTCCACGGGTGAAACGGAGCAGGTTCGACTCCTTCGACAGGCTGATCCGGCACATGGGAGAGCTGCAAGGGTCGCTGGCACAGGGGAGGAATGCGAAGATCGTCCTCTGCTATCTGTACGATGCTAGCCCCTTTAAGCCCCCTGAGCCCGACAGGACCAACTCAAGGATCTTGGCCGCGGCGCGGGCGGCGGAGGAGGCTGGAGTGGAGAGGTGGCAGGTCAACCTGCGGGTTGACGACAAAGGGGTGTCGCTAGTCAGGTACTTCAGAAGCAGACCGTACACATCCGCGCGGTAACGAAGGCTAGGAAGTCCTGGCCCTCTGTTCGTTCACGTAGGCGGTTACCACACCGTGGGCTGGATTCGCTTTCAGCGCCTCGAGGCTGACGGACGGGTTCTCCTTCAGAGCACGGCGGAGCTGCTCCATTAACGCGCTCGGCCTTCGGACTTCGTCCTTGGTCGCCTCAGATACCACCGATTCGTGGTCGCAAACGATTGTGAACCACCCTAGGGAGGCTCCCAAATCCTCCATGGCGAAGAGAATCGCCAGGACCTCGGCGTCGTCGCTCTCGGTGGCCTCCACACGCTTGGCGCTTTGACGGCCGCTCCCTTCGACGAGATAGCCGACATAGGCTTCCCTGGGGAGCGAAGGGTCGTGCATGTTCAGGATCTTGGCGTCGACGTAGACCCTGGGGGGTTTGGACCACCCGGGTAGCTTCATCTGTGTTCCCGAATCCGCGAACCGATTACCCCTCTTAAATAACGCGCAGCCGGCGAAACAGCGATGGGGGTCCGTTCCGAATGGGAAGCGCTCCTTCAGATGCTTTCTCCGCGAACCGGACAAAGGATTCTCGATGTAGGAGCGGGCAAAGGGGACCTCGCCGGCATAATCTCTGAATCTGCCAGGGACGTCGAGGTGTACGCCGTCGACCCGAACGAGAAGAGAGTTGATGCCGTCAAGCGGGGACATCCTGAGGTCAGGGCCTCTGTCGCCGGTGCGGAGAGCCTCCCTTTCACCGACGCGTTCTTCGACAGGGTGTATACGACCATGGCCTTGCACCACTTCGCAGACCTCGACAAGGCACTGGGAGAGGTCACGCGGGTGCTGAAGATAGGAGGCTCCTTTGTGGTCCTTGAAGTCGAGCCGGGCTCGGCCAAGGGGAGGATGTTCCGGTTCCTCGGAAGGGTAATGGGGGAGCACATGAACCTCATGACCGAAAGTCAGCTCTCTGCCAAGCTTGGGAGTGCCCAGGGCCTGAAGGTCGTCGGCTCTGCCAAGGTTGGGTCAGGCTACCTGATGCGGCTTGACCGGGTCTGACCCATCGCACTCTGTAGCTCATGGTTATCTAACCCGGGGGCTTGAACCGCCCAATTGCCCTCACTCGACCTAGGTCCGCACCGAATCGAGTATTCGGTGGTCACAGGGACCAGCCGCAGGTACACTTACTTTCGCTTCAGGTCAGACCTGACCTTGGAAGTCATCGTACCCCGAGGGAGGAGGGTAGACGTGGAGAGGACACTTAGGGACAGGTCGTCGTGGCTACAGTTCGAATATGACCGGATGTCGACGACCCGACGCGTCCTCGGGCCGGATTCAGTCATGTTCGACGGGAAGCTGCTCAGAGTCGTCTTCGCCGAAGGCCCTTCGGAAACGCTTGTCCCTGACCTGGCTTCAGGAAAGGTAACCATTCACGCCAGGGAGAAGGACAGGTTGCGTGAGCTCGTGAGAAGATGGTTTCTGAAGGAGAGCTCCGCGTATGCAGTGCGAAAGGCCGCCGAGCTGGCCCCTAAGCTTGGGGTCAGGCCTTCGAAGATTGACGTGCGTGAGATGGGGAAGTGGGGGTACTGCACCCGGGAGGGGAGGCTCTCCTTCAGCTGGCAGCTCGCCGCGCTCCCTGAAAGGCTGAGAGAGTATGTGGTGCTCCACGAGCTGACACATTTGGCCGAGTTCAATCATTCTCCGGCGTTCAAGCGGAGACTAGCGGCGGTCTGCCAGGATTTCAGCGCCCGCGAAGAAGAGCTCGACCTGATTCTCCCCTACGACAGGTTGGCCCTGGGCTAGAGCGGACCGGAATGAAGTGTTACTGCGGGTTCGAATCCGAGTCGGAAGCCGAATTGAGGGAGCACGTCATGAAGACGCATGGGGCAAGGGATGGCGACTGGAAGGGCTGGATCAGCAGGTAGGAACTTCCCTCACCTAGCAAAGTGGACGATTTCCGATCGCGAGGCGCGCTTCAACCGGACTTGCTCTGAGCCTGCTGTCTGGCGAACTTTCTCCTGTTCCTTAGGCTCACTGCGACGTACGCCACGAAGATTATCGCAATGACGAGAGGGCTCGAGAAGAGCTGGAAATAGACGAGCACAAGGACGGCCGCCGCGATCAGGGGCAGGGCGACCATCATCTTCTCCCTCGGGGTCAACGACATCAGCGCGCTTCTCCACCCTACATAAAGCGTGGCGGAGGCTCGGGCCGGGGCGAGAGAGCTTGCGAAGGCCCTGGTATGGAGCGTTCGAATTCATGTCCGGGGTCGGGTTCCAGGGAAACGTGAGGGTCCTGGCAATCACCAGCATGTCCACTGGGGCCTACGTTACGATGTTCAACGCCCTTCTCCAGCCTTTCATCGTGAAGAATCTGGGCCTGGGCGTATTCGTTCTCGGAATACTCGTTGCCCTGGGAGGCAGGCCCGCAGGTCTTGCCAGCTCGATAATCCAGCCGTTCGCGGGTCATCTCGCCGACTTACTGGGAAGGAAGCCGCTCGTCATTATGGGCTGTTTAGTCGGAATCCTCTCGATGCTCTCGTTCCTAGTCGCTGCCACGACTCGTTCCCTGGCCGCAGTGGCAGCAGGTTACGTGCTCTTCGGCCTGGCCCTTCTGGGCAACCCTGCAACACAAGCGACAGTGGCCGAAAGCGTTGGGATGGACACAAGGAAGGTGCAGGTAGCATTCAGCGTGATCTACTTCTTCACCTACCTCCCTGGGATAATCACCCCAGCGCTCGGCGGTTATGTAGCCACAACCACCGGCTACGCCATCCTCTTCGCCGCAGCGGCCCTTCTCGAATCCACCAACCTCGCCGTTTTCGTTGCCACACTCAAGGAGACCCGCGGCCCCGGATTGGCTCCCAACTCCGGCCGCTCGAGTTTCTCTTTCAGACAGGCGATCAGAGTCCCCCGAGGCCTGGCTAGATTCTACGCCCCCTTCGCCATCGACGCATTCAGTTGGGGCCTCGGAGGGGCGATAATCTACGGCATATGGAGCAGCGCCTTCGGATACNACTGCATCCGAGATAGGCGTTTTCGCGTCCATCCTCGCAGCCTCGATTGTCGGAACCCAATATTCGGCTACGAGAATCCTACTTCGATTCGGCGCCAGGATGACGCTCGCCTTCGCCGAGCTCCTTACGGTCGCGATTCTTGCGGAGTGGCTGCTCTACCCCTCCGTCCTTGCTCTGTATGTCACCGCNAGTCCTCTTCGGACTGTCTGTGTCGACCTGGCTCCCTTCCCTCTCCTCGCTGTTCATGGGGGTTGCTCCGGTCGAGGAAAGGGGGAGCGTTGCTGGGAAGCTCGCGGCCTTCCGGGGGCTAATCGGAGCCCCCGCGCCCTTCATTGGGGGGTTCCTCTTCGCGACCTATGGATACTATGTACCGGTGACGCTCTGTCTTATCGGAGAGTTCATTGCCGCCATAGCAATCTTGAAGCTTCTACCGAAGTAAGCTCCCTAGCCTGGCATGGTATCACGGTCCGAACTCATAAAGCAGTGCGCTAGGCTCTGATCCTTCCGGCCAGGCCCGTCTTCTGGAGCAGTGCCTGGAATCTCGGGTCTCCCCTCAGTCTCATGAGGTCGAAGTCGATCCACATAAAGGCAAGATACCTGTCCTTGACTTCGTAGGCCTTTTCGAGCATTTCGAAGCCTCTTTCGTCGTCCCCTATGGCGAAGTAAACTTGGGCCATTCCGTATGGGCTCAATTCTTTGGCCATTTCGCTGGAGAGTTCGTCAGCGAGTTTCCGGGCATCTTCCTTCTTGCCCTGATGCGCAAAGACGTAGGCCTTCATGCCTTTGACTTCAAGTGGTTCATGGAGCTTTGCGTGGGCTTCCATGGCTGGTGGGAGTTCCTCATATCTCCCTGCCCACAGGAGGTTGGTGACAAGGCTAGCGTGGGCCGGTGGGAAGCCGGGGTCCATGTCTATCACCTTTCGGGCCTGTTCGGCGCCCTTGTCAAACTCACGCCTGTAGAAGTGCCCGTCTGCAATGTTGGTGTTGATGATCAGTGACAGCGGGCTCAGTTCCAGGGCCCTGTTGATTTCGGTCCAAGATTCATCCCAGCGACCCAAGGCGCCTAGATACTGCGCGTACCACTGGTGAGCCGAAGGATAGTTGGGGTTGAGTTCGATGGCCCTTTTGAACTCTCTCTCGCCGAGGTCGTAGTCGCTAGCTATGGCGGCTATCACCGCATGAGCCTCTGGCACACCTTCATCGATGGATAGGGCCTTCCACGCGTGCTCTTTCGCCTTGGCAAAGTAAAGGGCCGGGTCATCACGGTAGTTCGAGGCCTTGATGAAATAGGCCAGCGCCAGCCCAGTGTATCCTAGAGGAGACTTCGGGTCCATCTTTACGGTCTCCTCGAAGAGCTCCACGGCCTTCGCAAGTCCCTCCTTGGTTCTCTTATTCCAGTAGAACATCCCCTTGAGGTAGACGTTGTGAGCTTCAGGGTCGGTGGAAGCTCCCCTTTCGATTCTTTTCCTCTCTGATTCGACCAGCTTCAGCTTCAGCGCCTCCGCAACCTTCTCAGCCACCTCGCTCTGCACAGTGAAGACATCGTCGAGGAGTTTGTCGTAGTTTTGGGCCCACAGATGTCCTTCGTCCTTGGCGTTTATCATCTGGACAGTAATCCTCACCTTGTTCGCCGCCTTCCTGACGCTCCCTTCGATTACGGTCCCCACGCTCAGCTCGCGGCCGACATCGGCAATCCTCTTCGGGGCGGCTTTGTACTGCATCACCGACGTGCGGGCGATTACCGTCAGTTCTGTCACCGAAGATAGCGCCGTGATCAGCTCTTCAGTCATCCCGTCCGCGAAGTACTCGTCGTTGGGGTCTGGACTCATGTTCTTCAACGGAAGCACTGCCACACGCCTTTGGTCCAGCTCCACCTCCTGCTCAGTCTTCATGTCCCAGGGCATGACTACTCTGTAGACCTGCACCGGCAATCGGATGTTCTTTAGTGTCTTGCTTTCCATCTTCTCTATCGGCAGCTCCATCTTGTTGCTTACATGGTCGTAGACCTGCTCCGAAATGCAGACTCCGCCCGGGTCCGCAAGCGGCTCAATCCTCGACGAGACGTTAACGGCATCTCCGAGTATGTCTCCCTCTGCGTGTACGACGTCCCCAACATGGACGCCGATTCTGATCTGCAGTCGTCTCTCCTGAGGGAGGTTCGAGTTCCTTCCGTACATCGCCTTCTGAATGTCCACGGCGCAGTTCACAGCGTCGAGCGCGCTCCCAAATTCTACAAGGAACGCGTCTCCGATGGTCTTCACTTCCTTGCCTCGATTCTTTCCGATGATCGGCCTGACAACCGCGCGGTGCTCTTCCAGCAGCTGGAGCGCCAAGGCCTCGTTGGTCTGCCCGAGCGTGGTGAATCCGACAACATCGGTGAACATGATCGCGGCTAGCCTGCGCTCCCCCTCGGACAAAACCGGGACCGACGCCCCCCGCTTTGAGATAAAGACTCCCGTTACTAATTCAGATGGCGAGGCCGAAACCCTGCACGAAGGCCTCGGCCCGCCTCATTTCGATGATGAACCCGACTCCCTTGGGGGTTATGCTGTAGGTCCTGTTCTCCCCATCCTGTTTCAGCTCGATGAGCCCCTTGGCCGTCAGGTCGTCGAGGTACTTCACGAGCCTCTCATGAGAGAGGTTCGCCTTGTAGAGTATGTGCGTGGGTTTTGCGTCCCCCTCGTCCTTGACCGCGTTGAGGATGTCCAGGTTTATCCTCAGGACGCTCCTNACGCTCCTCTGTTTCTCACCTTGGGCCAACCACTTCGCTCCTGACGACGAATGCCAGCAGGAAGAGGAAGCCCAAGAATTGGACACCAATCCCCACCAAGAATAGACCTCCGGCGAGAGACAGTGTGGAAGCGAGGAAGATCAGATGCGCCACTAGTATGAGAACGAAGGCGAGCATGACTGTCCCGGAGAACCTGCTCTTCTCCCCAGACCGAAGAAGGAATCCTTGGAAGACCACGAAACCGATCAGGACGAGCGCCACGAAATAACTCAGCAACGTGTAGCCGAAGAGTCCAATGGCTGCAGAGCCCACGAGTGTCGCAGGTACCACTGCCCTCTCTTGGCCTCCATAGGTCTCCCGGGCATAGCCAAGTGCGATCACGAGGTATGCTACCATCTGGATTGTGAGATAGGTGAACGTGGCGTAGAGCACGAACACCCGGNTCGGCATACGTTTCTACGACCAGGTGGCCGGTGAAGAGCGAAGTCCCCGCATCGACGAGGAGTCCAATGCCAAGCAGCATGAACCCCACGCTTATGGCGCGCAAGACACGATTGTCCACGAGCCTGTTCGACCTGTAGGCGTAGTAACTCGTCAGAAGGGCGACGAGGGCGTTGACTAGATTGAGCGAGAAGGCGAGGAACGCTCCTGTGGGCAAGGAGAGCTCTTCGGCATTGCTTCATGGTTTAACCTTTCGGACACAACGTCAGGACGGAAAGTCCAGACGTTCCCTTCCGCCCCGCTATATACGGAGACCACCCAAAATGGTTCGAACGCAAATGAACACGAAGAAGATAGCAATCGCGTCCACCATCGGGGTGTTTGCCGTCATGGCCCTGGTCATCGCATTCCCTGCGATGGCGGCCTCGGCTGGCGCTCCGCAGAACCTCAACACTAAGCAACTCCTGCAGCA
>OCOJ01035459.1_pt3 | contig 24990 bp, 24 predicted proteins | sample 1539251 | NCBI WGS metagenome assembly OCOJ01 (sample SAMN01911457, study PRJEB22624) | soil metagenome | biome: Soil | place: Malaysia | collected 2012-04-30 | depth RA_metagenome m
GACATTGCCAGCGGCATGACCATCAGCCCCGTAGGGAGCCCCCCGCCACTGGAGTTCCTCTACGTTACCGGCACTACCACTTCGACCGACGTTGGAAGCAGTTCGGTCTCATTCCCGGCCACTGCGATTCCGGAGATACCGCCCTTTCAGGCGACCTCGCGCGCGCCCATTCAGTTTTTCGTGACCCAGGTGAACCCCGGCGGGTTCGAGGCCCCCAGCATTAACTACTCCACCTACTTCGGCGGAGGTGTCCCCAGCAACCCCAGCAGCGAGACCGACATCGGCGGCGGCATCACCGTCGACCAGGCCGGCAACATCTATTTTTCCGGCACCACGAACTTCATATTTACCGGCACGAGTCCTAACACAGACTTCCCCATCGTCGATGCCTACCAGCCCTGTCTCAACACGCCGCCGCCCATTCCAAACACGAACCCGCAGAGTTGCAGTACCACCAACACCAGCACGAACACCGACGCCTTTGTGGCCAAGCTGGAGACGCCGAATATCGGCAACGCCGGGGGCACGGGGCAATTGCTCTGGTCGACCTATTTCGGAGGCAGCGGCAATGATTCCAGCACTGCGCTCGCCATCGACACCGGCGCCGCCAACGTCTACCTAACCGGATCGACCAATTCCCCCAACATTATTCCGGTCACCACGCCGATCACTTTCCAGCCCTTCCAGGATTGCCTTAACACCTCTACGAATCCGTCCGGCGGAATTGCCGCTTGCCCGACCGCCCCTGCCACGCCGCCCACGGACGCCTACGTGTCGCGGCTGAACAACCCCGCGCCCGGCACCATCCAGGCCTTGACCTATTTCTCCTACCTGGGCGGGTCGGACAACGACGGCGGACTGGCCATCACCGTCGATCCCTCCAGCGGCGCTCTGCTCACCGGCTTCACCCAGTCCCCGGACTTCCCGGTGGTGCCCAGCCCCAGCCCGATTCAATCGCATCTCCAGGGTACGCAGGATGCTTTCCTGTCTCGGCTCAATACCCAGGCCCAAAGTGGCCAAACCGCGGTCGGATCCTATTCCAACTACTTCGGCGGAGGCACAACTGCCACTGGCGGCAGTGCCACGAATACCGGCACCAGCATCACGCTCGACACGAATCTGAACACCTATTTTGCCGGGATGACCAACTCCGTTGACCTGCAGACCGCGGCTCCGCTGCAGCGACAGAACGCCGGCGGCTTCGACGCCTTCACCGTCCGGCTCGGAACGGCGGCCGACCTAGGCATCTCAGGCGTGCTTTCACTCGGAAGCGGTCAGACCTTCATCGGCAACGGCCAGCCGGCCACATTCAACTACACGGTCATCAACAACGGCCCCGACCTCGCCACCAACGTCACCGTCACCGATAACTTCACCCCGGCAGTCACGGGATTGCCCCTCAAGTTAGATTCCGCCTCGGTCGGCTCCGGCTTGGGCACCTGCAGCCAGCCGTCGAGCAACACCACGCCGATGGTCTGCAACATCGGCTCGTTGCAGGCGGGTTCCACGGTCACGATTTCGATCGTCTTGACTCCTCTGGCCGCTGGAAGCTTCAATGGCGGCGCGGTCACGGTCTCATCCCCCAACAACAATGATCCCGACCTAAGCAACAACACGGCGATCGTGCCCGCACAGGCTTCCGACTTCGCGGTGTCCATTACTCCGCCAGTCTTCAACCTGCTGGCCGCAGGCGATACTGCTACCTATATCGTGACCCTCAGCCCGCAGCCGGTCTACGGCGCCAACATTGCGCTGAGCTGCAGCACTCCGTCGACGCTGACCGCGGCTACCTGCACCGCTACCCCAAACTCGGTCACCTTGGCCAGCGCGACGCCACAAACCGCTACGCTGAACATCACGACCACGGCTCGGCCGGTNCGGCCGGTTCCCGTCGCCAATGCCAGGCCTTGGCCGGGACGAATCTACGCGCTCTGGCTTGCGGTTCCGGGGCTTGCCCTGCTCGGACTCGGCGCTCGAGACGGGCGCCGTCGTCGCCGCCTCATCGCCCTGTTGGTCTTGTGCGTTCTGTTCGGGCTGACGGCCGGGCAGATTGCCTGCAGCCACGCCGCCGTACCACCCCTCGTCGGCGGAACTTCTGCTGGCACCTTCACCGTTACGCTAACGGCGACCGCGGGAAGCGACACCAAAAACCAGTTTGTCACACTGGTCGTGCCGTAGTTCGTCCGTGCGCGCTGCCTCCGTGACGATTCGGGCGCCCGCAAACGGGGGAGCACCTTGGGACGGATTGCAATTGACAAGTTCTCGTGCGCGAGGGGCGGCTCGTCACCGCCTCTTCGCATAAGGGGACAAGGCCGCGGCTTCGCGCACCAATAGCGCGACCGCCGTCCTGAAAGTCTTGCGCATCTCCTCGCCCAGGTCCGGTAAAATTGTTTTGGCGTTGACCAGCATCGCCGTCCCGTGGGCCAGCGCCCACAGCGCCAGCACTAGCCGCGTGTAGTCGTCGGCAGAACCACCCAGCTTCCGCGCCACCTTCCGTTTCATAGCCTCGACGCCGGGGCGCGCCAGCCTCGGCTCGTTCCCGGACCACGACTCGCGAAAAAACTCGTATCCGAAGCGATGAAAAAGCTCGTACTCGTGGGGATGGCTTTCGGCGTAGTCCAGATACGCTTCGCAAGCCTGCTCAGGAGATGGAGCCGCTTCCAGCACGCGAATGAACTCCTGCCGGACGTGCAGCAGCAGCGCGCGCTGTAGATCCCGGCGGTCGCGAAAGCGGCGGTACACTGCCGGCGTGTTGGTCCCGGCGGCGCGGGCAACCGCCCGCATGGTGAGCGCGTGCTCCGTACCTTTGTCCAGCAGCTTGCGAGCGGCCTTCAGGATGCGGTCCTCAAGGCCAGGGTCTGGCGGCCTGGGCATGTTCTTCCCTCCAATGGCAACAGCCGGACGGGTTATGTTAACGACGTATACATAACACTGTGTAGGGAACTGTGCAAGTCTCCGCCTCGGGCCGGCGGCTGCTGCCGGGTTCACTATTACCTTCGGGTCCCTTCGCACCTTCGTATTAAAACGATTTTATTACGTTGACATCGTAAATATAACACTGTTAAAATTATCAACAGTTCGTCAGGGCTCTTCCCCCTGCAGATCTCATATTTGAGCTAGGAGTCAGTAGCGATGTACCGTTGGGAAAATCCGGAAGACCGAGTCAGCATTCTTCAGATGAACGAGCAGTTGCGCCAGGCTCAGCTCGAGCTGCTCAGCGCCCATTGCGCCACGCACCAGCTCCGCCTTCGCTATGCAAGCGAGGATGTCGCCCGCTTCGGCCAGCGTGATGTCCTGCGCAAATCGGCGCAGGCGGCCACCGCCTTGAACGAGTATTACTCCTCCATCGAGAGCCAGATACCTGCCGCCGACGCCCGCCCCGCGCCCTCTCCACAGGTCAGCGAAGAGCAGATCCAGCAGGGAATCCAGTGGGTCGCGACCTATCTGCGCGAGCAGCGCGAGCACTACTCGCCCCTCGCCACGCCGCTCCCCACCCGCTTCAAGGCCATCATGTGGCCCTACTTTTCCCCAGAACTGCTCGACCACGTGCGCATGGTCGAACTCCACGGCGACCGCATCCCCACTCCGACGTTCTACGGCGAGGTCAAAGCCCTGGGCTTCGACACGCTGCCGCAGGTCACGCACATGGAGTCGCTGACTTTTCTCGATGTCGTGGTCTTCAACGAGAAGTGTACCGACAAATCCCTGTTTCACGCCCTAGTCCACGCCGTCCAGTTCCAGGTCCTCGGACTCGAGCGCTACGCCGAACTTTTCGTGCGCGGCTTTGTCAACACCCGGTTTCATTTCTCCGTGCCCCTGGAGGCTCATGCCTTCTCGCTGGAGTCGAAGTTCTTGCGCCCAGCGAGCGCCGAACGCTTCTCCGTGGAGGAGCAGGTCCGCCTCTGGGTGAAGCAAGGCCGCTACTAGGACCATTGGCCATCGCGGAAAAGGGCCGGGAAAGGCACGGCTTCAGCCGTGCCGCTCAAGCCCAAAGGAGACGCAGGCTTCAGCGCCCCTGCAGAAAGCGTCGTCCACTTCCTGGCTCACTGGCTCGGCCGCTTGACGACTACTGGCCGCAGTCAAGCTGATTAGCCCGGTCGGCGTGGTCCAAAGAGGATGACTTCGCGATCTGCCCCACCCCCATCGCGCGAGGACGGGGCGGCGCCAGCCGCCCCACCTCGGCGACGCGCACAACGCCAGGGACGAGGCAAGCGCCGTTGACCGACCGCCAATCGCTAGGCGAAGGCCGGGTCTTGCCTGCATTGGAGTGGCCTTTAGACCCCCGAGTGTCACGCTCACAACTGACTACTGATCACTGACCCTAGCCGGCTAAGCTTGTCTCGCGTTTTGCGAGACGTGTGGGGTTTCCTCATTGACATCGCCCGACTCGCGGAGTAGCGTAGGTCCGCTTTTCACATCATCCAGAAAATGCCAAGGAGGGCAATATGCGCATGCGACTGGTGCTTTGCGGCGTAGCGGTGTGGCTTTGTGCGGCCCCGATGGTTTTGGCCCAGGACGCGGTCAAGGCCGATCCCAAGCATTACACGGTGATAAGCGAAAACGATCAGGTGCGGATTCTCAGGGTGCACTATGGCCCGCATGAGAAGTCGGTGATGCACAGCCATCCCAATCTGGCGGTCGTGTTCCTCACCGATTTCAAAGGAAAGTTCACATTTCCGGACGGGAAAACCCAGGAGATAAGCGGCAAGGCGGGCGATGCGCAGTACGAAGCCGCCGTCACCCACTTACCCGAGAACACCTCCGACACCGCCTTCGATCTGATCCTGGTCGAGTTGAAAGGACACGCGGCCAAGTCGGAGATGAAGTCAAAGATGAAATCCGAAATGCAGTCGGAGATGAAGTAAGGCCGGGTTCGGCTCGGTGGCGGGTGCCCCTAACGAGTGACTGACAACTGACCACCGACAACTGACAACTGAACCCTGAGCGGGTGCCCCACGTCTGCCCTGAGCGCAGGGCCGCTGGGCGGACGAATGCGTCCGCCCCTACATGGCCATCGGTGATCCCAAGGAGAATCCCGCCGCGTGGTTTACACCGACCTGCGCTCTGCTAGACTTCACCCATGGAAGTGCATTTCACGCCGGAACAAGAAGCGCGGCTTGCGGAGATTGCGACGCAAGCCGGCATCGACGCGGAGCATCTTGTAAAGAACGCCGCTCTGCGGCTGCTGGAACGGGATGCGAACTATCGGGCTGCCGTGCGCAAAGGTGTCGAACAGGCCGATCGCGGGGAGTTTGTTCCTGACGATGAGATGGAATCCCGCATTGCGCGAATGCTCCAGCCCTGATGCGAATCCGCTGGACGCCAGCCGCGGCCGACGATCTGGAACACATCTACGAGGATCTCAGCGTGCATGAGCCGCACCTTACGCGGCCAGCGAGTCGGCTTCATCTGTGCTGCCCTCAGCGGCTAAAGCCGCGTTCTTAGGTCAGCTTAGTGCGGTGGGACTAGAAGTCGCACCCTTCCCGGTTTGTTTATTTCTCAGGCCGTTCTGATTTTGGATGGACAAAACAAAACAGCCCGAAACTTCCGGGCCGCCGGACCCATTCGACTCCTCGCTCCTCGGTCGCTCAGGGCAGGCTCTCGAGGGCGGCTGTCCCTACATGATCGAAATGGCATCTTAGCGTACTCCGTTGGCTGCGCTCGTGAGTTCCAGCAGGGTCTTGCTCAGTGTCAATGACGGCGTTCCGCTCTGCCCGCTTAGGACGGCCGCCGTCGATCCATTCGCGTTTGCTATGGCCACGTACACCTGATTGCTCAGGGGATTGACGGCCAGATCCAACCCACCATTGCCGGCGTTGCCGACGGTCGTGACCCTATTCGTGGCCCCATCGATTGCGCTCAGGCACAATCCGTTGCCATTTTCCACGTAAATCTTGTTGCGGAGGGCATCGACAGCCACACTCGCGGGCTGCTCGCCGGCGGTCAGCGTCTTCGTGGCATTGGTCACGCCGTTGATCACAGTGATCGTGCTGTCGTTCAGATTCGCCACGTAAACGTTGTCGGTGACCTCATTGACGGCAAGCGATACCGGTGCTGACCCGACTACCACATTGCTCGCTGAGCTGCCGGAGATCACCGACACCGAGTTCCCGCCTCGGTTCACAACGTAAACCTTGCGCGTGTTCTGGTTTACTGCGAGCGCTACAGGACTCTGTCCGACTGTGACGGTCGAAGTGGTGTTTGTTCGGCCGTTGATTACCGTTACCGTGCCGCTCGTAAAGTTCGCAACATAGGCCCTGTTCAAGGCGGAATTCACGGCAACCGCAATTGGTTCCTGACCGACACTCAGCGTCGAAGTGGCCAGCGTTGATCCGTTCACCACGGTCACGGTGTTGTCGCTCTGGTTGACGACGTAAATCGTGTTCGTCACCGGATTCACCGCAACTGCCACCGGGGCGTTGCCGACGGTGACCTGCTCCACCACGTTGTTCGTCCCGTTGATGACCGAAAGATGATTGTTCACGCCGTCCACGGCATAAATCGTATTCGTAAACGGATTCACCGCGAGCGCGCCGTTCAGCGACTCCTGCGCATTCGTGCCCAGCGGAATCGTCGTTGCAGTATTCGTGTTTCCGTCGATCACGGTCACCTGGTTCGCCGACTCTTCGAGCACGTAGACGGTATCGTAAACGGATTCACGGCAATCGCCTGCGGATAGTTGGCCACCGGCACGGTCGTCAGGAGCGTCTGTCCGAACGTCAGCGTGGAGGCCAGAAGCAGCAGGGCAAACAGGGCCTTTTGCAATCCAAAGCTGGGCATCGTCATGGAATCAAACTCCTGAGATCAGAGCAAGATATTAGTAGCTCCTAATCAGTTTAATGACAAGTGGAAGGGCTGCCCGGTTACCCAGGTGTGCAAAAAAGGTAACGACGCCAAGGGCTATAAGTAGGTTGGGAGACGAGATAAAAGCAAAGCGGCCCGAAACTTCCGGGCCGCTGGGCGGACGAATGCGTCCGTCCCTACATGGCCATCGGTGATCCCAACGAAAAGCCCCACTTCTCACGCATAAACCGCGCGAGAAATGGGGCACCCGATTCTACTGGCCACTAACCACTGACCTACGTTCCCTCGCTCCACCCCGCCAGGTACTCGTCCTGCTCGGGCGTGAGCCGATCGATCTTGATGCCCATCGACTCCAGCTTCAGCTTGGCGACGCGCTTGTCGAGCTCGTCAGGAACTTTGTAGACCTTCTTCTCCAGCGTCTTCGCGTTCTTCACCATGAACTCGACCGAGAGCGCCTGATCCGCGAAGCTCATATCCATGACCGATGCCGGATGTCCCTCCGCCGAAGCCAGGTTGATCAATCGTCCCTCGCCGAGCAGGTTGATCTTGCGGCCATCTTTCAGCGAGTACTCGTCGACGAAGTTGCGCGTGGTCCGCTTCGACGACGACATCTTTTCGAGCGCCGGAATGTCGATTTCCACGTTGAAGTGCCCGGAGTTCGAAATGATGGCGCCGTCTTTCATCAGCTCGAAGTGCTCTTTGGTCAGCACGTTCTTGTTGCCGGTCACCGTGCAGAAGACGTCGCCGAGTTTCGCGGCCTCGGCCATGGACATCACGCGGAAGCCGTCCATGACGGCTTCGAGCGCCTTCGTCGGATCAACCTCAGTAATGATCACCTCCGCACCCGCGCCGCGCGCCCGGCTCGCCAGGCCGCGGCCGCACCAGCCATAGCCGGCAATGACGAACTTCGACCCCGCCAGCAGATAATTCGTGGCGCGGATGATGCCGTCGATCGTGGATTGTCCCGTGCCATAGCGATTGTCGAACAGATGCTTGGTGTCGGCGTCGTTCACGGCGACGATGGGAAACTTCAGCACGCCTTCCTTGGCCATCGCCCGCAGCCGGATCACTCCGGTTGTGGTCTCTTCCGTTCCGCCGATCACGCCGTCGAGCGCATCCTGCCGCTTGGTGTGCAGGACGGTCACCAGATCGGCGCCATCGTCCATGGTGACGTGCGGCTTGTGGTCGATCGCCGCCACGATGTGGTTGTAATACGTGTCGTTGTCCTCGCCTTTGATGGCGAACACCGGGATGCCGTGATCGCGCACCAGGCTGGCGGCAACGTCGTCTTGCGTCGACAGCGGATTCGAGGCGCACAGCACGACCTCCGCCCCGCCGTCGCGCAGACAAATCGCCAGGTTTGCGGTCTCGGCCGTGATGTGCAGGCACGCCGAAATCCGGATTCCCTTCAGCGGCTGATTCTTGATGAACTCCTTGCGGATGATCTGCAGCACCTTCATGGACTGATTCGCCCACTCGATGCGCTTCTTCCCCAGGTCGGCCAGTTCAATGTTCTTGATATCGCAAGTGATGACAGCTGTTGACATGCTTCTCCTCTTTGTTGTGGCACGCTTGTAAGCGGCGGAAAACTGATTCGATTAGTTCGGTCTACTTCTGTCTCAATGTCTATTCACTCTATTGTCATCCCGAGCGAAGCGAGGGACCTCGGTTCTTGCTTACCCTGAGTGTGCTGTTGCTACAAGCAAACACCCAGATCCCTCGCTCCGCCCGGGATGACAAGATCCTGGGGAGTACTATTTATGAACCGCTACCGTTTCCCGAAGACCCGCGTCCGACGCCAGCTTCGGCGCCTTGTGCGTGCCCTCCCAGGTGAAGTCTGGGTCGCTGCGTCCAAAGTGGCCGTAGGCCGCAGTCTTCTTGTAAATTGGCCGCCGCAGATTGAGTGAATCGATAATGCCCCGCGGGGTCAGCTTGAAGTGCGCGCGAATCAGGTCGGGCAGAATCGCCGGATCTACTTTTTCCGTCCCGAACGTATCCACCCGCACGCTCACTGGATCAGCCACACCGATTGCGTACGCCAGCTGCACTTCGCAGCGGTCGGCCAGCTTCGCCGCCACAATATTCTTCGCGATGTGCCGCGCCATGTAGGCCGCCGAGCGGTCTACCTTGGTCGGATCTTTGCCGCTGAAACAGCCGCCGCCGTGCCGTCCCATGCCGCCATAGGTGTCGACGATGATCTTGCGTCCGGTCAGCCCGGTGTCGCCCATCGGCCCGCCGATCACGAAACGCCCCGTGGGATTGATGTGATACTTGGTGTCCTCATCGAGCAGGTGCGCCGGGATAACTGCCTGAATCACGTTCTTCAGAATGCCCGACCGCAGCTCATCGTTGGTCACGGTCTCGGCATGCTGCGCCGAGATCACCACCGCATCCACGCGGACGGCTTTGCCATGCGCATCGTATTCGACTGTGACTTGGGATTTTCCATCGGGACGAAGGAAAGGCAGCGTGCCANTTCTTGCGGACCTGCGAGAGCCGCAGGGTCAGCTTGTGCGCCAGCGAGATGGGAGTCGGCATCAGCTCTTCGGTCTCGTTGCAGGCGAACCCGAACATCATGCCCTGATCGCCGGCGCCGCCCGTGTCGACGCCCAGGGCGATGTCGCCCGACTGCTTGTTGATACTCGAAATCACGGCGCAGGTGTTGGCGTCGAAACCATAGAGCGCGTTGTCATATCCGATCGCGCTCACCGTCCCGCGCACCACGGTCTGAAAGTCCACATAAGCCTTGGTGGTGATTTCCCCGGCGATGACCACCAGCCCGGTCGCGGTCAGGGTCTCGCAGGCCACGCGGCTGGCCGGGTCTTCGGCTAGGCAGGCATCGAGCACGGCGTCAGAAATCTGGTCAGCAATCTTGTCAGGATGGCCTTCGGTGACCGATTCAGAGGTAAACAGATAGCGGTTCTTGGTTGCCAAGTTATAGGTCTCCTTGAGTTTATGAAAAGCTCTGGGCGCGCATATCTAGGAGGGCCAGCGGAAATCCAGGCGGTCGCAACGGCGCGACGGCGTCGAGCGGAAATCCTCATAAGAGGCTACCAGACGGCTCCGTACCGCGCAACGGCTTTAGCGTGAGCTGGCGGGGGAGGAATCCAATTGCGGAAATACAAACGCCGACGGTGGAAAACACGGGTCGAACCGACGTATGTTGCCACCCTCGGTGCGTTCTCAGCGCTCTTTGCGGACTTTGCCGTAAAGGCTTACACCCTGTCTCGCTAGGAGGACGGTAGGAGAAGGTCGGGTATCCAGAGTCATTCTCACTGGCAACCGGTGAACGCCAAGGTCGCGGCTGTCACGCTCGTTCCGGGCGTCACCACCAGCGGTCCGGATGGAGTGGCGGCCGTGGAACTGGTTTGCACTTCCTTCGGACTGCAATCGGGCGTCCCACTTCCGTCGGGAGTAAATGCTCGCGCATCGATCGTGTAGTTCACCGGCCCGCCTGCAGGAGGAGCAGGGATCTGACTGCCCGTGGTGGTGAAAGTTCCCACGCTGGGGTTGAGCGCCGGCACGGAGAGCGTGTAGCTGGCGCAATCGGCCTTTGCCGGACAGCTTGCCCCCGGCGCCGTGGTCAAGTTCGCCTCCGCCGAGGACTGTCCCGCCAGCGGGATTGCCACCAGCAGCGCGGGGCTGATCGGCTGCAGGGCTGACACAGATATGTCAGCGCTGGTCGCGGCGCTGCCCGTGCTGGTCGTGATCTCTCCCGTGATCGACGCCGGAGACTTGCCGGTCTCAGTCTGCGCCACGAGCGGCACCGTTCCCAGAGCATTGCCGGGCTGAACGCCGGTAATCACCGTGGCAGCGTATGCCACCTGCGCTCCGCTCACTGCCACCGCGACTACGTCGTATGTTCCCGCGGCCACCGGACAGAATCCGAATGCACCGGATGAGTCCGTGACCGTAGCCATGACCACCCGGTCGATTCCGGAGCTATCGGACTGCTCCAGCGCCACCAAAGTGACACCCCCAGCGATGGCCTGACCGGTCACGCTGTCAACCGTCCTTCCGTTGATGGAAGAAGACGTCAGCGCAACCTCGCCCGCATGCAGCACCGGCTTGAGCCGGAACCTTCCGTTGCCCTGCGCGACAATGGAATCGCAGGCGTCGAAGTCAATGTCGAGGTCTTTGGTTTCGCCCGGCGCGATCACAAACTGTCCGCCTGCGATTTGGCCCGATGGAATCTTCAGCCCTGTTTGAGATTCGCTCGACAGTAGAAGCGGCTGCGGCGTATTTGGTGCGCTGCTCAACATCACGCAATTCGCGGTGCTGCCGCACACGTTGCCCGGAACGGTTGCGTTGTCACTGCTCAGGAAAATGCGAATCTGCTGATAGCTGCCGGGCTGCAGCGCGGTGGGCGCTCCCAGCGTAGCCAGAAAGCACTGGTTGTTCACCTGGCCCAGCAGATCCACCTGCACGGGATTCTGGGACAGAGTGGGCGTGAGATCGACCCAGCTCGGATCGTTGTCGCCGGCCCCGGCGCTGGAGTTGATCTTCACGTCCGTAATGGTCACATAAATGTGACTGAACGCCCCTCGCGGTCCAGAGCACGTGGCCGGGTCGCTTATACGCACATTCACTATCGCACTGGAACTGGAATTGGAAGCGGATTTTCCACCGCTGCAACTGGAAAAGAAGACGGCGGAGATAAGTAGCGTTACGACAAGTGTGCAAGAAATTGCGTTCGGGCGCATGACAGAACCTCCGGGACTGGCGGGAGAGCGCTTCAAGGCACCTGGGAGGCCTCCTGCCTTTAGAAGCATGCTTCGTGCCACTGCACGCGGAGGGACGGCAATTCCTTGCATGCCAAACGGTTGCGGACTCCGCAGAGCCCGCGCAGATGGCGGCTTTGGCGCCAATCGAGGGGTAAAATCTTCGGCTTAGTTGGTAAGGACTTCCAGCGCCAAGCCTGGCAGGTCCGCTACGGTGTTTGTACGGAGTTGGCTGAGGCTTCGCCACTTTGCAGCCCGTTACTGTCAAAGACGAGAGTCTTGACTTCCGCCTCCGCGCCTTGCGCGGGAATCTCCTTGCCGTTCAGCAGGAAGTTCACCCCGGCGGCATTTCCTGTTTTCACTACAATTTCGCAGCTGGCCCGCACCGTCGTATGGGCGGGAGCGATCAGGGTTTCCTGCGTGACAGTCTTGCCGTCGGCCGTGACCGAGATCCAGGAATTCTCCTCTGCCCGAATCACCAGTGTGAAGGTCGTGGGTGAAGTACGAGCGGCCGCATCCGTTGGTGATGGCTGCGCTGAGGAGCGCGCCTGTTCTGCCTCTGCTGGAGGCGGTTCTGTCGCTGCCCCAGGCGTTTGGGAGGCAGTCCTCGCAGGTGGCGCAACGACAGGCGCGGAACCGGCTTGCCGCGTCGCCAAAGCATTCCCCAACGACGGCAGCATTGAAGTCCGCAAAGACGAAGCCTGCGCCGACGGAGCTTGCTGAGACAAAGACTGCCGAAGCGATGATTGCAGAGACGACGCCTGTGCAGACCCGGCCGGCACCGCCTTCGCCGCCGAACGGGAACGATGGCTCGCAGCAGCCCCAGTGGGATTCGGTGCGAGCGGAGCCGTCGCCACAGGCGAGGCGGCAACCGGCTCGGGATTTAGTTCTCCAGCCCGCGCGCTGCGCGAGTGGCGATTCCAGATCACGATTCCCACCGCGATCACCACGGCCGCGAGCGCCAGCGTGCCCCAGGGAATCTCACGCTCCGCGTCGACGGCACGTCTCCTGAACGGCCGGATGTGCTCGGCTTTGGGCAACTGCAGTTCCGGAAGTTCCTCGTCTGGATCTGGCTTCGAGGCGGCGCGCTGCGAGACACTGCTCTTCGACACGACGCCCGACGATTTCCGCGCAGGGATTCGCGCTGTGGGCGCCTCCAGCGCCCTATTGGCGTCAATCTGCGCCTGGCGCAGGCAGGCGATGTATTGGTTGATCGCCTGTTCACTATCCAGCCCCAGATGCTTGGCGTAGGCGCGGATGAATCCCTTATTGAACACGCCGCCCGGAAGCTGGTCGAAGTGCTCGTCTTCGATCGCCTTGAGCATGCGGGCGCTGATCTTGGTGACGTGCGACACGTCCTCCAGCGTCCATCCCCGCCGCTCGCGTTCTTTCTGGAATCTGGTCCCGAGAGTTGCCACCGTGGATCCCGGCGGGCAATCAGTTAGCCCGCTTCCCAACGAAACAAGCGTTACCAGACAATCATAGGTCAACGTTGTTGCCCGCGCCACCAACAACCGTCGTAGCACTGAAGGTTCCGCAGGATATCGAGCCGCGCCTGGAACCAGGACTACGCCGCAAAGTTTCTACTTAGCGCCCTTTCCGGCCTTCGCGGCTAGGTCTGCCTTCCCCGAACCGCCCGGTTCGCGCCCACGCGCCATGATGGCGGCAGCTCCATCCTTGCTTTACAAAGAATTAACAATCTTCCCGTTGACTTCCACAGAAGCGCCCCTTAGGCTGGCTGCAATCAGTAAAAACTTTCCACCACCCCAATGCGGACCGCTTGACCCGCTCTGCTTCACTCAAGCTGCCCGTTCCGTCGCGTAAACGGTGTCCCGGCCGGTTGGATGAACCAGGCATGAGCTGACGTCTGTCTAGCGCCTGCGTTTCCGGACATCGACGACGCCAAGGCTTTGGCCGCAGTCAAATCCATGAATTGAGGAGTGCTATGAAACGTTTGCTGAAGTCTATGCTTCTCCCCATCGCTTTAGTTTTGCTGTTGGCAGGAATGCCGACGCTCTCCCACGCACAAATGAGCCAAGTAAAGACCGTCTTTCTCATCATTCTGGAAAACCACAACTGGACGGGCAATGACGCGGGCGCATCGTTTGGCGACCCGGACATCAAGGGCAATCCGCTGGCTCCTTATATCAATGGACCGCTGCTGAAGACGGCGGCGCACGCCGAGCAGTATTTCAATCCTCCCGGGAACCATCCCAGCCAGCCGAATTATCTGTGGCTGCAGGCCGGGACCAACTTCGGCGTCCTTGCCGATACCCAGCCAGGTCAGCCGCAGCTATTCACACACAAGCATCTGACGCGGCTTCTGGATGAAGCGGGCATTTCCTGGAAAAACTATGCCGAGCCTGATTTCGGCAGCCCCTCCTACGACGTTTGCCCTCTGGATTTCACCTTCCTCGACGTGGAACACCTCGGCATCGTGTATTTCAACGATGTCAACGACGGCCTGAACCCGCTCTCGCCAGTGTGCATTTCCCACGTCGTGCCCTACGACTATTTCGCCACCGACCTGGCCAACAATACCGTGGCGCAATACAACCTCATCAATCCGAATGTATGCCATCAGGGCCACGAGGGCATTTCGCCCTGTGACTCTCGTGAACCAGCGGACAACACGCTGCGCAGCGACCAATGGCTGATGAAGAACGTGCCGCTCATCCTCGAGTCGAAGGCTTACAAAGAGGGCGGGGCGATATTCATCACCTGGGACGAAGCCGAAGACAATGGCCAGTTCAGCGACGGCCCCATCCCCATGTTCATTCTTTCTCCGTTCGCCAAGGGCGGAGGCAAGAAGGCGTTCAGCAACTCGATTCATTACGACCACAGCTCCATGCTGAAAACGATCGAGGAAATCTTTGGCGTAACGCCGCTGCTGGGAGCCGCTGCCGACCCGCAGACCAACGATCTGAGCGACTTATTTCAGTGAGGCGCGGGTAACCATCGGTCGCAAACATTGACGAACTCTGGAGGCCTTCATGACAAAGATTTCTCTTCTCTCCCTGCGTGCACCGCGATGCCGGCGTATGCCTGGCTTATTCCTTTCAGCCCTGGTCGGCTTGCTACCGGTGGTGTCGCAAGCGCAGGTGACGTTCACCGGAGCGCAGGCCAGCGTGAGCCTGGGCTCCCAAGCCGTGGGAAAGCGCAGCGCGGCGGCCGCTCTGCCCTTCTCAATCGCGGCCAACACGACAGTGGGCAGCATCGCCGTCGTGACCACGGGCAGCGCGGGCCGCGACTTTGCTGAGGCCACGGGCAGCACCTGTGCCGCGGGAACCTCTGCCACGGCCACGAACTGCATAGTCAACGTAACCTTCAAGCCCATGGCGACTGGTCTGCGCCTGGGTGCGGTCGAGTTCTTTGCCGGCGCCCACAACTCCGGCGCCGTGCTGGCGACGGTGCCGGTGTCCGGTATCGGCACGGGTGCACAGTTGGTTTTCGGGTCTTCCGACGGAACCAGCGTGGGCAGCGGTTTCCTCGGTCTTGAGGCTGTGGCCGTCGACGCCGCGGGCAACGTCTACGTTCCCGACGCGGGTCTGCAGAAAGTTTTCAAGATTACTCCGGCGGGCAAGCAAACCGTGATCGGCAGCGGCTTGCAGGTTCCCCAGGGTGTCGCCGTGGATGGCGCCGGCAACGTCTACATCGCCGACAGCCAGGCCGCCGCGGTGTTCAAGGTGACGCCGGGCGGCGTGCAGTCCACGATCGGCAGCGGCTTCTCTTTCCCCGCCGCCGCCGCCGTGGATGGAGCCGGCAACGTCTACATCAGCGATCCCTTCATCCCGACCGTTTTCAAAGTCACGCCCAGCGGCACGCAGACCCAGGTGGGCAACAACTACAACACTCCCGCCGGCGTGGCCGTCGACTCAGCCGGCAACGTGTATGTCGCGGACACTTTCAACTCGGTGGTCTTCAAAGTAACGCCTGGCGGTACCCAGACCACGGTGGGCAGCGGGTTCATCAGTCCCAATGGCGTGGCCGTGGATGCGGCCGGCGACCTCTACGTGACCGATGACGCGACCAACACGGTGATCGAAGTTCCCACTGGTGCCGCGCAGAGCGCCGTGGTTTCCGGCTTGGACGCCCCGGGCGGCCTCGCTCTGGATGGAACCGGCAATCTGTATGTCGCCAACACAAACACCTCGCAGGTCATGAAGATCAACCGCACGGCGGCACCGTCGTTGAGTTTCGCCGCTACGGCGATCAACCACACCAGCAAGGACAGCCCGAAAGTTGTCGAGGTCGAGAACATCGGCAACAGCTCGCTGAACTTCTCGGCATTGACTTATCCTGCGGACTTTCCCGAGGCCACGTCCGGCACTAACTGCACCGCGAGCGTCCAAGTGGGACCGGGCGGCAACTGCACCCTGACCATCAACTTCAGTCCAGTCACGCCGCTGGGCACGAACTCGTCGGCGGTGCTGACCGAGGCTGTGCAGTTCACCGCCAACAAGAAAGTGGAACAGGTCTCGGTCACCGGCAAGGAGACAAAGTAGAGGATCCCGGCCCTGTAACAGAGGTTTCGAACCAGGCTGTTCAAGACACTTGGCTATCACAATAGGACTGTCATCCTGAGCGAAGGATCTATGCATTTGCTCAGTTGCATAGATCCTTCGCGGCAAAGAACGCCGCTCAGGATGACAATGGTCTACGCGAAGTTTCTTCCGGTGCCTCTGACTCCTGCCCTACTGCGTCTTCTTCTCGAGCACGATCTTCAGATCCGCCTTGCAGGTTTTGTCGGGATCGACGAAGGCTGAGCCTTCGCGATCTCCCTGCGACGCCGTAAAGAACAAACCGCGCTTGGTGCGCGCGGGCAGGCCGACGAAGCGCGCCTTGCCGTCGATGTTGGTGGCCTGCTCCAGGTCGAGCTTGCGCGCGTACAAGAATCCGTAAGCGATGTGCACGCGAATCTTGGCGTCATAGAGGCCCTTGCCCGCGTTGTCGGTTACAGTGAAATCCACCGAGCAGTCGCCGATTCCGCCATCCATCACCGGAACCTGATGGGCATCAGCCGCGGCCTGTTGCGAATTGGCAGCCGAGCTGCCCTGGGCCGAAAACGCTGCAGAAACGAAAAAGAACACCGCCAAACCTAGGAACGCCGTCAATCCTACAAAGCGTCGAATCTTGCGTCTGATAGAAATGGGTTTCATACAAATTAGCTTACGCTAATGCGCAGGCGCTCGAAACTTGCTCTCTCCGTTGGCTTTACGGGTTCCGGTTACTTACGTTCATTGCCCCTGTGACGAGCCGCCGAATATAATTTTTGTTAACCACCCGTCTGAGGAGCGTTGAAATCCGGCATGTCTGAGGCGACCGGCACACAATTGACGCGCCAGAGCCAGGAACTCGCCATTTTCCACGACGTGGCCAAAGCCCTCACGTCTTCGCTGGACCTCGACTCCATTCTGCAGACCATCATGGAAAAGATGGCGGAGTACTTCCGCCCCGACACCTGGTCGCTGTTGATGGTCGACGAAGAGCACGACGAGCTCTACTTCGCCATCGCCGTGGGCGACGCCGCCGAAGCGCTCAAGAATGTTCGCCTGAAAGTCGGCGAAGGCATCGCCGGCTGGGTAGCCAAGCACGGCGAGCAGCTGATCGTGCCCGATGTCGAAGCCGATCCGCGCTTTGCCAAGCGCATCGATGACGCCACCAAGTGGGAGACGCGCTCGATCATCTGCATTCCACTGCGCTCCAAGCTGCGCGTGCTGGGCGTGATCCAGCTGGTGAACGTCGACATGACGCAGTTCACCGAGACCGAAGTTTCTTTTCTGCAGTCGTTGTGCGACTACGCCGCCATCGCCATCGAAAACGCGCGCTGGGTCGAGCGCATTCAGGAACTGACCATCACCGACGACTGCACCGGCCTCTACAACGCCCGCCATCTTTACAAGACGCTCGAGACTGAGGTCTACCGCTCCTCGCGCTTCGGCTACGAGTTCAGCGTGCTGTTCATCGATCTCGACCACTTCAAGACGGTGAATGACACGCACGGCCACCTGATCGGGAGCAAGCTGCTGGCCGAGATCGGTTATCTGATCAAGGCGCAGCTGCGCCTGATCGACTTCGCTTTCCGCTACGGGGGCGACGAGTTTGTCGTGCTCCTGCCGCAGACGGGCAAGGATGCGGCGCTGGTAGTCGCCAAACGTCTGCGCGACGGCCTGCGCGGCTCGAGCTTCTGCCGCGCCGAGGGACTCGATCTGAACGTGCGCGCCTCCATCGGTCTCGCCACTTACCCGCATGATGCCCGCACCGCGCACGACATCATCCGCCAGGCCGACGAGATGATGTACCTGGTCAAGAACACCACCCGCGACAACATCGGGATCGCCGCGCGCGGCGTGATGAAGTAGGGCGGCGGCTGCAGACCGCGGACTTCAGACGTCAATTCGGACTTGGGCAGACCGGCAACTCACTGGTTAGCCGGCTTCGCATCCGGCTTCGTTTCCGGCACCCACGGGTTCTTATTGGGCGCGGCCTTGGGGTTGACGCCGAAATCCCACACGAACAGATTCATGGTCGCATCCCCGGTGATCTCGACGAGCGCATACTCGCCGGGCGCGAGGCTTTCGGTCGGCGTAATCTTGAGCCATCCTCCGCTGACCCGGGTCGTTGTGGCCTTCACGAATTTCTGGTCCTCGCTCACTTTGCCGCTGCCGGCGCGTTTGACATCGCCCAGCACGCGCTGGCCTTTCTTGGTCTGCGTGCGCACGATGCGGAAACGCTCCTGCGTCGGGGACGCCGGCTCAGGCTGCTCGGGGCTTTGCGGTCCGCCGGGCGTGGGCTCGTCCAGCCTGATTTTGTTGCCGGCCGGTTTCTTGTCTTTGCCGGGTTCCGCCTGGTCCGGGAGATCGGGTTTGACGTAGAGGGAAGGCACGTCGGTGTGCGACTGCACGGCGGCGTGTTCGCCCTCGAGTTCGATGGTCACCTTTACGCTGGCCGGGTCAATGGCGGCGCGAAGCACGTTGCCGCGCTCGCTCTGGCTCACTGCGCTCTCGCTCTGCTGCAGCTCGACCAGTTGCGGCTCGCCCTNTGGCTCACTGCGCTCTCGCTCTGCTGCAGCTCGACCAGTTGCGGCTCGCCATGAAAATTGTCGAGCAGAAAGACGCCGGAGTCTTCGGGCAGGCGCAGTCCGGGCGCGACTTCCGGAAGAGTGGTCTCGTCGACTTCGCGCGCCTCTTCGAATTCCTTCTCCAGCTCGACGGCCCCGGGCGCAGACGCACCGGCCGCACGGTCTTTCTCGTACTTGTCGGTCGCGGCCCAGTCGACCAGCGAGTAAGGCAGTTCCTCCCATTCGTTGCGTTCGGCGCTCAGGTAGCGCACGCGGTCGCCGTGAACCTCATATTTCGTGACCAATTGATAAGAGCCATCTTTGAGGATCAGGCGCTTGGCGACGTCCTGCGCCGAGCAGGGGAGTGCGAGCAAGGCGAGACACACGGCGAAGGCGATGACTATGCGCTGAAAGATTTTGCGTGTGTGGGGCGGGCACTCCTGCCCACCAGCCGAGCGAGGCACGGCAGAGTATTCGAAATTCGGCATTCGGAACAGTTGCCATAGAGCCATTGTGAGAAGACTTCCTGAATCCATTATCGTCCTGAGTAAGGGAAGAGTCGAATGGTCACGGGCTGACGGCGGTTCGACCTGGGCACGGTGGTGACCCACGCGAGATCCTTCGCTCCGCCTGAAGTCCCTCGCTACGCTCGGGATTTCGGCGCGCGGCTCGAACGCCGCGCAATCGCCTCAAGCTCCGCTCAGGATGACGCCAGAAATTGCGGATTCACCGTACACCTGCCCCGTCTGGTGGGTCCACGCGCGGCATGGCTTGTAGTATGCTGTTGCCGTAGCGCCGCCTGTTCCGAAAAAAATGAACCCCAAACCCATCCGCTGGTTTGCCCTGCCTTGCCTGTTGTGGACTGCCGCTTTTGCTGCTCCATCGGCATGGGGCCAGGCGGCTCCGAGTCCGTCTGCCCAACCCGTGCCGGTCGCGACGGAGACCCGGCTTCATTACTCGGTACAGGGACTCGCCGCTGCGCCGCAGCAGGCGGTTTCCTACGCGTCGGTGTCGCAGCTCAACGATTTGCTGTCGCAGCTGGAGATCGCGTCCAAGAACACGCAGGAAGATTTGAGCAGCCTGCGCATCGAGCGCTGGAAGACAGACGCATCGTACAAGAGGCAGTCGCTGGCCAACGTGGAGTCGATCCAGCGCAATCTGAGGGACGCACTGCCCACAATCATGGTGCAGCTGCGCGCCGCGCCCGAGGATTTGCCGCAGACCTTCAAGCTCTATCGCAATCTCGACGCTTTGTACGACGTGCTGGGTAGCGTGGTCGAGTCAACCGGCGCGTTCGGATCGAAGGACGATTTTCAGGCGCTGTCGAACGATCTGAGCAATTTTGAAGGCACGCGCAAGCAGTTCGCCGAGCGCATTGAGAATCTGGCGTCGTCGAAAGAGGCTGAGATTGTGCGGCTGCGCGCCGATTTGAAAACCGCGCAGGCGGCGGTTCCGGTGGCGCCTCCGAAAAAAATTGTGGTGGATGACACCGAACCGGCTCCGAAACCGGCGGTGAAGAAGAAGCCCGCCGCGAAACCAGCTGCCAAACCGGCTGCGGGGACGAAGCCCGCTACTACTTCTACAACAACAGGAAAGCCCTCAGCCGGGCAGCCGCAAACTCCACAGACGCCGCCGGCTAAGCCGCAGTAGGGACCCTCAGACTTCGCACCTCGGACTTCGGACGTCAGACCTGAGTCTGTATAAGCCGTCTCAGGGCACAGGATTCGGTGAGGTCCGAGGTCAGGTGTCTAAGTTCGCCGAGGTTCGGCACATGCCCGAGACATCCGCCGTCGAGCCCGGCGTGCCTGAGGCTAAGCCCGCTGGCCCCAGGCTACGCAGAGGGCTGCAGGTCTTAGGGTTTATGTCACTGTGGCTGGCCGCAGTTTTTGGGTCGGCCGGGCGGCTCGACTGGACGCGCGGCTGGATTTGCGCCGTCACGTACATAGTCTGCATGGTGGCCGCGGGTGTGCTGGTGAGGCGCAGGAATCCGGGCTTACTGGAGGCTCGCGCACAGTTGCGGCGCCAGGATACGAAGCCTTTCGACAGAGTCTTTCTCTCCTTGTATCTTCCTCTTACCCTTATTCAGCCCACCGTCGCCGGACTGGATGCGGTGAGGTTCAGTTGGTCGGCCCTTCCGTTCGCCACGGTGTATGCGGGCTTGGCTCTTTTCGTAGTGGCGATGACGCTGATCACCTGGGTCATGGTGGTGAATCCTCACGCGGAGTCTACGGTCCGCATCCAGAAAGACCGCGAGCATCGGCCGGTGACGTCGGGTCCGTATCGCTTCGTCCGCCATCCCATGTATGTGGGGGCAATGCTGATGTATCCGGCGACCGCGTTGATTTTCGGCTCGGTGTGGGCGCTGGCGGTGTCGGGCTTGATTGCGATCCTGTTCATTTGGCGCACCGCTCTGGAAGATCGGACTCTTCGCCGGGAACTCCCCGGATACGAAGAGTTCGCTGCGGTCACGCGCTACCGGCTGATTCCAGGGGTGTGGTGAGGGAGGGGACGCAGACCACAGTCTGCATAAGTCGCCCCAGCACACAGGATTTGCCGAGGTCGAGGTCAGACGCCCGAGGTCTCGAATCTGTTACTCTTCCTTCCGCATCTAGATTGAACTTCGGCATCCAGCGCTACGGGCCGATGTCTGACGCCTGAGATCTGAAGTCAGAGGGTTTGCGGTCTGACGTCCTAAGTCTGACGTCCGAGGTCCGGTGTCCTCGCTTCTTATGAATTCGCACGTCCACGTCATCGCGGTCCTTTTCGGATCGTTCATCATCTGGGCAGTGCTGCGGGACGCCTTTGAGACGGTGGTGCTGCCACGGCGGGTGACGCGGCACTTCAAGCTGACGGAGTGGTTTTACCGGCGTACCTGGATCCCGTGGCGCCGCATTGCCGGCCACATTAAGACGGTCTCACGGCAGCAGAGCTTTCTCGCGTACTTCGGGCCGATGTCACTGCTTCTGCTGCTGGTGTTTTGGGCCACGGGTCTGATCTTCGGTTTTGCGCTGCTGCAGTATGGCTTTGGCGGGCACGAACAAATCAGCGGTGAGACGCTCACCTTCGGCAAAATCGTTTACCACAGCGGGGAGACGTTTTTCACGCTAGGCTATGGCGACATCGTGCCGACTTCGGGCGTGGCGAGGGCGCTCTCGGTGCTGGAAGCGGGCATGGGCTTCGGCTTTCTCGGCACCGTGATCGGCTACATTCCGGTGGTGTACTCGTCGTTTTCGCGGCGCGAAATTCAGATTTCCATGCTCGACGCGCGGGCTGGCTCGCCGCCGACCGCGGCGGAGTTGCTGGTGCGACTGGCAGGGCGGTCGGACGGACCTTCGATCGACCAGAAAGTGCTCGACGACGTGCTGCGCGGTTGGGAGCAGTGGGCGGGCGAGTTGCTGGAGAGCCAGATTTCGTATCCGGTGCTGACTTTTTTTCGTTCGCAGCACAGCAATCAGTCGTGGCTGGGCGCGCTCACGACCGTGCTGGATGTGACCTCGCTGTTAATGGTCGGTATCGAGGGCATTTATCCCGGGCAGGCCAAGTTGACCTTTGCCATGGCGCGGCACGCCGCGGTCGACCTGGCCCAGGTGGTGAGTGCACGCTACGATCCGCAGGCAGTGGATCGGTTGCCGGAAGCCGAGTTTGACGGCCTGCGCGAGGCGCTCGCGGCTGCGGGATTGAAACTGCAGGGCGACAGCGCGGCGCGGCAGAAGCTGGACAAGCTGCGCTCCATGTATGAGCCCTACGTGCACTCGACGGCGCGCAATCTGATGATGACCCTGCCGCCGTGGCGACATGCGGAGAAGATCCGGGACAACTGGCAGGCCGGGCCGTGGGACCGGATGATCCAGGCGAAGGGCTTGGCCGTGCTGGGGCAAAGGCCGCGAGTGCCCAGCGCTACCGCGGAGTCCGATCATTTCTGAGGCGGGTGGGCAAGGATGCCGATCATTCCTGAAAGTGAGCGCGAGCGAAGAGTGAGTCTCGGCCGGCGGGGCCTTCGGTATGTGGACGCCGTGTCTCCTCAGGGGCTAAGGCCCATCGGAATTGGGCGACTGACGCGGCCCATTCGACTTCGCTCATGGCAAGCGCTGAAGCGCCGCTCTACCGCGATCTTGCAGGCTGCGTGCTAACATCCTTCTGGATTTCAATTCAGTTTTCCGCAAAATGAGCCGCGTTGGCGAAAATGTGGTGCGAATTGAGGCCGAGGCGTTGCGGGCGCTGGCCGATCGCATCGCCGGTCCCATGGCTGCGGCGTTTCAGCGCGCGGTCGATCTGATGTTTTCGTGCGGAGGGCGCGTGGTGGTGACGGGCATGGGCAAGAGCGGGCTGATCGCGCGCAAGATAGCGGCAACGTTAAGTTCGACGGGGACGCCGGCGCTCTATCTGCATCCGGTCGAGGCGCTGCACGGAGATTTGGGCATGGTGGTACGCGGGGACGTGGTGCTGGCGCTTTCGGCGAGCGGCGAAACGGAAGAAATTCTGGCGCTGCTGGCGACCATCAAGCGCCTGCAGGTGGCGCTAATTACGATGACGGGGGATGAGATTTGCGGTGGGTTTGTGGGGCGGGCGCCCTCGCCCGCCAACTCTGGCAGAGGCAAGGCCAAGACAGCAGGAAAACCTGCTTCGAGATCGACGTCAGGTGAGATCGAACTAAAGTCAAAGGCGGCGGACAAGAGTGTCCGCCCCACACAGGCGATTTCGACGCTGGCGGCGGCGGCCGATGTGGCGCTCGATTGCTCGGTCGCGCAGGAGGCGTGTTCGCTGGGATTGGCTCCGACGGCGTCGACCACGACGATGCTCGCGTTGGGCGATGCCCTCGCAGTGACACTGAGCGAGAAACGCGGCTTCAAAGAGGAAGACTTCGCCAATTTGCATCCCGGAGGGAAGCTGGGCAAGCGGCTGGCGCGAGTGGAGTCGCTGATGCACTCGGGCGACGCGCTGCCGCGCGTTTCACCGCAGACGAAGATGCCCGACGTGATCTACGAAATGTCGCGCAAGAAGCTGGGCGTGACTGCGGTGGTCGAGGGCGAGAAGCTGGTGGGGATCATCAGCGATGGCGACCTGCGGCGGCTGCTCGAAAAGCGCGGGAAAGACGCGATGGACTTGACCGCGGGCGAGGCCATGACGCGTAGTCCGAAGACGATTGCCCCGACTGAATTCGCCGCGACGGCCCTTGCGCTGATGGAAGAGAAGAAGATTACGTCCCTCATGGTGGTGGACGCAAGCNGGCAAACTGGAAGGGATCGTCCACCTGCACGACCTGTGGACTACTGAACTGGTGTAGGAATCATCTTCCCGCCAGGAAGTCGATAAGTTGTTCTCGCGTGAAACCTGCTTCCCTCAACAGCGACATGAGAGTTCCTTTTGGGAGGTCGCGATTGTGCTGCGGAACAACCGTACGGCGGCGGGAGACAGGATGGTAGTAGATGAAGTGGCTACCCGAGGCATGGTCAAGAACGAAGCCGTTCTGCTCCAAGAATCGAGCGATCCGGCGCGGCTTGATTGCGAGTAGCTTCGGCATGTGTCTTTGTGTTGGCGATAGGGTGGCATAACCTCGCGGACGAGCGCCAGCGAATTGCGATAAAAATCTTCTGGGATGACATGCAACCGGGAGTGCCGGGGCTCAGCGTGAATACTCGAGATCGAGAGACGCGAGCAGTGTTTCGTCATCGCTAGGCACCGGTTCGTTGTGCTTGCGCAGGCTGGCGATGTAGCCCGAAATAGCGTCCTTGGCCATTTCTCTGGCTTCTTTCAGAGTGCGTCCGTAGGTGACGCAGCCGGGGAGAGCGGGTACCAGCGCAGTGTAGCCGCCCTCCGGTTCAGGACGGAGCATGATGTTGTACCGATAGCGGGCCTTTGGCATACCGCCATCATTCTAGCGCAATCATCAGGCATTGCCGCTTCAAACATGCGCAATCGCTTTTGATCCCCTCACAATCATGCGCGTTTGTGGCGGGATGACCCAACAATGTTTGGCAATTGCTTTACAATAACCAATTCCTTTGCGGATTCTGCGAGTCCCAGTATCTCGGGGGCTCGCGACTCGGTACTCAGGACTCATTATGCATCGTTGGTCGGAACTGTTTATTCCCACTCTGCGCGAGGCGCCGGCGGANTGCCGAGGTCGCCAGCCACAAGTTTCTGGTGCGGGCGGGCTATATCCGGCAGCTCGCGGCCGGGATCTATTCATTTCTTTTCCTTGGTAACCGGTCGTTCAACAAGATCGTAGCCATCGTCCGCCAGGAGATGGACCGCATCGGGCAGGAATTTTTTCTGCCCCAACTGCATCCGCGCGAGGTTTGGGAGGCGAGCGGGCGCTGGGCACTGATGGGCGACAACCTGTTTCGCCTGAAAGACCGCAAGGGCGCGGACATGTGCCTGGGCATGACCGAAGAAGAGGTCATG
>OCOJ01033790.1_pt1 | contig 24898 bp, 14 predicted proteins | sample 1539251 | NCBI WGS metagenome assembly OCOJ01 (sample SAMN01911457, study PRJEB22624) | soil metagenome | biome: Soil | place: Malaysia | collected 2012-04-30 | depth RA_metagenome m
CAACGTGCTCGTGCTGGTGGTACTGGATGGATTGAAGGAGGCCGTCACACCGCTGGGCAAACCCGAAGCCGACAAGCTGACGCTGCCGGTGAACCCGTTTTGCGGCGTAACACTAACCGTGCTCGTCCCACTGGCCCCTTGCGTAATCGTCAAGCTGCCAGGCGCAAGGGAAAGCTGGAATGTTGGTGCTGTCGAGGCGCCCGGCCAATTGTTCACCAAGTTGGCGGCATTGACCGTGCCGATGCCAGTGGCGAAGTCCCAACCGATGGTTGTGCCATAGGCAGGTTTGTAGGCGGTGTTGGATGTGGACAGAACTCCAGATGCGGCGCCGTCCAAGAAGCAATTGACGTTGCCGGTGCAGTTCACGGCCATGTCGCCCTGAGTCACGTCGTAGAAAATGCAGGAGGCCGATACGCTATTGCCGTTGGCTGAGTTGCAAGAGCTACTGCCGCTCGAGCCGTATTCCGAGGCAGCGAGCTGGTAATAAACGGGATTGGGATTGCCTTGGCTCGAGGCGGTCTTCTGATTAATCAGAGCCTGGATGCCGGCCAGGATTGGAGAGGCAAAGGAAGTTCCGCCGGCTCCGGACCAGCCGCTCGGATCACCTGTGCAGGCGGCGCCACCATTGGCAGTGTCGGACCAGCAGAAGACATAGTAATGGCTCCAGAGCCCGTCCGCAGCGAAGAGGGAAACGTCAGGAGTGTCGCGCACACCGTCGCTGGGATTGCCGAGGACAGACTGCCAAGAGGGCTTGGGCCAACCCTGGCAAGTGCCGCTCACGACGCTGCTTGTAGTCGGAGTACCAGTTGCGCAGGCGCTGGGGCCGCCCCCACCTGCAACCGTGGTTTGAAGGAGTGAGCCGAGAAAGGGGTCGTTGCAAAGACTACTGGGGCCATATGGTGAGCTGAACCCCTCGTATTGCGAAAGCAGGGCCCCGGCGCAGGAATTGTTCCAGGGGATTTCCGGAATGTAAGAGATGGCCGAGCCGAAAGTAGAAGTGTTGGTGGAATTCCAGTAAGTGCCATTCGTGCCGTTCAGTGTGTCGCTGAAATCCGTTCCGCCGACGGCGACGTTGTTAGGAGTGGAAGCAAAAGCGTTGACGGCAATCCCGTGTGTGGCAGCCGCGGCACTATTGTCGCAGCCCGCCGCGCCGCTATCACCAGCGGCCACAAAAACAGAAACGCCCTCGGCAACTGCCTGCTGATAAGCCAAGTTAAAGGAGGCGTTGGCGGCCGCACCGTTAACGGTCTCACATTGGCCGTAACTGATGCTCATGATGGCGGGAGGCGGCGCGCTGGCGTTGATCAGGTTTTGGACTGCGATCAGGCCGCCAAACGTGGTGCTGGTGTCCGCACACGCAGCCATTTCGATGGCCGCGCTGGGCGCCGCGGCGCTAGCCCACTCCGCATCCAGAATTGCTTCTGCGTCATTCGGAGCGATTACCCCAGGAGCGCCGCAGTTGTTGGTCGGATTTGAAGGCGGTGCGGGGGGATGGACTTGCGTAAATGACCCCGCAGTGTAAGTGGAAAGGCCGAAGGTCGAGCGGAAGGTGCTCCAGTCCGATGCGCTGAAGACGTCCGTGTCCTCGATCAGAACGATGGTCTGGCCCTGTCCGGAAAGGCCGGATTTGAAGAGAAGATTTAGATTGTAGATGGTAGCCAAATCAGAGGGCACGAGTGCGTAACTGGTGCCACCAGAACTGTCAGGAAACGTGAACAGCGGAGAGGCCTTGTGCATCTGGTGCATGACGTGAGGGCGGAAATCGTGAAGCGAGACGATGCCTGAAACAACGGGAGCAATTGCGGCGGGAATCGAGGGATCGCTCATGTTGCCGATGTGCCGTTCTCCACGCACTTCGAGATGATGAATCTCCGTCTGAAAGGCCTGGCGTACCTGAGCCGCAGTGCCGGAGAAATCGATGAGCATGCCGTTGGGGTAGACGACGTTCACTTGGAACCCGCGAGATTCTAGCCAGCGCGTCAGAGCATCCAGGTCCTGCTGGGCCACACCAAATCTGGCGCCGAATTCCTGTGCGGTGATCCAGTGGTGAAAATTAGGCGAGCCGGGGGTGTGCAACTCGTCCAGGAACTGCTGAAGAGCTTGTTCTTGTTCGGGTGAACGCTTGAGCTGGAGGAGCAAGTGCTCGAGCGGGAGGCTGTCGGCAACCGCCCCTCGATCGTTCTCGGGGCGCGCTTCGGGACGCGTGTTGCCGAAGAGCTGGATGCGTTTCGTTTCGTCAAAGCTCTGCGTGATGCGCGGGCGATTCTGCCACTCCGATGCGACCTGCGCGCAAATGGAGCGCAGGGGCAAAAGGAAAGCGACAACAATGATGGGGAAGCAGGCAGTTCTCAAATGGCGGAGCATATTTTCCCTTTCACACGAGACGGCAAAAACTCGCGGGGATGCCGTGCAAAGGGAATCATCCCCTGGCCTGAAACGCGTGCCCGATGCTGCTTAAAGGAAATAAGGACGGGATGACCCTCCTCGTGAGAATCCTCAGACAGGGACACACTTTCTCTTTCAGGCAAAAACAAAGGGATAACAACCTGCGGATGAAAATCTAATACTCCAAACGAGCGGCAAAAGCAACGTCCGGAAGGACAGGAATAGGGACAGGGGCAGGGACGCTCCGCCGGATAGGGAGCGCGTCGAGAAAATGCCCCCTTGTGTGTACCTAGGTATTCTGGTACATTTCTGCTAAAGGGACGGGATGAGCGAAGAAAAGAAGTATGTCGTCGAGCGGGTGCAGACGGGCGTGCGGATAGAAAAGCGCCTCCTGAAGGTGCTGAAGGCACTGGCGGAATATCACGACATGACGCTGGGGGACCTGCTCGAAGGCATTGTGCTGCACGCATTCGACGGCAAGTGCCCGTTCGGTGAAGCGAACCTACAGCGCATCCGGGACCTGAAGAAATTTTACAGCCTCGATTTGGATTCCCGGGCGAGCCACAGGCTGATCGAATCGAGAGCGGGTTACTCCGTCCGAAAGGAAGGACGCGACAAATGAAGCAGAACGCTACGGAAATTTCGATTTCGCTGTTGCGCTGGACCTTGGGACTGGTGGTATTGCTCGAGTCGGCGCGGTTTGCCTTTTCCGCGTCAGCGGCGCATTCGCTGGCGAAGGCGGGACTGCCGGAGTGGATCCGCCCCGTCCTGGGCGGTGGAGAAATGTTCGCGGCAATTCTGTTTCTGGTTCCCTACACCTGCCTCATTGGCGGCTATGCATTGATTGTGATATTCGCGCTGGCTGTGTTGATTCACTTGCTTCACGGCCAGTTCGATGTGGCGTGGCTGGCAGTGTACGGCGTGGCCGCAGCCGTGATCGTGGCCCATCGTCGAGAGAAAGACGCGGAGTCTCGCATTGACGGCCGATGAGCGCAGGGAGCAATTCGAAAACGGCACGCTATCCAACGCGTCGTTTCACCACGCCGACCACGTGCAGATGGCTTTTTTGTATTTAAGCAACTATGCCCCGCTGCAGGCCCTTGAGAAATTCTCGAGCGCCCTTGCCAGATTCGCGGCGGCAAACGGCAAAACCCACCTTTACAACGAAACCGTCACCTGGGCCTATCTGCTGCTCATCCGGGAACGCATGGCTCGCGCGCAGGCACCGCAGACCTGGGAAGAGTTTGCGGCGAACAATGCGGACCTCCTGGATTGGAACAACAGTATTCTCCGGAAGTATTACCGGGCCGAGACACTTAAATCGCAACTGGCGAAAAGTACGTTCCTCTTCCCGGATAAACTCTAGCCTGTTCCAGCCGGACTTCACCAAAAGCCGTCCAAAACGAGTTGCATGCAGGGTACGTATCGCTTTATGCTTCACCACATCCATCGACGAACGAGCGTTTGAACCGATGAGCGCGAGGGGATTTGCAGTATAGGTTCATGGGAGTGGCTTTGAAGAACGAGCAGGCGAATCCGGGACAAGCTGGGACAGAGCGTCAAGCTGCGGCCGAACTGCGTGATGAGCGGCCCACCCCGTGGGTGGAGTCCACGTTCCAAGACATGCGCTTTGCTCTCCGCACTTTGCGAAAGAGCCCTGGGTTCACAGCCACAGTGCTACTTACGTTGGCACTTGGCATCGGCGCGAACACGGCCGTTTTTCAATTGCTCGATGCCGTGCGTTTGCGCAGCCTTCCGGTAGAAGATCCCGCTTCCCTGGCGGAGATCCACGTGAAGGGTGGAACGAGCGGATTTGGAGTCCGAACTTACGATACGAGTCTGACCACCGCCATCTGGGAACAGATTCGCCAGCGCCAGCTGTCCTTCTCGGGAATGTTTGCCTGGGCAGAATATCCCTTGTCCATCGGCCGGGGTGCACCAGTCAGAGCAGTCCATGGGTTGGTGGTGAGTGGGGACATGTTCTCGACCCTGGGTGTGTCCCCGTTCAAAGGGCGTCTGTTCGGAGCGGAGGATGAGGTCCCGGGGTGCGGGACTCCGGGTGTGGTGGTCAGCTACGCATTCTGGCAGAGCGAGTTCGGGGGCCAGGATTCCGCAATCGGGAAAAACCTGATGGTTCAGGGACATCCAATCCAAATCCTCGGGGTAACGCCGCCGAGTTTTTTTGGTCTCGAAGTAGGAAATACCTACGATGTGGCACTGCCACAGTGTTCGCTAGTCGCTCTTGACCCAAAGAATGCGGTTCTGGCGAGGCGGGATTACTTCTGGCTTACGGTGATGGGACGTCTGAAACCAGGCGTGACAGTGGCGCGGGCATCGGCGGAGCTGGAGTCGATGAGTCCTGGCCTGATGGAGGAGACCCTCCCGACCGAGTACAGCAGCGCGGCACTCGATCAGTACCGGAATTTCCGGCTGGCCGCGTTTCCCGCGGGAAACGGAGTAAGCTGGCTGCGACGGTTGTATGACACATCCCTATGGTTGCTCCTGGGGATAACGGGTCTAGTGCTTTTGATTGCTTGCGCGAATCTGGCGAACCTGCTGCTAGCGAAGGCCAGCACTCGCGAGCGTGAGGTTGCCGTCAAGCTGGCGCTGGGTGCGACGCGGTCGCGAGTTGTCCGGCAGCTGCTGAGCGAAGGCTTGGTGCTTGCCCTGGCTGGGGCCGGGCTCGGTACTTTATGCGCCAACGTGTTTAGCAGAAGCTTGTTGTGGTTCCTGCGCCGGTCAGGCACATTGCAGCGGCTGGACTTAAGCGTGGACTGGCGTGTGCTGGGCTTCACCGCGGCCATCGCGATTCTGACTTGCCTTATTTTTGGCCTGGCCCCGGCGTTCCGCTCCTCCCGAGCGGATCCCGGCTCCATTTTGAAAACCGGAGGCCGAGGAATGACGGCCGGGCGCCAGAGGTTTTCTTTCCAACGAATCCTGGTGGTGTCACAAATTGCTTTTTCCATGGTGCTGCTCGCTGGGGCCTTGTTGTTTGTACAGAGTTTCTGGAAGTTGATGACGCTCGACCCGGGATTCCGCGAAAGCGGCATCGTGCTCGCTTATGTGCGGTTCGATAAGCTCACTATCGCGCCCGAGCGTTTTGAGCCTTTTAAACGTGAGTTGCTGGAGCTAGTCCGAAGCATTCCGGTAGTGGAATCGGCGGCTACCACAACGCATGTCCCCTTGGACGGCAGCAGTTGGTCTTTGGGGGTTCGCCTAGGAGAAGAAGAGGGTTCCTCGAAGTTTACCTGGGTGAGTCCAGGTTATTTCGAAACGTTGCAAATTCCCATCCTTGCGGGGCGCGATTTCAACGACCGCGACACTGCGGAGTCTCCTCCGGTTGCCATCGTGAGCGAAAAGTTCGTGCAAAGATTCTTTGGAGACGTGAACCCTCTGGGAAAGACCTTTCGGAGCATTGCCGAGCCGAACTTTCCCGAAACGCAGTACGAAATTGTAGGTGTGGTCAAAGACACAAAATATGCCGGGTTGCGGGAAGAGATTCCGCCCGCGGGATTTGTGCCGGCCCTGCAATTTCCGGACAAGTGGTATTTCACCGTGATTATCATCAGGTCTTCGTCTCCGCCTGCGGGAGTTATGGCTGCGGTCCGGCAAAGACTGCTCGAAGTGAACCCTGATGTGGGGCTGGAACTTCGCGTGTTCCAGTCCATCATTCAGAATGGCGCGAACGGGCTTGTGCGTGAACGAATGATGGCCCTGCTCTCTTGCTTCTTCGGTGTTCTAGCAGCGCTGCTGACCATGATTGGGTTATACGGCGTAATCTCATACATTATCGCTGTGCGCCGCAGCGAGATTGGGGTCCGTATGGCGCTGGGAGCAAGCCGCCTGACGGTAGTTGGCATGATCATTCGGCAAACGCTCGGCTTGCTGGCAATTGGTGTGAGCTTGGGAATCTTGCTGTCACTGGTGGCCACACGAGGAGCTGGGTCGCTGCTTTTTGGACTGGGACCAGATGATCCGTTGACGCTGGCGAGCGCGGCCGTGTTCCTGTTAGGGGTTGCTTTGGTGGCAAGCTTTGTGCCGGCGTATCGCGCTTCCCGGCTCGAGCCGATGAACACACTGCGTCATGAATAAGAAATGATTCTCCGAATCTTAGTTCACTCGTGACATAAAGGACCGACGGCCTCGAGGCGCTCCGCCGCTAAGCGGAACTTCCTACCAAACATGCGGCACCAATCGGTAGCGAGTCCCTTGACAGTATTCGGTGTATCCCGACAACTCCCGGCGAAGCACTTTCTCTTCATTGAGCAGGCGCACCACCAAGATGGGAATGATCAGCAGGAAAAATGGCGCCGCCACATAAGAACCCAGCGCGAGCGGCGCGAAAATCATCATAAAGAGCACGCCAAAATACATGGGGTGGCGAACCCATTTGTAAGGTCCCGTCGAAATTACTTTCTGCCCAGCCTCTACCTCGATAACCGCTGAAGCGTAGCGATTGACATCCATCACCCAGATGGTCATCAAATATCCAGCCAGCACCACTCCTAGCGATACAATTTTCAGCCATAGCGGCACAGCCCCGGCCCATTTGTGCGTCCATCCGAAGCGGTAATCCAGGCCGGGAATTAGATACGCTCCAAAGAAGACCACGTACGCTGCCGTCATGATCCATTTCTGTTCTTTCACTTTTTCCCTGCGATGCATTCTGCGTTCTACCAGTGCCGGATCGTGCTTATAGAAATAGATGGAGAAGAAAAATCCCAGGATGAACCAAATGCTGAGGAATACCCAAGCCTCCCAAAACCGGAGCGTGCCTGCCGGGAGGAAGAGGATCAGTCCAAAAATAAGCAGCCCTACCACAAATCGCACTATCAGCTTCGACTTAAGAGTCATGTTGTGAATCTCACGGCGAACAGATGAAACTACTCGTAACGGAGCGAATCGACGGGATCCAGCCGTGCTGCCTTAACCGCAGGATACAGCCCAAAGAAAAGCCCCACGGCCATTGAAACCAGCACGCCAATGACAACCGCCCAAAGCGGCACCGCCGACGGAAACACCGCGCTCAACGCAAAACTTAGCGCCACTCCGAGAAGCACGCCTATGACTCCGCCCGTTCCGGTCAGCGTCATAGCTTCGGTCAAGAACTGGAAAACCACATCGCGCCGCCTCGCTCCGATGGCTTTTCGTACGCCGATCTCCCGCGTCCGCTGCGTAACCGACATCAGCATGATATTCATCACGCCGACGCCCCCGACAAGCAAACCGATCGAGCTAATCACCGCAATTAGAATCGCGGCCATACCGGTTATCTGACGGAACTGCCGGGCGACGGACTCCGCGCTGGAAATGTCGAAATTGTCCGGAGCGTCGTAGGGAACTCGCCGCCGCTGCCGTAGGATGCCTCGGACTTGGTCTTCGGCCGCAGCTTTCTTGCCGGGATATGCCAGCGCCCCGATAAAGTACTCGTCGTTGTTGGGATGATGCCGCAAATAGCTGCGATAGGGTACCTGCACGTTCTTGTCGGCGCCGGGATCGCGAAAGAACTGCCCTTTGTGTTTGGCCATCACGCCGATGACTGCGTAATTCACACCATCCACCAAAATCTGTTTGCCTAGCGGATCCTCGTTAGGAAACAGCGCTTCGGCTAGGTCCCAGCCTATAACCGCGACGTCGGCGCGGTGCAGTGTTTCCGCTTCGTTGAAAAAGCGTCCTTTGGCCACGCGGAAGTTGTAAACCGTTTCCGAGGCGGGGAGGGAACCGCTGTATTGTACGCCGGTCACTTCTTTCCCCCGATAGCGAACACTCGAAATGATCGGCTCGCGCGAATTGACGCGCGGGAAAACGTCCACAGTGACCATCTTCACCGCCGGGCAGAGTTCCTGAATGGCCATCGCGTCTTCAAACGTGAGGGACTTGCGTGCCCGTTCTTCAGCCGTGAGCGCGCCAGTGCCGAAGGACGGACTGATCTTGAAAATCCACAGTGTGTCTTCGCCGAAATCGTTCAGGAACGCACGAATGTCCCGGTCCAGACCCACAAGGATGGATGCCACCAGAATGAGCGTGGTTACGCCGATGACCACGCCAAGAACGGTCAGGAGCGACCGAACCTTGTTCTGCCGCAGAGCATCGAGTGCGATAAGCGAATTTTCGACGAGCAAATGATGACGCATGCTGAGTCTCAAGCTTCGAAGCGCAGGGCCTCAATCGGGTCGAGTCCCGCGGCACGTCGCGCGGGATACAGTCCAAAAAAGATGCCAACCGCCGTGGATACCAAAATAGCCACAAGCACGGCGACGAGCGGCACGGACATCGGCACTGGCGTCAGCGCCGTCACCGCCGCGCTAATCAAGTAAGCCACTCCCACTCCGATTGCTCCACCCATCCCCGCCATTACCGCCGATTCCACCAAGAACTGCAGCATGATGTCCGACCGGCGCGCTCCCAGCGACTTGCGAATCCCGATTTCCCGCGTGCGTTCTGTAACGCTCGCCAGCATCACGTTCATAATCACAACGCCGCCAATCAGCAGAAAGACCGCCGCTACCCCAACCATAGAACTGGCAATCGCTCCCGTCAATTGGTGGAACAAATCGAGCAGGACGGCGGAGCTGATGATGCCGAAGGTGTCTTCGTCCGTAGGCCGGAGATGGCGGCGGGAACGCATGAGCACTCGCGCCTCTTCCTGTGTTCGCATCATCCACTCGGCACTCCGTGCTTGGATGTTAACGTCCAGGCTGCGATTGTTCGCGCTGTAGACTTTCAAGAAGGTTTCGACAGGGATGTAAACATAACGGTCCTGCGATTGTCCCAGAGCACTGCCGAGTTCTTTCATTATGCCCACGACCTCATAGGGCCGCCCATCCAGCTCGATGGTCTTTCCCAGGGGATCCAAGCCTGTAAAGAATTTCTTCGCCACTTCCGCGCCCAGCACCGTCACCTCGGTGCGGTGGTCCTCGTCCCGATCCGTGATGTAGCGCCCTTCCGCCAGCTGCTCGACGTCCATTTCCCCGATGCTGGCCGTCACCCCGCGCAAGTTCACGTCCTCCAGAACTTGATCCCCAAACCGCGCCCGGCCGTTCATCCGCGCTTCTACTCCGATGTTTTTAGGCAACTTTAGCGTATCTTTCAGCGCTTCATAATCTTCCCAGGTTACGATGCGATTCCGGCGCGTGTATTTCACGTAGTCTTCCAGCGTGGAAATCAGCGGGTAGCGCGTCACCAGAAATACGTTTGACCCCATATTCACAACCCGGCCGGCAATGTATTGGTTCGCTCCATTGATCAGCGCCACCACGACAATCAGTGTGGAAACAGCGAGGATCACTCCCAGCAGCATTAGAAAAGAACGCAGCTTGTGCGCGCTCATGGTTTCCAGCGCGATGCTGACCGGCTCGCGCAGCGACACTCGTCGCTTCATGCAGACTGCTCCTTACCAATCGCTACGCACCAAACCGTGAAAAACTTTCGGCCTCAAGCAGAAAGGATTGCCGAGATTCTATCAAATTGTCCTAATCCGGAAATCCGAGGCAGTCGGTCATCGCGATCCCGAAGCCACACACCGTCGTCCCGACCCTCAGGCTGCGGTCTTCCGCAGCCTGAAGCGGAGGGATCCGCTTTTGCTTTGGAATTTACACTAATGGTCCGGATGAGCAGCGGGCGGACCCGCAGTGTTGTGGTAGTTCGGGTAAGGCGGTTTCTTATGCACCGGGAGAGGATTCTTTTCCAGGTCCGCGAGAAGAACAGCGACCGCCTTCTCCAGTTGCGGATCGTGGCCCTCGCGCACGGCCTTCGGATCGAATTCGACCTCGATATCAGGCGCGATGCCCTGGTTCTCGACTTCCCATTTGTTGTTCGGCGTCCAAAACCCGCGGCTGGGTGCAGTCACGACACCGCCATCCATCAATGCTTCGAATGGGCCAAAAAATCCCACCAGGCCGCCCCACGTTCGCTTTCCGACAAGCAGGCCGATCTTCGCCTGACGGAAATGCCAGGGCATGGCGTCGCCTCCGGAGCCCGCGTATTCGTTGATGAGCATCACTTTCGGGCCCTGAATGAGGCTAACCGGAGTGGTCATGTCCTCGCCGTCCCGGGTCGTGCGGTAGTTCATCAGCGTGCGGCGCAGATAATCCAAAATATAGTCCGTGTTGGTGCCGCCGCCGTTGAAACGCTCATCGACGACCGCTCCCTGCTTCCCCGCTTGCGAAAAGAAATAGCGGTTGAAGAACGTGTAGCCGTTCGACGCCGTATCCGGCAAGTAGATGTAAGCGAGCTTTCCGTTGCTGAGCTGCTCGACTTTTCTTCGATTGCCTTCGACCCACGCCAGGTTTCGCAGTCCCCGCTCGTTTTCTATGGGAACTACGGTCACCTCGCGCGAGCCTTTGCCGTCCGGACTTGGGCCCACTCGCAGCAGCACGGATTTCCCCGCCGTTTCTTCGAAGAAGCTGTAAACTTCGTCGCTGCCTCGCACTTCGCGGCCGTTCACCGCCAACAGATACTCGCCTTCCGAGACATTCACACCGGGTTGCGTCAGCGGCGCATGCAATTGCGGATTCCAGTTTTCTCCATCGTAGATCCGCGAAAAACGATACCTGCCGTTCTCAATTTTGTAGTCCGCGCCGAGCAGTCCCACCGGGACGCGCTTCACTTCTGGCCCGTCGCCGCCGAAAACGAACAGGTGGCCGACGGTGAGTTCGCCCATGGCTTCCGCGAAGATGTAATTGAGGTCGTCGCGCGACGCTACACCGGGAAGATAGGCAGCGTACTTCTTTTCCGTGGCCGCCAAGTTCAAGCCGTGAAAGCCGGGATCGTAGAAGAAATCGCGCTCGATCCGGAATGCTTCGTGGTACATCTCCTTCCATTCGACGGCGGGCTCCACGCGCACTTCCATTGAACTGAGATTCAGTGTTTTGGCGCCTGAAATTCTGCCTCCTTCGGATGACCCGCCCGACGCCGGACCACCCGGCGTCGGCGCAGGCGGCACCGGCGCAATGACCCAGGTCTGTGGTGGAGGTGTGGTCCCTCCTGGCTGCGGCGGACTGGCTTGCCGATAGAGCATCTTCTGGCCGTCCGAAGAAACATGGAACGCCAGAATGTTTTCCACCAATTTGTCGGTCTTTCGCGTTTTCAGTTCAAAGCGATGGGCGGTCAGCGTGCTCGGCCCGTTTAGTGGGTCGACCAAGGGCCCTTCCAGCAGAAACAGCACCCCCTCTTTGCCGGGAATCAACTCCGAGTAATTCCTCGCCGGGATAGGCAACGCTAGAATGCGTTGGCCAATCTTCTCGAAATCCACCTTTACCGGTGCAGGAGGTTTTGTCTTCTCTTTTTCTTGACCGTCGGCTTTCCCTGTTTCCGGCTTTGCCTCATCTGCCTTCGCCGATTCTGGCTTGGCTTGCCCTTCTTCATCGCTTTGGGGGGCTAGCGGCGAAGGCAAGTCCCTCGCCAAGACCACGATGTACACGCTGCTAGTCACGGGCCGGTCGTAACTGAGCATGGAGGTGTCCAGCGTCGGCCCCGAGTCGGTGCTGGCCAACAAATAGAGATACTTGCCGTTCCGGTCGAACACCGGCGAAAAAGATTCGCTCATCCCGTCCGTGACCCGCTGGCTTTGCCCCGTTTCCAGCGAATACAAAAACACCGAGCGCATGTGACTCACTTCCTGCTGCGTGTAAGCGAGCCACTTGCTGTCCGGAGACCAGGCCGCCCGGAAGATTTGCTGCGGCCCGGTAAAGCGGTCCTGAAAAACCTTAACAGGCGTTTTCTTTTCCAGATCGACATACCACAAGTTCAGGCGCTTGTCGGTGTACGCGATTTTTTTGCTGTCGGGAGACCACGTCGGGAAATAGAAGTATGACGGCGGATTGCCTAGGTCGATCTTCTGCGCTTCCCCTTGGCCGCTCTGGTTCTTGATGTACAGCGCGCATTCCCCCGATTCATCGGAAAAATACGCAATCCTCATCCCATCGGGAGACCACGCCGGATATCGCTCATCCGCTCCCGGCGTGTTCGTCAAATTGCGGATGTCGCCCTTCTCCACCGGAACAGTCAGAATTTCGCCGCGCGCTTCGAAAACCGCCCGCAATCCGGTCGGCGAAATATCCGCATTGTTGATTCGGTTCGCAACGTTGACAAAGTGCGGCCGCAATTGCGGCAGTTCGCTGTTGATCCGGATGTCGACCTTGTGCGCCGTGCCTGATTTCAAGTCATACAGCCAAATGGCTCCAAACTGCTCGATCACAATCGCGTCGGGGCCCGCGCTCGCGTACTTGAAATCCAACCCGTCGTTCTTCACCGCCACCGCGACACTTTTCGAACGCGTGTCGTAGCTGAACAAGGACATTGGCCCATTGCGATCCGAAAGGAAAAAGATGCGGTCGCCCACCCACATGGGATCGAAGTCATTCGAATTGTCCCTGGGAATCGGTGCAACGCTGGAATCCGAGAGCTTGGCAATCCGGATTAGTGAGGTGCGCCCGCCTCGATAGCGCTTCCAGATCTCAAACGCGTGATCCAGCGGAACGTACGCCAGTTCAGTCCCATCCGGCGAGTATGATCCCTCGGCCGCAATCGGCAACGGCAGTTCTGTGGGGAATCCTCCGTCGCGCGAAACAGTGAACAAGCGATTGTAGCCGGAGCTGCTGTTGCGGCTTGAAGCAAACAGAATTTGTTTCCCGTCGCGCGTCCAGCCGATGACCAAATCGGGCGAAGGGTGATACGTGAGCCGTCGCGGCGTGCCTCCACTCGCCGGGATTACATACACGTCGGCGTTGCCGTCGTAGTCGCCCGTGAAGGCGATCTCCCGTCCATCCGGCGAGAACACCGGCCGCGACGCAACGCCATTCCCTGCCGTGAGCCGTTGCGCCACTCCTCCTTCTCGCGGAACGCTCCACAAATCTCCTCCATACACGAACACGATTTGCGTCGCGCTCAGAGTCGGATGCCGCAGCAAAAGCGGAGGATTCTCGTCAGCAAAACAGAAGCTTGCCAGCAACAGAGAGAACACACCAGCCACAGATCGCAACATACCCGCCACCCCCTCAGTTTTCCGCGCCATATCTTACTGCAACCTGCTCTTGGGCGAACTTATTCCAGCCGCTTCGCTCCCGCATGCCGGAGGAATTTGGAGTGCGAGAGCCCAGCTCTCGCCTTGGCGAAGCGCCGCAACTGGCGCGACCGCAAAAGCGGCAGCCCAGCTGCCGCTCTTTATAAACTGCTGCCTATGTGCGTGAGTCTGCCATTCCTAAAAACGCCCAAGTTTCTTCTGGCTTTCCGCGGCCCGCCGGGCTAGAATCTCTTTTCAAGGTAACTCTCTTTTGGGGTTTGGCTTTTAGGCGCCGCCGCAGCGAAAGGGCAGCGCCGGGATTGTGAATATGTTCGACATCCCGTCTTCTCCAACCGTTTGATCCGCCACTCGCGGATCATCTTTTCTTTCGCGTCTCACAGACCATAGTTTCCGAACCGGCGAAAGCGCTCCCGATTCTTTGGAACGCGCCTACGCAGATCGCGCAGGTTTTTATGGAATTGGAACAAGTTGTTGTGGCTCCCTCGCAGCCATCCATCTGGAGTTCGGTGCGCGAGGCTCTTCGCGGCACACATCAGGACTTCACTGCCGGAAGCCTGAATCGCGCCATTTTGCTTCTGGCTATTCCCATGGTCCTCGAGATGGTGCTGGAATCGCTCTTCGCCGTCGTGGATGTTTTTTGGGTGGGACGCCTCGGCGCTGATGCCGTCGCTACCGTCGGGCTAACAGAATCGCTCCTCAGCTTGGTGTTTGCCGTAGGCTTAGGTCTAAGCCTGTCGACGACCGCTATGGTGGCGCGCCGCATCGGCGAAAAAGATCCCGCCGGCGCTGCCGTAGCCGGGGTTCAAGCCATCGCCGTCGGCTTCGCGGTTTCGGCCGCGATTGGACTTCCCTGTTTGTTTTTGGCGCCTCAGCTCTTGCGCGTGATGGGCGCTTCTCCACAAATCGTTGCCGTGGGTTCCGGCTACGCCCGCATTGCGCTCGGCGGTTGCGCTGCCGTTCTGCTTCTTTTTCTCAACAACGCCATCTTTCGCGGGGCCGGCGATGCCGCCATTGCCATGAGGCTGCTCTGGGTCTCGAACATCATCAACCTCATCCTCGACCCGCTCCTGATTTTCGGCCTGGGGCCGTTTCCCCGCCTGGGCGTCACCGGCGCGGCTCTCGCCACGTTCACAGGACGCAGCATCGGTGTTGCCTACCAGTTCTATCGTTTGCTGAAGGGCACCGAGCGCATCCGCATCCTGCGTCAGCAGATTCGCCTGAACTTTCATGTGCTGTTCCGGCTTGTACGCGTTTCGCTGACCGGTATCACGCAATTCGCCATCGCGCACACAAGCTGGATCGGCCTGGTGCGCATCGTCAGCATCTTCGGCGCAGCCGCGCTCGCCGGCTACACCATCGCGATTCGCATCCTCATTTTCATCATTTTGCCGTCGTGGGGCCTGAGCAACGCCGCCGCCACGCTTGTCGGCCAAAACCTCGGCGCCAAGCAGCCCGACCGCGCTGAAACTTCCGTCTGGCGCACCGGCTTCTACAACATGCTTTTTCTTGGCGCCATCGGCCTTTTCTTTGTGTTCTTCGCCACGCCGGTGGTGCGCCTGTTCACCAACGATCCCGCGGTCGTCCCGCTGGCGGCTTCGTGTTTGCGCATTCTGAGCTACGGCAACATCGGCTACGCCTATGGCATGGTGATGCTCCAGGCGTTCAACGGCGCGGGTGACACGGTCACGCCCACCATCGTGAATTTCTTCGGTTTCTGGCTCCTGGAGATTCCGCTGGCCTACTTCCTGGCGCTCCCCATGAGGATGCGGTCAAATGGCGTTTTCGTTTCCATTGTCGCTGCCGAAGCGTTCATCGCCGGCGTAAGCATCCTCCTGTTCAAGCGCGGCCGCTGGAAGCGCCAGCAAATTTAACCAGCGCTTGTCGCCGCGAAATCTCCGCCTTTTTTGTCTATTTTCTTGCGGGACTTAACGGTGTAAACTCGCTTCGTCCAGCAACTTCATCTCAGCGCGTGCACATCCGGCGCCCTGACTGGACCTGGAGACCATGGCGATGGCCGGCAGCATTCCTCTTCCAAGTCCGCTCCAAGCCCGCGCAGGCGACCGAGCCTCCGCGGTAGGCTACTCCATTCCCTGGTATCTCTGGTGCAACGTCATCGCCGTCGTTTCCAGCGTTGTCGGCGGCGCCTGGGACATCTCCTGGCACGAAAGCGTCGGCCGCGACACCTTCTGGACTCCCGCCCACCTGCTGATCCAGCTCTGCGGCGTGCTTTCCGGCCTCGCCTGCGCCTACCTTATTTTCTCAACGACTTTCCGCAAGGATTTGCCGCTTCGCACGCACTCCGTTTCCGTCTGGGGATTTCGCGGCCCGCTTGGCGCGTTCATGTGCGCCTGGGGTGGCGTCGCCATGATTACTTCCGCACCGTTTGACAATTGGTGGCACAACGCCTACGGACTCGACGTAAAAATTCTCAGCCCGCCCCACATCCTGCTAGCTCTGGGAATGATGGCTATCCGCTTCGGCACCATCGTCATGATCCTAGCCGAACTGAACAATGCGGCAGGAGAATACCGCGCGCGGCTCGAGCGCCTACTGATTTTTGTTTTTATCTTCCTGCTCGGCATGACCGCGGGCATCATGCAGGAAGACACGTTTCGCATCTTCATGCATGGCGCGAGGTTCTATCTCGTCGTCATGTTCGTTTTGCCCATCTGGATGGCCTCCATCGCGCGAGCCACGCTGCACCGCTGGGCCGCCACGATCATGACTGGCCTGTACACTGCGGTTCATCTCGCGTTCACCTGGGGCTTGCCGCTCGTTCCCGCGGAGCCGAAGCTCGGGCCCGTCTATCAAAGAATTACGCACCTCGTTCCGCCCGATTTTCCGTTGCTCTTCATCGTTTCCGCGATTGTTTTCGATCTGGTGCGCCGCCGCATCGGTGACTGGAGCAACTGGGCGCAATCCGCCGTGCTTGGCGCCGCGGTTTTCTTCAGCTTCCTGGCCGTGCAATGGCCCTTCGCGTATTTCCTGATGTCGCCCGCTTCGCGCAACTGGGTTTTTGCGACCAACGACTTCGCGTATTTCCTGCCGTCAACCGATCCGCTGGTGCAAAACATTTTCGTGCCCACCGAAAACACAATGGCGCAATTTGCGGTGCGCATGGTGTTGGCTCTGGTCGTAGCTATTTTGACCATCCGCATTGGCTTCGCCTGGGGAGGCTGGATGCGCCGCGTCCGCCGTTAAATGCTGAAAAACGTTTCTAATTGTCATCCCGAGCGAAGCGAGGGATCTGCTTTTTCTCTGCCGTCGCTCCGTCTGTTGTTCAAAATGGTGATGGGTCTGCGCCTCCTCACAACTTTTGTTCTTCTACTCGCTGCGGCTCTTCCCCTTTGCGCCCACGTCGGCAGTGCCGACGTTTTTTACGAAGGTGATGCCGGTCCCTATCATCTTTTCGTCACCGTGCGCATGCCCCAGGTTATTCCCGGCGTGGCCATCGTCGAAGTCCGCGCCAATTCGAGCGATATTCACTCCATCCAGGTCGTTCCCATGACCATCACCGGCCAAGGCTCCAGGTATCCGCCCACTCCCGACACCGCGGAGCGTTCCAAAGACGATCCGCAATTTTTCAGCGCGAGCCTGTGGCTGATGGAGCCCGGTGCCCTCCAAGTGCGCGTCACCGCCGATGGTACAAAAGGAAAAGGGGAGGTTGCCGTTCCCGTCCCCTCCTTCGCGCGGCGCTCCTTTCCCATGGATAAGTCGCTTCGCTGGCTCTTGTTTGGGCTCATGCTATTGCTCGCGCTTGGAGTCGTTTTCATCGTTGGTGCGGGAGTCCGTGAAGGAAATCTCGACGCAAATGCAGCTCCTCCGCCATCGAACGCCCGCCGCGCCAGAATTGTCATGCTCATCACCGCCGTCGTGGTAACCGCGGTCCTTTATCTCGGCAAAGCCTGGTGGGGCGCCGAAGCCGCGGACTATCAGCGCGACATCAATTTTTTCCAGCCGCCGATTGCGGAAGCTTCGCTCGAAAATGGCAACCGCCTGCTCATTCGGGCGAAAGGGCGCGATCCGGAGTGGTCCAACTACGTCAAGATGAACGAAGTGATTCCCGATCACGCGCATCTAATGCATCTTTTTGTCATCGGTACTCCTGGACTTGATCGTATGTGGCATCTTCATCCCGACCGCATCGCCGGAGAAGCGTTTGCGGAAGACTTGCCCACTATGCCCGCCGGCCACTATCGACTTTTTGCCGACATCGTGGACAAGAGCGGCTTCCCCTGGACGCTCGTCGGGAGTATTGATCTCCCCAGCGTCAGCGGCAGGGCGTTGTCCGGCGATGATTCTTCCTGGTCCGGCGCGCCATTGTCCGCGGGTGCGCAGAACACGAGCGTGGCGCCGCTTCCCGATGGAGGCCACATCGTTTGGGAACAGGCCAGCGCAACCCTGAAAGCCAACGTCGCCTACAATTTCAAATTTCGCGTCGAAGACAAATCCGGAAAACCCGCGCAAGACCTCGAGCCCTACATGGGTATGGCCGGCCACGCCGAATTTGTGCGCTCCGACCTAAGCGTCTTCGCCCACGTGCATCCCGCTGGCTCGGTCTCGATGGCGGCCCTCGAGCTAGCGCAAAGCGGCCTCAACAGTGGTTCGACCAACATCCCCGTTGGCGCGCAAGGCGGCATGGCCATGTCGATGCCTCCCGGAACCCTGGCGCCCGAAGTCAGCTTCCCTTATGGCTTTCCGCAGCCCGGCGACTACCGCATCTTTCTGCAAATCAAGCGGGCCGGCCAAGTTCGGTCCGCCGCCTTCGACGCCCACGTCCAGTAGTTGTGGGACAGGCATTCTTGCCTGTCTCTTCCCGCCAGAGTTTGCGCTGACACCGGTCGCCACTGTTCCGGCGAATTTGTGTGCGCGACTACCCGGTGGCGCGGAAATGCGGAAGGGCCAGAACAAAAAGGGGCATCTCTCAAAATGCTTGAGACGCCCCGTTAAGCTTAGCCGCGCCGGCCTGAACGCTGCCTAGAAGTAAAACTTCGCGGCGAGTTGCAAAATTCGCGGATCTCGAGCTGACGTGACCCGTCCAAAGAGGCTCGAGTTGATGTTTCCCGTGGGATTCAGGAACTGCGTGTGGTTCCAAATGTTGAACATCTCGACGCGCAATTCAATTCTAGTCGACTCGGTAACGGCAGTATCCTTCGATACCTGCACGTCGAAATTGTTGATGCCCGGACCGGCGAACTCGTTGCGCGCTGCATCGCCCTGGGTCCCGGTCGTTGCCCGAGCAAAGGAGCTGGTGGAGAAGTAGGCGTTCTTGGCCGCGGTGCGCGGATTGAAGATCTGGATTGGCCCTACTTGGTTGGGGACATCCCAGCATGCATAGAACTGGAAGTTGTCGCAGGTTAGAGAACCCAGGAAAGTGTCACGAATGTCCACGGGGAAGCCTTTCTGGAAGGTCGTGATCCCAGCGACTCTCCAGCCCTCCGTGATTCGCCGCGCCACTCCGCCCATGTTGCGCAGCTTTTGGATAGCAGGCAACTCGTAGTCATAGCTCAAAACGAGGCGGTGCCGAGCATCGAATTGCGATGGTCCATAGTTGGCTCTCGGGTCAAAGGGGTTCTGCCCGCGGTTCACGCCCCCAAAACTGCCATTCTCGAAACTCGAGCCATAATCCAAAGAATGGCTATAGGTGTACGCCGCAAGGAACGTCAATCCATGGGAGACCGCTTTGTTCGCGGTGATCTGCAGAGAGTTGTAATTCGAGCTACCGTCGGTAGACTGCATTCCAACGCCTCCGAAGATATTGCCCGCGTACTTGAAGTTTGCGGGGAACAACTTGGGTTGACTTCCACGGTTGGCCACGCAGACTGGATTAGCGGCGCAAGTTGCGGGGTCGAGCCCGGGGTTCAGCTCATGAGTGCTCTCGAGATGCCGGGCAACCGCGCCCACATAACCAACAGAAATAATGGTTCGGCCGGGAATCTCGCGCTCAATCGTCAAGTTGTAGTTCATGGCGTAGGGGACCCTGAAATTCGGGTCAAGCACATTGAGGGTCATAGGCTCGAAGAAGCCAAAATTCACTGCGCTACCAGCCGCTGGCGTAGTAAAAGGGAATTTGTTGGGGATGGACGCAGAAGTAGCGCTCCCCGAAGGCACGCAACCGGCGATCGGATTCCCGCTCTGGTTGATACACCTTATGTCGGTAAAGGGAGCGATGAAGCTGGAGTTTCCTCCCGCGTCGGCGATGCCATGCGTTTGGAGTGAGAACGGTGGAGCATTCAGATTCTGAAGCGTAAGCTCTTCTTCACCACGGTTGTAATAGATGCCGTATCCGGCCCGGATGGAGAGTTTGCCTTGTCCACCGGAGAGGCGGCCCCAATTCGGGCTATACGCGAAGCCAACACGAGGACCAAAATCGTTGTAGTGGGTCGTGTAGCCGGAAGAGGTGCAGCCAGTGTCGCCCGGGAAGACGAGTCCGGCAGGCGCCGTCGGGAATACTGTGGACTGTTGTCCGGGACGGAAACAGTTGATAACCCTCGCGCTGTTTGTCCGGTCCGTAATTGGTGTGTCGATTTGATAGCCCAATCCGTAAGTAATGGTCAGGTTGGACCGGATTTTGTATTGGTCCTGGGCGTAGAAATAAGATTCATAAGCCTGCCCATCGATAAAATTCCCGCTCGTCTGGAAATAATTGTCGGGGAAGCCGAGGAGGTAGTCCGCGCCGGGATTGCCTGTTGAGAAGGCTCCTGTACCCGCAAAGTTATAATGCCCCCCCAGCCGAGCGAAAAACGGATTGCCCACATTGAAGCGACGTCCCTCAAACCCGAACTTCAGGCTGTGCTTCCCTTGAACGCGGGAGAAGTTGTCCGTGACCTGGTAGGTCTGGTCGATGCGCGGCTGTGGACCGTTGTCCGTGAAGCCCAGCGTAAAGAGACCCGTCACGGCAATCACAGGGAGGCCCGCCTTGCTTGGGACTTGGGGAATAATTCCTGAGAAACCCGCGGAAGAGGGCTGTTGAGGCGTAATGGGCTCAACGGCGTCGAAGTTGAAACGAGTATATCCGGCGCGAAATTCATTCAGCGTGGCAGCATTAAAGGTATGACTCCACGCCGCGGTGTACTGCTTGATGTGCCGTTTAGCAAATTCCGGAAAGCCTGGAAGCGTCGACCCCGTAAAGGGCGTGCTGTCCTGCGAAGGATTGGTCTGGATGAAGTTGTAGAACCAGAGCGTGTCCTTGGCGCTGATATTGTAATCGATGCGATAGAGGTACTGGTCAGCCGAAATCGTGGTAATCGGATTGAATTCAAACAGATTATTTGCTGCATTAGCCTGAGGAACATACTTGTTCATGAGGTTCAGAGCTACACTGTTGAAATCCTGACTTGGGATCGCGCCCGTGTCGAAGAGCCCAGGATGCACTACACCATTCTTGTCCTTAAACGTGTGGTAGGCCTGTCCAGCGGGGCATGGTGTTCCACCGCTCACCGGACACGGCGAAGAGGCGTCGCCGAACAAAGGAATGGGGCTGGAGCTTGTAGACTTCGCAAACGCCGTAGCGCCAAAGTTGCCGCCGCGCTGTGCCGCCGAGAATACGGGCACAGCGTTAAGGGCGCCAGCTTGTGCCTGTGTTGCGCGCGTACCCTGGTACGAGAAGAATCCAAACAAACGGTTTTTCAAAATCGGCCCGCCAATGGTTCCCCCAAACTGATTTTGGTGAAACACGCTCGGCGTCAACGAAAAGAAGTTTCGGGCATTGAGGCTTGTATCGCGGAAGAAATCAAATCCGCTGCCATGAAAGTTGTTGGTGCCTGACTTGATTACGGCGTTGAGTATGCCTCCGGAATTGCGGCCGTATTCTGGATTGATGGTGTTGGTCACCAACTGAAACTCAGCGATGGCGTCCGGGCTCGGAATCACCAGCGCGGTATTCAGCGGAAAATCGTTCGAGTCCGTGCCGTCGATCAGGAAGCTGTTCTGCTGCGTTTGGCTGCCGTTAGTGGCAAAGGCAGTGCCTCCCGTCCCCGTTCCAAAGCGATCCGACCCGGCCATCACGCCGGGCTGGAGCTGTTGAAGCTGAATCCAGTTCCGCCCGTTGAGAGGCATGTCCACAATCTTGTCACCGGCTATTAGGTTGCCCAGTTGCATGCTGGTGGATTCGACCTGCACGGGAGCGGCTTCAACAAGCAGCTTCTCCGAGATCGATCCCACTTCCAGAGAAATATTCAGCACGTAGATTTCGTTGACTGTGAGGGTGAACTCCGTCGTGGTAAAGGTCTTGAAGCTCTGTTTCGTAGCCGTGACCTGGTAAGTTCCGATGGGCAGGTTCAGTATCTCGAACGAGCCATCCGGGCCCGACTGAACCGCCTTTGAGAAATGCGTACCCGTATTTGTAGCCGTTATATCTGCGCCGGGGACTGCCGCCCCGGTGGCATCCGTCACCGTTCCCCGAATTCGCGCATAGAGTTCGTCAGCCATGGCTGCACCCGGCGACAGCAGGCCCACCACCAGAAGTGAAATTAGAAAAATGCCAAGAGACACCAATCCCCGGAAGGAAAGAAGAGGTTTCATCCGATTTACCCCCATCAGCGAGCCCAGTTTTCTGTCTTGAGGGCTCAGCTAGACCGTCACGATTCTTCTAGACCAAGCAAGGGGGTCTCCAGTTCCGAATTAAAGACATAATCTTCCATTAGATTAGATAACTTCCTTGTTTTCATACAGGTGTCTGAGACCACTTATTTTCAGGTATGTCGAATTTCTACAATAATTTATAAATCCAGAATTCGGTATCTTCCAGAATGTGAAAGTCGGCGCTGCGTAGCCAAGGTGCCTAGGTCTGATGTGCGCCCTGATCGCTATCTATCCCGAGTTGCCACCCCTGACGAGACCGACTCCCGCTTCGCCAAGGCTCAGAGTCACCCCTCGCCGACCATGGCATCCCTCTCTCCCCCATTTTTATGTAAGTGTTGATTCTACGAGAGATAAAGTCCTTTGTTTGGATACACTTCCACAACTGTTGATTCTAAAGGAGTTGTGGGGGGCTCGCTCGGGCTGGCGACACCTCTGCCACTATGCTTCTTTTTAAAGTCATTCTATTGGGGGTTAGGCTCGATTGACGGGGAAGCTGGGGCATCGTAGGCTTGCGGAGCAGGCGGGGTGACTCAAGGAGATTGTTGTTGATGCGGCGATGGGTGGAACTACCTAGGGCTTTGATTGCAACGCTGGCGGTGCTGTTTGCGGCGGCTTCGACGCTGTACGCGGCGCTGTGGATGGTGGACGCACGTAATCAGGAAAGCCAGGTAGAGCTCGGTTTTAACTTCAAACAAAGCGCGCAGTACGACGGCCAGACTCATTCCATCGCGGTGAACGATGTTGTCCCAAATAGCCCCGCTGAACATGCCGGGTTGCGCGCCGGCGACCGCATCATCGGGGTCAACGGGAAAATGCTAGACACCTCGGCTCCCTACGACGAGGCGTATGGCCGCAGCCGCCCAGGCGACAAAGTGGATTTGATAATTACGCGTCCCGGGGAAGTGGGACCACTGATTCTCCATGGAGTGTTTCGGGCCAGGGCCTCGGCCAAACAGGAAGGGCTGGCAAAGGCTTCGGCGCTGCAGATTACCAGATCTTATCCAGTTTTGTTCCTCTTGGTGGGATTTGCGGTGCTTTTTCTGCGCTTGGAGGACCCAAACGCCTGGCTGCTGGCCTTGCTCTTTAGCGCTTTTGTCGCCTCCCCCAGCTTCAATAATCCCTGGGCCATGACTCAACCAGTGCGAATGTTTACGGTTGTCTATCGGGCGCTATTGGGGGGAATGCTCTGTCCGCTTTTCTACATTTTCTTCGCCGTATTTCCGGCGCGGTCGCCGCTGGATCGCCGGCTCCCGTGGCTGAAATGGGCCAGCCTGGTGTTCGGAGCGTTTCTGGTGGTGTCCGCAATATCGATCGGAGACCTGCGAGTGCCGGGAATAGCCCACCGTTTGCTGGGACTGCGAGCAGGTGAAGCTACGCGCCAGTTCTTTATTTACGGCAGCTATGCTTGGATCGCGCTGGGATTGATTTCGCTGATCGCCACCATGACGGCGAAAACTGCCAGCCTCGAGGCGCGACGAAAATCGCGAGTAATTTTGTGGGGCACAGTATTTGGGGTGGTCCCGATTGTGGCAGAACGCGCGGCGGTCATCATCGGCGGCTATCAGCCATCGTTCTGGCTGGATACGGGGCTCGTGATGGTGTTGATGCTGTATCCGCTATCGTTCGCTTACGCGGTGGTGAAATACCGAGTGATGGAAATTCCGGTGTTGCTAAAGCGCAGCGCGAGATACGTGCTGGTGCAGAGGGGATTTTTGGTGCTGCTGTTTGTGGCGGCAGCCACTGCGATTGTGGTGTTCACGCATACTTTCGCGAGATTCTTTGGGACGAACTCGAATGCGGGGATGGCGCTGAGCGCCGTGTTTGGAATCCTGCTGGTATGGACTTCGGCGCCGCTAGTGAAGAAAGGAACCCAGAGGATTGACAGGGCATTCTTCCGAAGTGCTTACGACGCGCGCGTGATTTTAGAGGACCTGGCGATAAGAGCGCGGACTGTGAGTGGCCGGAACGAACTATCTGAATTGTTGGATCGCCACCTTCGCGAGGCGCTGCATCCCAAGCGGTTGGCCTGTTACTTCAAGGAGAGGGAGGGACAACTGGCAGAGGTTAGGGGGACCGTGCCAGTCCTGGAATCGATTCCTGCGGATGAGCCGTTGCTTGCGGAGATAGCAAGGCACGGCAAATCCTGGGACGTGCCGACACCTGGGACGCCGGAATTTGAAAAGTTTGCGCTGCTTGCTCCGCTGGAGCCGGAGTGTCTGGTGCCGATCCAGGAGCGGAGCGGGGACTTAATCGGCCTGCTTGTGCTCGGACAGCGGCTTTCGGAAGAGCCGTATTCGGGAGAGGACAAACATCTGCTCGATTCGGTGGCGACGCAGGCAGGAATCGCGCTCGAAAATATTTCGCTCGCGGAAAAGATGGCGGAGCGAATGGAAGCCGACCGGCGCGCGGCACACGAAATGGAAATCGCGCGGGAAGTGCAAGCGCGGTTGTTTCCGCAGGTCAGACCGGCGCTGGAGTCGATTGACTACGCCGGGGCGTGTATCCAGGCGCGAGTGGTTGGGGGAGATTATTACGACTTTTTGGACCTGGGGCGGGGGCGGCTGGGGATTGTGCTGGCGGACATCTCGGGGAAAGGGATTGCTGGAGCCCTGCTGATGGCCAATTNTGCAGGCGAACTTGCGCAGCCAGTACGCGATGGCGGTCGAAGACTTGCCGAGATTGCTGAAGTCGGTGAACCGGCTGTTTTATGAAAACACGCCTTCGGACAGGTTTGCCACCCTCGTGTTCGCGGACTACGACGAGGCCAGCGGCAATTTGCGGTATGCGAATTGTGGACACAATCCGCCGCTGGTGGTGCGCGAAGCAAGGAACAAAGATTCGGGGGGCACAAAGAAGATCGAGACGGAGTGGCTGGATGCGACTTGCACGGTGCTGGGGATGTTTCGG
>OCOJ01036992.1_pt10 | contig 24812 bp, 26 predicted proteins | sample 1539251 | NCBI WGS metagenome assembly OCOJ01 (sample SAMN01911457, study PRJEB22624) | soil metagenome | biome: Soil | place: Malaysia | collected 2012-04-30 | depth RA_metagenome m
CCCTGAGCAAGTCTTTAGAAAGATTCTTCTATCAAGCATAGCCTCGCGCCTCCGCCCTTTTCGCCGGCGCGTACTATAGCATTCAAACTAAATTCGAGTTGGGGTGGCGAATGCACACACGCTATTGGCGTGGAATGCCCATTTCGAGGGAAGACGCTGGCTGTTGTGGGCGGTCAAAAAGAAAACAGCGTCCCGACCGGGGTCAGGACGCTGTAGGAAAGTCCTTTGCGGATCTGTTGCTTAGTCTCTGTCGAACTTCAGGCAGACTTCGAGTTGGCGAATGGCTTCATCGGTTGCCCGCAGCGCCTCGACGCGGTGGCCGCCGAAGTCATGAGCGGCATGCTCCATATGTTCCTTAGCGCGCCGCAGGGACTCAATCGCTTCCCGAATCTGCGGATGAGGCTCCGCTGGGCTCGCTGCCGCCGGTGTGGCGGGTTGCGCCTTCGCCGCCGGCACGGCCTTGGCGTTGGCCGCGTTCGGCGTGGCCGGAACGGAAACGGCAAACACAATCGTTAGGATTAAAGCTGTCACTGCCACTGCACCCAGGATTCTCAGTTTCATGGACCACTCCTCCTCGTCCGGATTTCGGCCCGGACCGCCGTGATTTCCCCCATCCACCTTCAGCACACGCGCCGCCCCAAGTGGTCGATTTCCTGCCGTCGATGCGCCGATGGAGTATGCTGTGCTTGCTTAAGCCAGCATTTCCCTTTTGTAAGACGCCCCGCGCACCTTGAACAGCAAAAATTCCGTTCCATCACCCAATCAGGGAATACCCTTCAGGGCAACATTCCTGAGCCTCTTGCCGCGAGTCCCTGGCCGCTCCAGAATGACGCGAAATTGGACCGGGAGCGGAAGTCTGGCTCCCGGAAAACCACGAGTCTTTTTCCTGCTAATCGGGGTTGTTGACATACAAAGACAATTTGTGCAGTATGCCAGCCAAATACAAATAAGCGTCTCGTGGTCAGGCGCAGGTGCATCTTGGAGAACCAGGGCCCCCGCATTGCAGTGCGATAGAAACGTTGCTGCGATTTGGGGTTTTTCTAGGAGGCGCAAATGAAGAAGTGTTTTTATCTTTTGCTCGTTCTGCTCGGTTTGTTTCCAGCGATTCTCTCGGCACAAATCGCCATAACAGGGAAAATCACCGGTGTCGTCACCGACTCTTCCGGGGCGGCGGTGCCAGGCGCCACAGTCACCGTCAAAAGCTCGGCGCTGATGGCCGCTCGCTCCATGAACACAGGTCCGGACGGGAGTTACCTGTTTGACCTGCTGCCGCCGGGCACCTATGAGGTCACAATCACCGCGAAAGGATTTAAGGGCTTCGCCCAGACCGGAATCGTCCTCACGGCGGGATTCACCGCGACGGTCAACGGGAACCTCCAGGTTGGCGAAGTCACCCAAACAGTCACAGTGGAAGGGGAACCCGTTGTTGACTTGCAGAACGTTCAGACCTCAACCACTTTCGACCAAACTCTGCTTCAGGATATCCCCGCCGGGCGTGACCCCTGGTCGACGGTAGCGCAGATGCCAGGATCTACGTCGAGTACCTTCGACGTAGCCGGCAACAACAGCTATCAGCAGTCCACGATGCAGGTGCACGGCAGCACGCCGGCAGAGCAGATTTACAGCTACAACGGCCTGGATTTGAATTGGCCCGGTGCCAACGGAGGTTACACGCAGTTCTACACGAACCACGACTCTTTCGATGAATTCCAGGTCGTGTCGGACAACGCTCCCGCCTCCGTTCCGATCGGGGGCATCTACATGAATCAGGTTACACAGTCCGGTTCCAATCAGATCCACGGCCTAGCCGCCGTCTACTATCTGACCGCTGCCTTCCAAGCTGGCGTAACGCAGCCGGTGTTCCAAGGCTCGCCTGTGGCAACGGGCTCGCCATTCAACATGACCAGGGATACTTCTGCTCGTCTCGGCGGCCCCGTCCTGCGCGACAAATGGTGGCTCTACGGCGACTATCGCCGCTACGATCTGGACCAGCGCATACTGGCCATTACCAATCAGGCCGGCGTCCCCGTCGTAGACATCAACCATCAAACCAACACCGACCTGCGCAGCGACTGGCAGATCAATTCGAAAAACAAATTCAGTTTTATCTGGATGTATAACGAACAAAATCGTTTCTTCCGTCGCGACACCACGTATAGCTTCGTCACTCAGGAAGCGAGCTGGAAGCAGATCGAGCCGGCGTACATCCTAGAAGGACTTTGGACCAGCCAGATTACCAATAACCTTCTGCTCGACTTTCGCATCGGCTGGAACAAAATCATCTTCCCCCTGAGCTACCAGTCCAACTCGACTGGCCTGAGCCTGCAAGACCTGGGATACTCCCAAGAGAGTGGGGCCGCACCTTACGAATTTCAAAATCCGGCTTGGGTGCTCAAATGGTCGGCGAGCGGTTCATGGTACAAACCCAATTGGGCTGGCAGCCACAATATCCAATTTGGCTTCGAGTGGGGCGACAGCTACAACTCCTATATTTACCAAGTGAGCCAGGGTATCAACGCTCAGTTTAGTAGCAACGCTGCGAAAAACCAGCCCGTCTTTTCCGTACCGTTGGACGTTGTGGCATACAACACGCCAACCACCCAAAAGAACTACTTCAGGGACACAAGCTTTTACCTTCAAGACGCTTGGGCTCTGAAACGCCACCTCACTTTGAATCTCGGGTTGCGCTACGACCGCTTCACTACTTACTATCCTTCCCAAACTACGAGCTCCAACCTGACCTTTCCTCAGCTCTTCCTAGCTGGCCATACCTTTCCGGCCTCCGGGAACCTAGTGGACTGGAACACTGTTTCGCCGCGGATCGGAGTGGCCTTCGACCCTACCGGGAAGGGCAACTCCGTCTTTCGTTTCGGCTACGGGATCTACTACATCATGCAGGGCACGGGTCTTGCCGAGCTGGCGAACCCGAATGGCTTGATTACCCTAACTTTTGCGTGGACTGATCCGGATGCCGCAAAAGTACAAGATCCTCCTCAGCTAAGCGAATGGCTCCCCGCCAATGCCAAGCCCGTAGCCTCGTCCGGAGGAGGCCAAATCAATTCCAACATGAGCCGGCCGTATTCGGAAGAAATCAGCGCGGGGTACGAAAAGCAATTGTGGCGGGACCTCCGCGTCGCAGCCACCTATTACTACCGAACGAAGAAAAACTTGTATGGAACAGAGAACGCAGCGGTTTCGAAATCGGACTATGTGCCAATCACCACGCTGGGCGGCAGCCCGATCATTAATCCTCTTACGAACCAGCCGATGACGCTGTATAGCTTTCAACCGTCAGATCCCAAAAAGTATGGGGCGTTCATTAACCTCGTGACGAACTTTCCGCAGCTCGACAACAATTCTTACCACGCTGTCGAGTTCACGGCTGTAAAGCGCTTGTCCAACAAGTGGCAACTCCTCAGCGGCTTCACCATCCAGCGTCAGAAAGGCGTCAATGGCCGTGGATTCTCTGACGAAGCCACCGGTGACAATTTTACGGACCCGAACCTCGACATCAACCGCAACAACAACTACTTGAATCTCGATTCTACCTTTGTCTTCAAAGTCGACAGCACCTACGAGTTTCCCTGGAAGTTCGGGACCAGCGTTAACTTCCAGCACTATACCGGTTTTCCTATTCAACCGACCGAGACCTTCAATATCCCCAATGGACAAGGCACTCTGGTACCCGAAACGGTCTTTCTTCAGCCGGCGGGAATCCAGCGTCTGCCCAGTGTGAACCAATTGAATCTGCGCCTTTCCCGTGAATTTGCCTTTGGCGACCGCTACCGCCTCACACCGACGGCGGATTTCTTTAACGTGACGAACTCTCAAACGACTATCGCGGAAGTCACCCAGTACACTTCTCCAGGTGGCGGGTCCTATTTGAGGCCGGCGCTGGCCATTAATCCGTTCGTGACGCGGTTCGGCCTGCGTTTCACATTTTAATCAGGCCTTCGCACTTGAGGCCGCCACTTTTCTACCCGGCGGGTTGGGCCTATCATCATGCCCACCCGCCGGTGTTTTGTCGGGCTGCCGGCTTGGATGTTGAGCAATATTCCCTGAGGGGAGCGCTATGTTCACCGCAAAACAATTCTTCGCACTCTTGGTAATCATTCTTGTGATCCTTGCAATCCTGATTTGCACCTCGAACGCTATAGCGCAAACACCGGCCGCCGGCAAATCTCGCCTCACCATCGAGCAGCTCATCGACATCAAGCACCCTTCCGATCCCATCTGGTCGCCAGACAACCTGCATGTGCTCTTCACGTGGGACCGCACCGACGTGAAAAATCTCTACGTCGCCAATGCCGATGGCCACGGCCAGCCCGTTCCGCTTACTTCCTTCACGGACACGGGTGGTTCCTTGGAAGGCGCTTTCTGGAATGAAGATGGCGACACTGTGTATTTCCCGCACGATGGCGACCTCTACCAGGTTCCCGTTTCCGGCGGCACTCCAAAGCCCGTATGGACCAAGACCGATCGCGGCAGAGGCTTCGTGCCGTCCCCGGACGCCAAGCGTGTGGCCTTTGTTCGAATGAATCCCGCTGGAACGGATGGCGCTTCCCACGGAAGCGACTTAATCATTCGCTGGATTTCCGACGGAACCGAATCGACCGTTGCGCACGATGACGTGAGCATCCGTGGAATCCTCTGGTCTCCCGACGGCGCTTCCGTCGCCTACACCGCGGGCTCGAAAATCATTCATCACGACGAATCGCCCTCTTATTCCGGCGCGAAACTCATTTATCGGGTTTCTGAATTTGTCCCGGGCCAAATCTATGCCCTCAAGCTCTCTGGCGGCAAACCGGTGGCCATTGCCAAGCCCGGCGAGTACGGCGGCCTGGCCTGGGTTGACCCCAATCATCTTGTTTTTGATGGCCAGTCGAGCGACTTCAAAAAATATTTCATCTACACCGCCGATGCTTCAACCGGCGCGGTGAAAACCATTCATGAAGTCGATGAAGAAAAATTCTGGAGCATTCCAGATTGGGGTGAATCCGGGGCGCAGCCTTGGCCCTCACCCGACGGCAAGTGGATCGCCTTCCTCAGCGACGAGGACGGCTGGGATCATCTCTATGTGATGCCCGCGACGGGAGGCACCGCGGTTCAAATCACCAAAGGTAAATTCGAAGCGTGGCGCCCGGCCTGGTCTCACGACAGCAAGCGCATTGCGTTCGACGCCAACGTCGAAGACCATCCTGGCGACCGCCAGATTGGCATTGCCACCATCGGCGACGATCCCGCCCACGCCACGCTCGCCTACCTCACCTCCACGCCGGGCACAAACATCGAGCCGCACTGGTCCGAAGGCGACGGCCGCCTGGTCTTTCAGCACACCGACACGCACAACAGCGCCGATCTTTTTACCATCGTCACAAAAGAAGGCGCGCAACCGGTCCGCCTCACCGACTCCATGCCCGCGGACATGGACCGCTCCAAATTTGTCGAGCCGCAATTCGTCCACTATCCTGGCCCCGACGGCCAGCAGGTTCCCGCCTGGCTCTTTGTCCCCAAAAACATCAACAAGAACGTCAAGCATCCCGCCATTCTGTGGATTCACGGCGACGGCGTGAATCAGAACTACGATGGTTGGCACGTCCAACGCAACTACGCCGTCTACTACAGCATTCACCAGTATTTCCTGCAAAAAGGCTACATCGTGCTTGCGCCCGACTACCGCGGCAGCATCGGCTACGGCCGCGATTGGCGCACTGGCGTCTACATGGACGTGGGCGGCAAAGACGCCAAGGACGCCTGGATGGGCGCCAATTATCTAAAAACGCTTCCCTATGTCGATAGCGACCGCATCGGCGTTTGGGGTCTGAGCTACGGCGGCTTTTTCACGCTCATCGCCATGACCGATCAGCCCAGACTTTTCCGCTGCGGCGTCGATGTCGCCGGCGTCGTCGACTACGTCATGTATTACTCCGACCCTTATCACGGCGACTGGACCGCCAGCCGCATCGGCACTCCCGAAGAGCATCCCGATGTTTACAAGAACGCTTCGCCCATTTCCCGCATTGACCGCCTCGAGCGGCCGCTGCTGGTCCTCCACGGCACCGCCGATGTCAATGTCCCTTTCCTCGAATCCGTGTGGCTCATGGACGAAGCCTTGAAGAAACACAGAGGCGACCTCGTGGATTTCATGATCTACCCCGGGGAGTTTCACTACTTCAGCCGCGAACACGTCTTGCTCGACGCCTGGCACCGCGTCGACAACTTCTTCGACTCCCACCTCCGCGCCACAAGCGCGAGGGCGACCGCGACCAATCCACACTGATTGCCAACCTCATCCTGGTGCGGGATGTTCGTTGTCTTTTCTTATTTGGGCCGGGTACTCGATGAAGCGAAGAGTCATTTACCAACGAGCTCTGCAGTTTTAACATCAATCCAGATTTTGGGTGAAAAGAGCAAAGTGTTGTGAATCAAGCAGTGGTGGACAGCTTGCTCGATTCCTTCCCGGTCTTTGTCGCTGAGCTCAGCGGGAACCTCCACGGCGATGCGGAAATCGTCCAGGCGAGGGGGATCCTTGGCTTTTTCAGCAGTGACGCGGACGAGTGTACCCTCGGTGGCGAGTTGGTGCTTTTTCAAGTATTCCGCGGCATAGAAGCCGGCACAAGACCCCAAGGAGGCGAGAAGCAGTTCGGGCGGAGCCATCCCTTCGTCGAAGCCGCCGTTTTCGGAGGGTTGGTCGACGACGATCGTGTGCTGGCGGGCCTTGATTTCAAACTGAACTGCGCCGAGATGTTCGACTTGGATTTCCATCTTTCCCTCCATAAGACTAAGGTCTCGGGCTAGCGGCGAAAATAGCCTGGCCACATTCTGCCGAGAGACGAAAACAAAGGCAGTGACGGGGCGCGGAGGGAAATGTGACGGGCATCACAAGAGTGGTGCTAACGACGAAACGTTCTAGTTCGGCGGATTTCTTTTTGGGACAAACTAAACGCCAAGCAGGAAAGAGCCCCTGTTAAGAGAGCCCCTTCCGGCCTCGCGTCCTCTGTTTCAAAGCTGAGTGAGACGGTCAGCTATCTGTCGTCGCCCTGGTCGTCACTATCCGTAAGCGGTTCCGACGAGTGCAGGCTCACTCGACCGATGGTGCGGTAATCGCCCAGGCCATTCTTTGGTTTCTGCGTGTGATAGCCCGCGAAAATCACGGTCAGCGTGTGGCGGTCGAAGATGGTGCCGCTGGGTGCGTACACGCGGCCTGCGAACCAGCCCACCGTGCCCCCGACCACAGGGGTATTCGAAGGAACCGTGACTGCAGTTCCGGCAGCACCAGGAACCACCGGCACGCCGTTGGCGTCCACCGTCATGGTGATGGTCGAAGTGGAAACGATGGGATTATTGATCCCGTTGATGACGTGCCAGTGAATCAAGTCATGCGATTCCGCGTAGCCGATGTAATGGAAAGAGTCCGAGTCGCCATCGACGCATCCGCCGCCAGAAAACAGCAGCCCATAGCGCCCTCGTTCTAATTTTAGAATCGTTCCCGCAGTGGCCAGCCAGCGCGTCCCTGTCACGGAGACATTGGTCGGATCATTCAAGCCCTGCAGAATCCCGTCGTCTTTGAAGTGGATTCCGTCGGTCGTTTCCGCAAGCCGCAAGTAGGTGATGTCGTCGTTGGCCGCCGTTCCGAACGGATTATTTGCGTAAAAAGCTGCCCAGCCTGGATTGTTAGCGCAAACCTGCAACGGGTTATTAAAGGCTGTGTTGCCCGTGTTGTCGCCGTTCAAAATCTTCTCCTCGTAGATAATCTTCAGCGGCGAGCTTCCCGGAACTATGCCCAGGATCCCGTCCGGATCCACCAAGCCCGTGGTGTGGAACGCCAGTTCCGGCGTGTTGGGTGGCGAAGCATCCGTCGGCCCGTCATTCATAAGTGGCGCGCCATTCAGTGGAGCTCCAGGTTCGGGAAAGATTTCGTGGATGTACAAATCGTCCGAATCGATGTGCCCATTGGCCCGATCCAGAGTGTATAGATAAGTGTGCCCCGCAATGGTGATCACGAACTGGTGCCCTTGGCCGTCGTCGTCGCCGTTGTCATCGTTGTTGCCGTCATTCTTGTTGTCCTTGTCGCCGTCAGGATCCTTTTGCAGCTGATTCGGGCAAGTAGCCCTGAGCTGCAGAACGAGTTGTTGAAAGGTCCAAGTCAAACCGGCATCGTCCGAAAACGCCGCGGCTACGCCTTCGTCGATGTCTTTCGGCCGCCAGTCGAAATATCCCTGCAAGTGCCTGCCGTGACCGGTGATAAAAGGAAAGTAGTACGGCTGCATCCGCTCGATCGCAGGATTACCAATTTGCTTTCCGCTGCTGTCGCAATAGCCCGAGGATTTGAGCCCGTTGGCCGCCCCGGATTGTTCCAATGTCCATCCGCCGCCGCTGATATAAGTCTCTGTGGGCGCTCCGTTTCGCGTCCACACCACATGATCGTCCTGGTCCGCTCGCGCGGTGACGATTCCGAAAATCGCCACCATAAATCCCAAAGCGGCAAAGAAAACGACTGCTTTCTTCAAGGGTGAACCTCCTCTTGTGAAAAGATGTGCGCCTTCGCGCTGACCAGGAGCGCCGCACACCTTGCCACAACGCCTGTCCCCCTTGATGAATTCCCGATGAATCTTGCATTACGCCCTGAAGAACCGCTCTATTTGCAAGATCCCTCGGCTGTCTCTTTGATTCTCCTTGCCTTTGGTCCGGTCTAGCTCCTGACTCGAGGGAAAAAGAAAGGCCCACCCGGAACTCCGGAATGGGCCAATTTCTATTGGAGGACTTGGGTTTTGTCCTAGCTGGCGACTTTGGGGATCAAGTTCCAGAACCAAATCACCAGGATGGCGTAATAGACGACTACGATGCCCAAGCTGACCAAGAAAGTGCTGAGACCTTTTCCCAGGCCGGAGTAATGCCGCCTCCAACGGTAGCCGCAAAAAATGATCATGACCACCGACAGCAATGCGGTGATTCCCGCGACCAGGCTCACCTCATTGGTTACACCTTGCGCCCGCGTCAGCCTGAAAAGCTGCCGCAGCGCGGCTCCCAGCAAGCCGCTCTCATACGCCAGCACCAGCCACGCGGCTGGCGCAAGGATGCCAATCATGTAGGCCCATCGATCTTCCATGTAGAACAACATCAGCAAAATGGCTACGTAGATAATGGACTGATACAGATGGAGCATGAAAAAGTCGGGTTCCAGGTGAGTGAGAAAGAGAAAACAAACGATCTGCAGGGCGCTCAGTGTCGCAATGTCGCGGTAAACTCTCATTTCACACCTCTAAGATGCTTAAAAAGGGCAGCCACTGCCACGGTCCCTCCGTGGCTGAACCCTGAACCTTCGCCCCACACAAATGGGCTGAATTTGGTGGCTACCTTATCCTATATTCGCAGGCCGTTTGTCACGCATTTTCGCACAACAGGGCCGAAGCAATACCGTCGGGGAACCTCTCGCCTGCTTCTCGGCAAAGCTCTAGCGATTGAGGCGGGAAGGTCCTTGGTTTACACTCACCGCCATGGACATTGCATGGGTTCGGGAACTGTGCCTCTCGTTTCCCGGGGCCACGGAGCAAGAGGTATGGGCCAACGATCTCACTTTCAAGGTGAGCGGCAAAATGTTTGCTCATGCCGTGCTCGTGCCAGCCGAAGTTTGGCTTTCATTCAAAGCCTCGGCGGAAAACTTTGCGGAATTGACGGAGCGTCCCGGCATCATACCGGCACCTTACCTGGCACGCGCGCAGTGGGTCGCTCTGGAAACCAAGGATGTGTTGCGGCAAGACGAATTAACCCGCCTACTCCGCGAAGCGTACGACTTGGTCGTAGCGAGGCTTCCCAAAAAGATGCGCGATGCTCTTGTCCATGTAGGGAGCGGGGCGGGTAAGCCTCCCGCAAGCAAGTCACGAGCGAAAAAACGCTCGCGTAGAAAGGCAAAGTGAGAAGTGGAAAGGCAAAGCGGGAAATGAGCAACAGACTGAGGGAAGCATTGCAGTAGAACGGCGGCCTTCGACAACGAACTGCAGCGTTCCAGGCGCGAAGTAGGTGAGTGCTAAGCCGAGGCTTTTGTTTCGAGCGTGCGCCGCAGCGGCCGTGCTCCGGGAAGCGGAAACGTCATGTGCCAAAAATTCGAATCCGGCGAAACAAACTCGACGGCCACATAGGTCTTGTTGTCCCGGTCGTGTCTCACCGAAACTACCCGGGACTCCACGGTTCGGTTGCTGTTCTCGTTCACGAGAATCAGCATCTGCCCCACGGCCACTGACTGGTCCAGTTGCAGCAGCGCTCCATGACGATTGACCGACTGCGATCTCGCCTGCACTCTGAATTTGTCGCCGGCTTCGTCCTGGCCGTGCACCGTGATTGGCACGTGAATGCTGACCCGCAAGGTGCGTCGTCGTTCTTTGCAACGAAAGTGAAGGATCGACATTGGGACACTTACCTCACGATTTGAACTATGCGACTCGGGGACCTGAGCCTGCCCTTACCGGACTGGCTTCAACACCAACACACGCGCGTAAAGGGCGCTGAAGTGAACGGTCGACACGAGTGAGGAGAACAGCACGAACATTGTCCACACAGCGCGGATTTTGGACTTTCGCCCCTACAGGGACAATAGAGGGACGGTACCAAAATGGTCCAAGTGGGGCAGTACTCTAGTACTTAACTTCCTTGAGCGCAACAATAAATAACGAACCCACATGGCTTTCGCTTTGTATTCGATTCTGCGGCATTTTCGCAGCGCACAGGAGCCTCATTAGGTCCTTCTGGAAGGCTTATTCTCTTTCGCGGTATTCGGGAGGTACGTCATCCTCCGAAACTTCGTTAGTTGTTACTTCGCCCTCATCTGCATCCAGGGCACTTTCTACACCACTAACAACCGCTGCCTCGAAGGCGTTGCCCTCTTCCAGGAGTTCTCCGACGCTTTCGGACTCTGCTCCTTCGATTTCGGACACGCCCTGCAGGTCCCCGTCTTGCCCTGCCGAGCGCGGGCCAAGCCCCTTGGGCTCGAATGCCACGGTTTCGACGACCTCACCTTTGCCGCGCACTCTCTTCCGTTTTCTGGCCCGGCCTTTCTTCCCCGATGGCTTGGCTGCGCGTGATTGTAGAGTCCGCGTGTTCCTGACCCGGTTCGATTTACGGGCGGCGTTGCGTCCGACCTTCCTTGACTTTGTCTGTTTTTGCCTGGACTTTCTCTTCGTTGCCATGAGAGTAGCCTACCTTTTCTTCTTCTGTTTCCTTTGCTGTTGCTTCAGCCCAACCGTCACTGGGAATCAGGCGCTCTTGGCCAAATCCACGAACCGCACTTGCCATGGGGCGCATCCCAAATCCAGCCGCGCCACCGTCACCGGTAACTGAAATCGCCGCGGTCCCGCGCTGCCGGGGTTGATGTATAAGACTCCGTCCTTTTCCGAACGCCCCGGTTGGTGAGAGTGTCCGCTCACCACGACGTGGAAACCGGTGGCCGCAGGATCGATGTCCAGCTCGGCAAGGCTGTGCAAGATATATATTAGCGCCGTTCCTGTTTCCGCTATCGCGAGGGTGGGCAACGCTTGGGCCCATTCNTTCCGTATCAACGTTTCCTCGTACCGCGACTACCGGAGCGAGCGTTTTCAAAGTCTGCAGGATTTCCGGCTTGCCGACGTCGCCGGCGTGCAAAATCAGGTCCGAGCCGCGCAGGGCCTCCAGCGCTTCTCGGCGCAATAGCCCGTGCGTGTCGGAAATCAATCCGATGATTCTTGCCGGTTGTACCACGCTTTCACACATTGGGCAGCGGTTCGAAGCGAATTCGCTCCGCCAGAAAGAGACAGGCAAGAATGCCTGTCCCACTGTCAGGGCGATGCAGCAGCAGGCAATCCGGAGCCAAGGGCTCGGTCACTCCTTTGCTAGCAGCTTCACCAAATCCAGCCCGTTCACCCTAGCCCGCCCCACCGTCACTCCCCAGTGCAGGTGCGGGCCTGTAACTCGTCCGGTGGCTCCAACTTTACCCAATATTGCTCCAGCTTCCACTTTATTCCCATCCTTGACGCTTATCTCGGACAGGTGTCCGTAGAACGTATAGATGCCCAATCCATGGTCCACCACGATGGTATTCCCTGAGAAAAACAATTCCTCCGCAAGAACCACCTGGCCGCTTTGCGCCGCATGGACGGGCGTGCCCATGGCTGCGGGGAAATCCACTCCGCTGTGCGGCGAACGAGGCTGCCCATTCAGGATGCGACGCTTCCCAAAATTCCCTCCTGTGGTCACGTGATCGAGCGGCAAGCGGAATTTTCCCTGCCACAATCGTTCCGGCGTCACATGATCGAAAATCTCATGGAGGCGCTTCGCTTCTTCCTCGGCTCTGGCAAGCTGCTCAGGGTTTGGCTGAACAAACTCCTCGGCCACGTGCAATCTTTCGATGGCAAAATGTCCCTTTCTTACTTCCACGACTGCCTTGCAAGTCAATTCATCGCCACCTTGCGTGTGAACCCGCACGGCAAACTCGTATTTGCCGGGAGGCTCTTCCAAATCCACGCCTAGCAAAGCCCGCCAGACTTCATGGCCGCCCATCTCCGGATCCTTCTCCTGCCAAAAAGAGACTTCGCGCTCGGTCCATTCCCCCTTGGGCTCTGTCAGAGGATTTGCACTCTGAAGCTCGGCGAGCAGCACACTTCCTTGCGCCGATTCCGGCGCACTCAAATGCAATTCCACCCCACTTCCGCATTCTTCGGCGCGGGCGACCACGCTGAGGAATAACAAGCCCGCGACACCAGCCAGAAACAGCTTTGTGGAGAATTTTGACACGTACACGTCGGCACTCAATTCGACTTTTTAAATGAAGCTCTGAAGTTCGGAACTCTCAGGCTCAGGCAGATTTTCTCATCTGCTTGCCCGGCTCGGCAAAAGCGGTTCGCAAATGTTCGTAAGCCAAAGCCATCGCGCTGCGCGCTGAAGCAGTATTCGCCAGTGCGTTGAGTATCGTAAAGCCATGGATCGTTCCCAGGTAGCGTACCGCCGCCACCGGAATCCCCGCTTCCAGGAGCTTGTGAGCGTATTGCTCGCCCTGGTCGCGCAATATGTCGAATTCGCTCGTAATCACCACCGCAGGTGGCAATCCCTGGAGTTGCTCCGCGGCGGCCAGCAGCGGAGAAACCCGCGGATCAAACCTCTCTTGCGGGTCACTCAGATAATGTCCCCCGAACCATGTGGTTGATTTGAGCGTTAGAAAGTAGCCCTCCGCAAACTCGTGCATGGAAGGTGTTTCAGACGAAGCGTCCGTAGCCGGATTGAACAGCACTTGCAGGGAGATTGCGGGTCCGCCGCGCTCTTTGGCCAGCCGCGATACCACGGCCGCAAAGTTGCCGCCCGCGCTGTCACCTGCTATGGCGAGGCGGGAAGAATCCAGGTTCAGCGCCGCGCCATTTTCCGCAATGTATTTTGTGGCGGCATAGCAATCTTCCAATCCCGCGGGGAATTTCGCCTCCGGCGCGCGCCCGTAGTCGACAAAGACCACCGCTGCCGGCACAGCACTCGCGATCTCCCGCACCACGCGTTCGAAGTCTTCTTTGCACCCAAGCACCCAGCCGCCTCCGTGGAAATAGAGAACCACCGGCAATCGCTGGGCATTCCCTTTCGGCCGGACAATCCGCAAGCCGATCGTGCCGTTCGCACCTCCGGGAATTGCACGATCCTCGACGTCCGCGTCGGGCATCGTTTGCGGCCCGATTCTTTGCAGCATCGAAAGTGCCTGCCGCGCTTCTTCCACGGTCATGTCTTCGATCTCTTTGGAATAAGCGCTGTTCAAAAACTCCAGCAATTGCCTGGAAGCGGGCTCGAGCCCGCTTTTCAGTTCGATCATCGTTCACCCCTGATTTTTGTCGATGCCACGCGCTCAGGCAGTCTACGCAACAATCAAATCCGCGGCAACGCCTGGGGGGACGCGAGTGCGTACCGTCCAGCACACGGTTCCGCGAATCCCGGCGATACCCGGAATCATGCTTGCTGCCGCATCGCTGCGACGCGTCGCTCCACGGTGGCAAACTGCTCCCGGCCCAGCTTCGATTTCTGAATGGCCTTCTCGACATTCAAAAACAGCTTGGGATTCTGCGCCTTTTCTCGGAGTTCTTTCACAAAGGGCCGCACCTTGGCGAAGATAAAATACATCTCTCCGCAAAATGCCGGTTCGAAAAAGAGCTCCTCGCTTACTGCGCCTTTCAACACGAATGACGCCGCCATCCCCCAATAGCTGCTCACTTGTCGCAGCCAATTGTTCTCATCGGTCCCGAGTTGGTTTTGCACTTTCAGATAGTCGTCAGCAGTTCGCGGCCAGAAGGTGTTCAGCCACCACTGGCGGGCTTTGCGCAACTCGGCTTCGCGGCGCAAGTCATACAGTTTCAGAATGAGCCGGGCATCATCGGCAGTCGGCTTTTTCGCCATGCGTCCCTCCTTTGGGATTTGCAGCCAAGAATTCTACATTCGACACGGATTGCGCGCACGTGCACAGAACGCCCTGTGAGCTCATAGAATGGCAAGCATCGCGTGCCGCATTACAGCTTTGCGCGCGCTTCAGCCTCCGCCAGCCACCCGCGCCGCAGTTGTTCTGGAGGGACGCTCGAAAGATAAGGCTTGAGATCAAGAAGAGGTGTTCCGTCGAGCATGTCGATGCCCCGCACATAGAGCCGCAGGCCTTCGCGGCGGAGCAGTTGCAGGACTGTCAGTCCAAGGGGATTAGGGCGGCGGGGCGATCGCGTTGCGAAAACGCCGTGCGGCCGGTTGTCACTTGGGGGCGTGCCTAGCAGTTCGTATCCTTCAGAACGATCGAAGACCCAGATTGCGAATAAATGGGAAAAGCCCTCGATGTCTGTGAGCCCGAGTTCGAATTCCGGCAATATTTCGAGAATGCCTTCCGCCTCGTGTTTGGCTCCCAATCCTTTGGGAACTTCTTGGGGACTCTTGTAAGGACTCCTTACATATCCGATGGGCTGCATGGAAAACATAAGCCGGCTTCTCCAGGATCGGGTTCCGCTCAAGATCTTACTCGGCTTGTGCGGGGCGCCTTGCGATTATCGACGGTTTCGCCAAACTCCAAAAGGCCTGTTAGTGATCCCATCCATTTTGTCCGAACCTCGACGTCTCGCAGAGCAAGCGCGTGAAGCCGAAAAGGGTTACTCTAGGATGGTTCGTTTGAACAACGAGAAACCAGCGTGGGAGTCGTTCCGTGGAAAGCCAATTGGCCCAGTGGCGCGCCGACACGCCCGGCTGCGCGAATCGTGTGCACCTCAACAACGCTGGCGCGTCGCTTATGCCGAAGCCTGTCCTCGACGCCATTGTTTCGCATCTGCATCGCGAAGCCAGCTTCGGCGGTTACGAAAGTTCCGACGCCGCGGCACAAGCGGTTGGGGAATCGTATTCCAATGTCGCGAAACTTTTTGGCGCACACCCGCGAAATGTCGCCATCGTCGAAAACTCCACAGTCGCCTTCTTCCAGGCGCTCTCCGCATTCGACTTCCGCCCCGGCGACGTCATCGTCACCACGCGCAACGATTACATCTCCAACCAGCTCGCCTATCTTTCGCTGGCTCGCCGCCATAGCGTCGAGATTCGCCGCGCCTCAGACCTTCCTTCCGGTGGGGCCGATCCGCAATCTGTGCGTGAACTTCTTCGCGATTCGCATGTGCGGCTACTTGCGGTCACTTGGGTCCCCACAAACTCCGGCTTGATTCAGCCCGTGGAAGAGATTGGTGAAGTGGCCGCGGCTGCTGGCGTCCCCTATCTCATTGACGCCTGTCAGGCCGTCGGCGAAATTCCCATCGACGTTGCCCGCCTTCGCTGCGATTTTCTTTCCGCAACCGCCCGCAAGTTTCTGCGCGGGCCGCGCGGCATCGGCTTCCTCTACATTTCCGACCGCGCTCTGCGACGCGGCGACCACCCTCTGTACATCGACATGCGCGGCGCGCGTTGGAAAACCGCCGACACTTTCGAGCTCACTCCCGACGCCCGCCGCTTCGAAAATTGGGAATTTGCCTACAGCCTGCTGTTGGGCCTTGGAGAAGCGGCGCGCTATGCCAATGTCATTGGTGTCGAGAACGCCGGCGCCCGCGCCCGTCAACTGGCGGCCACCCTGCGCAGCAAGCTCAGCGAGCTCGATGGCTTCCGCGTTCTCGACCGCGGCAAAGACCTTGCCGCCATCGTCACCGTGGAAGCCGCCGGTTGGGACGCGCCCGCGCTCGTTCAATCATTGCGCCGCCGCCACATCAATACTTCTGCCTCTCTGCGCGAATATGCCGTCATCGACATGGACGAGAAGCACGCCGCTTCCGCGCTTCGCATCTCGCCCCACTACTTCAACACCGAAGCCGAACTGGACACGTTGATCGAAGCACTGAAATCGCTGCCCGCCAAGGCCGCCGCTTCCTAGGCTTCCAACTTTGTTCATGTCACGTCGGCGAAAAGGAGAACACGCATGCCGAAGAATTTTGCTGCCACGATTACGGTGCTTTTGGTAACCGGAAGTATCTCCCTTCGCGCGCAACAATCGGCTGCCGCTCAAACGCCAAGTTCATCCTCCGCGCGGCAAACGGAAGCCGACGAGTACACACGCTATGAGCTGCAGGCCCCGGACACGGCCAGCTTCAAGATTTTCTACGAAGTGACCGCGACCGCCGCGGGCGCGAAATCCTTTTTCAATCCCATTCGCAAGGGCAGTGTGGCCAGCGACGAATCGGTCTTTGACGCCATGACCGGAGACCCCTTGCGGTTCGAAGTCGTCACGGGCACGGATGCGCGCAAGGATCCGCTCATGTCCGATGCCGATGCGGATACCAATTTCATCAAGGTCTATCTTGCGCGGCCGGTGCCTGCCGAAGGCCAAGGGCGCCTGCTCATCGTAAAAACTTATAAAGACGCCAAGAGTTATTACCGCGAAGGCGACGCCATCGTCTTCAATCGTCCATTGGGAATCAAACGCAATAAGGTTGTGCTGCCCGCAGGGTTTGAACTGGTCGGTTGCAACGTTCCTTCGCAAGTCTTAGCCGAGCCCGATGGCCGCATCGCCATCAGCTTCATGAATGCCGGCTCCGGCGAAGCCCCGCTCGTAGTTCGTGCAAAGCCCGGAGCGCAAACTGGTGCCGCGGCCGCGCCGCACGCACCAACTCAATCGCGCAGTTGGGAGTCGCCTTTTCAAGGCGACACCGAGCGCCAGCGTCTTTCCGAACGCGCCCATCAGGATCGCAACATCGTCTACTTCCTCCAGCAGCCCGAAACGCACGCCTTCAGCCTCTACCACGACTACACCGAATCGCGCCCCGGCGTCGACAAGTACCTTAACGTCGTTCGCGAAGGCAGCACCGTCTCCGATCCCTCCGCCTACATTCTAGACACCGGCGAAAAGCTCGCCACTCGCCTCATGACGGGAGCGGAACTGACCGCTGCGAAGATCGACGCCGGCGGGGAATCGGTCACACCCACGACGCAAGTTGTTGTCATTCCTTTTACACCGGTAAAGAAAGGTCAGTCGATTCGCCTCCGCATCTCAGAAACCTACACAGCGCCGGTCAGCTACCATCTCGATGGCGACGAATTGGTCTTCGATCGCAGCTTTGGACGGTCCCGCAATGCGGTGGTTCTTCCTGCGGGTTGGTATCTCACGGCCAGCGCCATCCCGGCGACCGTTACGCAACTTCCCGATGGCCGCGTCCGACTCGATTTCTGGAATGGCCGGCCTGATGCCGTGGACGTCCTGATCAAAGCCAAGCGGCGCGTTGTCTCTCCTGGAAAATGACGGGAAGGACCGAACCATGGAGTACTGAGCAACCGTAGGGGCATGCTTCAATGCGTCCCCTGTTTGTTAATGGTCCACTACTTCAGTCTGCGAAACAGGCTCTTACAAGGACTTCGTTTCACTGGCAGGTTCGGACAAGCATTCGAACACGCGTGCCACCACACGATCGCAACGGGTATTCCCGAAGGTGAAAGCGTCCTTCGCGGTCGCACCGACGCGCGCAAAAAGATCCTTGCGCACCAGCGCCCGGCCGCGATGCAGCCGGACCTTCACGTTCTCTTCAGTGAGATTCAGCGCGGCCGCAGTTTCCGCAGTGCTCATTTCCTCAACATCGCGCAGCATCAATACGGTGCGATATTGCTCCGGCAATGCCAGTACAGCTTCCTCCAGCATCCGGCTGAGTTCCGCCTTGGACGTGGTCTGCTCTGGGTTAATCGGCGGGGTTAAATGATTCACAGCAGGCTCTCCATCATATGCGGCGCTATCCAATTGTTGTAGGCGGTTGCGCCTTCGAATACGCGCCAGGGCTTCATGTACGGCGATTCGCGTCAGCCAGGTTGAGAAGGGCGCCCGGCGTTCAAACTGGTTCAAATGTTGATAGGCGCGGACGTAAGCATCCTGCATCACGTCTTCTGTTTCGTCGTCGTTCCGCAGAATCGCGCGCACCACGCGATACAGGCGCTGGTTATAGCGCCGCATAACCACCTCGTATAGCGCCGTTTCTCCGCCTAATACGCGCTCGATGACTTCCTCGTCGGTCCAGCCCTCGATTCGTGCCTTCTCCAGAATCTCCATACTTCCCCTAGACTGAAGAGTCTTGAGCTTACAAAAGGTTACAACTGGCAACGGGCAAATGCATCTCGTTCGCCAAGTCTGTAACCCCGCGCGCCCTGCCCGCTCTCTTGTATTGGAGGTGGGAATGGGGGAGTTCGATACTCGACTCAACGCCGCCTGGTGGGCGCTGAGAATTGGTCTGGGTCTTGGACCCATCATTGCCGGTCTTGACAAATACTTCAACAAACTTACGGATTGGAGCATGTATCTCAGCCCGCTCGTGACCAAGGTCCTTCCTGTAAGCGGCACGACGTTTATGCACATCGTTGGCGTCGTTGAAATCATCGCGGGTGTGATCGTGTTAACTCGTTGGACCAGGATCGGCAGCTATATCGTCGGTCTCTGGCTCCTGGCCATCGCCATCAATCTCCTCACAACCGGGATGTTCTACGACCTTGCCGTGCGCGACGTGGAAATTGCCATTAGCGCGTTCGCGCTTTCTCAATTGACCGCTGTTCGCGAGCGTTCGTTACCGGTAGAAATCGCGAGACAGGGCGGAAAGTCGCAGCTTCCCGCTACGCGCTAAATGATTGCAGTCTAAATCTTCTTCTGGACAAACAATCCAAAACTCCCTTGGAGGAAAACATGCGAAAACTGATGTGGTTTGCACTACTGGGCCTGCTCGCTGTGCCTGCAATCGCGGCTGCCGAGACGTTTAAAGACGTGTCCGTCGTCGATGTGAACTGCTCGAAGAAAGTCGCTGATGCTCCTGACACGCATACGCGCGCCTGCGCCCTGAAGTGTGAAGCCAGCGGCTACGGCATCATCACCAGCGACAAGAAGTTTCTGAGATTCGATGCCGCGGGGAACAAGGAAATCGTCGCGGCGCTGAAGGCTTCGGACAAGAAAGACCACCTGCGCGTCGATGTGACCGGAGACGTGGAGGGAGACACAATAAAAGTCAAGTCCGTCAAGCTGGTCTGACAAGCGAACCGACGCAAGCTGCAGGCCAGTTTTCGCAACGCGGGCGCAACCCGTAAGTTATCTCCCTTGGTGTGCTCCGGGCGCGCCCCACGTCGCACCAAGAACGAACTGAGGAGTGGGAATAAATCGCAAAAAAACTCAGATCTTCACCGCTCTTGGCTGTAACTGTCCCAGGCGCCGCGCACTCTTTTTGATGAGTTGAATTTTCCGCCGGAGTGAGTCCCATGTTGAAAAAAGTATTGTTCATCGCCTGCGTTGCCATAGCAGTTCTGTTTCTCGTCGCGGCTCAACAAACCACTTCCAATGCTTTCGAAGATTCTTCTCCGAGGACTTCCTTCGACCGCGCTATCGAAAACAACAGCGACGCCATGATCGCACAAGGTCGAAACGTATTTCGCTTCGACACTTTCGGCGACGAATCGTTTTGGGGCGACACGCTTCATCTGCATCAAGCCATCGCTGGCGCAAAACTCGGAGGCGTCGGCCCCGGCGTCAGCCCCAGCGCAGCCTTAGCCGTAGGGTTGAAAGTCGATGTCGATGCGCTCCCCGCGAATCTCGTGCAGGCCCTGAAACTCGGGCGCGTGAATCTGAACGATCCTGCCACGACTCTTGCACTTCTCAAGCTAAATTCCGTCGTTGGTCTCACCGGCTTCTTTAACGATGAGGGATCTCTCCGCTCCATCGGCATTCAATGTGCGCTCTGCCATTCCACTGTCGACAACTCCCTCGCTCCCGGCATCGGGCATCGCCTCGACGGCTGGGCCAATCGTGATTTGAATGTCGGCGCCATCACTTCGCTTGCTCCGAATTTGCAACCCATCGCCGATCTTCTCGGCGTCGACGTATCCACCGTTCGTGCGGTCCTGCAAAGCTGGGGCCCCGGACATTTTGACGCGGAACTTTTCATGGATGGCAAGGCCTTCCGTCCCGATGGAAAAACTGCCGCGACTTTGATCCCGCCCGCTTTCGGCCTTGCAGGCGTAAACCTGCACACCTGGACGGGCTGGGGCTCCGTCACGCACTGGAACGCTTTCGTCGCTAACCTCGAAATGCACGGCAAAGGCACCTTTTTCGATCCGCGCCTCAATGACCCAACGCAATTTCCCGTCGCGGCACGCGTGGGCTTCGGAAACGTTCGCAATAATCCTGACTTGATCACTTCGAAGCTCGGCCCCCTCCATTTCTATCAGCTCGCCATCCCCGCTCCAAAACCCCCTCGCGGCAGTTATGACGAGGACGCGGCCGAACGCGGCGAACAGGTTTTCAACGGACAAGGAAAGTGCGCCCAATGCCATGTTCCGCCACTGTTCACCGAGCCCGGCTGGAACATGCACAAGCCCTCGGAGATTGGCGTCGACGACTTCCAGGCCAATCGCGCGCCCGACAAAGCCTATCGCACCTCGCCTTTAAAAGGCCTTTGGACGCACACCAAAGGCGGCTTCTACCATGACGGCCGTTTTGCCACACTCAGCGACGTGGTCAACCACTACGATCAGTTTTTTGGCTTGGGCTTAAGCGACCAACAGAAAAAAGACCTCGTTGAATATCTGAAATCTCTTTAGTAAAAGAAGCAATCACCACTACCTCCGCAAGCGGCCCCTGCACGCTACGTCGTCGGCCATGCTGTGCAAACGCGCTCCCCTAAGACAGGCGCCGCTTTAGAGCATGCACACTTTTCTTTCGCGCGTTTTCGATCAGCCCGTCACACGCCGCCAAACACGCTTCCCGAAACCATCGCGAAGTCTTCGCCTCAATCTCGCCTTCAATCAGCAACGCCGCAGCTCCGAAAATCAACGCCACCAAAGCCATGGCCAGTCCACCGTGGTGTTTGGCCGACCCGCCCAAATCTTTCGCCAAAAGTATCTTCAGGAAATCGTAGGAAGGCATGTGCTCCTTTCGTGACAGTCGCCTCCCCCAATTGGCGATCAAAAGACGATACTCGTTCCCGTGCGCCACCATAAAATCGAGCGCTCGCCGGCACGCCTCCGAAGTTGAGCGAGCGTTTTTGACTGACCAGAACACTTTCTGCCGCGCCCGCTCTTGCAAAAACTCCAGCAGATCGTGCTTGTCCTCGAAGCGCTGGTACAGCGTCGGCGTCGTTGTCCCCGCCGCTCGCGCCACGGCCCGCATGGTGACCGCTTCCTCGCCTCCTTTGCTCCATAGGAGGTAGGCCGCATCGAGAATGCGGCCCTCCAAATGCTCATCGGGCTTGCGCGGCATGGCTCCCTTCCTCTCCTGTTTCCCTCCAAATTATATCCTTTACATCGTTAAAGAAACAATGTATAACTATTCTTGCGCCGCTCGGGCGGCCGCAACACCACGGGAAATCTATTTCAGCAAGGAGTAACCAGCAAGACCTTATGGCTCGTTTTCAATATTCCGTCATCACCAAGGCCACCCCGGCCCTCGCTTGGGAAGTTTTCTCCAATTGGCATCGTTGGAACCATTTTGCCAACATCTACGGCGAAATCCGCTGGCGCGACGGCCAGCCTTGGACTCCCGGGAGCCTCATGCAGATTGAGCTACTCCGGCCAGTCAACACCGTCGTCGATCACGTGATTACCGGCTGCATTCCCGCTAAGAAGGTGAGCTGGATCGACCACGCTCTGGGTGTCGCCATGGCTCAATGGGTGAGTTTCGAAGAGCGGCCCTCTCAGGGCACGCGCGTTCACACCTGGGGCGATATCATCCACTCCGGCGTGATGATTGCCGGGCACCCCGTTGACGATTTGGTCGCTAGCTTCACGGAAACCTGGTACCAGAATTTTCGCGTAACCTGCGACCGCCTCGCCGGATCAACCACTCCTACCCCGGCCGGTGGTTCATTCTTGTTCATGAACTAGGCTTCCGCCACATCGCCATCCGGTGTCAGCGGCGTTTCGTGTAAGTGGAACGCCCGCGTCAGGGGTGTCGCTGCCCGCTCGCCCAATTTACGTCGGCGTTTCCTTTGGCGACGGGAGGCTGCCAGCCGTCAGGAGGGCTTGCTGCCCGCGGCCCCCGGCAATGTCCACTGTCCAACGCTCACAAACAGCTCCAGCCCAATTGCAAAAGACCCTTTGTCTAAAGGCTGGCAGTAAACGACTCGCGCCCGTGACTTCAGGCTCCCCACTAGGGAGCGCACTTGCACCCGCTCACCCGGCCTCCAGGCCCGTCCAGTCACCACCCGCGCTCCCCGCGCGCTGACATTCTCCGTAACTCCTTGCTGCGCCGCGGTGTGAATGTCCAACCCTGAAAGGTCCACGGCCACACGCGCCGCAATGCGTTCTTCCACTCGACGCACCACATCGGGCATAGGGCACCGCTTTGCTTTCCGGGCCGGGGAAAGGATGGACGTCGCGGGCGGGGCTTCAACGACCGCGGCATCATACCTCCGCAGGCCGCGTCCAGGTCAAGGAGTTTCCTCCGCTCCAAAAACCAAGTGTCCGCCAACGCGACAGGCCCGTCCCGCCTGCGGACAAAAGCTCCCGTGTTCTGACGAATAAGTTCACCCATAACTCTTTGTATTTCACTAACTTAGTCGCGCAGTGGGAGCGGCCTCCAACTTGCGCCTATTTTTTTGCTAATGCTGGGTGTGCCCGTTGGTGCGCACAAAGACTTCCAGGAGGCGCCCTATGAAAAAGATCGACCGCATTCGCGAGAAGGTCAGCATCCTCCCTACTTCCGTCTACCTGTCCAAGATGCACGACGCCGGCTGGCGCCTCGTGGCCCTCGAGTGGGAACGCGAAATCGAGGTCTCGGGCCTGCCGGAAGAGCCCGTCGCTGAAGTGGGCACTGAGGAAATCCCCTTTGGCCTGCGTATCGCCGCCGATTGCCGCCACCTCGAAGACGACCCCCTCGAGATGCAAACCATCAAATTCCTCGCCGAAATGATCGTCCAGGACGTTTCGTTCCGCAGCATGGCCGATGCTCTCAACGTCCGCGATTACCGCACCCGCGACGGCCACCCCTGGACCGCCGCTTCCGTCTTCAAGCTTATTCCCCGGCTCATCGAGGTTGCGCCCCGCGTCCTTTCCGGTGCCGAATGGGAGTCCCGCAAAAAGCAACTTGCCAAGGTCTCCTGGAACTCCTAACACCCAAATTGCGCACACACCCTTTTTTAAGGTTTGAGTAGGTTTCAGGAGTTAGGCTCAACCCTACTGGAGTCCCGAAGATCCCTCCCGCGCTCGGCGGCCCGATAGAGCCTTTTCCGTCCCTCTCCCATCTCTCGATTCGCTGTTATCCTTGTACCTGTTATGCTAGACCCGCCCGATCGCTTCTCCAAACTCCGCGCCGATGCCCGGCGCTCTCAGCGCGTCCTCTTGCAAATCCAAATTCAAGTCCGCGCCGAGATTCCCGGCGAACCCCCGCTTATTGAGGACACCTCCACCATCGAAGTAAACGCCCACGGCGCGCTCATCGCCCTGGCCATGAGAGTTCGTCCCAATCAAAAGCTCTTCTTAAGGAACTGGTCCACCGCCAAGGAACAGGAATGCCGCATTGTCCACGTCAAAGACAACACCTCCGGAAAAAATTCCGTAGGGGTCGCTTTTACCGTGCCCAATCCCCATTTCTGGAACATTGACTTCCCGCCCCCCGACTGGAAACCCTTCCTCGACTAATTCCGGTCAAGAGACCTTGCTCGCTGCCCTGAACCGCGGTTGCGGGATTGTCTCGCGTGTGTTAACGGCAAGCGCTACGTTGGCGTCTTAGCTGGCAGTAGGCGAAGCGGCAAATACTCACAGGATTGCGAGGGCTGGTCATGTCGCTAAAGAGAAATTACGTTCTGGGTTGTACGCTGCTTGTATGCCTGGCCATTTCTGGGTACTTCACGCGCCTTTCGGCCAGGGACACGCCGGCGGTCTACTCCGGCCTGACGGTTCACGAATGGGGTACATTTACTTCCATTGCCGGCCCGCACGGACAAGCTGTTGAGTGGTCGCCGCTGATCGGCTCGACCAGCCTGCCCGGCTTTGTCGAGCATTTTCGCAATCCCGGTTTCAAGCTTGGCCTGCGGGGAACGGTGCGTATGGAAACCCCCGTTTTGTATTTTTACTCTCCTCGCGAGGAGACCGTGTCGGTTAAGGTGGCTTTTCGCAACGGGGTTATCACGGAGTGGTATCCGCACGCCAGCAGCGTCGAGCCCGACTCCGAACTTTACTCCGCCGCGCTCGGCCAGGAACAGGGCAAGGGCAGCATCGCGTGGAATGCCGTCAACGTCATGCCGAATTTACGGCAGCAATTCCCCCTGGAAAATTCGGAAAGCCATTACTTCGCCGCGCGAATGACTTCTTCCACGCCGCTCAGCGTCAACACGCCCGCTGGCAGCCAGCAAGAAAAA
>OCOJ01050696.1_pt1 | contig 24786 bp, 20 predicted proteins | sample 1539251 | NCBI WGS metagenome assembly OCOJ01 (sample SAMN01911457, study PRJEB22624) | soil metagenome | biome: Soil | place: Malaysia | collected 2012-04-30 | depth RA_metagenome m
AAGCTCCCGGCGGATCCGTACGTCTGGTTTCACCTGGGTCTGTTGCAGAAGGATGCGGGAGAGGACGAAAAAGCCCTGGTCTCTTTCCGCCGCGTAACCCAGATCACCGATGATGCCGACTCCTGCTACTTCATAGGGTTCCTTCTCAGCAAGCAGCAGAAATATGCCGAAGCTGTGGCCGAATTTGAGCGGGCTCTTCGGAGCAACCCACTGCACGCTTCCGCGGAGTTCGGTCTGGCGCGTGCCTATCAGCTTCAAGGCAAAGCGGATGCCGCGCGCGAGCATTTGGCCCGCTTCCAGAAGATCACCGTCGAGCGCATCGGTGCTCCGCTCGGCTCAGGTTACGGCGATCAGGGCCGCTTCTCGCGTGCAGAACTCGTGCGCTCTCCCGCCATGGTACCCGCAGCGATTCCGGTGCGATATCTGCTCCAGCCGGTCGCGGAAGCGCTCGGCGGAGCGAGCTCCCCATCCGCTGCGCCGGGTCCGAGCGCGGGAGCCTGCTTCATTGATTATGACAATGACGGCCGCCCCGACCTGCTCCTGGTGAGCGCCACACCGCAGGGCTCCAGCCGCTTGCTTCACAACCTCGGTAACGGGCATTTCGAAGACACGACGGAATCCGCGCATTTGAATCTCCAGGGCAGCGGACTGGGATGTGCCGTGGGCGATTTTGACAATGACGGCTGGGCAGACCTCGCCGTCTGCCTGGCCGATGGCGTGCGCCTGCTCCACAACCAGGGCAACGGCGCTTTCGCAGACGTGACGCAAACATCGGGCATCCGCCGCGAACCCGGTTGCGTCAGTCTTACTTTCGTCGACTACGATCACGACGGGGACCTCGATCTTTACGTCGTAAACGGGCCGGCCAGTTCGCAGCCTTCCGCGGGAATTCGCAACGTCCTCTGGCGAAATAATGCCAACGGCACCTTCACGGACGTCTCCGCGGCCACCGGGCTCGACCTTTCCGCCACCGGAGCCGGCGTGGTGACCAGCGACTTCAACAACGACCGAGCCACGGACTTCATCCTGGCGGGTGAAAGCGCCGGCCCCGCCATTTACCTGAATCCTCGCGAGGGGAAGTTCACACCATTGCTGGCAGCGGATTTCCAAAAGGAAAAGCTTCCGCCTGCGGCCGGCGTGATCGCTTTCGACTTCGATAAAGATGGCTGGATGGACCTCGCGTTAACACACTCTGGTCCCCCCGGAATCACCCTTTGGCGCAACATCGATGGGAGGCGGCTCGAGCGTGTGCCCTTGCCGGATTTCCAATGGCAGCGCGGCTGGGGGCTCGCGGCCCTGGACTACGACAACGATGGCTGGCTGGATCTCGTTGCCGCAGGAGAAACCGCCTCGGGCGGCGAAGTACGCCTGCTGCGCAACCTTGGCCCAGGCGGCTGGGCAGACGTCACACACGAAGTTCAGCTTGACAGCGTCAAGCTCGGCCGGCCGCGGGCGATCGCCGTCGCCGATCTGACGGGCACCGGCAGCGCGGATTTGGCTGTGACCCAGCTCGATGGCCCGCCGCTGTTCCTCCGCAACCAGGGTGGAAATGCCCACAACTGGATGCAGATCAATCTGAAGGCGCTCGCCGACAATCGAAGCGCCATCGGCACAAAAGTTGAAATGTACGCCGGGCCGCTCTATCAGAAATGGGAAGTGCAGGGCGCCTCCGGTTACCTGAGCCAGAGTGCCGCGCCCATAGTGGGACTCGGCGGCGAAAGCGAAATAGACGTCTTGCGGCTGCTGTGGCCCACGGGCGTCCCCCAGGATGAACTCAAGCTCGCCGCACGCCGCGCGCAGACGGTGAGTGAACTCGACCGCCGGGGCAGCTCCTGCCCGGTCCTCTTCGCCTGGAACGGCCGGGAATACGAGTTTGTCGCGGACATGATCGGCTCCGGGGTCGTAGGCCACTGGGTGGGGCCTGCGGAGCGCAACGTCGCTGATTCCGACGAATACTTGAAAGTCTCCGGCAGCAGCGTGCGCCGGCGCGACGGCCTATTGAGTTTCCGGTTCATGGAGCCGATGGAAGAAACTGTCTATCTGGATCAGGTGCGCCTGCTGGCCATTGATCATCCCGCGGAGGAGGAGGTTTTTCCAAACGAGCGCTTTGTCAGCGCACCCCCTTTTCCGGACTTTCGTGTGATTGTCAGCCGCGGCGCCCGCCCGCCCCTGGCCGCGTGGGATGACGCCGGACACAACGTTCTACCGCTGCTTGCCAAGCGAGACCGGCGCTACGTGACCGGCTTCGTATCTCTGCCCTTCGCCGGATTTGCTAAGCTGCACGGCCTCGAGTTGGACCTCGGCGCCTGGAACGCGCAAGCCCCTCTGCGCCTGCTGATGCACGGCTACATAGACTACTTTACGGCCACGTCGATGTATGCCGCCGATCAGGCCGGAATCAAGGTGATCGCTCCGTATCTGGAAGCTCTGGATCCGGCCACGAACGCATGGAAGCGCGTGGTGGACGACCTCGGATTCCCGGCCGGACTTTCACGAACCATGGTGGCGGACCTCTCCGGAAAACTGCCGCCGGGAACGCGGCTTGTGCGCATCGTAACGAACCTCAAAATTTACTGGGATCAGGTGCTCGTGGATTCAACCCCGGATGGCCAACCTTTCCACCTCAACGAGGTCCCTCTGGCCGTTGCCGCGCTCGATTTCCTGGGCTACCCGCGCGAATTGCGCGGCGATCCGCCGAGTGATGTGTCGTATTCCTATTCGCGCCGCAGCCGGACCGGCCCCTACGCCCGCGCCGCGGGAAACTACACGCGGTACGGCGATGTACGGGAACTCTTGCGCTCAATTGACGATCGCTTTGTCATCTTCGGTTCCGGCGAAGGCGTGCGCCTGGAGTTCGATCCGCGCAATCTGCCCGCGCTGCCGCGTGGATGGGCTCGCGACTACTTTTTCTTTGCCGATGGCTTCGAAAAAGACCTGGACTTCTATGCTGCGCACGCCTTCACTGTAGAGCCGCTCCCCCATCACACTTTGCTGCCTTATCCGTATGATCCGGCGCAGCTCTACCCCAGCGATCCGGGTCATCTGCTCTACCAGCTCGAATACAATACGCGTCCTCGCTCCGGCCGCTTGCCGCCGAGCCTGCGCTACGAATTTCCCGAGGGCAGGTAACTTGCACCCCTGCGAAAAAAGCGCTCGCGGCCGCTTCAAAGAGGAATCCGGCACCCGCGGCTTGTGATAAAGTCTGCTTTTCAGTTCGAGGCAAGTCTTGGGGCCATTCTTTCTCCTGCGAAACTCCGGAATCCTCCTCCTTCTCACGGTGGTCCTGCCGCTCGGGGCGCAGTCTGGCCCGGGCTATTCCGGTGCGGAAGCCTGCGCCAAGTGCCACCCAACCGTGCACCGGGATTGGGCGGAATCACGCCACGGCAAAATGATCCAGCCGGCAACGGAGCAGAGCGTCAAAGGAGATTTCACGCAGGCCAAACTGATATTGCGCGGCTCTTCGTTTTTGCTGGAGCATCGCGGTACGAGTTACTACATCACGGAGTCGGACCTGACCGGCCGGCCGTGGGAGCACCGCGTGGAGTACACCCTCGGCGACCGGCGGATTCAGCACTATCTCACCACCCTGCCGGATGGAAGCATCATTCTCCTCCGCCCGGTCTGGGACATCCGCGCCGGGAAGTGGTCCCATGAGCAGGACATCGGCAACCCGGAGGAGACCCCGGGAGAGGGCGCCCAGGTGTGGAACAAGACTTGCTTCTCCTGCCATGTCAGCGGCGGCCGGAAGAATTTCGACCAGCAAGCTCTGCGGTATCGCACCACCTGGCGGAGCCTGGGGATCGATTGTGAGAGTTGTCATGGGCCGGGAAGTGAGCACGTCGCCCGTGCTAGGGGGGCGACCGCGGGAAATCCAGCCGCGCGCGCCGCAATCCGGAGTGCGATCGTCAACCCGGCCCGCCTGGATGCGTCGCGCAGCTCCATGGTTTGCGCGCAGTGCCACTCCTTTCGCGATGAATACGCCGAGGGCTTTCCCGCGGGCGGAAACTACTACGATTATTTTCTTCCGGTCATGGAATACCGTTTGCCCGAATCAGATGATCCCGCCTTCTGGTCTGACGGGCGCACCCGGCGCTTCGCCAACAATGCCGTCGGTCTATGGCAGAGCGAGTGCTTTCTGAAGGGCGGCGCCACCTGCCTCACCTGCCACTCTCATCCGCACGCGAATTTGGAGCGCAGTCCGAAGCTCCATCCGGATGGCAATGCGCCATGCATGCGGTGTCATGCGGTGATTGCGGCAAACGTCGCCACACACACGCATCATGCGGCCAACAGTCCGGGAAGTTCCTGCGTGGAGTGCCACATGCCGGCCACGGTGTTTGGACTTAACACTCGCATGCGGGATCACTCGATGAGCATCCCGGTCCCGGAGAATACGAGTCGGCACGGCATCCCGAATGCCTGCAATCTGTGCCACAAGGAGAAAGACGCGGCCTGGGCCCTGCGGCAGATGACTGCATGGCAGGGAAATCAATCGCGGCAAAAACTGATGCGGCGCGCGGATGCTTTTGCCCAGGCGCGGAAGGGCGATGTGACCGCGGTTCCGGCACTGCTGCAGATCCTGACCGATCCGTCCGGAGGACCTTGGATTCGCGCCAACGCCGCGGGCTACTTGGGCACCTTCCCGAACGATCCTTCGGCCTACGACGCCTTGCTCCACGCCTTCTCCGATACGGAGCCCCTCGTTCGATTGACTGCGGCTACCTCCATCCGTCCGCGCGCCGCCCAGCGGGCAGCGCTGGCGCCGGCGTTGGTGGCCCTGCTCGGAGACTCCACACAAACGGTGCAGATCAGCGCTGCGATCGCCCTGGTGGCCATGGGGGCGCGGCAACTTCCCCCCGAAGCCAGTGAACGATTCGAGCGGGCCAAACAGCTTTACCGCGCACGCGCTGATCTCGGGTCGGATGATGCGGCACAGCAGTTCGCAGCAGGACGATTTTTCCTGCTTGCCGGCGACGCGGACGGCGCGGCATCGGCTTTTCGCGCGGCGATAAGGCTCGATCCCGCGGTTCCCGCGCAGTTCCTGCTGGCCGAGGCTTTAGCCGTGAAGGGAGATTTTCCCGCGGCCCGGCAGATTCTGGAGGCTATTCCTCGCAGTGATCCGCAGTATGCCTCCGCGCAGAAGTTGCTGGCTGAAGTTGAGGCCCGGGAGCGGGGGCAAGGCGCAGCGCTGCCGGATCGAAGCGCTCCGGCCCCCGGCAATACGGATGCTGACGGTCAATTTCTGGAGGGGCAAGTTCTCTTCCGGAATCTGTATTACGGCGCCGCGCTGAAGGCTTTCGAACAAGCGCTCGACCGCGCGCCACATGCGGAGTGGGCCCTGAAGGCGCAAATTTACCGGGCCATTTGTCTCGAAAAGCTCTCGCGAATGGCGGAAGCGGAGCCGGCCATTCAGGCACTTTCCCAGGATCCGGCGGCCCGGCAGGATGTTGACCTCCAACTGGCGTACGCCGAGTTGCTCTACGAGACTTCGCGGAACGAAGAAGCGCTGAAGCGCATTGACGGCCTTGTGGCCGCTGCACCCGGCGCGCCGATGGCCCATTTCTGGCGGGCGAAGATACTGCTCGCGCTGCAGCGTACCGATGAGGCGGCGCGCGCCGCGGAGGAATCGATTCGTCTTCTTCCCGATTTGCCTCAAGCTCATAATTTGCTGATGAGAATTTACCTGCTGCAAGGACGGACCAAGGAGGCGCAACAACAAGCGGAATGGCTGCGCGATTACGAACGACGCACGCAATGACTCTGCTCCTGCTGCTGGCCGCGGCGGCCGGCAGCGTGGGAGCGCAGATCCGGTTCGAAGACATCGCCCGAAAGGCCGGGGTGAATTTCACCCTGCGCAACGGCGCGGAGGGGGCGTTTCGCCAGCCGGAGCTGATGCTGGGCGGCGTGGCCGTCCTGGACTACAACAACGACGGCTGCATGGACATTTTCTTCACCAACGGCGGGGCCATGTCCTCGCTCGAGAAAACCGGCCCTGCCTATTTCAACCGGCTGTTCCGCAACAACTGCGATGGCTCTTTTACCGACGTTACGGAAAAAGCGGGCGTGGCCGGCGATGGCTACTCCATGGGGGTAGCGGTGGCCGATTATGACAACGACGGCTATCCAGACATTTTTGTGGCCGGCCTGAACCGCAACATCCTGTATCACAACCGCGGTGACGGCACCTTTGAAGATGTAACGGCAAAGGCCCATTTGGGAGGAGTAGATCCGCGTTACGGCAAGTTGTGGTCGGTTTCCGCAGCCTGGGTGGATGTGGATAACGACGGCTGGCTCGACCTGGTAGTGGTCAATTATGTGCAATGGGATGCGAAACTCGAACCCAGGTGCGGCACGCCGCAGCAGCCGCTCTACTGCCATCCCAGCGCCTATCATGAAACCCCGAACCAGCTCTTCCGCAACAACCACGACGGAACGTTTACGGACATCACCGACTCTTCCGGCCTCGGCGCCCATCTTGGCAAGGGAATGGGCATCGCGGTGGCGGATTACGACGGCGATGGACGAATGGACTTCTTTGTGACCAACGATTCCATGCCCAACTTCCTCTTCCACAACCTCGGAAAGGGAAAGTTTGAAGAGGTGGGGATGCTCGCCGGCGTGGCGCTCAACGAAGATGGGCGGCCGGTGGCTGGGATGGGAGCGGATTTCCGGGACTTCGATAACGATGGCCGCCCGGGCCTCATCTTTACGGCCATGATCAACGATACCTTCGCGCTGTTCCGGAACACGGGCAGAGCGCCGGCGTTTGAAGACGTTACCGCGCGCTCCGGCCTGGCGCTGGCCACACGCGCACTCACCGGCTGGGGCGTCGGCCTCTTCGATCTGGACAACGACGGCTTCAAAGACGTATTCACCGCCAACGCGCACTTCCCGGCCCTGGACCGGTTCCTCGGCACAGCCGCGGATTTGCCCAACTCAGTATTTCGCAATCAGGGCAACGGCCGCTTTGCGGACATTTCCAAAACTGCGGGCCCTGATTTTCAGCTCCCGGGCCAGTATCGGGGCGTCGCATTTGCCGATTTCGATAACGATGGCCGGGTGGATGCGGTCGTTTCCAATGTGAACGGACCGGCGCGCCTCTTTCACAATGTTTCCCCGGATACAGGCCACTGGCTGGCGGTCAAGCTGACCGGCAAGCGCAGTAATCGCGATGGTATAGGAGCGAAGGTCGAGGTCACTCTGCCGGACGGCCGCAAACTCTACAATCACTGCACCACCAGTGTGGGCTACGCTTCTTCCAGCGAGCCGCTGGTGCGTTTTGGACTCGGCCAGCAGAAGGTTGCCAGGCTGGTCCAGGTCCGTTGGCCGAGCGGCGAGATTCAAGAGCTCCACGACGTGGCGGGGGATCAGGCGCTGAAAATTATCGAGCCATAAAGCTCACTCCTGCACGCACAACCTGTGGTGACGCAAATTTCGCACTCCATGTACTGGCTCGGCCGGCGAGCCCGGGCTTCGGCTCACGGGAAGCAGCAATCTGCGGTGAAATCAAGTATTCACAGGGTTTTGCGGTAGTTCACCGAGCGGCCTGCCATGGTGAATCCTTGCGCTTCGTGTACACGCTGCGAGACTTCGTTTTCCAGGCTGGCATCCGAAGCCATTTCCCGGCATCCCTGGTCGCGCGCCCAGGCTTCCGCGGCTCGCAACAGGGCCGAACCGATGCCTCGCCTCCGGTAGCCTTCCAGGACGAACCAGCCTTCGAGGTAACCCACCGCTCGTGATAGGTCGCAGCCCTCGGCATGCGAGCGCAATCCCACCTCGGCGAAGCCGAGCAGACGGCCGTCGCCCGATTCCGCCACCAGAATCTGCTACGGCATGGTGCCCAGCGGCCTTCCCGCCAGCACCTCGGCCTGCTCCTGCGCATGGGCCTGTGCGGACGACTCCGGCCAGAGCGCGTGGCGAAGCGGAGCAAGCTCGCCGCAATCTTCGGCACGCGCCGGGCGGATGGACGGAGCGCTCATTTCTTTCATGTCCGAGATGTCCAGAGGAAACCGGCTGCGGAAGTCCCTCCGCTTGATAAGCGCAGGGGAGCTACTGTAACCGCACCTGGCGGGAACTGCTGACAATTAGGGTGTCGAAAATGGCCAGCACACTACGGCGGTACTCCAGGATGCGATCGAGGGCCGAACGCGCTTCCGGGACGCGCTGCGCTTCCCGCTCCCAGCGGGCCAGCACGTCCGGCGGAACGTCGATATCGCGGCGCAACTTCTCTGGGGCATGCCCGCGCAGAAAAAGGCCGTAGAAGAAGGCCGCCTCCCGCTGCGGGTAATCAAAATCGTGGACCGATTCTTGCGTTTGTTCCTGCATAGTTCAACGAGAAAGGGCAGTTTACAGATTCTGACGCCCGGGTCAAGAGGCGTTCGGACGAAGAGGCACTCCCCAGGGAACGAAAGCAGGGTTCAGGGGGCCACGCGCGCCACGCGCGCATAAACGCGAAGCGCCGAGACGTTTGGCTCGTAAGAGTCCGTCCGGCCCAGATCCACGGGAATCCCCCACGACTCCGCCTGCACGAGGCTCACACCGGCGGCCACAAGTTCATCGAGGCTGAAACCATCTGCTGGGGCGAGCCGGTTGGCAATGGAGCGATAAAGCGGCCGTGGAGGCTTGGCCAGCCCCGCGGCGCGCTTGATTGCCCGGTAAAAGGTCTTCCACTCCCGTCGGGTCCACATGTTGCTGCTTCCTGGTACAGTTGGCCATCCGGCCAGCCTTCCCAACTTAGATGCAAGTCCGGAGCCAAACGTCGCAGCCTTACCCTGCACGAGCCGTTTGCTCCCTATGCCGGCGCAAACCTAACCCAGGCGCGATCCCCCCGCCACTGTCAATAGATGTAACGCGAGAAATTGCCACAAAGTTGCGCAGGAAGAATGAGGGAAAAACTAAATCGCGGCGAATGAATTACGTGGGCAATCTCCCGCTCCATTTGGCCCGTTTCGATTTGGCCCAGTCGCCCGGGTACTTCGATCCTATAAAGAATGTGCACAGGGAAGGAGTGAGTCCGAGCAAAAGCAAATGCCTGCCGCGAAAGTCGCAGAGGCGCTAGTCGCGATATCTGCCGCCGCCCCCGCCCCCGCGCCGCTCTCTGCCGCCGCCCTCTCCGCGGCCTCCGCCGGGCCCGCGGGGAGCAGGCGGGCGCGCCTCGTTCACCACCAGTGCGCGGCCCATAAACGGTTTCCCGTTCATGGCGGCGATGGCCTTGTCCGCCTCTTCGTCATTTTGAATCTCCACGAAACCGAAGCCGCGAGACTGCCCCGTGGCGCGGTCCCGAAGCACGGTGACGGACTGAGTCGTATAGCCGGCCTGCGAAAACCACTCAGCGAGGTCCTGATCCGTGGAAGTATAAGGAATATTTCCGATGTACAGCTTTTTCAAGGTGAGACTCCTTCGGCCCACCCAGAACTCCGCGGGCGGGGTGCTGTCGGGACTGGACGCGGCCTCGAGCAGTCTGCCTGGAGATGGCTACACGGGGTCAACCCAGAGCGCCAGCAACCGGCGCGAATATTCCTCCAAATCCCCGCTATTGTCAATGAGGGGCAGACGCGCAGGCAGGGTGATGATATCTTCCCGCTCCGCGGTACGGTGAGGCCAGGCCCAATGTTGCGCGGAACCATGATGCCCTTCCCCCTGACGCTCTTCTCTCTCCTGGAGCGCGCCGGCAGATATTTCTCCGCGGTGGAAATCGTCTCTCGGAGACCGGACCGTTCCTTGCATCGCAGCAACTACGGCGAGATGTACCGCCGGTCGCACGCCCTGGCTGCTGGCCTGGCACGCGCCGGGCTCCACCGGGGCGACCGCGTGGCCACGCTCTCCTGGAATCACCGCGAACATTTGGAGGCGTACTTCGGCGTGCCCTGCGCGGGCGGCGTGGTGCACACGCTGAACCTGCGCCTTTCGTCCGACGAATTGACTGCCATCGTCCGCCATGCCGGAGACCGCTTTCTGATCGTGGACGACGTGCTGCTCCATGTGTACGAAAAATTCCGTTCTTCTGTCTCTTTCGAGCGTGTGTGGGTGGTGCCCACATCCGGCACCGCGGCCGCTGCTGGCCGGCCCTCTCTCTCCGGGTGCGAGAACTACGAGGATCTGGTGGCCCGGCCTGCGGACAGCTTCCGTTATCCGGAGGTGGACGAAAATGAAGCTGCGGCCATGTGCTACACCAGCGGCACCACCGGCCTTCCGAAAGGCGTGCTCTACTCCCACCGCGCCCTGGTGCTGCACACACTGGCCATTTCCCTGACGGAATCATTTGGCCTGGGCCAATCAGACGTCAGCCTCGTGGTCGTCCCCATGTTCCATGCCAACTGCTGGGGTCTGCCGCAAGCCTCGGCAATGGTAGGTTGCAAAATGGTCCTCCCCGGACCCTATCTGGATCCTTTGAGCCTGCTTGAATTGATCCACTCGGAACAAACCACTTACGCCGCGGCTGTGCCCACCATCTGGATGGGCATCGCCGAACAACTGGAGAAGACTCCGGGGCGATGGAAAATTCCCGCAAACTTCCGCGCCACTTCAGGGGGAGCAGCCACTCCGGAGGCACTCCTGGAACGCTGCGACCGTCTGGGACTGAACCTGCGCTCCTCCTGGGGCATGACGGAAATGACGCCTGCGGGCACCACCTCCTATTTGAAAAGCACGATGGCGGATTTATCCCCTGCGGAGCGGCTGCGGCGCCGCGCGCTCGCCGGCTTGCCGTTTCCCTTGGTCGAGACGCGAATCATGACTCCCGAGGGTGAAGCGCCCTGGAATGGAAAGACCAGCGGGGAGTTGCAGGTGCGCGGGCCATTTGTGGCCGCGGAGTACTACCACCTGCCCGAGGCAGCGGATCGGTGGACCGGCGACGGCTGGTTCCGCACCGGCGACGTTGCGGTGATTGATTCCGAGGGCTACGTGCGCATCGCCGACCGCACCAAGGACGTCATCAAATCCGGCGGTGAATGGATCAGCTCCGTGGCGCTGGAGAACGCCATCATGGGCCATCCCGCGGTGAAGGAGGCGGCGGTGATCGGAGTGCCGCACCCCAAATGGCAAGAGCGTCCGCTGGCCGTGGTGGTGAAACAGGAAGGCGTGGCGGTGGAGGACGACGTTTTGCGCGCTGAGCTGCTTGGTCTGCTGGCTGCGAAATTTGCCAAATGGCAGTTGCCCGACGCTATCGTTTTCGCGGACGCCATCCCGCGCACGTCCGTTGGCAAATTCATGAAGTCCCGGCTCCGCGATCAATTCAAGTACTGGAAATGGTAGCCACGGCCCATTTCTCCCTGGCCATGCTCTCGTCCTGCTCTACGTCCGGTAATCCGCATTGATGCGCACGTAACCCTCAGAAAGCTCGCAGGTCCACATGCGCGCGCGGCCCCGGCCGGAGTGCAAATCGACGCGCATGCTATAGCGTGGGGCGCTCATGCGCTCGTGGGTGCTCTTCTCATCGAAGGGAATGGGGCGTCCCCACCGGAACACCGGCACCCCCGCCAGCACAATCGCTGTCTTCTGCGGATCGAAGGCCACGCCCGCCCGTCCCGCAGCCGCCAGGATGCGCCCCCAATTGGGATCCGCACCGGCCAGGGCTGTTTTAACCAGCGGAGAATCGGCAATCGTGCGCGCCACGCGCGCCGCAGCCCGGTCGTCCGGTGCGCCGCGCACCTCGATTTCGATCAGGTGCTTTGCACCTTCGCCATCCGCCACGATCTGCATGGCCAGCGAGCGGCACACGCGTTCCAGTCCGCGCACAAATGCGGAAAAATCCGTACCCCGTGCGCTGGCAACGCGCGCCCCGGAAGCGCCGCTCGCAAAAATGACCAGGGTGTCGTTGGTCGAAGTGTCCCCGTCCACGGTGATGGAGTTAAACGTGCTCCCGCTCACTGTAGCGAGCGCTTTGCGCAGAAGCGCGGGAGAAATCGCCGCGTCGGTGAGAACAAAAGCCAGCGTGGTGGCATGCGGCATTTGAAGTTGCGGCGCGATCATCCCCGCGCCCTTCGTGCATCCGGCAATGCGTACGGTGCGCCCCGCAACACGCACCGATTCCGAGGCCACCTTCGACCGTGTGTCCGTGGTCAGGATGCCCCGCGCCAGGCGCGCGAACGCCTCCGGGCCGGTTCCGAGGTCTGGAAGCAAGGCCGGCAATCCGGCGAGGATTTTCTCCACCGCCAGAGGCACGCCGATAACGCCCGTGGAACAGACGAACACCTGCTCGGGCCGGCAGCCCAGGCGTCCCGCCAAGGCGCGGGCCGTGTTGCGAGCCGCAGCGAGCCCTGCCTGGCCTGTGCAGCAGTTCGCGTTGCCGGAATTGACCACGATGGCGCGCATGCGCCCGCAGCTCAGCGCGATATGTTCCATGGAAACCAATACCGGGGCAGCCTTCACGCGGTTGGTGGTGAACGCCGCGGCGGCAGAGACCGTGGCGTCGGCCACAATCAGCGCCAGATCCGGCGCCCCGCTGCGCTTCAGGCCGCAAGAGGTGCCGCCAAAACGGAAACCGCGCGGAAGCGAAAGGATTTCGGTCATGGCTCAGGCGGGGACGGCCCCGGGAATTCGTCGCAGCCGGACGGACTGAAGAATGGGAAGCACGCCCGGACGCGCAGGCCCGGGCTCCAGGTGCAGCGCCAGGGCTGCCAGGCGGCAACCAGCAGCCTTCGCACACCGGCTGCAATCGCGCGCTGCTTTTTCCGCGGGAATTCCGCCGGAAACGCGGCTGAATCCATGGCGCTCAAAAAATCCCGGCGTCCCGGTGACTGCCAGGAGCCGGATGATACCCCCCTCTTTCGCCCGCTGGGTCGCCGCATGCAACAGCTTGCCGCCCAGCCCGGTCCCGCGCGCGTCCTCCGCCACCACCAGCGAGCGAATTTCTGCGAGCGCGCCGCCGTAACACTCCAGCGCCACGCATCCGGTGATGCGCCCAGCATCCACCGCGACCAGAAAGTGGTCTGCGGCACCGCGAATTTCCTCGAGCGCACGCGGCAGAACAGTGCCGTCGGTTGCGTGTGTGGAGATCAGCGCGTCGATCGCCTCCGCATCCGCAGCGCGCGCCGGGCGAATCTTCATGGCGCCGCCTCCAGCTTCCCCGCACGGGCTTCGGCCTCCGCCAGCGCCTGGCGCACGCGCGCGGGAGCCGTGCCGCCGGGCACATCGCGCCGCGCCAGCGCCGCCTCCAGCGTCAGGGAGGACGCCACATCGCTGGCAAACAACGGCGAAAAACGCCGCATGGTTTCGAGCGGAAGTTCGGTCCAAGGCACGCCCGCGCGCTCCGCCTCGCGGATCACCTGTCCGGTGATTTCATGCGCACGGCGGAAGGGCAGGCCTTTCCTCACCAGATAGTCCGCGGCTTCGGTGGCCAGCAGGTCCGCGCCCGCTGCGGCGCGCATACGGTCTTCGCGCACGCGCGTGGCGGCCACGGCGCCGGCAGCGATGCGCAGCATGGACACCATCTCCAGGTGCGCGGTGAACAGCGGCTCTTTATCCTCCTGCAAATCGCGGTTGTAGCTCGAAGGCAGTCCCTTGAGTGCGGTCAGCAGACCAAGCAGCGCACCGTATATGCTCCCCGTTTTCCCGCGGATGAGTTCCCAGGAATCAGGATTTTTCTTCTGCGGCATCAGGCTGCTGCCGGTGGCGTAAGCATCGGGCAGCTCCAGCCAGCCGAAGGCGGCGGAAGAAAGCAGGATGATATCTTCAGCCAGGCGCGAAAGATGCGCCGCGGCCAGGGACAGGGCAAAAAGATAGGCGGCGGCAAAATCGCGGTCGCCCACGGCGTCCAGGCTGTTTGCGGTGATGCGGCTGAAGCCCAGTTCCTCCGCCATCCCCTGGCGGTCCAGAGGAAACGCGGAGCCGGCCAGCGCACCGGAACCAAGCACGCAGGCGTCCGCCTGGTGTGCCGCATCTGCCAGCCGCTCCGCATCCCGAAAAAATGCCTCCGCGTGCGCCAGCAGGAAATGTGCGAACAGCAGCGGCTGGGCCGGCTGCATGTGCGTCATTCCGGGCATAACCGCCTGCTCGTGCTGCCGCGCCAGCCCGGCGAGCGCGCGCACCAATCCCGCCACGGCGCGGCGCGCTTCGCACACCGCCTCGCGCAACCAAAGGCGAAGATCGGTGGCCACCTGTTCGTTGCGGCTCCGGCCAGTGTGCAGCTTCGCGCCCAGTTCTCCGATGCGGGCGATCAGCGCGGATTCCACGAAACTGTGTACGTCTTCAGCGTCAGAAGCAGCGATCGTTGCGGGGTTGTGTTGCGCGGCCCGGCCGATTTCAGCAAGCGCGGCGCGCAGCGAATCCGATTCCGCTTCGGTGAGGATGCCAGCGCGGGAGAGCGCCCGCGCCCACGCCCGGCTGGCCGCAATCTCCTGCGGCAGAAGCCGCGCATCAAAGGGCAGCGAGCGCTGGAAAGCGTAGAACTCCTGGTCGGGCGGCTCTTCAAACCTCCCGCCCCACATTTTTCCGGAAGAAGCATTCACTTCTTTTCCCCTGAAGCGCTCTTCGCGGCCGGGGCCGGCAGCGTGACCGGGAGGGCAAACAGGCTGATGAATCCCTCAGCGAATTTCGGGTTATAGCGCCCCATGGTGAAGCTCGCCAGGTCCTTCTGATACAGCGAGAGCGGGGAGTGACGCGCCACCACGGTCAGATTTCCTTTGTGCAGCTTCAGCTTGACGCTGCCGGTTACACGCTCCTGCGCGCGCGTAAAAAATGCATCCAGCGCCTCGCGCAGCTCCGTGAACCACAGGCCGTAATAGACCATCTCCGCGTAGCGCTGGGAGAGCAACGCGGAGAAATGTGCAGTTTCGCGATCCAGGCACAGCGCTTCCAACTCGCGGTGCGCGCGGACCAGCAGGGTACCGCCAGGCGTCTCGTAGGCCCCGCGCGATTTCATACCCACCAGCCGGTTCTCCACGATGTCCGCGCGGCCGATGCCGTGGGCCGCGGCCAGGGCATTGAGCTGGTCTATTAACGCCACTCCCCCCAGCCTCCGCCCGTCCACGGACACCGGGGTGCCGCCTTCAAATCCGATCTCCACCATCGCCGGGGTTTCCGGGGCCCGCGCCGGAGCGGTGATCCATTGCCACATGGCCTCTTCCGGCTCGTTAGCGGGATCTTCCAGCACTCCGCCCTCGTGGCTCAGGTGCCAGAGATTGCGATCCCTGCTGTAAATGTTTTTGAGAGATTGTTCGACGGGCACGCCGTGCGTACGCGCGTATTCCAGGGCGTCCTCGCGCGACTCGATGCTCCACTCGCGCCAGGGGGCGATGATTTGCAAATCGGGCGCCAGCGCCTTGTAGGTCAGCTCGAAGCGCACCTGATCGTTGCCTTTGCCCGTGCAGCCGTGGGCCACAGCATCGGCGCCGGTGCGCCGCGCCACTTCCACCTGGGCCTTGGCCAGTACCGGCCGCGCAAACGATGTGCCCAGCAGGTAGCTGTGTTCGTAAACCGCCCCGGCGCGTAACGTGGGCCAGATATACTTGTTGACGAATTCCTCGCGCAGATCTTCGATGAATGCAGCCGACGCGCCGGTGGCCAGCGCCTTCTTCCGCGCCGCCTCCAGATCTTCCTGCTGGCCAACATCGCCGATCATGGCCACCACTTCGCAGCCGTAATTCTCTTGGAGCCACGGAATGATGACGGAAGTATCCAGCCCGCCGGAGTAAGCCAGCACGGCTTTCCGGACCGGCGGCTTATTGCTTCCTGAACTTTGTGTCAAAGGATTCTCCTTAAGGATCTGCCTGCCTGAAATCAGGCCAGCAGCATTAGCAGCAGCGCCTTCTGGGCGTGCATGCGGTTTTCCGCCTGGTCGTAAACCAGCGAGCGCGGCGATTCCAGGACCGTTTCTGTGACTTCCAGGCCGCGGTGCGCTGGCAGGCAGTGCATGAACACGGCATCAGGCAGAGCTTGCGCCATCAGCGCCTCGTTCACCTGATAACCGGAGAAGACCCTTTCGCGTTCCGCGGCTTCTTGTTCCTGGCCCATGCTGGCCCATACATCGGTGTAGACGGCCTGGGCGCCGGCCACGGCCTCCGCGGGATCAGTGAGCAGTTCGATCCGCGCCTTCGTTTCTTTTGCCGCTTGGCGCGCTTCCGCAACAATGGCGGGATCCGGGCGGTAAGTGGGCGGTGTGGCGATCTTCAGGTTGACCCCCAGCCGCGCGCCCGCCAGCAGCAGCGAGTGGCACACGTTGTTGCCGTCGCCGACGAAGGTCAGCCGGAAACCACGCAGGTTCCCGAAGCGCTCCTCGAGCGTCTGAAAATCCGCCAGGATCTGGCAGGGATGATAGCGATCGCTCAGCCCGTTGATCACCGGTATCGCGGCGTTCGCCGCCAGCTCTTCGATGGTGCCTTGCGAATAGGTGCGCGCGGCGATTACGTTCACCCAGCGCTCCAGATTACGGGCCACGTCCTTCACCGTTTCACGTTCGGAAAGGCGCGCCGCGCTGTAATCCAGGAACACGGAGCCGCCGCCCAGACTCTGCATACCGATCTCGAAGGAGACCCTCGTGCGCAAAGATGGTTTTTCGAAGAGCAGCGCCAGAAATTTGCGGCTCAGCGCGCCCCGGAAGCGCTCCGGGTGGGCTTTCACCTCCGCGGCCAGCGTCAGCAGCGTGCGGAGCTGCCCGGCGGAAAGCTCCCCGCCGGTTACTAGGTCTTGCGGAGTTGCGGGAGCGAGAGAGACGACAGCCATGGCTTCAGCCTTTCTCCGTGCCCGCAGCGGCCAGGGCCAGTTCGCCCTGCCGGCCTGCGGAATGCGCGGATGCGGATTTGTGCTGCCCGGCGGTCAGAATCCCCGCGGGGATTTTGAATTGCGGCGCGGGGCGCGACTTTTTGAGCGCCCGCTCTATTTTTTCCAGGAATTCGGCCACCTGCCGCGCCGTAACGTTGAGCGCAGGGAGCATGCGCAGCGTGCGCTCATGGGTGCAATTGATCAGCAGACGTTCGGCCAGCGCGGCTTCCACGCAGGGCGTGCCGTCGTAGCCCAGCTCCACTCCGATCATCAGGCCCTCTCCGCGGATTTCGCGGATGCCGTTAAAACGCAGCGCGATTTCCGCCAGGCCCACGCAGATTTCCTCCCCGCGGTCCCGGGCGTTTTCCATCAGTCTTTCTTCCTCGATCACGGCTAACACTTCCAGCGCCACGGCGCACACCAGCGGCCCTCCGCCGAAGGTGGTTCCATGCACGCCGGGCGTAAAGGCTTCCGCAAATTCCTCTCGCGCCAGGAACGCCCCCAGCGGCAAGCCGGCGGCGATAGGCTTGGCCACAGTGACGATGTCAGGCAGCAGTTCGCGCGTGGTGGCGAATTTCTGGTAGGCAAAGGGGCGTCCGGTGCGGCCCAGGCCGCACTGGATTTCGTCCGCGATCAACGCTGCGCCGTGCCGTGTGGCCAGTTCCCGCGCCAGGCGGTAAAAGGCGTTGCTCACAGGATGAATTCCGCCCTCGCCCTGCACCGTCTCTAAAATGACCGCGCACACAGCACTGTCGAATTTTGCCGCCAGGTCGTGGCAATCGTTGAACGCCACAAACTCCACTCCGGGCACCAGCGGCGCAAACGGTTCCCGGTATTTCGCCGTGGAGGTGATGGAAACGGCGCCGAACGTGCGCCCATGGAAGGAATTATCGAGCGCCAGAAACTTGAAAGGAGGATGCGCGGCCGCTCCCGCGGCCTTCCGGGCATGCAGACGGGCCAGCTTCATGGCCCCCTCGATGGCTTCCGTGCCGCTATTGGTAAAGAAGACGCGATCCAGGCCGGACCATTGCGCCAGTTTGGCGGCCAGCGGCCCCTGAAATGGATTGTGATAAAGGTTGGAAATGTGTACCGCGCGCGCCGCCTGGCGGCGAATGGTGGAGACCACGCGCGGGTGCGCATGTCCCAGCGCGTTTACCGCAATTCCCCCGAGAAAATCCAGGTAGGCGTGCCCGCGATGATCGTAAAGATAGCAGCCCTTCCCGCGCGTAAAAATGACCGGCGGGCGCTTGTAGGTGTTCATCAGGTGGAGGGACTCGGCGCGCAACACGGCCCGCGGCGCTAGAGCCGCCGATTTCTTTGTGTGTCTCGAGCGGGGCTTCACGCGCAGCCTCCGCTGGCGAACCGTGCTTCCTCCGGCACCGGGATGCGCGCCGTGCCATCCAGGATGCGCGTCCCGCCGCGTCCCGTTTCCGCCGCCTCCAGCAGCGCGCCCGGCGTTCCCCCGCCCACGACTGTGACGGTGGCGACGCCTCCCTCCAGTGCCCGGCGGCACGCCTCGAGTTTCAGGATCATGCCTCCGGTCACACGATGCGTGCGCACCATCTCTTCAATGTCGTCCACGTGTACGCGGGCCAGCGTGGCGCCATTCTCCAGCACTCCGGCGACGTCGGTCATGTAGACCAGCCGCTCCGCGCCTACAAATTCCGCGCAGGCCGCGGCCATGTGGTCCGCATTGATGTTGAAGAGTTCGCCATCCGCTCCAACCCCCAGCGACGCCGCCACGGGCACAATCCCCTCGCGCCAGAGCGACTCGAGAAATCCCACGTTCACTCCGGTGATGTAACCCACGTAGCCCAGGTCTTCTCCTGCGCTCTCCAGGGTCATGGGCTCGGCCTGGAAGCACAGCGCATCCGCGGCGCAGATGCCCACCGCGGGACGGCCTGCCGCGGAGATGGCTGCGGAAAGCCGCTTCCCCAAAAGTCCGGCGAACACCATCACCGCAGCGTCCCGCGTCGCACGATCCGTCACCCGCAGCCCGGATACGAATCGGCTCTCCACCCCCATGTTGGCCAAGGTAGCGGTAAATATCCGCCCGCCGCCATGCAGCACCAGCACGTCGTGCCGCGCGGCCAGTTGCGCGATCTGTTCCGCCAGGTTGCGCACGCTGCTCTCATCTTCCAGCAGCGCGCCGGCAAGCTTCACCACGATTCTCATAGCAATCCTTCGGCCTCCTCCCCGCCGGTCATCAAATTGAAGTTCTGTACCGCCTGGCCCGCCGCACCCTTGCCCAGATTGTCCAGGCAGGAAACCACCATCAGGCGCCGGCGGCTGTCGTCCAGGGCAAACCCTATGTCGCAGAAATTGGTGTGGGCAACGTGCTGCAGCTCGGGCAGGCGCCCCGCCGGCCAGATGCGCACCATCTTGCGTCCTGCGTAATAGCTTCGGAAGACCGATTCGATTTCGTGAGTCTCCGCTGGGGATTCGAGCCAGGCATAGAGCGTGGCGAGAATGCCGCGGGAAAGCGGTAGGAGATGCGTCGAGAACATTACGTCGCCTGCGGCCAGACCCAGGTGCTCCAGAACCTCCGGGGTGTGCTGGTGCGAGAAGAGTTTGTAAGCACGAACATTTTCGTTCACCTCGCAGAACATCGTGTCCCGCTTCGGCTCCTTCCCTGCGCCCGAGGTGCCGGATTTGCAGTCGCAGACGATCCCGCGGCTGCGCGCCAGCAGTTTCGCTTCCAGCAGCGGACGCAGGCCCAGAATCACCGCCGTGGGATAGCAGCCCGGATTGGCCACCAGTTGCGCCTTCTCGATCCGGCCGGCGTACAGCTCCGGAAGTCCGTACACGGCGCGCGAGGCTGTCTGCGCGTCCGGCGGCTCCAGGCCGTACCAGTTCTTCAGGGTCTCGCCCTCGCGGAAGCGAAAGGCGCCGCTCAAATCAATCACCCGCAGACCGGCGGAGATCAGCTCAGGGACAGCGTCCAGAGAAGCCTCGTGCGGCGTGGAAAGAAATACAACGTCCGGTTTCTGCTCGACGATGGCCTGCGCCGAGTATTTGCGCACGGGCGCTTCGCCCCATCCGCGCAGGCCGGGAAAAACTTCCGTCAGGCACTTCGCGCCGTGGGGCTCGCGCAGGTAGAAAATAGGACGCTCCGCGTGCGGGTGCCGCAGCAGCAGGCGCGCCAGCTCGTAGCCCGCGTAGCCGGTGACTCCGGCCACGGCCGTCCGGATCGAGGCGCTCATTGCAGCATTTCCTTGAGGCGCTTCTCGACGGTCACGCGCTGCCGCGCATTGCCGCTGATCACCAGGATCGTGTCATCTCCAGCAACGGTACCCACCACTTCCGGCCAGCCTTCTGCATCCAGAGCCGCGCCGAGCGATTGGGCCCCGCCCGGCGGCGTCTTGAGCACCAGCAGGTTCTGCGCCGGGCGCAGGTCGCGAATGGACTCGCGCGCCATGCGCGGCAGCGCGGGACCGGCCGGGGCCGCTTCCGCGCCGAGCGGCTGGTAGCCGCGGTCCGTCTTCACCAGCTTCAGCTCGTGAACGTCGCGGGACACGGTGGCCTGGGTGACGCGCAGGCCCTCCGCGCGCAGGCGGCGGCACAGCGCGTCCTGATTCTCGATGGCCTCGCGGCTCACCAGCTTCAGGATCTGCCCCTGCCGGAGTGTCTTCTGTTTGTTCACAGCACGTCCAAGTTATGCAATCGAATGTATAAACATACGCGGCCCCTGTCAAGCGAAAAATGCCCCGCGCAGGAACGCGCGCTCCCAGCGCGGCGGGGTAGTGACTCAACTTAATGTAGCCCGCCTCTTCAGAGGCGGGGTTCGTTCCGGAGATTTTCGTTTCCGAACGGAAACAGGCTGCATGCCGGTCTCCGTGACGTTCCCGGGCCGGCGCCGCAGGTTTTCGCCTGGGGCGGAACGGCGTATCATCACTGCGCTTCCCGCCGCGCGGGATGCGCCGACATTCCCTATCCGGAGGATTCACCCGTGAATCGCGACCGCATTCTTTCCCTGTCCGCTCTGTTCCTGTTTCTCGCGCTCGCTTGCTTTGCCGTTGCGCCGCGCGGCCGCGCCGATGCCGCCGCGGACCACCCCTTTACCCTCGAACAGGTGATGAGCGCGCCCTTCCCTTCCGAACTGGTGGCCGCGCCTGCCGCCGGCCGCGTGGCCTGGCTGCAGAACGCGCGGGGCGTGCGCAACATCTGGATTGCCGAGCCCGCGGCTCCGGGCCAGGCCGGAGCCAAGGGCGGCTACGCGGCGCACCAGGTAACCTCCTACAAAGACGATGACGGCATCGACATCGGCGAGCTTCGCTGGAGCGCCGATGCGCAGTTCCTGATTTACACGCGCGGCGCAGACCTGGAAACCGCCGGCACGGACCCCAACCCCACCAGCGACCCGGCCGGGCCGTCGCATGCGCTCTGGGTAGTCCCCGCGATGGGATCTGCACAGCCGAAGAAAATTGCGGAGGGCACGGGCGGTGAAATCTCACCGAAAGGAAACGTGGTGGCCTACCTGAAGGACGGGCAAGTGTGGACCGCGACGCTCGACGGCTCGCAGGCACCTTCCCAGCTCATCCACATGAAGGGAAAAGCGCAGTCGCTGCGCTGGTCGCCGGACGGCGCGCGGCTCGCGTTTGTCAGCACGCGCACGGACCACAATTTCATCGCCGTCTACACGTTCGCGGACAAATCCGTGCGCTACCTCGATCCCAGCGTGGACCGCGACCGGGATCCCGTGTGGTCCCCGGACGGGCGGCAGATCGCCTTCATCCGCCTCCCGGCTTCCACGCTGGCGTTCACCTTCGGACCGCGGCGCGAAGGAGAGCCCTGGTCCATCCATGTGGCCGATGCCTCCACGGGCCGTTGCACGGAAATCTGGCGGGCGCCCAAGGGCCGGGGCAGCGTTTTCCACGCCGTCGTGGCCGAAGATCAATTGGCGTGGGCCGGCAGCAGCCGCATCGTCTTTCCCTGGGAAGGAGACGGCTGGCTGCATCTGTACGCCGTATCCGCCGGCGGAGGAGCCGCGAACTTGCTGACCCCCGGCCAGTTTGAAGTGGAACACGTAGCCGCGGCCCCGGGCGGCCGTGAAATCGTCTATTCCTCGAACCAGGACGACATCGATCGCCGGCATATTTGGCGCGTCACGGTGGACGGCGGAAAGCCCGTTGCCGTGACGCGCGGTACGGGTCTGGAATGGTCCCCCGTGGTAGCCAGCGACGGAAAAACCATTGTCCTGTTGCGCTCCGGTACGCGAGCGCCGGCGCGCGCTTCCGTGCTTTCGGCTGGTGGTGAGCCGCAGGACCTCGCGCCGCAAACAATCCCCGCGGATTTCCCGGCCGCCGCGCTGGTTGAGCCCCAGCAGGTGATCTTCAACGCCGCGGACGGCCTCTCCATTCATGGCCAGCTCTTTCTCCCTCCGGGCCTGAAGGCGGGCGAACGCCGCGCGGCTATCGTGTTTTTCCACGGAGGCTCGCGGCGCCAGATGCTGCTCGGCTGGCATTACATGGGCTACTACAACAACGCCTACGCCATGAACCAGTACCTGGTCAGCCGCGGCTACATCGTGCTCTCCGTGAACTACCGCAGCGGCATCGGCTACGGCATGGAATTCCGTGAAGCGCTGAACTACGGCGCGACGGGAGCAAGCGAATTCAACGATGTGACCGGCGCAGGCCTGTATCTGCGCAGCCGCCCGGACGTGGACGGCAAGCACATCGGCCTGTGGGGCGGCTCCTATGGCGGCTACCTGACGGCGATGGGCCTGGCCCGCGCTTCCGATCTTTTCGCCGCGGGCGTGGACTTGCACGGCGTGCACGACTGGAGCGGAGTGATCCGCAACTTTGTGCCCGAATACAATCCGAACGCGGTCCCGGAAGCGGCGCGGCTGGCGCGGGAATCCTCGCCCATCGCGTCCATCAAGACCTGGCGCTCTCCTGTGCTGGTCATCCAGGGCGACGACGACCGCAACGTGCCCTTCCACCAGAGCGTGCTGATGATGGAAGCCCTGCGGCAACAGGGCGTCGAGGTAGAGGAGTTGATCTTCCCTGACGAAATCCACGATTTCCTGCGGCAGGAGTCCTGGCGCCGCGCCTATTTGGCAGGCGTGGACTTCTTCGACCGCCACCTAGGCGGGGCGGCTCACTAACGAAGCGGGCTCACTCAGCTTTCTGCAAGTCCAGGCTGATGCGCACGCCGTTCACCAGCACCACGCTTTGATTGATGAGTTCCTGATTGGTGATGCGCGCATCGCCAAAATCACGAAGCGCTTTCAGCGGGCAAACGTATTCAACGGCCTCGGGCGAACCGGACGACGGGGGTTGAAACTGGCTGAGTACGGTTATGTCCATCGCCGGAAAGTCCACCTCGTTCGAGATGCGGCTGAGCAAGTCCTTCAACTGGGGAGCAAGAAACAAGTCAAAGTTTTGCGCGGCCCGCTTGTAGATGGAAGTGTGCTCCCGGTCGAAACGCGCGGGGTTGCGCATGGTGAGTTGCAGCGCCACGTGGTCCTGAAACAATACGAAGGAAGGCGGCGCGTAGTCCACGAAGTGGAATTTCAGCAGACCCTCTTTCGCCAGGGCATCGAGCTCCGCCTGGTAACGCGCCTGGAATTTGGCCACGTCCTGTTCCGTGGCCGTGGGCGCCTCCTCCAGGGGCGACCCTGTGCGCCAGGGAGAGGCCGGCGGATCCAGCCGGAGGGCGGGCGTGCCGGGAGTGGCCGCGGGCGTCGCTGCGGGCGCCGGCAATGCCGGCAGAAAACGCGGATTACGCAATGCCGCGCTGTCCCCCGCCGGCCTTGCCGCCGCCGCCGCGGCATCCGGCGGCGGCGAGCTCGCCCGTGGCGATGCCGGCGCGCCGCGATCGAGCGTTTCCAGGTCCAGTGGCTCGCGCTGGCCAAGCGCCAATCCCAGTTCCTTGCCGTCCAGGTACACGTCGGAGCGATTGAGGATTTCCTGCCGCGCGGCGTCCGTGGCCGCGGCCGCCAGGGCAAACGCGTCGTCCCGGCGGAATACCGTCACTAGAATTTCCTTGCCTTCGTACTCGTAGGTCTTCGCTTTTCCCAATGCGTGATAGGTAATCTCCAGGCCGATGGCGTCGCAGGCCAAATCCGCCGGGATGCTTTGCCGGACCAGCTCCAGAATCGGCACGAAAACATCTCCAAACACCCGCGCCGCCCGCTGATTCGCCGTGAGCAGCGCGGAGCTGAGCGCGGCATCGTAACGGCCGGTGATCTTCAAGACCACCCGCCCGCGAAAGCGCACAAACTCGATTCCACGCTGGTCCTGTCCGGCATTGGAAGAAGGATCGGCGCCCACGTATCGCGCCTGTTGAAACGGAAAAGGAAACCTGCTCGCTGCAATGGAGTGGTTGAGCGCCTTCAGTTGCTGGAGATATGTGCTCTGCAGCGCGCGCAGTTCGGGACTGCGGATTTCCTGGGGGCTCACCTGCCCTTTTGCCGCTGAGCCGCAGGCAAGCAGAAGCAACGCCATACCGGCGGCACAGCGAAAGGGAACGGGAAAGCCACCTTTGCGCTTCCGGTGGCGCATGGAAGCTATTTCCCCGCCTGTCCCGCCGCAGGCGCGGCCAGCGGAGCGGAATACGCTGGCTGGGCGATGGCGCGGATGTAAGCGATCAGGTCCGTAATATCTTCGTCGCTGAGAGAGCGTCCGTAGGGCGGCATCATCGCGGACTTGCCCAGCGCGCTGCCTCCCAGCGCAATGGCGTTGCGCAGGGTTGCGTCGCTTTCCTTGTTCAGCGTCGCGCCGTCGTTCATCAAAGGCGGCGGGGGCGTCACATTGGAACGGTTGGAGGGCCCCGCGGGAGTCGCGTCCGCGTGGCACCACACGCATTGCTGGTAAAAGATGCGCTTGCCCTGCGCTTCGCGATAGCCGAGGTAAATCATTTTTTGCGGATCATTCCAATCCGCCTCCACATCATACGCCTGCAGGGCCGGTTCCGGCTTCGCCGCCGGCGCCTTCCGGCAACCGCCGACGGCCGACAAAAGGCAGATGACTAAAGCCGCCTTGCGCTGTTTGCTCATTGGCCGGCTCCGTGACTGGCCGCGCCCGCCGCGGTCTTCGCGCCCTGGCGCAGCGTTTGAAGATAAGCGGTAAGCGCGCGAAGTTC
>OCOJ01053112.1_pt2 | contig 24778 bp, 19 predicted proteins | sample 1539251 | NCBI WGS metagenome assembly OCOJ01 (sample SAMN01911457, study PRJEB22624) | soil metagenome | biome: Soil | place: Malaysia | collected 2012-04-30 | depth RA_metagenome m
CGTGATGTTCAGCTCCGGCTTCCTCACCCTCGGCTGGCAGCACGTGGCAGTGTCGCTCCTTTTTTGCCTGCTGTACCTGCTGGTGTATCCCCAATTCCGTGAACGCGCGTTCCGTTTTTGGATCGCGGGCTGGACGCTCTCTTCTTTCTTCGCCTTCAGCGCCGGGCCCGGCCCGGTGGTGCCGCGGGCGCTGGCATTGCTGGCTGCCATTGCCGGGGCTGCTCTGCTTCTGGGAAGCATCCTGGAATGGATCGGCCTGGGCGGCCGGTTGCATTACTTGTGGCCGCTGGGCGTGGCCGTGGTCAGCCTGGCCTCGCTGGGATTTGCCATCGCCCCGCATTCCCCGTTTGCCTGGTGGACCGCACATCTGCTCCACGCCGGATTAACCATCGCCGCGGGCTGGCTGCTGTGGCGCTGCTCGCTGCGCGCGCATTTTTTGCCGCTGGCCGCGCTCAGCGGCTCGCTGCTGCTCCGGGGGTTGCATCTGCTCGATCCACGCGGCCTGCCGGGAACCGCGGAGGATTTGTTTCGCTCGCGGCTGGATTTTGGCCTGGCCCTCGCGGTGGGCATCGCTATGCAGGTGGTGGTGCTCTCGGAAATTCACCGGCGCACCCGGCAATTCGACCGCGGCCTGCAGAAAATCCACGAAATCACGGAAGCCGCGGAACACAGCGACAACGTGGAGGAGCTATTCGGAACCGTCCTGGAGCGCGTCCTCGAACATCTCGGGGCGCCGGGCGGGGCCATCGCCCTGGTAGTGCGGGACGCCCCGTCCCCCCGGCTGCAGATCCGCGCCCTGCGCGGCTTCTCAGAGAGTTTCCGCCGCGAGCCCCCGGAACCGGACACGGTCGAGCCGTGGGTGGCGCTTGCGCTGACGCCGGGCGTTCATCAGTTCGCCGCTGAGGGGCACGAATACCCGGAGCTGCGCCGCTTGCTGCGGTCGGAGCGGCTCGGCGCGCTGCTATGTGTTCCACTGCTCCCACCGGGCGCCGCGCGAAATGCCACGGCGCAACCGCGCGGCCTGCTGGCAGCCGCAGCCCGGCACCCGGGAGAGCTGACGGAGGCGAGCCGCCGATTTCTCTCCGGGGTGGCCGGCGTCCTTTGCGCGCACTGGGAGCGGCTGATTCTGGACGAGAAGGCCGGCCGCGCGCTGCGCCAGTGGGTGGCCCTGCTCGATGAAGTGCAGGACCCGGTGCTGATGCACGATGACCGCTACCGCGCGGTGCAAGCCAATGCCACTGCGGCGCGCCGGCTGGGCATCGAGCCTGCGGCCGTTTCCGGGCGCCCGCTGCGCGAACTGCTGCGGCCCGGTCCGGCACAATGGAACCACTGCCCATACTGCGAGGAGGTGGCCGGGAATCCCCACGAGCGCGACCCCAACTTCGGCGGCTACCTGGCGGCGACTGCCTCCAGCCTCGAGGGGCCCGACGGCCGGCCGGTGATCCTGCATCTGCTCCGCGATGTGACCGCGCGGCGCCGGGCGGAAGAAAAGCTGCGCGACCTGTTTGAAAACATGCAGGAGGGCGCGTTCCTCTCCACGCCGGGAGGGCGCTTCCTGGATTTCAATGAGGCGTTCCGCCGGATGCTGGGCTACGAAACGCGCGAGGAGCTGCTCTGCGCGGACATCGCCGCGGACCTCTTCGCCACTCCCGCGGAGCGCGAACGGCTGATGAGGCTCTTGCGCGAGCACGGGGCGGTGAGCGGCTTCGAATTCAGCATGCGCCGCAAGGACGGAGAAATCATTCACGTGATGGAGTCCAGCGTGGCCGTGCGCGACGCCTCCGGCGAGGTGGCTGCGGTGCAGGGATTCCTGCTGGACATCACCGAACGCAAGCGCGCGGAACAGGAAATCCGCCGGCGCAACCGCGAGCTGCTGCTGCTGAATTCCATCGCCCAGACGCTCACCCAGCCTCTCGAACTGGGCGATTTGCTGGCCCGGGCCCTGCGCCAGGTGACGGACCTGTTCGACCTGGACCTGGCTGCCGTGTTTCTCTTCGACGAAGTGAATGGCAGCATCGAGCGGCGCGCAGCCGCGGGCCTGAGATCGCGGGGCCAGGATTGGGTGGTTCCGCGGCCCGCGCCGCCGGAACTTTTCGAGCAGGTACGCCGCACGCACGCCACCTTTCTCGCTCCGCAGGCCTTCACTGCCGTCCCCGGCTTCCAGAACCTTTCCGAGGAAGAGGGCCTGCAGGTCTGCCGCATGATCGTCATGTGGTGGAAAGAGCGCGTGGTGGGCGGGCTGCTGGTGGGCAGCCGGGGGCGCAACGAGCTGGCCGGCGCGGAGCTGAACCTGCTGGTGGCCGTGGGCAATCAGATCGCCGCGCGCATTGAGACCACCGCGCTGCACGAAGCCACGCGCCAGGCGCTGGAAACCCTCCGCCGCACCCAGGAGCAGTTGGTGCAGAGCGAGAAGATGGTGGCCATCGGCCAGCTCATCGCCGGCGTGGCCCACGAGCTGAACAATCCGCTCACCGCCATTCTCGGTTACAGCGAACTGCTGGGCGCTTCAGAAGCCGCCGCGCCGCACGTGGGTGACTTTGCCCAGAAGATTTCCAAGCAGGCGCAGCGCACGCAGAAAATCGTGCAGAGCCTGCTTAGCTTTGCGCGCCAACAGAAGCCGGAGCGGCGCGCGGTGCGCGTCAACGAAGTGCTGGAAGACACTCTGGCGCTGCGCGATTACGACTGGCGGCGTTCCCGCATCACCATCCATCGCGACCTGGATCATTCGCTGGCGGCCATTCAGGGTGATCAGCACCAGCTCCAGCAGGTGTTCCTGAATATCCTGAACAACGCCTATGACGCCTTGAAGGACGCGCCGGAACCGCGCCACATCTGGGTGCGCACCGGCGCTTCCGGTGATCGCGTGCGCATCGAAATTACCGATAGCGGGCCGGGGGCGCGCGAGCCGCTGCGGGTCTTCGATCCCTTTTACACCACCAAGCCGGTGGGGGAAGGCACCGGCCTCGGCCTGAGCATCTGTTACGGCATACTGAAGGAACACGGCGGCGAAATCACCGTGCGCAACGTGCCGCCGCGCGGAGCCTCGTTCTCGGTCTTCCTGCCCTGCGTCGAGGCTGGAGATTCTCCCGAGCGCGGCGACTCACCCGCGGTGCCGGTGCCGGCGGCGCGGCCGGCCTCATCCGGCATCCGCGTCCTGCTGGTGGATGATGAAGAGGCCGTGGTCGAAGTGGAACGGGAAATCCTGTGCGAGCGCGGGCACAGCGTGGAAGTGGCCACGAGCATGGGCGGGGCGATTGAAGCGTTAGAGCGGGGCGAAGTGGAAGTAATTGTCGCGGACTACAAGGTCTCAGGCGGCCCGGGAGGGCAGGAACTTCACCGCTGGGTGCGCCGTCACCGGCCCGCATTGGCCGAGCGCATCATCTTTACTTTTGCCGATGGGCAGAGCGACGAGGCTGCGCACTTTCTGGCGGCCAGCGGATGCCCGTCTCTCCACAAGCCGTTTCGAGCGGACCAATTGCTCTCCGCGGTGCAGCAGGCCGTGGACCAGCGCGGGGCTTCGGCGATTAGGGAGTAAGCGCGCCGGAGGTCGATGCCAGATGAAGCCCCGCTTTTTCCAGCCTGCCGCTCAGGCTGCCCACCATGCGCGCCACGCGCTGTAGTTCCTCACCGGCGGGCAACCCCAGCAGGATGTGGGCCAGCGCGACCCGGTAGAGCAACTGAAACCGCAGGTTCATCCAGACCACCTGGGCCTGTTGCCACGCCTGGAGTTGCGCCGAGTATCGCGCCAGTGCCCGCGCCAGGCGGTTGAGCCCGGCAAAATCCTGCCGCAGGCCGCGCAGGTAGAATCTCGCCGCACGTTTCCGGTCCGCCTTCCATCGCCGCCGCAGCGCCGGCGAGCCGCGCGTGGCCAGGAAGGCGGCATCTTCTTCCGAAAACAACTGGCGCATTTGCGGGAAGTAGCGGCAGTGCACCGGGAAGTAGTCGGCAGGCACCTCGGCGGGGAGGAGAGTCCGGGCTACTTCGTGACCGGAAGGCGCAAGCAGGCGGAGGGCAGCCGCCAGCAGCAGAAGCGCAAATGCCGCATAAAGGATGAGTGGAATCATCTTCTTAGTAACTGCAACAGCCGGGCATTCACCTCGCGCATCCGCTGGTCCACGGCAATGCTGGCCTGCTCAAACTGCGCGGCACTGGTCAACTGCGGCCGCACAGGCTCCGGCAAGGGCAGGCGGAGCGCCAGGAACCACGCCACCAGTGCGACATCGAAAGCGCCAATCCGTACCGCGCTCCATACCGGCCAAGAGAGCGCCAATGGCCCCATGAGTATACTGCTGTTGATTATAACTACGGAAGAGTAAAATACAAGACCAAAAGCGATGCCCCGGAGGGGCCGTTCGAGTGCCACCCCGTAGTACCCGCTCACCACCAGAAGCAGAACAACGGTCACGACAATGGCCACCTCCAGTTCGCGCTCCGCAAAAATGAAGTACGATGCCATACCTCTGGCCCCGGCCGTGCGTGCCGCAGCCACCACCAGCAGAGCCACCGCAGCACCGGCCAGCAGAAGCCGGGTCAACTGCCAGACCCCCGCGTAAGGCTTCAGCGCTGCGCGGCACACGTCTCCCAGCGCGGCGGCGCGCCCAGCCAAAAGCACCGGCTGTGTGAGCCAGAAAACCCAGGAATAGGTGCGGGAGTTGGCCCCTGCCTGCATCACCACCCACCAGCGAGCGCAGTCAACCACCACTAGCAGGACCAGATACGTAGTGAAGAAGGGAAGCCGCTGCTGCAGACGCCGGGCCCAGGCCAGCGCGCAGACCCCCAGTTCGGCCACAGCCATCAGCAGGCCCCAGGCGGCGCTGAACGTGAGTTGCTGCATTACCCGTTGAGGGAATGATATCAGATGGCCTTTTCGTGGGCAGGGTCGCCGAGCGGGAGCCGCGGGCAGGCGGGAGGTACCCGAGCACCTCCCGCTCCTGCCCGACAATCCAAGTCAGCTCGATCACACGGCGTACGGCGGAGGTGGCTGCGGGGCGCCACCATCGGAGAGAGTGATACCCGACGCGAGGCCATAAGGCGGAGGCGGCTGCGGAGCGCCGCCATCAGCCAAGGAGATCCCCGAAGCCAAGGCATAAGGCGGAGGCAGTTGTGGGGCCCCACCATCGGAGAGAATGATACCCGACGCGTAGCCATAAGGCGGAGGTGGCTGCGGAGCGCCGCCATCAGCCAAGGTGATGCCCGACGCCAAGGCATAAGGCGGAGGCGGCTGCGGGGCGCCGCCATCGGCCAGCATCGGCAGCCCCACCGCGGGGTTGATTTCGTAATTAGGCATTGCTAGCATCCAGCCCAGCAAGAGGAAAACTCCCAGAGAGAGGAACAGAATTCCGGCAATTCGTTTCATGGACGACCTCCTCGCGCGAGAGCTTTGAGGAGCCGGGAGAGAGCGGAAAAAGCAGCCCGGAAATGTTCCAGAAACAGAACAAGAAGAAATGGAATCCCTGGAGAGTTATCAGCAGACGCGGCGCCTCGTGGAGGATTTCACCGCTCGTACCCTTGCCGCCATTCATTCGGAATATGGCAAGCTGCTGTACGTCGCTTCGCTGTGCGACATCTCTTCCGGGCATTATGTGCACGAAGGCCTTGCGGCACGTTATTCCGCCGAAGCGGTGCAACAGGCCCTCGGCTACTGCCACCAGGAATTATTTCTTCGGATTTTGGAGATGCCGCTTGAGCAGCAAGAATGGGACCTGCGGGCCTGCCTAGCGAGCACGGAAGGGGAGTACTGGACCAAGCTGGGGCGGTGGCGGGAAACGGAATTCTTCCGCAGCCTCATTCCGGCGGAATCGCCAGTGTATCTTCGCGAACTCTTTCTTTCGAACGTCCGTACCCTGTTGGATCTGCAGCTGGAGGAGCGGGCTAAGCTGGAACCAGGAGCATCCCCAGACCCACCACCTGGCCGATGACCTCGGCCTGTGCCGGAGAGTGGAAGACCCTCGGGGGGCAATCGGAAAGCGGATGCGGCTGCAGGATCAGGCGCTCGCCGTCGCGCTGGCACCAGCCGCAGCCGTAGCCGACACGGGTATCCAGGAAATAGACCGGACGCTCGAACTCGTTGGTCCAGCCGGAGTTGCGTACCTCCTGGCGCCCCGGATCCACCAGTACCAGGCTTCCCGGCCGGATCAGGGGATCCATCGTGTGATCGTCCAGGCCGATATATCCCACCCAGTATTTAGGTTTTCCTCCGGAGAGCGCCGGCTCCAGGTATCCCCAGCTTTGCACGCGCCGCGTCAGGTCGTCCGTGCGGCTGGGGTCAAATCCCGGATCCAGCCGGACAGGGATACGGACCTGAAGGGGCGGAGCCGCCAGGTGCGTGCGGGGTCCCGGAAACTCCCCGCCTGCGCCATACACCTCCCTGAGTGAGAGTCCGAACCAGGAGAGCGCCTCCGCCAGATCCAGATGATAAATGACGCACAGGGCGTAAAGCCGGTGGAGATTCGGGACCACTCCATGATTCTCAATGTCCGCCAATCGGCTGATGCGCACGATGAATTCCGGACGCCCGCGTTCCGCCGCCAATTGATAGCTGGCCTGCTCCACGTCGCGAAAGGTTAAACCCATACGCTCGCGGGCCTGCCGCAGCAGGAGTCCGGCTTGGTTTCCAAGGCGCGCGGTGGGAGGGTTCCGCACCGCCGCAGTATACCGAATCGTAACGTCATGTTCCATTTTCGGAACAGGAGGGGAATGGGCGGGATCGCAATCCAATCTGGTCACTTCCCAGCATGGATTTGCACCGGCAGGGAAGTTCGCGAGTCACACCGGGATGCGCCACGGCTCTTGCTTGCCGGCGGTAACTAAAGACCCCGCTATCGCCGTGCCGGTCCTTGCGCGGGTTCAGCCAGGGAGTCGAACAGCGCCTCGATTTCGGCATACGTGGCATCGCGCGAGCGCACTACTTCGTGCGGCACTCCTTTGAAGGGGGCCTCCGCCGGGATGCGCTCCAGCCAGCGCGTGTGCGAGAGTTTCTCATGGTCCGAGAAATCGAGGCGGATCAGCAGGCGGAGCCGCGCGGGTGCCTCCTTCGCGGCTTTCTGCTCCGTGGCAGGCTCCGGACGCTCGAAGCGCAGTTCCAGCTTGCGCCCCAGGCGGAAGGCCTGCTTCCAGCCGTCCACCCGGTGGCGGGCCTGCTGGGCAGCGTCTTCTTTTCCAGCGAAATCAAAGATTAGATAGGATTGCGGCATGCACAGAGCTATAGCGGCGCGGGGGCGGTTATGTCAAGCGGCCGCCGTGGTTTGGGTGCTCGCACTGGCCGGGACCACCAGTGGCTGGGCGGGGCCAGCGAACGAGAAGGCTCAGTACACGGAAGCCCGGACGCCAGACGGCGTGGTGGTGCGAGAACGCTGCACAGGATTGTACCCGCCAAGTGGCTCCCAGGCCGACTGCGGCGCCTTGGCGAAACGCACGGCGGATGTAATCGCGCGACTCACCCCGCTGCTGGGCCAGTTTCCCAAGAAACGTCTTGAAGTCAAAGCTGTTGCCTTCACTGGCTACGCTGGGCCCTCTGCCGCCATCCACTCCCCAGGAGAGATTGATTTTGTGATGAACGTTTTCTGGCCCGCCGGAGGCGATGAGTTCGCACCGGACGTCGTCCCGCGGGAGGTTGCGCGCGAGTGGCTTCCCAGCGGGGATGGGGACCTGAGAAAAGCGTGGCTGACGGAAGGCCTGCTCCACTACCTGGCATGGCGCTACCTGCTCGAAGCGAATCCACAAGCCTCACGCGTCCTCGTGGCGGAATCAATGCGGGGCGTCGGGACTCCTGTGCAATTGCTTCGAATGGAAGACACAGCCGGCTGGCGGGCCCATGGTAAGAATGTCCTCGATCAGGAAAACCGCGAACGTGAAAAGCGCGAAGCCCGGAAGCGCGGGCTGCTCATCCTGCGCACACTGGAAACGGTGATTGACCGGGAGCGCGTGGACCGAGTGTTGCCGGAAATCGTCCGGCGCTCGGCGCATCAATCGATTTCTCTGGTGGATTTCGAGAGGGTTTGCGAAGAAATTGCGGGGCGGGATTTGGGGTGGTTCTTCCGCTACTTCTTCGTCGACCAGGGAATCCCGGAAATCGAACTGCACAGGTTGCCCGCGGAATCACCCGGAGTGGTTGCAGGAGAAATTTTGGTCCATGGCTTGCCGCCGGAAGGCTCCGTGCGGGTGGAGGTGGCAGTGCATACAGCACAAGGCACGGTGGAGCACTCCGTGGCCACGCGCGGCGAGGTCACGCCGTTTACGGTGAACGTCCCTGCGGCCGCCACGGAAATCATCCTCGATCCCGACCAGCGCATCTTGCGGTGGACGGACGCTGCGCGCAAATCCCAAGCCCAGTCGCAGATCCTCGCCGGGCTGCCGAAGGGCATCACGCGAAAGAACGTAGAGGAAGCCATTGCCCTCTATCGCCGGGCGTTGCAGGCGGATCCGGAAGACGATTCGCTCCGCGCGCAAGCATTCCGCGAGCGCCTCGGGGAATTGGAGTGGGCCCACAATGAACTGGATGCTGCGCTCGCGGACCTGGAAGCAGCCATCGATGGCCACTCAATTGCCCCGTTCGAAACCTACCTCACTCGTGGAAAGGCCTGCCTCTACCATGGCGTCGTCTCGCTCCACGAGAAGCGCCCCAAGGACGCGCTCGAAGACGCCCGCGCCGGACTTGCCATGCCTTTGCCAGTGCTGCAAGCCATTCTCCCGCGTGAACCCATCGAGAGCCACGGCGAAATGGCGCTGCAGCAATTGCTCGAGATCCTCAGCGATTCCGCACGGAGGTATTGATCCGCAGTACGCAGAAATTCAACAACTCCCCTGCCAGATTCGTGCCGAAGGGAGGCGCATGGAGGGAAAAGCGTGCGGCCTGCCCCAGTCGTTTCTTACGGGTTTCCTCGGTTGCTGATGGTGGCTGTGGTTCCGTCAAACTTCTGGAGGTGGATGGTAAACGGCTCGTTGTAGGTCTTCGCCTTGTCGCGCAGGAAGCTGAGCGCCACCGCCTCGCCCAGCAGCAGGGATGTATCCGTATCGCTCCGCCAATGGATGCCCGAGTGAATGCCGTGGCCGAAACTCACGTTGTGGCCCAGTTTGTTCAACTCGCCGTTCACGGTGAGCTGCCCGGCGTCCGGCCCGCTATAGGGGACAAGCGAAAGTCCATCGCTGGTCGGCACCACCGGATCCGGAATCACGAAGTTGCCGTCGAAAATGAATTTGAGAAGGGTGATACAAGCCCCGCCCACGGTGCCGTGCCCGGTCGGGTAGGAAGGATGCGTGGGCGAGCCCTCCGGGAACGCCAGGGGCAGCAGCCAGGTCCCATATTTCTTGAACGTCTGCTGCAGCCCTGTGGAATTCAGGATGAACGGGCTGAAGGTTGCGTCCGTCTTGTCCGCGTGCCCGGACTTGATCAGGTGCACCAGTCCGCCGTGGGCCTCCGGCCGCGGGCGGAGGTGCACGAACCACTTCTGATACCACACGGCATTCAACGCCTTGACCGCCACGTCGCCCAGGCAGCCTGCGAAGTCGGGACCGCCGAAGCTGCCAAAGCCGTTTTCCGTCCGCGTAAATCCGGTGGCCCCGTAAGGATTTCCGGGATTCAGCGGCGCGCCTCCGCCTGAAAAACTTCCCGGCGGATTCCCGTTGATTCCCGCCAGCACCAGGAAGGCCGTGAAATATGCCTGATAGAGGACGTCCACATGCGTGAATGCGGCCAGGTCCCGGCCGCATCTCCGGTAGCGCACTTGGGGATCCACCTGATTGCGCAGCCCGGTGTCCACGCCGTTCTGGATGTCCAGCCAGGAAGCGAAGTCCGTGCCGTAATCAATCTCCGGCAGATAGCTCACCATTCGCTGGCTGAGCGGCTGGGCCCCGAAAAACGTCGGCTGGAGAAAGAATTGCGAGAGGTATGGCCCCAGGGTTTCGCCCGGAAAGCCGCCACGAAAAAGCAGATGGGGCGGGACGTTGCCACCGGCGTCCCGCGGGCCCAGATAGGAGTGCTGGGATCCAAGCTCCGCTGCCGCCATGGCCGCAAGGGGATTCGAAGCGTAGTCGGTAAAAGCCACGTCCCGGAGCAGGGCTCCCCAATAATGTTCCAGTAGCTCTGTCGCGTTCTGGTCGCTGGCGGTCTTCGGCGCCGGGGGAACTTGCGGCTGCCCGAACTGCGCGTTGTCCATGGCGCAGAGGTCAAAGCACAGCCCCCCTTGCGGGCCGTTCTGCGGACGCGTACCACCCACGATGATGTTTTCGAAATCGGAAAACTCGCCGGTCTGCAAAGCTTTCTTGAACGAGGCGAACGAGGCGGGGTCCACGCGCCCGTACGCATCGTGCAGCAGACCCTTGGTATAAGTGCCGGCCTTATCGGGATACAGTTCCTCGTCGCCGTTACTCACATTTCGTGCCGGCCCGGCTACCGCGTCCTGCGTGGCCAGCTCGACGCGGAGCGCAAATGATTCCGCCACCCGCCCGCCGGTTGCGTCTCCGGGCGTCGATGTCGCGGAGCTGCCCCGTTCGGCCGCCTGCGCCGCGACTACCACGCTGGGGGTAGCCAGCGCGGCCGCCCCGACCGTCGCCGCAGTCCCGATCTTGCCCAGGAATGCGCGCCGGCCCGGAGAACTCGGCTGGGCGCCCATCTTCTCCATTTGTTCCACGAGGGAATCACTGGATTTCTTGCTGCGAGCCTTTTTCATTTTTTTCACTCCGTTGTGGACAGCGCGGGTGGGCGCCGCGTCCGCGGGGAAGCCACTCCGGTGTTGCTCTCCCATTTCCAACCCATAAACAGTTTCTGACCGGGAAATGGGCTTGAAGCGGCAGGATTTTCAGTATCACGCGGGTGCGGCGAGAGTCAATGCGCAGACCCGGACCTGGGTTCTCTCGACGACAGGGTGTAGTGCCAGCTTGGCGCGATTCTTCCTGCCTTAAAGTAAGAGCGGCCCGCCCCCTCCTTTAGGGGCGGGCCGCTGCGCGAGGTTCAATTTGCGTGGGAGAAGGTTCTTCTCCCACTACTGCTTACTGGGCCTTCTCTACCTGCTTCAGGGAAGGCATGGGCGGCTGCCACAGGATTTGCGAATCCGGCGCCCCGTTCGGATAGAAGCGCATGGATTCCGCCTTCGTGGGCAGCAGGGTGACGTCCACCCGCCGCTGGTAAGCAAGCTGCATAGCCGGCAGGTTGCGGGCACGGGCTGCGGGCGCCGACTGCGGGTTCCCGGCCTCGAGCTGCTGGACGGTCGCTTTGTCAAGCGGCTGCTCTTCGCCCAGGGCGCTCACGGCAATCTTGTCTGCCGCAATGCCCTGAGAGACCAGGAAGCCCTTCACCAATGCCGCGCGCCGCTCCGCGAGCTGCATATTGAAGACCGCAGCACCGCGGATGTCCGCGTTTGCCACCAGGGTGAGTTTCGCGTCGGGATCATATTCCAGGTACTTGATGAAGCCCGCCGCGAGAGTCTTCAGCGCTTCTCGCTGGCTGGCCAGCAGGCCAATGGACGGCTGGCTCTTCAGCGGATAGTCGGTCGGGAAATAGACGCTGTGCAGCGCCACGACCGGGATGGGTTCAATGGAGCCGAGCACGTGCACGGCGACCGTCTTGGCATCCATGCCGCCGCAGACGTTGCTGGCCCGCAAGGTGTAGTTGACCATCTCATTCACCGGTCCCTCGGCCGTTTGCGCCGGGACAGGCTTCACCATTTCCGTTCCGCTGGTGGGAACAGAGCCCAGCGGAGCAATCGCGGCTGCGTCGCTGTTTGCAGACGTCCAGTTCAGGGTCGTGCTGCCCTGCTCGATCACTTTGTCGCCGATCTTGCGATAGCGCACTTCCGTGGGCGCCGCGCCGATCGAGGAGGTCACCACGGGATTGACCTGCACGGTGGCGCTGGACTTGGTCACTCCACCCGGGCCCGTCGCGATGAATTCATAGGTGGTGGTTTGCCGCGGCGACACGGTCTTTTCGCCGGTCACCGGCACAGGGCTGAAGCCGCTGAGGTCTGCGTCGATTGTTTCCTTGGAATTCCAAGCCAACTGGCTTGGCTGGTTGCAATCGATGCTGGAGGGTGTGGCGCTGATGGACCCGCTTACAGGTGCAACGGCCACGGTCGTGCTGACGAGGCCGGCCTTGAAGCGCGGGATATCACCCAGCTTCTCTCCCCGATCCCAGTTCTTCACCTTCAGCTTGCCGTTGGAAGCATCCAGGATCACTCTCTGGTTCGCGCCCACCTCAAGCTCGCCGGACCAAATCTCGTTCCCCTTGTAAGTTACGGTCAGCAGGTGCTTCCCCGGCGGAACGATCAACTCCTGCTTGAAGAGGATGTCGTTGTTGAACTCGTCTACGTGTCCGACGAAATAGTCCGGCTTCTTGCCATTCAACAGAACGGCCGCCTTGGTTGAAAATTTGCCTCCAGTTTCAATCTGGATGCGTCCCCGAGGCCCGGACACTGTATCCCCCGAACGCTGCAGGTCCGTTTGAACCCGGACTGTGCCGTTCGGTTCGATGGACACCTCTTCGGTGTGGAATGTGAACCCGTAATTGGCGATGACCACCTTGTGGTCCCCGGCGGCCAGGTGAATCTCATGATTCCCCGGCCCATAGGCTTGGCCATCCACGAAGGTGTACGCCTCCTCCGGATTTACGTGGATTTTCAGTTTCCCCGTCGCGGTTTCCTGGGCATATGCGCCGGTGCTCAGTAGAAAAGCTGCGCCCAGGACACCCACGAAGGTCTTGAAGCCTAGATACCTCATTTCTCCTTCCTCCTTCGCCCGGTGAACCAACAGGCACCTGCACCGGGCCGCCATGCTCTCGCTCCCCGTCAAAAGTCTTCCACTCGTTCCGGCGCAATACAGTGACCGGAGCTACGATTCGCCGTGCCGCGAGTCACCAGCGCCGCATGTAATTTGCGTCACCGAGGGAGGCTGAAAATCGAAAACCGAAACTCGAAACTTGAAAATCGAAATTCGGCCCGCTGCGATGCTTCCCGCTCGTGTCTCACCCGAAGACTCCCGCGCTTGGCGAATTCAGCCGCAACCCTGGCGCGAGTACCATTACGTTGACGATGTGATTGGCAGCACCAGGGCACGCCCGGCCTGCGGTTCCTCCCGGGGAACCGCGGGTCACACGCGGGAGCTCCGCCGCACGGGCTTGGAAACTTGCCCCTTGTGGCTGTCTGCGTTGCGTGCTATTGTCAGCGAATAAAAAGCGAAGGAGGCACCATGGGGGACGCGCTTGCTTTGCGCCCAACCGCCTCGCTCGAAGCCGTGCGCGAGGCCCTCGACCAACTCGCCGCCCGCGACCCTTCCGGGAGCGGGGAGGTCCTCACTGCGCTGCAGCACATTCCGGCGCGCGCCGCGGAATACATGCCTCTGCCCGATTGGGTGCGGCCGGAGCTTGCTGCTGCCTACGCCGCGAAAGGTGTCCGGCAGCTCTATTCCCATCAGGCGGAAACCGCGGAGCACGTGCGCGGCGGCCGCAACTCCGTCGTGGTCACTCCCACCGCTTCCGGCAAGACGCTCTGCTACAACCTGCCCGTCCTGAATGCCATCCTTGAAAACACGGATACGCGTGCGCTCTATCTCTTTCCCACCAAGGCGCTGGCGCAGGATCAGCTCGCGGAGCTCTACGATCTGGCGCAAAGGCTGGAATCCGATGCCGGACAGCCCTTCGGCGTATTCACCTATGACGGCGATACGCCCGCGGACGCGCGCCGCGCCATCCGCGAGCACGGCCACATTGTGCTGACCAATCCGGACATGCTGCACACCGGCATCCTGCCGCACCACACCAAGTGGACGCGCCTGTTCGAAAACTTGCGCTACATCGTGCTGGACGAGCTGCATACTTACCGCGGCGTCTTTGGCAGCCATCTGGCCAATGTGCTGCGCCGGCTGCGGCGCATCGCGCGCTTCTACGGTTCCGATCCCGTGTTCGTGTGCTGTTCCGCGACCATCGCCAATCCCGGCGCGCTCGCGGAGCAATTGCTCGAGGCGCCGGTTTCCGTGGTGGACCGCAACGGCGCCCCCGCGGCGGAAAAATTCTTCGCCTTCTGGAATCCGCCAGTGGTCAACCGGTTTCTGGGCATCCGCCGGAGCTGCATCAACGAATCCTGCCGGGTGGCCGATGAATTCCTGGGCCGCGGGCTGCAGACCATCGTCTTTGCCAACAGCCGTCTGCACACCGAGCTGTTGCTCACGTATCTGCAGAACGCGCACCGCCCGGCGCCGGGCCAGCCGGAAGACGTTCGCGGGTATCGCGGGGGCTACCTGCCCGGCGAGCGCCGCGAAATCGAACGCGGCCTGCGCAGCGGGGCCATCCGCGGCGTGGTGGCCACGAACGCTCTCGAGCTGGGTATTGATGTCGGTTCGCTCGATGCCGTGGTGCTCTCCGGCTATCCCGGCACCATCGCCGCCACCTGGCAACGTGCCGGCCGCGCCGGGCGCCGCAGCGGTACCAGTTGCGCCGTCTTCGTGGCCAGTTCCGCGCCGCTGGATCAGTACATCGTCCGCCATCCGGAGTATTTCTTTTCCAGCCCGCCGGAGCATGCCTTCATCCAGCCGGACAATCTGGAGATTCTTCTGAATCACCTGAAGTGCGCGGCGTTCGAGCTGCCGCTGGACCCCGATGAAAAATTCGGCGCGGTGGAGCTGCCGGAACTGTGCGCCCACCTCGAAGAGGCTGGCTATCTGCACCGTAGCGGCGGGCAGTGGCACTGGACGCAGGAGGCATATCCGGCCGATACGGTGAGCCTGCGCTCGGTGACCAGCGACAACTTCATCATCATCGACACCGAAGCGGAGAAGCAGGGCAATCCGGAAGTGATCGGTGAAGTGGATTTTTCCAGCGCGCTCACCACCGTGCATCCCAAAGCCATCTATCTCCACCAGGGCGAGCAGTACCACGTGGACCGCCTGGATTTCGGCCAGCGCAAGGCCTACGTCCGCCCCGTGGACGCGGACTATTACACGGACGCCATCCGCTACACCCAGGTGCGCATTCTGGAACCCGCGGAAGAAGAGCGCGTGGCCGGGCCCGCGGTCCGCGCGCACGGAGACGTGCTGGTGCGCTCCCAGGTGGTGGGCTTCAAGAAAATCAAATTCTGGACCAACGAGAACATCGGCGCGGGAAAACTCGAGCTGCCGGAAAACGAGATGCACACCACCGCTCACTGGATCACGCTGGAACGCGCGCTGCTGGCCTCACTGCCGTACTCGCTCTCCGAGCGGCAGAGCGGCATCTTCGGCCTGTTGCACGCGCTCGAATCGCTGGCCGCGCTGCTGCTGATGTGCGCCCGGCGCGACCTGGGCACGGCCATCGGTGAGCGTCCGCCCGCGCCCGGCGCGATTGCTCCTGTAGAGGCGGGTTCATCCCGCCATCCTGCTGTGGACGCGGCTCCCCGCTCGGCGCTCGAGGCGGCGGGCCAGGAAATCTTCGAACCCAACCTCTATCTATACGATGCCTATCCCGGCGGCATCGGCCTTTCCGAGCCGCTCTATCGCATGCATTTCACGCTCCTCGCGCGCACGCGGGAACTTGTGAGTTCCTGTCCTTGCGAGCGCGGCTGCCCTTCCTGCGTGGGGCCGGCCCCGGATTCGGGCGAACACACGAAGCAGGTAGCCTTGTCCATACTGGATCGCCTATGCGCAGCCCTCTGATTCCGGGCAGGCACGGTCCGTGCCTTTCTGGCCGTGGGCTCGTTCCGTCTCCGGGGGCTTCTCCGCGCCCTCTGCGTCCTCTGCCTTGCAATCTTTTTTCCCCTTTGCTGGCATGCGCATGACCTCTCTCCTCCACCAGAAACTTTCCCGCGCCGCGGCTCTGCGCCCGGCGAGCGCCGGTTTGTCGCGCGGGCGCCATGACGAACTTCCTCCCGCCGCCGAAGAATTGGCCCGCATGCTTGCCGCCGCGCCGCGCCGCAATTCTCACGGCGAATATCTCTCGGTGCGCCGCTGGTTCGAAGGCCACGAGTCGCCGGAGCCCGGAGCCCGTTTAGGCCGCGGCCTCAGCCAACTGCTTGCGGACGCGCCGCGCGCGGCCCTTGATCCCGCCCAGTGGCTCTTTTTGGACACGGAGACCACGGGCTTGGCCGGCGGCAGCGGCACCTACGCCTTCCTGGTTGGGCTGGCCTGGTGGGACGCGGGAGGCCTCGAGGTGGAACAACTCTTCCTTCGGGATTACCGCGAGGAGCACGCGGTGCTGGAAGCCCTGGCCGCGCGCATGGCGGAACGCCGCGTCCTGGTGACCTTCAACGGCCGCTCGTTCGATTGGCCGCTGCTGGAAACGCGCTACCGCATGACCCGCCGCATCGCCCCTGCCTCTCCGGCCGCGCATCTGGACTTGCTGCATCCCGCGCGGCAGCTCTGGCGGTTGAAGCTCGGCTCCGTGCGCCTGATCGAGCTCGAACGCCAGGTGCTGGGCGCGATCGACTGGCGCCGCGACGACGACATCCCCGGGGCGCTTATCCCCCAGGCGTATTTTTCCTACCTGCGCGGCGACGGGCCCGAGGCGCTCTCCCAGGTCTTCCGCCACAACCAGATGGACCTGCGCGGCCTCGCGGCGCTGGCCACCCGCGTGCTGCGCATGGTAACGGAGCCGGAATCGGCCTCCGAGGATGCGCTCGAGCTGTACGGGCTCTCGCGCCTGCTCGAGCGGCATGGCTCCGCGGAACTGGCGCGGCGGCTCTTTGAACGCGCGCTCGCAGCCGGCCTGCCGGACGAGGCGGATCGCGCCGCGCGCCGCGGGCTGGCGCGCCTGGCCAAGCGCGAGCAGGATTTCGGCCGCGCCACGGAACTGTGGGAAGACATTCTGGGGGATTCACGCGATGGCCTGGACGCTTACGAGCAACTGGCCATGTACTACGAGCACCGCGCCGCGGCTCCGGAGCGCGCGCTGGAGCTGACGCGCGAGGCGCTGGAGGCGCTGCGCACCGCGTGGCAGCACGGCNCGTGGCAGCACGGCAACCTTCCGCCCGCCGCCTTTCGCCGGCTGCGCGCGCGCTTTGGGCGCCGCCTGGAACGGCTCGAGCGCCGCGCGGCGTGCACGCTCGGAGGCGCCCAACTTTTTGCTTCCGCCCGAGGGCGCGGCGCATCTAAAACCAATCCCGTTTTGGACGCAAGGAGCGGATAGCCGCCTCGCGGACCTCTGCCTCACACTCTCAGGGAGGTGAATCATGGCAACCGTTGGCGATGCTTATTTCGAGCAACAACTGACCGCGCGGCGCGAGCGCCTGCGGGCCGTCACTCCTCACAACGGCGCGCACGCGGAGATCGCCCGGCTGGTGGCGGAAGTGGATGCCGCCCTGGAACGCCTGCACAACGGCACGTTCGGTGTCTGCGAGGTGTGCCAGGGGGGCATCGAACTCCAGCGATTGATCGCCGATCCCCTGGCCCGCGTTTGTGCGGATGAGCCCGGCGCCCGGCTGGCCGACCTTGGACCGGAAGCCCTCCAGCGTCTGGAGGCAGACCTGGAAATGGCCGGCCGCATCCAGCGCGGGCTGCTTCCGCCCCAGCGCGTCACCGCCTGTGGCTGGGAATTCGAGTATCACTACGAGCCGCTCGGCCCGGTGAGCGGAGACTTTTGCGATCTGATCGTGGCAGCTCCTCCCGCCGGCGATGTATTTTTCCTCTTGGGCGATGTTTCTGGAAAAGGCGTGGCGGCGTCGCTGCTCATGTCGAACCTGCATGCCATGTTTCGCAGCCTGGCCACCGTCAAGCAGCCGCTTGGACAGATGATCGCCCTGGCCAACCGCCTGTTCTGCCAGAGCACGATTTCCGGCCAGTTCGCCACACTGGTGGCCGGGCGCGCGGATGCCAATGGGGGCATCGAGCTGCTGAGCGCGGGACATCCTCCCATCCTCCATTTGGGTGACGGCCGCGTCCGGCGCATCGAATCCGGCGGCTTTCCCCTGGGGATGTTCTGCGAAACGCAATTCCCCTCGCAGTCCCTGGAACTTGGGCCCGGGGAGACGCTCTTGTTCTACTCCGATGGCGTCACCGAGTCCCGCAACGCCGCGGACGAGGAATACGGCGTCGAACGACTGGAACAATTCTCCGCCCGCAATTGCGGGCAGGCTCCGGCTCAACTGGTCGGCTCCTGTCTCGCGGATTTGCGCGCCTTTGCCGGCGCGCATCCGCGCAGCGACGACATGACGTTGATGGCCCTGCGCCGCGCTGCGTAAATAGCCGCCCGCACGCCTCGCGTGCCGCCGGCGCTGCCGGGCTGCCGATCCGTGGCTTGACACGCCCGCCGGGCATCTCGCACAGTGGGTGATGCGGCCGCCTGTCCTTCCACGCGCCGCAGGACGGCTGCCGCAGCGCCAAGCCCGTGAGCTTCTTTCACCAGCATGACGTCATTGCTTTTGTCTCCCGCTACGCTTACGGAGGCATCTTCGCGCTGTTGGTTTTCGGCATCGTTGGTGTGCCCATCCCGGACGAGTTCCTGCTCACCTTTGTCGGCTATCTGGTCTTTCGCCACCAGTTGAACTTCGCCCCGGCGCTGGGTGCGGCGTTTGCGGGCAGCGCCTGCGGCATTACCGTGAGTTTTGTCCTGGGGCGCACGGCCGGCGCCTGGGCGCTGCACCATTATGGCCGCTGGCTGCATGTGGAGGATGCGCAACTGCGCCGCGTGCATAACTGGTTCGAGCGATTTGGAGGGTGGTCGCTCACCTTCGGATACTTCGTGGCCGGCATACGCCACCTGACCGCGCTGGTGGCCGGCATGACCGATTACGAGCCACCCAAGTTCGCAGCCTATGCGTATATGGGCGCTCTGCTGTGGGCCACCAGTTTCATCGGGCTGGGAATCTATTTGGGAGAGCGCTGGCATGAAGCCAGCCGCTTGTACCGCCACCTGCCGCGCATCGCTTTGGTGGCGGTTTTGCTCGCGGTCGTCGTCTACATCCTTTGGCGATGGCGCCGCGCGAAGCGTGTGCCGGCAGGCTGATCGTTTACGAAGTTGTGCCTACAACCTGTCTCCTAAATAGTTTTAGGGGGTCGGAGCTTGAGCCTGCCCTGAGGAACGAAGGGCCCTTGAAGCCACGCCCCTCCCCTTCGACAAGGCATTTATCAGACTGCTTCTAGTAAGCCGCCGCCGGTGCAATTTCCGGGATTGCCGGAAGGAGCGGTGGAGGAGCCATGCGCAGCCGCGCGACTTCCTGATCAGTGGACTTGTGGGCCGGCTCAGCCGGGGCGGCGGGCCAGCCCAGGGCTGCGGTCAGCGCGTCGTAGAGCGCGCGGTCCGCTCCATCCACCAGCAGGCACTCTCCCGCCAGGCAGCGCACAAACACGCCCCCCTGCGGCGTCTGAAACTCGAAGTAATTCGGGCGGCGCAGCAAGTCTCTGCGCTCGTCGTAGCGCATGTCCACGGCCTGGCTCATGCCGCCAAAGAGCCGCGCCGCGGCCGCATCTCCAGAGGTGCGGATGCGCCACACCAGCATCACCCGCGGCTTCACGGTACCCGCGCCCGTGGGCCTCTGGGCTTCTTCGTAAACCGCGTAGCGGTCTCCGCTCCAGGCCGCGGCCAGCTCCTGCGCCCGCGCAGTATTGGAGAATTGCTTCAGCCACTCCAGAAGAAAGAATTCTCCGGCCACGGTTTCGTCCAGTTTTTTCCATTTGGGCGCGAAGGCCGCGGGCAACGCCGGGGCAGCCACCTTTGCCGGCGCGACGCCCTTTAGATAGAGTTCCGGATGCAGGATCTGCTGCGTGGAAGCCGGGGGGCTTGCAAAAATCTTGTAAAAGCCGGGCCAGCCGCCGTATTCCTGCAGCAACCGCTGGGTAAACACCGCTCCCGTCAGGTAGGGAAACAGCAGCACGTCGCGCAGATAGGGCGGCGCGGATTCGAACTTGGAGTCTTTTTCTCCGCCGCTCATCATTTCCGGATTGAGCAGCTTGTCGAGGTTGGGCACATCTCGGAAGTGGAGACCCTGGCCGCGGAAGGTCCAGTCCATCATGGCCGCAAACGCGGATCCTTCCAGCACTGCGTGCCGCGCGAACTCCGCGTCGTCATTCGGCTTGGCCGCGTCCGCCCATTTGTCGATGGAGTAGTGTTCGTCCTGCAGGGCGTGGGTCAGCTCGTGGGCCATCACCTCGCGCTGCTCGCCCGGCTCGATCCAGTCCGCAATATAGAACTCACGCGTTTTGGGATCGTAGAGCCCGGCAATCTGCTCGGTCAGCAAATCCACCAGGAAATCGTCCAGCGGAAACGTCTCCGGCAGCAATCCCAGCTTCTTGGCCATCAGCTCGTCGGCCCGGCGCTTGTCTTTGTCCTTGTCCTCGCGGAAGTCCTTCAGGATGTACTCCCGGATCTCCTCCCGGGAGCGGATGCTTTTCTTCAACTCTCCCTGCGGCGCGAGATGCACGATCTGGCTCATCTCCGCGAGCACCTCGTCCGCGGCATGCAGGAAATCGGCGCGGTTCCCATCCGGGAGAGGGGGAACTGCCAGCGGTTGCCCCTTGGGCGCCGTCGCCCGGTCCTGCGCGCAGGCGGGCGGTGCAAGGCATGCGCTCAGCGCGGCCAGCAGCCCGGCAACCAGAACCAGCCCATGGCGATAGCTCGGGATGTTCATCGGCACTCTCGATTAGACGCGGCCAACGCCCAAATGGAGGCACGGGTGCGGCGCACATGTTTCGATGCATCCGCTCTGTCTCCGAACCGTGGCGTCAGCGGGTAAACCGTTATGATACCGGAGATTTCCGCTGACGCGGAAACGAGGGGCTCCGCGTTGCTGAACCTTGCGCATCGGCCGCCAGGTTTTTTCTTCCTGCCGGTTGCGGCGAAGCTGCGGCGAAGCCGGAGAGCACGCCGGCCCTCGTTGTGCGCGCCAGATTTCCATATTGACTCTTTGTCATCTGCCGCAATAGCTTACTACCCTCGCTCGGACGCCTGGCCCCCCTCCGCCGGCGAGAGGAGGTCGGAGACTCTCCTCCGGGCTTCGCTGGCGGTGGTGGGGACGTGCCCCTGCAGGTCTCCTAACTTCCCGGCGCTTGTTCGCGCCCGGGCCACACCGCCGTCAGCACCAGCGCCACCAGGATCCCCAGCGAGACTTCGGCAAAGCGGTGGGCGGCGATCACGAACGGGGGCGAGGTCCGCCCCACCAGCATCACAATCGCCAGCGTGATGCCGCCAAAGCGGTAGGCGGTCTGATCCTGCCGCAGCACGGCACAGATCAGCCCCAGCGCAAAGATGGCGGCGGCAAACGTCACGACCCGCGGCGCAAAGTACGTGGCCAGCAAGCCTCCCGCAGCCGCGCCCAGCGCGGTACCGAGGAACCGCTTTTTCGAGACATCCAATGACGCGCCCAGCGTGGACTGCATGACCACGATGGTGGTGATGGGCGCCCAATACGCTTCCGGCAGACGCAGCAGGCGCCCGCACACCAGAGAGGCGCCAGCGGCGATCGCCGTCCGCGCAGAGTGCGCCAGCCAGCCTCCCTTCCACACAGCAGCTAGCCCGGCTTGCTTGGCCCTGGCCGGAGCAGGCGCCTCCGAGGCGGCATGCGCTGAGGCCACGGGTGCCTGAGGAGCGCCAGGAGGCTCAGCCTGTGACGGCCCCGGCGGAGTCGCGCGGGTATCTTCTTCGGGCGTCATGCGTTCTCCCCCTTCGCGGAATGCGCTCGCTCGCCGCGCAACATATCCTTTCCCCTCGGCCGGCATCTATCCGTTCAGTCTTCCTCGCAGTCCTGATGAGCGGGAAGGGAGAGGACCAGCGCCGATGACCCCCATGCCCTCGGAACGCAGTCCGGCCGCGAACCAATGGAACGCCGCCCTGCTGCTCTTCCGCCTGGCCGGCTCGTTGCCCTTCTTGTACCACGGAAGCGCGATTCTGTTCGGCGTGTTCGGCGGCCCCGGCCCGGAGAAGTTTGCCGCCTCCATGCACGCGCCCGCGACCCTCGGTTATCTGGTGGGACTGGCGCAGGTGGCCGGCGGCGTGGCCATTCTCACCGGGGCGTTGATCCGCGCGGGTTCGGCGTGCATCGTCATCGTCATGCTGGGCGCGATTTTCCTGGTTCATCTGCCGCACGGCTACAACATCGGCGACCAGGGCATGGAATACGCGCTGACGCAATTGTTCCTGGCATCCGGCTTTCTTATCGCTGGCGCGGGCGATTACTCGCTTCGCCCCTTGCTCCCCTCGTTTCTCCCCAAGCTCTAACAGGATGCTGAAAGACCAATCGCGGTGTCATCCCGTGTGGGATGCGATACACATAAGGACCTGGCTTTCGCTTACAGCAAGCAAGGGCATCACCCGCCGCAGCGGGTTCGGAATGACAGTTCTTCCGCGTCCTGCGAATCCTCGTTTTTGCGCGGGAACCCTGCCCGGCCGCTCGCTGACCGCGCGGGCGACGCCATAGACTCCATGGGCCTTTAGTGCCGCCGCCGGCCGGTGTCCCGCTTTCACAGCCGGCGGAAGGCCGTCTGGCGTTCGCGCGGACAAGAGTGTAAGCTCGGTTGCAATTGGGGCTCACCGCGTTCGCTCCTGTCGCGCCCCGCGGAGGTGTGGCATTTTCTTCCAACAGGTTTTTCTGGGATGCCTGGCGCACGCTTCCTACCTCTTCGGTGCCGAGGGCCAGGCGGTGGTCGTCGATCCGCAGCGCGACATTGACGTGTATCTGAAGATTGCCGCGCAGCAAAATCTCCGCATCCGGCATGTTTTCGAGACTCACTTGCACGCGGATTTCGTCTCCGGCCACAAGGAGCTGGCGGCGCGCACCGGTGCCACCATCTACATCGGCGCCCGGGCCAATGCCGCCTTCGCCCATACTCAGGTCTGCGACGGCTTCCGGCTCGACGCCGGCCGATGTCGTCTTTCGGTCCTGGAAACCCCCGGTCACACGCTGGAAAGCATCTGCCTCGTGCTCACTGACCTCGACCGTTCCTCCGATCCCTGGGCGGTTCTCACCGGCGACACTCTTTTTCTCGGGGACGTCGGCCGCCCCGATCTTTCTCCCATGCACACTCCGCAGCAACTTGCCGGCATGCTTTACGACAGCCTGCACACGAAACTGCTTCGCCTGCCGGATAGCGTGCTGGTATACCCCGCGCACGGAGCCGGTTCGCTCTGCGGGCGCAACATGCGCGCGGAATCCAGCTCCACCATCGGCACCGAGCGGCTCACCAACTACGCGCTGCAAATCGGCAGCCGGGAAGAGTTCATCCGCGAGCTGACTTCCGTCGTCCCCGTGAAACCGCAATACTTCGCCGAGGACGCGGAAATCAACCGCCAGGGAGCGGCGGCGCTGGATGCGCTTCCGCCGCTCGTCTTGCTCACGCCCGCCGCGGTGCGGGAGCAGCTTGCGCGCGGCGCCACCCTCCTGGACACGCGTTCTCCCGACACATTTGCAGCCGGCCACGTCCCTGGTTCCATCAATATTTCTCTCTCGGGACAGTTTGCTTCCTGGGCGGGCGCCCTGCTGGGCCTGCGTTCCCATCCCATCCTGGTGGCGGAAAACGCGGAGAAGGCGGCGGAGGCGCGCATGCGCCTGGCGCGCGTGGGGATTGACGATGTTGCTGGTTGCCTGGCGAACGGAGTGGAGGGCTGGACGCAGGCTGGATATGCCCTGGCCCGGCTGGCGCAAATCCCGGTGCAGGAGCTGGGCGAGAAACTGCGCCAGGGTGGCATCGGCGTGCTGGATGTGCGCCGCCAGGCGGAATGGGAGGCCGGTCACATCGAAAATGCCGCGTGGTATCCGCTGGACCGTTTCGCCGAAGCCCTGCCCCAACTGGGCGTGGAACAATCCGTGGCGGTGCACTGCAAGAGCGGCTACCGCAGCGCGATTGCTTGCAGCCTGCTGCTCAAGGCGGGCCACCGCAACATCGTGAATGTGGTGGGTGGATTCGATGCCTGGCAGAAAGAACAGCTTGCTGCGGTGTCCCTCGCGCCGTCCTGAATGAATTCTCAAGAACTTCGCGGGCGGTGACGTCCCGGAAGGCCCGCCAGCACGGCTGCGGCTTTGCACGTAGTCGCATCCAGAGTACAATCCTTTCTTCCCGACCGCGCCTGGGGGAGTTCACCGAGAAAGTGGAGGGATGCAAACGTGTCGCTGCGCATTAACGACGTTGCTCCGGACTTCACTGCTGAGACCACTCAGGGGACCGTCCGGTTTCACGACTGGATCGGAGACGGCTGGGCCATTCTGTTCTCCCACCCCAAGGACTTCACCCCGGTGTGCACCACGGAACTCGGCTACATGGCAGGGCTTCAGCCCGAATTCCGCAAGCGCAACTGCAAAATTATCGGGCTGAGCGTGGACCCCGTGAGCAACCACGCCAAATGGGCCGCGGACATTGAGGAAACCCAGGGCCACAAAGTGGATTATCCGATGATCGGCGACCCGGAGCTGAAAGTGGCAAAACTTTACGACATGCTGCCGGCCGCCAGCGGCACCTCCTCGGAAGGCCGCACCGCCGCGGACAACGCCACGGTGCGTACCGTCTTCGTAGTTGGCCCGGATAAGAAGATCAAACTGATGCTCAGCTATCCCATGAGCACCGGGCGCAATTTCGATGAGGTGCTGCGCGTGCTCGATTCCATGCAGCTTTCCGCCAGGCACCAGGTGTCCACCCCGGTCAACTGGAAGCCCGGCGAGGACGTGATCATCAGCGGCAGCGTCTCCAACGACGAAGCCCAAAAGATGTATCCCGGCGGCTGGCGAGCACCCAAACCCTATCTCCGCATCGTCCCCCAGCCAAAATAGCGCCGCGGGCGGGTTGGCACATCGCGATCCCCGTTAGCGTCCGCGCAGCGGCGAGCTTTGTGCGGGCGAATCGTGTGCATTCTGGCGGCCCGGCGGCGCGCGTGCTAGAGTCTGCGCCTTGGCCGCGCCCCCCC